>WNFO01000208.1_pt1 | contig 43618 bp, 34 predicted proteins | sample 5400251 | NCBI WGS metagenome assembly WNFO01 (sample SAMN13153354, study PRJNA577476) | soil metagenome | isolation source: 100 cm saprolite under Madrone tree | place: USA:California | collected 2016-06-14 | reverse complement strand
AGGTCTTCGCTGATCCGTTCCCAGGTGAATTCCCTCATTATCATTTTCCGCGCATTGTTGCCCAGATCCCGGCGCAGTTCCTCTGACGACAGGAGTCGCCTTAGCGCGGAAGCGAAACCTTCGGCAGTATCGGCAATCAGGGCCTCCCGTCCATCCCTGATCGGAAATCCGCTTGCGCCAAGGGAACTCGTGATCACGGGGCATGCCATTGCGAACGCCTCCAGCAACTTAACACGCTGGCCCCTGCCCGAAAACAGGGGAGCGGCCACGATCGTGTTCGGCGTGTGATAGAGGACTCGTGTATCCGGAATATATCCCGGAAAGTGAACGTTCCCGTCGCTGCGCAGATGATCGGGAACAAAAGATCCGGGAATAATAAAGTGCAGATCGGGGAAAAGAGGTGCGATTCGCTCGACCAGAAACTCCGCGGCTTCCACATTCGGCAGGTGTCGAAAGTTTCCGAGGAACAAGACCTCCGGACGATGTGCAGGCTCTTCAGGCGAGGGTGCATACTCGCGTGGGTTGATACCGATGGGAATGGCGCGAATATCGGCCTGCGGCGAGTATGAGCGCAAATACTCCGCGTCGGTTGCTGTCATGGTCACGACGCGATCAAATTTCCTTGTCATGAGGGTTTCATAACGAAGGATCGACATCCATCGATAGAACAAGCGGAGCCGTTCGACAGGATCGGTGGCGGTCTGGAACGCATCAAACGCATTATCGGACAGCGTTTCAAGAATGGTCAGAATGGTGAGGGCGGTCCGTCGATGAAACTGCGCCATCTGAAGATACTCGCATTGAAGGACATCCACTCTTTTCCGCCGGAACTCGCTGTCCACCATGCGATACATTTCCGGGGTGCTGAATTCCCGCACAAGAAAAGGCAAAACCGATAGCCAGTGAGGCCGAAAATCCGGCACTCGCTTTACCGGGATCACCAATTCGCAGATCTCCTCGACCGACCGCAACATTTCACGCTCGACATCGTTCTCGACGAACGAAATCACCCGGACACTGTGCTTCTCCGCAAGAATTCGGATGTTGTGGAACATCCGAACGCCGCCACCGTGCATCTCGAGCACGGGTGGATAAGCGGTAAGCATCAGGATGTTCATGGCTTCTGGATTCGTGCCAGGACTTCATGGTCGGAGATGACATGATGCGAAAAAGTCGCGATTCGCTTTCCCAGAGCTTCCGGCAGCTGCCGGAAAGCTCTCAGGAAAGCCCGAATCTCAAAACCAGGCTCATGGTGGAACATGCCGCGGCCATGAATGCGTGGAAGATTTGCCAGATGGCTGAGGATCATCGAAGAGTCCGTCACATTTTTCCACATGAACAGGTACAGATTCTTGCGAATGGTATTGTCCACAAATTCATCCCCGAACTTCGGCCGGCTCGTGCCGCGGTGCTTGTGAATGACGTGGCTCGCGGGAGCCAGTAAACATTTCAAGCCGCGCTTCCAGGCCTGATAGGACAAATCGGTGTCTTCCACATAAAAAGGACGGTAAAGCGAATCGAAGCCCCCGATCTCGAGATACTTTCGCCGATCGAACGCGCAGGAGCCGCCGCCTGCCCAGAATACCGGAATGGTTTCGGCAAGCTCTTCCCCGGGACAGATCTCTTCGTGCCGGAGTTCCAGGAAACCCTTATTAAAATCGGCGCGGGTTTTACCGGTTTCCTCGCGCCGGTTGGAGCTGGAAAGAAAGATCTGCGAGGTAACGCTAAAAACCGACGAATCGGAAAAGCCATTGAGAAGAGGCTGGAGGAAACCGCGATCCACGATCATGTCGTTGTTGAGGAGGACGACTATGTCGGTCTGGGCCTCCGCGACACCTCGATTATTTCCGCCCGCAAAACCGTAGTTGCGATCCAACGCGAGGACCCGCACGTTCGGAAAACGGCTCCGGACAAAGTCCACGCTCCCGTCGGTGCTCCCGTTGTCGATGACGAGGACGTCATGCCGGCCTCCATCACAGCGGACGGCCTCCAGAACTGACGGCAGGCACTCCTCGAGCAGGTGCTTCCCGTCCCAGTTCACTATCAGGATCGTCGCCGGGGAGGTTGAACATCTTCGTGTCTTCGTGTCTTGGTGTCTCGGTGTTTTAAACCACAAAGACACAAAGGCACAAAGGTGTGTAATCAAAACTCCGAATATGACCAGAACATCAAACGGGAAAAGCAGAATCACATACGGAAGTGCCCGAAGCTTTGCCCTCATCCGCTCAGACTCTTCTCTTTCAGGTAGGCCGCCAGCGCGTCGCGCCAGTGTCTCATTTCGTGCAGGCCCAGCTCTTTAAGGCGGGCATTTTCGAGAACGGAGTATCGCGGTCGAATGGCCGGCGCTTTGTACAGCTCCGACGTGGTGGGTTGCAGATCCGCCTTGATTCCTGTCATGTCGAATATCATTCGCGCGAACTCGTACCACGAGCAGGAGCCTTCATTCGTCATATGAAACAAGCCGTAGTGCTTCGTCGGCAGAACCCGTGCGATCTGATTCGCCAGGTCCATCGTATATGTAGGCGTCGTCACCTGATCGTTTACAACACGGATAGGCTCTCCTCGACGCGCCTTCGCCAGCATCATGTCCACAAAGTTTCCGCCTTTCCCCCGGCTGCCTGCCCGGCCGTAGAGCCCGCTGCTCCTGATGAGAAAGAATTTCCTGGCCATCGTTCTGACCAGCGATTCACCCGCCAGTTTCGAATGGGCATACACGCTGAGAGGGAATGGTTCGCTTTTCTCTGTATAAGGCTCCCTGGCTTTGCCATCAAAAACGTAATCCGTGCTCAGATGCACGAAAACGGCATCGAGCTCATTTGCGATCCGGATGAGGTTCAACACGGAAAGCGTATTTACGGCATAGGCGGTTTCCGGGTTGGTCTCACAATCGTCGACCCGATGATACGCCGTCGTGTTGAAGACCACTTCCGGATGAAGACCCATCAACACAGTCCGAGTCCGCGCGCTATTCGTCACATCAACATCGGTTCGAGTCAGAGGCGTGACGTCGTGGGCCTCGAGTGCCCGCTGCATGTCCTGACCGAGCTGTCCATTGGCTCCAAGAAGCGCGACCTTCATATTAGAGCGACGGACTGGCTGGTGATCTCGATACGCTTGCCACATCGCGGATTCGAGCATCGCACTACATCATCCACGCGGATCATGTAATCCCGCGCCGCTTTAAATCTTGCGCGGTCTTCCTCGTTCGCGCGAGGCGCTAACGATTGCTTTTTCGTTCGGCGGATCTCGTCCAAGTTACTCCCCCTTGGCCGCAATACCCGGCATGGTCATTCGCATAGGATCGAGAATTTCGTTCAGACGCTTCGGAGAAAGGATCTTCTTCCGGGCTGCAATCTCACGAACCGTTTTTCCGGTCTTGTACGATTCCTTCGCAATCGCCGCCGCAGCGTCATAGCCGATTTCAGGCGCCAGTGCTGTGCACATGGCGAGGCTCTTCTCGACCATCTCATTGCATCTTTCCCTGTTCGCATCGATGCCGGATATGCAGCGATCGGCAAAATTGTTGGCTGAGGCAGCGAGCAACCGAATCGACTCCAGAATGTTATGGGCCATTACCGGCATCATGACGTTCAATTCGAAAACGCCGGCCTGGCCGCCGATCGTCACAGCCAGATCATTCCCGATGACTTGCGCTGCGGCCATCAGTACGGATTCTGCAATAACGGGATTCACTTTCCCGGGCATGATCGATGATCCGGGCTGCGTTTCAGGAAGATGAATTTCTCCGATACCGCATCGAGGGCCTGAACCCAGCCAGCGGATGTCATTGGCAATCTTTGTCAAACTTGCAGCAATCGTCTTTAACACGCCACTCGCTTCGACGATAGCGTCCTTGGCCCCCTGCGCCTCAAAGTGGTCCTCGGCCTCACGAAATTTTAAATTGGTGAGCTTTGAAAGGTGCTGGATTGCCTTTGCAGCAAACTTCGGATGGGTGTTGATACCGGTTCCGACAGCCGTACCACCAAGCGGCAGTTCTCCCAGCATGTCTCGTAACTTCTCGAGCCGCCGGATGCCAAGCTGCATCTGGCGCGCGTATCCTCCAAACTCCTGGCCAAGCCGAACCGGGGTGGCATCCTGAAGGTGGGTTCTTCCTATTTTGACAATGGAATCGAACTCCTTCGCCTTCGCAGCAAGCGACCGCTGAAGCTTGCGGAGCGCCGGAATCAGCGATCGTTCGATGGACTCCATCGCGGCGACGTGCATGGCACTTGGAATCACGTCATTGCTGGATTGGCCCATGTTGACGTGGTCGTTTGGATGCACAGGCTTCTTCGACCCGACAACTCCTCCGAGAATCTGAATCGCCCGATTCGAGATGACCTCGTTGGCGTTCATATTTGTAGAGGTACCCGAACCGGTCTGAAAGATATCCAGAACGAAGTGCTCGTCCAGCTTTCCGTCAATCACTTCCTGCGATGCCTTGACAATCGCATCGCCTATTTTCTTTTCGAGAAGACCCAGGTCCATATTGGCGCGTGCGGCGGAAACTTTGATGAGTCCCAGCGCTCGGATGAACTCACGGGGAAACCTGAGATTGCTGATTGGAAAATTCTCGGCGGCGCGTTGAGTCTGCGCACCGTAAAGGGCGTTTCCGGGGACCTGCACCTCGCCCATCGAGTCCCGCTCAGTGCGGGTATTTCCCGGTTTTCCACCGGTAGAGGTCATATGAAAAGCCCCTTCCTCGGAACCGTATACCTTCCGCGATCAGCCGTTCCCGCTGAATCCAGGCGTACTCGCCCGGCGTCCGGATCGTGCCGCCGGCGCCGACCACTCGATGCCAGGGCAAGCCTGCAGGACAGGCCCGCATCGCCGCGGCCACCTGGCGGGGTCCCGTGCCCACAATCCGGCCTATGTCCCCGTATGATAAGACACTTCCCCGAGGAATTTTCCGGACGATTCGGTAGATTTCATTGCGAATTATGGCACTATCCATCCAACAACTCGCTCGTCTAAATTTCGGAATTCGTGGGATAATCTACCGCGGCCCGGAGCCCGGGACCACAAGGAAAGGACAAGCAATGTCGTTCAGTTTGAAACCAAAAGAGGGTGGCGCCACCAGTACTCCTCCCCCGCCTCCCCGAAGCAATAACCTCCTCATAGGGGGAATCGCCGTCTGCCTTCTTCTAATTATTGGCGTCGGGTACAGCCATTACTCGACCCGGACCGCTTTGGAGGCGCAGATTGCCGTCCTCCAGCAGGACCTTACCAATCAGGCGGATGAAATGAAGAAGATGCGGGCGCAGGCCACCGATATGGCATCGGACATCCAGGTTGTCACCAAACGCGCCGGGGTCACATCTCAGGAACTCGATGCATCCAGAAGATTTGCAGAGCGCCTGAAGGCCGAACAGGAAAAGGCACGGGAACAGCTGGCCACCGAGCTGGCCGCGAAGGCCAATTCCAGTGAGGTAGCGGCCGTACGCCAGGAAGCCACCACCAAGCTGGCTGAAGTTCAGCAGACCGCTGATACCAAAATTGGCAGCGTTTCGGGTGAAGTAAAGACGGTCGCCGCCAATCTCGACGCGACCCGCGCGGATCTTGCCGCCAGCCGGCGGGAGATCACAGATGTGAAAACCACGCTAAGCCAGCAGATCGCACGCAATTCCAGCGAGCTGTCGGATCTTCGAAAGAAGGGTGAGCGGGACTTCTTCGAGTTCGATATCAAGAAGCCCAGGAAGAACGAAATGGAGAGAGTGGCCGACATCCAGATGCAGCTTAGGAAGACCGATCCGAAGAAGGCGAAATATGACGTCGTCATTCAGGTTGACGACAGCAAGCTCGAAAAGAAGGACCGTACCGCAAATGAGCCTGTCCAGTTCCTGGTCGGCCGCGACAAGTTGCGGTATGAGATCGTCGTGAATTACGTCGATAAGGATCGGATCCGCGGGTACCTCAGCGCACCGAAGGACAAGGTCCTTGCCGCCGAGCGCCCTGCTTTCAGGCCGGAATAATAACCAAAGCGAACGCGGGCTAAAGCCCGCGACTACATTCCGGGCGCAACCGATCCCAATGTAGTCGCGGGCTTTAGCCCGCGTTCGCTTTTCACAGCTTGTGCCCCATCACCGCAGTGGCAAGGACCAGCGCCGCGGCTCCAATCTCGAGAACCAACCAGGGCAGTCGATACCCACGTTGCTCGCGCACTTGTGCGGAGTACCGCAAAATCGCGAGCGCAGTGATTACAACACTCGACACGATCCCAAACCCGGCATGCCCGGTCACTTCACCGGGTGGAATCCGCGAAACGCCCGCCAATTGCAGGCCGGTGACCACAGCGGCGAGCGCCCCAATGGCCGCCCAGATCGTCAGACGATATCCCATATCGTGCAATTCCACCTTCCGGGAATAGAGCGCCCACGCATCGTAGATCACCGCCAGGGTCATCAATGCGATCGGAAAATGAATGATCAGCTTGTGCAGTGGAATACCGAACATCAGTTAAGAGGACGTTCATTATAGCGAATATAATAGTTCGGTATGGCCGAAATCATGCGACGCTTGTCGATCCCGGTAAACGTGGGGGGCGTGTGGGTTGGTGGTGAAAATCCCATCGCGATTCAGTCGATGACCAATACGGATACCGCCGACGTCGGGGGAACGGTTTCCCAGGTTGAAGCGCTTGCTCAGGCGGGCTCAGAACTTGTTCGTATAACGGTGAATACGCGCGAAGCCGCACGGGCGGTGCCCGATATCGTGCACCGTCTCCGGGACCGCCACATCACTGCTCCAATCATCGGCGACTTCCACTACAACGGTCATATCTTGCTAAATGAATATCCGGAATGTGCAGAGTCGCTCGATAAATATCGCATCAATCCGGGCAATGTCGGAATGGGCCGGCAGCACGACGATAACTTCCGGTCGATCATTGAAATCGCGCTCGAACACGAAAAGCCCGTCCGGATTGGAGTGAACTGGGGCTCGCTGGATCAGTCACTCGTCACGCGCTTGATGGACGAGAACGCGCATAGCCGCGATCCGAAGGATTCCCGTGAAGTCATCATGGAAGCAATGGTACTAAGCGCTCTGGAATCCGCCGAAATGGCGAAATCCTACGGCATGGCCGACGACCGGATCATCCTCAGCGCGAAGGTTTCCGGTGTTCAGGACCTCATTGATGTGTATCGCGAGCTCGCTGCGCGTTCCAGTTATGCTCTCCACGTTGGCCTGACCGAAGCCGGTATGGGCCGCCGCGGCATTGTGGCGAGTTCGGCCGCACTATCCGTGCTGTTGCAGGAGGGCATCGGCGACACGATCCGCGTCAGCCTGACGCCTGCACCCGGTGGAGATCGCACAGAAGAAGTCCGGACCTGCCAGGATGTTCTGCAAAGTCTAGGCATTCGCAGCTTCTCGCCTCGTGTGACCGCCTGCCCCGGCTGCGGCCGAACAACCAGCACGGTTTTTCAGGAGATGGCGAACGATATTCAGACGTACCTGAATTCGCAAATGCCGTCCTGGAAGCAGCTTTATCCCGGTATTGAAAAACTGAGGATTGCCGTGATGGGATGCGTTGTGAACGGTCCCGGTGAATCGAAGCACGCAGATATTGGAATATCACTGCCGGGAACGGGAGAAGACCCAAAAGCGCCGGTATACGTGGATGGGCGCCTCATGAGGACACTCAAGGGACCCACGATCGTCGACGACTTCATCTCGATTCTTGACGAATATCTGGAAACGCGTTTCGGATAGAATTAATTCAGGAGAAGTTTGAATGCCGACAACGCTAGCCACCAAGGAAGATCTCAATTTCAACCGGATCGTCTCGAAACAGTTCGACCGGGCCGCGCAATACTTGAAGATTCATGCCGCTCTTCTCAGCCAGATCAAAGCGTGCAATAACGTTTATTACTTCCAGTTCCCAGTCCGATTCGGAGGCGATCACTTCGAGATCTTCGAAGGATGGCGTGCGGAACACAGCCAGCATAAGAAACCTGTCAAAGGCGGCATCCGATATAGCGAATTGGTGAATCAGGATGAAATCATGGCGCTCGCTGCCCTGATGACCTACAAGTGCGCCATCGTTGATGTGCCTTTTGGCGGCTCCAAGGGCGGCATTCGGTTCAATCCGAAGAAATACAACGAAGAGCAACTTGAGAAGATCACGAGACGATTCACAGCCGAGCTGATTCGAAAGGAGTACATGGGTCCGGGCGAGAATGTGCCGGGTCCCGACGTCGGTACGGGCGAGCGTGAAATGGCCTGGATGGCCGACACGTACGATACGTTCAATCCCGGCGGCATTGATAACCTCGCCTGCTGCACCGGCAAGCCCGTGGCACAAGGCGGCATCCACGGCCGCCGCGAAGCAACCGGCCGAGGCGTCCAATTCGGCATACGCGAGGCGTTTCAGCATGGCGAGGACCTGAAGAAGCTGGGGCTCAGCACCGGATTGGAAGGAAAGACGGTGGTCTTCCAGGGCTTCGGTAACGTGGGTTACTACGCTTCAAAATTTCTGTCGGAGGAAGATGGGTGCAAGGTCATCGGCATCTCGGAATATGACGCCGCGGTATACAACCCTAATGGCATTCCGATCGAAGAACTGAACCAGTTTCGCAGAGAAACAGGCTCTATCAAGAATTTCCCCGACGCTGAAACACTCCCGAATCCGGACGCCATTTGGGATATTCCCTGCGACATCCTCATTCCTGCCGCCCTCGAGAATCAGGTTACGTTGGATAACTGCGATCGCATCAACGCCAAGGTCCTCGCCGAAGCTGCCAACGGCCCCACGACCCCAGGCGCTGAGGACCGGCTGCATGCGCGGGGCGTGTTCATCCTTCCAGATATCTTTCTGAATGCCGGCGGCGTGACGGTCTCTTATTTCGAATGGGGTAAAAATCTATCGCATATGCGGTTCGGCCGCCTTCAAAAGCACCTCGAAGAAATCAGGAACCAGAAGTTGGTCTCCACAATCGAAAGGATGATTGGAAAACCGGTTCCGGACGAGGACAAAAAGTTTCTCGTGCGCGGGCCGGAAGAAATTGACCTCGTGAACTCCGGACTGGAGGAAACCATGGTCAGCGCCTACCGGGGCATACGCGAAGTGCATCTGACGAAGGTCCCCAAAGAAAGCATGCGCACTGCAGCCTTCATTATCGCCATCAAGAAAGTGGCGCTTACCTACGAACAACTGGGCATCTTCCCTTAAGACCGACCCGGACACCGAAAAAACTTGTCAGGGCTGCGGTGAGTTCTGATAGAGTGCAACCCTACCCGGTCAGTCAGGAGTGTCTAAGAGGAGTAACCAAATGAAGACAAAAGTCATTTTGACGCTGTGTGTTGTCTTTGTCTGGGGACTGGTTCCCAATTTGAGCGCGCAAGTAGTTGCTGGGAGTCCCGAAGATAAGGCTTTTCAACTAATCGACGCGGAGAACAACGTTGACGCCAAGATCACAAAGCTCAACGACTTTGAGAAGCAGTACCCGCAGTCCAAGGCATTGAGAGAGGTCTACCTGCTGCAGATGACGATCTATCAGCAGAAGAACGATCAGACGAAGATCATCGAGACCGGTGAGAAACTGATCAAAGTCGATGCCGAAAACCTGAACGGGCTGCTGACCCTTTCCCGGGCATATTCGCTCGAGAGAAAGAATCTGGATCGCGCTGTCCAGTATGCGCAGAAGGCTGTGGACATTACTGCACGCCTGAAAACTCAGCCTCCGCAGAACGGGTATTCGGACGAGCAGTGGAAGCAATACGTCGAAAGTAACGAGCAGCTTGCGAAGAGTTACTTGTCGTATGCGCGAAGCCTGAAGCCGTAAGCCAGAAATTAGAACGCGGGCTGAAGCCCGCGACTACATTTAAACGAGAACTGGTTCCCAATGTAGTCGCGGGCTTCAGCCCGCGTTCATAGTGACCTACACAAACTGCGCAACAAAGTGTTCAGGGTTCAAGTCCTCGCCTGTCGCCTTCTTTAGCATCGTATTCCAGTCGTAACGCGATCCCGGTTTGAATACTCTCTCCACCAGGTACTGGCCCACTTCCGGATTCCCGACGTAGCTTTCCGACTTCACAACCTCCCGATGGATGTAGCGCAGGAGCTGTGAGGCCATCAGCTCACCCAGGATGTAGTTCTGGTAGTACACCGGCGACGTGGCCAGATGAATCTTCGACGCCCAGTCCGACCGATCGCGATCCGGTGGCGGTGTGACCTTCTGGAACTGCTCCACATATTCCCACCACAGCCGATTCAGGTTTTGACCGGAATTCCGGTAAAGCTCCCGCTCGAAGCGCACCAGCATGATCGCCCAGCGCAGGAAAATCAACATTTCAGAACGGAGCGTCGTCAGAGCGCTTGCGCTGACCCGTTTCGCGTCGGCTTCCGAAAGGCCGCCGATCCTGCTGAGCCACTCGGGACTCTTCGACATACGTCCATTGAGCATTGCAATTGCTTCGGTGGTCAGGACGTGGGCGGGAGTACGCAGGAAAAATGGAAGCGCGGGATCGTTGTACTTATCGTATACGGCATGACCGAACTCGTGGAGCATGGTGCTCATCCAGCGTTCGTTCTTGCGGATATTGCACAGGACGCGAACATCGCCCTCATGGTCCACGTCCAGACAAAATGCGTGTTGGCACTTTCCTTCGCGCTCGTACAGGTCGGCGCGGCGGACCAAATCATCGATATTCAGGCCGATGCTGCTGTAGTGGGCTCGAGTCAAGGCCTCGATGTCCGAATCCTTGAAGATCTCATCCAATGATTCGCTCGTACCTGCAGTTGGAAATTCCTGAAAGAAGGGATCGCTGTACAGCCAGGGATAGCTTGCCTGTTCGGTGATTCCATATTTCTGCTTCAGCGTGGCATCAAGCTCTGCCTTCATTTCTGTGAAGGCATGCTCGGAGAGATGCTCCAGACGGTCCAACAGTGAGAAGACCCACTTCTCATCGAGCTCCTGAAGCTCGAACATCATTGAGTAGTAATTCTCATAACCAAGATTCCGCGCTTCCCGATTTCGGATCGCCAGCAGCTCGAGGACCTTGGGCGCGATCTCATGCCCAACCTGCTTCGTAGCCTCCCAGGCCACCCGCCGCCGCGAGATGTTCGTTTCGTTCTTCAGAATTTCCCGCAACTGGTTGTCTGATGCTTTGCCGTCTTCAAAATTTGCGCGGAATGTGTTGAAGAGCGTTTCGATGTGAGTCTCGCGTTGAACGATATCGTGCAACACGTCCTCGTTGATCTGTTGCGGAACGAAGCTGTCGTAGATCAGCTTGAATTCGCGGGCTGCGAGAGGATCAAGCTGGGCAGTGGAAGACTTCCACTGCCGCAGTTGCTGGAATTCCTGCTGGTTGTTGTAGACCTTCAGGTAGCGCTCTTTCGCGGCAACTACGGCCTTCTCGCGTTCTTCATTGCCCGAGAGCGATAGCTCCCAAACTTTCTGGTTATAGTCCTTGTGCAAAGGAACAATGGTGGACTCGTGCTGCCGGATGTAATTGTTGATTTCTGTGGCCACTTCTTCCTGGTTACCCTGCAAAGGTCGTCACGTTCACAAAATCCACAACTTTGACATTGGTTACACGCTTCCGGATTTCTGCAGCCACCGTGACATGTTGGGGGTCCTTCTGATAGGCGTAGAGACCGTCTTCATCGTCGAACTCCATCGTCAGGGCCCAGCCGTACTCGGCGGATATTCTTTCCTTGTACCAGCCTTCACGGGGATCAAGAAGTTTGTTGATGGCCAGTCTCCTTGCGGAAGCGATCTTGCCCAGGCCTTGGATCTGGCCGAACAACCAGTCGCGGTCCGCCGCTTCGAGGTCGGGTTTCAGGTTGAACAGCACGATATGACGGATCATGACGATTCCTTTCCCTGGCGCCTTACCTGTACTCCAGGAGTGGCGCCTTGCTTTACCAATTCGTCGACGGCGGCGCGACTGCGGTTATGGACCACCAGCGAAAAGCCCGCCTTAATAAGGTTCTCCGTTCCCTATTCCTCTTCTTCTCTTAATTTCGCCAGAACTGAAAAGTCTTCCAGCGTGGTTGTATCTCCAACTGTTGCCTGTCCCGCCGCGAGGTCGCGCAACAGACGGCGCATGATCTTACCGCTGCGGGTCTTGGGAAGCGAGTCGGTAAAGCGGATTTCATCGGGCTTTGCAAAGCTGCCAATACTCTTGCCGACATGATTCTTCAATTCATCTTTGAGCGGCGGCCTCGGCTGATGTCCTGCTGCAAGTGTGACGAATGCGACAATGCTCTGGCCCTTCATCTCATCCGGCCGTCCGACCACGGCGGCCTCGGCTACCGTAGGATGGCTCACGAGTGCGCTCTCGACCTCCATCGTTCCAAGACGGTGTCCGGATACATTGATCACATCATCAATTCGCCCCATGATCCACAAATACCCGTCCTCGTCGCGGCGTGCTCCGTCACCCGTGAAGTACATTCCCGGAATCTCGCTCCAGTACTGTTTCTTGTAACGTTCAGGATCTCCGTAGATCGTTCGAAGCATCGAGGGCCATGGCCGCTTCACTACAAGAAAACCGCCCTGGTTGGCACCGACTGTGTTTCCCTGCCTGTCCACGACGTCCATCACGATGCCCGGCAGCGGGCGGGTTGCGGAACCGGGCTTAGTCGGTACAGCGCCGGGAACCGGTGAAACCATCATCGCACCGGTTTCAGTCTGCCACCACGTATCCACGATAGGGCAACGCTCGTGACCAATGTGCTTTCGATACCACATCCACGCTTCCGGATTGATCGGTTCACCGACAGTTCCCAGCAATCGCAGGCTCGAAAGGTTGTGCCTGGCCGGCCAATGATCTCCCCACTTGATAAACGCCCGGATTGCAGTAGGTGCCGTATAGAAAATGCTGACTCTGTATTTTTCGACGATCGACCACAGGCGATCTGGTTCGGGATGATTCGGGGCCCCTTCGTACATCAGTGATGTCGCCCCATTCAAAAGCGGTCCGTACACGACGTAACTATGTCCGGTCACCCAACCGATATCGGCCGTACACCAAAACACGTCTTCGTCTTTCATGTCGAAGACCCACTTCGTCGTAATGTAGGTCCCGGTCATGTACCCGCCTGTTGTGTGCACCACGCCTTTCGGCTTTCCCGTTGTGCCGCTGGTATAGAGCATGAACAAAGGGTGCTCCGAATCCAGCGGCTCGACCGGAAATTCATCGGCCGCTTTGGCGATCGATTCCTGCCACCACACATCGCGTCCTGGAACCATGTTGACGGAGTCCCCGGTCCGCTTGTAGACAATGACTTTCTCGATACTCGGAGTAGCTGTTAGCGCATCGTCTGCATTCTTCTTCAGCGGCACGACAGATCCTCGACGATATCCTCCGTCTGCCGTAATCAACACCCTCGACTGCGAGTCATTGATTCGATCCCGGAGCGCCTCCGCGCTGAATCCTCCAAACACGACGTTGTGTGTGATGCCCATGCGCGCACAAGCGAGCATGGCCACGGCAAGTTCCGGCACCATACCCATGTAGATCGTCGCGCGGTCACCTTTCTTGAGACCGAGAGACTTCAGGACGTTCGCGAAACGGCACACTTCCTTGTAAAGCATCGTGTAACTCAGCGCGCGGACGTCGCCCGGCTCGCCTTCCCAAAGGATTGCGATCTTGTCTTTCCGGGATGGATTGCTCAAATGCCGATCAAGGCAATTGTAGGAAAGATTCGTCTTTCCACCCACGAACCACTTGGCGAAAGGCGCGTTCCATTCGAGCACCTTTTCCCAGGGCTCGAACCAGTGCAGTTCCGACGCGATATCGGCCCAGAAACCTTCCGGATCATCGAACGCGCGCTTCGAAATGGAGTCATACACCTCGAGGCTGTGAATGTGTGCGTGCCTGGAAAATTCGGGACTCGGCGGGAATACTCGTTGCTCCTTGAGCAGGGATTCAATATTTGTTTCTGCCATAGAAATAGTTTAAAGGAAGCCAGAAGCCGAGAAGCCAGAAGCCAGAATGAACTGTTCCTTATTCTGGCTTCTGGCTTCTCGGCTTCTGGCTTCTTCTTTGTGGTTCTACTTCGATTTCCCGTAGTATTCGTAATTCATCTGGATGTACTGATTCCATTGCTCCGGAACGTTATCTTCGGGAAAGATAGCGGTCACCGGGCAGGCCGGCTCACAAGCACCACAATCGATGCATTCCTCAGGGTGAATATAGAGCATCGTAGCGGCCTCGAATTCAGGCTCATCCTTCTTTGGATGGATGCAATCCACCGGGCACGCGTCCACGCATGCCGTGTCCTTGGTGCCGATGCACGGTTCGCAAATGATGTATGCCATACAGTCTCCTTGTGGTGTGTTATGCCGGTAAACCAAAAATAAGAGAGAAATTATACATTCCGCTCAAGCGAAATCAACATCTCATCCACTGTAGCGGCGGTCTGTGACCGCCGGCAATCTTGAATTTGCGACATCGTCGGCGGTCACAGACCGCCGCTACAGTTTCAGGCCGACCTGGAAAGCATCCGCTTCAGGACCTTGCCCGTCGGACTACGCGGCAAATCCGCGACCACCTCGATATACTTCGGAACTTTGTAGCCGGCGAGGTTCTCACGGCAAAATGTCCGCAATTCCTTCTCGTCCAGTTCGATGCCTTCGCGTGCAATAACGAAGGCTTTCGGGACTTCGCCCCGAACCTCATCCTTCACACCGATCACAGCAACCTCTTTCACCTTCGGATGCTGCGCCAGAACTTCCTCGATTTCGCGGGGATAGATATTTTCGCCGGCTGAAATGATGAGGTCCTTCTTCCTTCCCGTGATGGTTACAAAACCTTGCTCGTCGAGTTTTCCAAGGTCGCCGGTGTGGAGCCAGCCGTCGGTGATCGTCTTCGCTGTCTCTTCCGGCAGATGATGATAACCCTGCATCACGTTGCGGCCGCGGACCATGATTTCGCCGACCTCGCCGGCAGGCAGAAAACGATTGTGCTCGTCCCAGATCGCGAGATCGATGCCGGGCAGGGCCCTTCCGATTGTTCCCAGTTTACGCGCGGCAGGAACATTCAGCGTGACAACCGGCGCGGCCTCGGTCTGACCATACCCTTCGAAGATCGGAACGCCAAACCGCCTCTCAAAGGCTTCAGCAACAGGGATCGGAAGCGGTTCGCCCCCGGAGATCGGGAATCTAACAGAGGATACCTTGAAATCCCCCTCGGTCGCCGCCATAACCCTGTACATCGATGGAATCGCCAGAAGCACACTTATCTTCTGATCCTGAATGAGACTCATGACCTTCATCGGCTGAAACCGATCGACCAGGACCATTTTGGCGCCGCTAAACAACGGCAGCAGAAACGTTCCTGTAATGGCGTACGTGTGGAAGAACGGAAGGAGGCAAAGGAAGGCGTCGTTGTGATCAAATTTGTCCGCCTTCTGACAGGACTCGACGTTTGCGGCAAGGTTGTCATGGGTCAGGATAACGCCCTTTGGCCGCCCCGTTGTTCCGGATGTGTAAAGGTACAAAGCAGGATCGCGATATTCGGCCGGAATCCCGCCGGGCGACATCGCTGTGAAACCGGGGTCATCCGCCATCAGGATGACGCCCCTCTCACCAAACAGCGGTTTGAGGGCTGCGAGGGCCTGCGCGAAAAACTGGGATGAAATGATCGCAGACATGCCCGAATCTTTGACGATAAAACCCAATTCCCCCGGCGGCAGGAGGTAATTCAGGGGAACAACGGTCTTGCCGGCCTTCCAGACACCCAGCATCGTGGCGATGTATCTTTGAGAATTCAGCAGGAGAATTCCGACGGCGTCGCCCTTTACCCTTTCCCTCACAAGTGCGGCAACCCGGTTCGCTTCGTCCAACAATTCCGCAAACGTCCATTGCTTACTTTCTTCGACCAGAGCGACTCGCGATCGATGGGCCTCCACGGCCCGCTCAAAGACTTCCGGCAAATACGACATCTCTCCAGCTCTCCCGGTTTGGATATGAAACCCGAAAGTATAACAAAACCACGGGAAATGGGGTGGTCTGGCAATTCGGGGACAGACGTATAAATCACCTAATTGGCGGGTGAGGTACTTGGATGCTAATTAGGTGATTTATACGTCTGTCCCCGAATTGCCAGACCACCCATTTCCCTAGTTCGCAGTCCTGAGCGTTTTTTCGATCTCGATATTGTTTTTCTTGAGCGTCATTCCCATGGCGCGATCCGTATCCACAAGGGCTTTCGTATAGTTTACCAGCGCCTGAAGTTCGTTTGTCTGAGCCTCAGCGACATTCCGCTGTTCCTCGAGTACGAATCGGATGGTGGAGGCGCCCAGATCGAACTTCTTTTGTTCGGCCTCGAGCCGGCGTTCTGCCAATTCTCTCGCTTTCTCCGCTGTCTCGATTCTTGCTTTATTCATATCGACTTGAGTAAGCGCATTTCGCACCTCGAGAGCAATCTGCTGTGCCTGTGCGTTAATCCGGTTCTCGGCAATGCGCTTTTCCGTAACCGCCCGGGCGTTGTCACCCCGTGCTGCGCGGTTGCGCAACGGAATCTGGGCCGAGATACCCACGGCATAGCCGGTATAGTTATAGCCGAAAAGCTGCGCCAGGGTATCTCCGAGACCACCTGTCGTCGTCGAGATGATCGGGGCGTTCGGATCAAAGAAACCGGCACGAACGGTTTTCGTGCCACCAACGCCATTTTGCGTATACGAACCGATGAGATCGACAGTGGGAAGCAATTGGTTTTTCGTGTATTGAACGTCGATGTTCTTGTTCTCCAGATCCAATTGAAGCTGCTTCATCTCCGGCCTGTTTTCGAGAGCAACCTTGATGGCCTCGGTAACCGGCAAGACGTCCGACTGGCTTGGCCTCCGGACACTCGTCACCGGAGTGACTCTGGCCACGACCAATCCGGGGTCGGCCTGGAGAGTGATCAGCTTTTTGACCTGATCCTCGGTTTGAACCTGCGTGTAGGTCGACACGACCAATTGTTCATTACGCGTTGCCACCTCAGACTCTGCTTGAACGAGATCGATCGGTGCCAGCGTTCCGATATCCACCTGGATCTTGTTATCTCCCAGTGTCTTCTGTGCCAGATCCTTCGAACGCTGCTTCACCTTTATGTCTTCGGCCGCGAATACGAGATCCCAATAGGTACGCTGTCCTTGCGACACCAGGTCGATCACCTGGCGCTCGAACTGGCTCTCGGAGATCTTTTCGTTGTTCCGGGCAATTCGAATAGGCCGGGTGTTGTTGAGCCGGCCGAAGTCACGCAGGAGGTGCTGGTTAAATGAGTACCGGATCGTACCGTTATAGGCAGGGTTGAACGTGTTGAACCCGTTGTTCGATGAAGTTCGACTGACGTTGAAATCAACAGCGACGTTCGTGCCGGTTTCCAGCGTCTGCGAAAAACCAATCAAATATTGCCCGCTCAACAGATTGATGCCGCTGGCGGAGCCGGCCAACACACTTGTGGAGGGTGTTGTGTTGCGGTTCACCGTTGCTTGCAATCGCAATGTCGGCTCAAACACGCCGTATAGCGTCTCGATCAGATATTCCGACGAACGAGGAGTGAGGCGGTTCGCACCAATATCGAGGTTATTCTCGAGCATGAGGTTGACCACATCACCAATTGTCAGCTGGAGTTGACCGGTGCGGATGAGATTCTCCAGTTCCTGTCCCTGGACTGCAGGAGGGGTCGAGAAATCGACCTTCGCGGGACGATAGCGGTTCAGGAACTGTTCGACAAAGTTCTCCGCCCGGGCAGGGGCCGAATTGCACGCCAATTGGAACACGACGGCCAATGACACGATTCTCGCTATTTTCATTTGGGACTCCTCGAAAAAGGCAGGCAAACAAGTTAATTCGTCACTCGTAACGCAGAGCTTCGATCGGATCCAGGGCTGCCGCCTTGTGCGCGGGATAGTAGCCGAAGAAAACGCCGATCGCGGTAGCGAACGCGAACGAAATCAAAACCGAAAGAGCTGAAACCAGCGTGGGCCAGCCAAGTACCCTGGAAACAACCGCTGCCAAAGCACCCCCGATGATTACACCGATCAGGCCACCCATCAAGCTCAGCGCTACGGACTCCATCAAAAATTGCAGGCGGACGTAATTGGGTCTTGCTCCGACGGCCATGCGAATGCCGATTTCACGCGTTCTCTCCGTCACGGAAACCAGCATGATGTTCATGATTCCAATGCCGCCGACGACTAACGAGATGGCTGCAATACTTCCCAGCAGCAGCGTCATGATCGTCGTGAGCTGTTCGAATGTGTTCGCAGCGTCGGTCATGTTGCGGACAAAGAAATCATCCGATTCGCTTGCCGGAATCTTGTGCCGCTGTCGCAGCAAAACAGTGATCTGGTTTTGTGTGACTCCCGTCGCCTCCTGGCTGATTGCCGATATCATGGCCTGATTTATCGACGGGATCTGCTGGCCGAGCAGTTTCCTCTGGGCGGTGGTGTACGGAACGACAGCTGTATCGTCCTGGTCCTGGCCAACCATCGACTGTCCCTTGGCGGCAAGGACACCCACGACGCGAAATGGAAGGTTGCGAACGCGAATCGTTTGCCCAATGGGGTCGAGTCCCGGAAAAAGCTTGTCACCGACCGTCTTTCCCAGAACGATGACCCGGGCAGCCGATCGAACGTCACCTTCGGTGAAGAATTCACCCTGTTCGACATTCCAATTTCGAATCCGGGGAAACTTTTCGTTGGTACCTTGCATGCGAACGAACCAGTTCTGATTACCAAACACCAACTGCCCCGATGCGTTCACGCCCGGAGATGCGGCCGCGATCGTGGGAATCTCACGTTCCATTGCCAAAACGTCTTCGTCGGTGAGCGTGCTCGCTGCGCCCATTCCCATGCTCGCGCCGCCGAAGTTCAGGTTGCCGGGCATGACAAAAATCATGTTGCTGCCCATGTTGCTGATCTGGTCCAGCACCATGGACTGAGCGCCCTGGCCAATAGACACAAGCACGATGACCGCACCCACGCCAATGATGATGCCGAGCATCGTCAGCGCCGTGCGCAGCTTGTTGCGTCCGAGAGCGCGAAACGCGACCTTAAGTATCGCGAACAGGTTCATCTTCATCGTAATCCTCTTCTTCGGATTCCGGAGGCAGCTCTCTCAGAATTTGTGCGGCATCTTTCCTGTTCCCGACTGGAATATCCCGGCGAATGCGGCCGTCGCGGAATTGAATGATGCGACCCGCGTACTGCGCGATATCCGGTTCGTGAGTCACTATGATCAGTGTGAGACTGCGCTCACGATTCAACCGCTGGAAGATTTCCATCACTTCGACAGAGGTCCGCGTGTCGAGCGCCCCCGTCGGTTCATCCGCAAGAATGATGGCGGGATTGTTGACCAATGCGCGGGCCAGGGCGACCCGCTGCTGCTGCCCTCCAGAGAGCTGGTTCGGCATATTCCGTTCCCGGTCCGCCAGGCCGACGGTTGCCAGGGCCTCTCGCGCCCTGCGGATGCGCTCGTTCGACGACACGCCCGCATAGATCAGCGGCAGCTCCACGTTTTCAAGAGCGGATGTCCGGGGTACCAGATTGAAGCTCTGAAAAACGAAGCCGACATTCTTATTCCGAATGTCTGCCAGACCGGGTTTGTCGACAGTTGAAACGTCCACCCCTTCAAGAAAATAGTGGCCTTTCGTGGGCCGATCCAGACACCCGATGATGTTCATCATCGTCGACTTGCCCGAACCCGACGGGCCCATGATTGCTACAAACTCGCCGCGTTTGATCTCCAGCGAAATACCTCGAAGCGCATGAACCTCGAAGTCGCCCATCGGGTAAATCTTGTGAACATGACTCAGGCGAATGACAGCATCGCCATCCTCCAGAGCCGGTTCACGCTTTTGTGAAAGTGTCTCGAGCATGATCTTTAGTTACCTCGACCGCGGCCGCCGCCGCCGAACCCGAATGGGCCAAAGCCCCCGCCGCCACGCTGACCTTGCGCGGGACTCGTTGCGGGCTGTGAGCTGTCTCCTATGACGACCATATCGCCCGGCTTCAGGTCGCCGGATACAACTTCGGTTGCGGAGCCATCTGTGATACCCAGAATGATGTTTCGCGGTTCAGGTTTCTGCTGCGCATTCAGGACAAAAACCATACTGGGACGCTGAATGGCTCGCCTTGGTTGTACAAATTTGATCTTGTCCGAGGGGTTCCACTTTTGTCCAGGGGCCAGCTGCGCAGGCGCCGTCGAATCGCCTCTTCTGCCCGCCGGAGCTGAACCCTGTGAAGCCTGATCGGATGCGGCCAGTCCACGCTCGGGCCTGGACTCCTCGCGGCGCAGGCCTGGAGGCGTGTAACGCAGGGCCGCGTTCGGTACTTTGACCGCATTGTCGCGCTGATCCACTGTAATCGTGATGTTCGCGGTCATCCCGGGCTTGAGTTTCAGGTCGGAATTGTCGATGCCGAGGATGACGCTGTACGTCACAACGTTCTGAACGGTCTGGGGGCTCAGACGTATTTCAGAAATGTGTGCCCGGAAGACATCGTTCGGATACGCGTCGACAGTAAACCTCACGTTTGCCTGGTCCGAAATATTCCCGATGTCCGCTTCATCCACGCTGGCATTCACCTGCATCCGCGACAGATCATTCGCGATAGAAAAAAGCGTCGGCGACTGAAGACTTGCTGCGATCGTCTGGCCGACATCGATATTGCGGGAAATCACGACGCCGTCAACCGGTGAATAAATGTTGCAGTAGTCCAGGTTGAGCTGCGCCCTGTTCAGATCGGCAACAGCCTGCTGGAGCTGTGCCTTAGCCTGTTCCACCTGGGCTGTTGAGGCATTACCCTGCGCTTCGACCTGCGCTACCGCAGCCTGTGCCTGCTCGAATTTCGCCTGAGCTGAGTCGGCATTTGCCTTGGCATTGTCATAGTCATTCCTGGAAACCACACCCTTCGTGCTGAGTTCTGCCGAGCGCTGAAAAAGCGTGGCGGTATTGTCGCGAGCAACGCGGGCTGCCTCCAGATTTGCTTTCGCGCTGAGCAAATTCGCGGCCTGGGTTTTCAGGTCCGCCTCGGCGCTGCGAACTCGAGCCTGGACTGCTGCCACGTTGGCGCGGGCGTTTTCCATCTGTGCCTCAAAATTTCGCTGATCGAGCTTCGCCAGAAGTTGCCCGCGCTTTACAACGGAGTTGTAGTCCGCGTACAGCTCTACAACCTGTCCGGAAACCTGGCTGCCGACCTGAACGGTCACTACCGTCTGAACCACACCTGTGGCATTCACGACGTTGCGCAACGGCCCGGTTTCAACTGAAGCGGTAAAGTAGCCTGCCGCCGCGGCCTTCTGGTGTCTGGCGGCAAAGGTCAGAATCACGGCAACCATCACGAGGCCCAATGCCAGAAGCGCATTTCTTCTAGTCAACAGTCGTCTCATATAGTCAATTACGATCCGTCGCCCCTACAAATTACGTCTTAACCCGGGTGTTTCCCTCCTGGGACAGGAGGGGAATACCCTCGCCCCGTTGAGTTGTACATCCCTGTTAGCATTAATCCGCTTTCATCGGCTCGGCCGCATCGTTGTAAACAGGAGCGGTTTTTCGGTAACGAACAACGAGATCGTCGAAGAGGGAGTACGCCACTGGAGTAAACAACAATGTCAACAGCAGGCATAATAACTGCCCGCCTGTCACCACTATACCGATGGGAGCGCGCGAGCCGGAACCCGGACCGCGGCTCAGTACTATGGGAATCATCCCGGCCACAATCGACAGAGTCGTCATCAGGATTGGACGAAGCCGGGCGTGATTCGCCTTAATAATGGCCTCCTGTCTCGACATCCCTCGGGCCCGCAGCGTATTCGTGTAATCGATTTGAAGAATTGAGTTCTTCTTCACAATTCCAAACAACAACAAAATGCCGAGACCGCTGAACAGATCCAGGCGCGAGTGAGCGGCCCAAAGGGAAAACAAGGCGAATGGAACACTGAGCGGCAGCGACAACATGATCGTAATGGGATGCAGATAGCTTTCGAACTGGGCCGCCAGGACCATATACATAAAGATCGCCGAGAACAGGAACGCCAGGATGAAGCTCTGTTGCAGTTCGTTGAGAGTCTTGGCACGCCCGGTGAACTCGGCTGTGTACCCCGGTTTCATCTGGACCGCACCCAGCCTCGCCCCCAGCAGGTTAACGGCGTCACCGATGCCGACGTTGTTCTCCGTATTTGCGACCAGTGTGACCTGACGCTCGCGCGCCTGCCGCTCGATTGTCGTTGGACCGATATTCTTTTCGAGCGAAGCGAAATTTGACAATTGCACCTGTCCAAGGCGGGTCGAAGGTATCCACAGATTGCTGATCTTTTCGGGCCGGTCGCGATCGCCGGCCGACACGCGCAGCACCACCGAATACTGCTCGTCCGAGTCCTTGAACTTCGAAACCTCTTCCCCGGCCACCATCGTTCGAAGAGCTGTTGCTACGTCGGTGGCCCGGACTCCCAGGTCGGCCGCCTTGGCACGATCGATATGAACGTGGACTTCGGGATTACCAATCGAGAATGTTGTGTCCTGGTCCACGAGACCCGGGGTGGAGCGCATGATCTGAAGAATCTGACTGGAATACTTCTCGAGTTCCTTGAGATCAGGACCCCGAACGTTCAACACAACCGACTGCGCGCGGAAACCGCCTCCGCTTACTCCCTGCACCGGCTGGACCGCAACGCGCAAAGCGGGAAACCTGTCCTTCATCATCGCGCGGGCGTCTTCCATGACGTCGAACTGGGTAAATTTCCGCGCGCTCAGATCGGAAAGAGCGACGTATACAGATCCATCCGTGACACCTGAGCTGCCTCCCGAATTGATGGTCGAGAGAACATGTTTCACGCCGCGAAGCTTCCACGCTTCTTTCTCAATGTTCTGAATCACGGCATCCGTACCATTGAGGGACGTGCCGTCCGGCGTTTTGATGACGATTTCGAATTCGTTCTGATCGTCCTGCGCAAAAAAGTCCGTTCCGACGAGCTTGCCTAACGGATAGATAGACACGACCGATAGAACAAAGAATCCGACCATAATCGCGCGGTGAGCGAGGGCCCATTCGAGCATTCGTCCGTAGCTGCGATCGATGATCCGATAAAAACCCGAGTCCTTGGATTTATGGCCGCCACTCTTCTTGAGGAAACGCGAGCTCAGCATCGGCGTCAGCGTGAAGCTCACAAGCATTGACACCAGGATCGACACGGCCATAGTCAAGCCGAAGCTCTTCAGGAAGCGGCCGGGAATCCCACCCAGGAAAACCACCGGCAGGAAAATGACGACCAGCGAAAGAGTGGTTGCCATGACAGCCAGGCCAATTTCCTCCGTCGCTGCAACGGCGGCACGCATTGGCGGGTAGCCTTCTTCTTCAATGTAACGATAGATGTTCTCCAGGACAACGATCGCGTCGTCGATCACGATACCCACAGCAAGGGTCAATCCCAGCATCGTGAGGTTGTTGAGCGTCATGTCGAGACCGAACATCGCGGTAAATGTCGCAACGATTGAAATCGGAACCGCGATTGCGGCAATGATCGTGCTTCGGAAACTCCGCATGAACAACAGCACCACGATCGCGGCGAGCAGACCGCCGATGATGAGGTGCTCGTTGATGGCATCGACTGAAGCCTTGATGAAGCGGGACTGGTCGCGAATGACGTCGGCATGAACGTCCGGCGGAAGCTGTGAACGCAGCTCGGCAAGCCGTTCCTTGATCGTGTCCGCAACGCGAACCGTGTTTGTTCCGGACTGCTTCTGCACAAGCAAAGAAACGGCGGCATTTCCGTCCTGGCGGGCGAGGCTGCGCGGTTCTTCAAAGCCGTCCTCGACTTTGGCAACGTCACGCAGATAAACCGGCGTTCCTTTGACCGTCGCGACAACCAGATTTTCGAAATCCCGGACTTTCTCGACCCGCCCGAGCGTTCGCAAAACCAGCTCGTTCGGACCCTGGTCGATTCGGCCGCCCGGAATCTCGACGTCCTGAGCGCGAATCGCGCTTCGGATCTGATCGATGGTCAGCCGATAGGCCTGAAGCTTGCCGGCATCCAGCCAGAGCTGGATTTCGCGCCGGCGGCCGCCGACGATCGAAACCGCACCGATGCCGCGCACGGATTCGAGACGCTGCTTGATCTGTTTGTCCGCAATCTCGGTGAGCTCTCGAAGGGGGCGATTCCCATACACGGAAATCGAAAGCACAGGCGCCGCGTCGAAATCCACACGCTCGATCACAGGGGTCTGGGTATCACGGGGCAAAAGGCCAGTCACTGTGGCAACCTTATCCCGGACCTCCTGCGCCCCCACATCGGCGTTCTTATCCAGCACGAACTGAACGACGACGAGAGATACACCCTCGAGCGTGGTCGAACGCAGTTCGTCGATTCCACTGATGGTGTTGATCGCTTCCTCGATCGGCTTGGTGATCTGGGACTCCACTTCCTCCGGACTGGCCCCCGACAGCACGGTTCGCACCGTCACGGTCGGAAGATCGACCTTCGGAAACTGATCGATTCCAAGCTGGGTGTAGGAAAAGACGCCCAGAACGACGAACGTGAGCACGAGCATCGTCGCAAAGACAGGCCGTTTGACGCAGAGTTCCGCCAGTTTCATCGAACGGAAACCTCCCGGCCCTGCTGCATGTTTCCGAGGTTGGACTTCGCGATCAATTCGCCTTCTTTGAGACCTTCGACAATCTCGACGTGGTCGCCCAACTGTGCACCCGTGCGAACGATGCGCTCGGCCACCTTGCCGTTCTCGATGACGAACACTTTCTCGAGACCGGCGAACGTACTCAGACTGCCGGCAGGTATGACGACGGCCTTGTCCTTGCGATCTGTCTGGATAGTTACCCGCGCGAAGAAACCTGGTTTGAGAACGCCTTCGGGATTGTTGACCAATGCTTCAAGCTTCAGAGTTCGCGACTGCTGGTCGACCGAAGGCGACAGGCGCGAGACTTTTCCTTCAAATGTCCGATCCGGAAAGGCATCGACGTGGAACTCCACCAGACGGCCGCTGCGCATGAACGCGACAGCACTCTCGGGGACGTCCACACGGAGTTTCAACGGACTGTTCTGGACGATTGTCACAACCGGGCTGTTCGCCCGCAGATACAGCCCTTCGGTAACGGCCCGATCCTTTATGAAGCCTGCAATTGGAGCCGTGATCCTCGCGTCGGCCAGTTTCTTTTCTGCAAGCGAGAGAGCGGCTTTACGCGCCGCGATCGTCGCACGAATATTGCGGACCGTCTCGCGCGCCGAACGAACCGCCGCATCGGCGACGTCGTATCGTGCCTGTTGTTCGTCGAGCACCTGCTTCGCGACAACACCTTCCTCGGCAAGCCGTCGGGTCCGCTCCAGCCGAAGTTTCGCCTCAGCAAATGTGGCTTCCGCCTGGCGTACCTGGCTGGTCGCCGCTTCGTCCACCGCAGCGTTCGCGTCCGGAAGACCGAGCCGGGCAAGCTCCTGCTGCAGCGCCGCCTGTTGCTGGTGCACAGCCAGCTCCAGCTCGCGCGTATCCAGTTGCGCGATGACCTGGCCTGCTCGAACCGCGTCACCCAGATCCACAAATAGCTTGTCCACCGTTCCTTCGACTTGATTACTGACCACTACTTCTTCATTGGGATCCAGCGTGCCGACGGCTTCCACCGAGCGCTGCAGTTCGCGGACTTCCGCTTTTACGGTCTCCACGGACAGGGAGCGGGGCATGCTCGCGGCCTCGGCCAGCTCAGCAACCGGTGGATTTGTATTGGAACAAGCGGGGACAAATAGGAGGACTATGAGTAAGAGCAAAATCGGCATGAGATTTATTCCTTGGTGATTCCAGATAGAAAGATTGAGACGAACGTGCGTACGACTTCTTCGCGGTCATGGGAGTGAATCTTTTTGAAACCGAGAACTTCCTGCGTCAGCACAAAACTAAAGAACATTCCGAACAGGGCCCTTGTGGCAAGTTCAGGATTCACCGAACGAAAAGCGCCTTCATTGATTCGCCGCCGGATGTAGCTGGCAATTGGATTTCGAGCATCGAGGGTGGACACAAACATTTCCGAGAGCTGATGGCCTTCAAGGGCGCTAAAAAGAAGAAGCCGGAGAAAGTTGGTATCGTGCTCGTGCCTCTCCAGGAACTTTGTAAATAAGGTTTCAAAAAATTTTGCGTCGTCTGTGCCGGCGGCGAGCCGTTCGATCTCTTCGACCAAAGCATCCCGATTCTCTCCCGCCTTGCATTCGAGAATGGCGCTGTACAGCTCTTCTTTCGTATTGAAATGCCGGAAAATGATAGCTTCGTTCACTCCAGCGTGGGTTGCGAGATCTCGAGTCGTTGTCCCGCGAAAGCCCTTCTTCGCAAAGAGTTCCATCGCTGCGGTCAGAATCTCTTGCCGGCGGTCGTGTTTCATAAGTAAGTACTCACTTACAATTGGAGTAAGTACTTACTTACATGAAGGACGTGCGGATTGGCAAGGAGAATCTTTCGAGTAAACGCGGGCTTTAGCCCGCAACTACATCGGGGACGCGATCCGCAAAATGGCTCCTCAATGTAGTCGCGGGCTTTAGCCCGCGTTTCTAAATTTCATTCCCGGAACGTTAGAAACGTTACAATAGAAGTGAGCGACTTTCTGACATATCGGACACTCCGCGGACATTGCGAAGGCTCAAGAAGAGTAGCTCCATTGACGAGACCCCGTAGCGAAAACTACAATTAATTAGGCCTCGTGCCGGGAGACGAGTGTTAGTAGATCTGTATGACCAGTTCTAAGGTCAAAAAGCCCATATCCCTCGAGCAAGTCAATTCCTGGAGGATGCACCGCCAATTCCTTGATCGTCCTTTTGCCTCGAAGAACATTGTCGATTTGATCAAGTCTGTCGGCTGGATCTACTCGCCAGGCTGTTCAACTCCGTATCTCGCACTCTGGGCACGCTTGTCTTCGTTCAAGGCAGACGATTTGAATCGTCTGGTCTTCGATGAACGCAAGCTGGTGCAGCTCGAGACGCTGCGGGGTTGCACGATGCTGGTGCCTCGCGATCAGGCGTCCGTCGCGTTGCGGATCCGCACACGAACGTTCACGGAACTTAGCAAGCAGGCACGCCAGCAAATGCCGATCAACGAGATCGAAATGGAGCGGCTCAAATCGTATATTTTGAAGACGGTTCAATCCACATCCAGAACTCCGGAACAGATTCAGCAGGCTGCGCCCCCCAGCCTGGTGCGGGACTTCGGACCGGACCTCAAACGCATTGGTCTTACCAACAGCCTTTCACTGGCGATCAATCTTCTGAAGGAAGAAGGAAAGCTGATCAAGCAACAGTCCAAGAAGCGGCTGGATTCCACGTCTTACTCGCTGGTACTGACGTCCAACCTCCTGCCTGAGGCCGATCCATTCAACCTGCGGATGGAGGAAGCCTTCGCTCAGCTCGCTACACAGTACTTCAGGGCCGAGTCTCCGGCGCGAGTCAAGGACTTCGCGTGGTGGGCCGGAATCAATGTGACCGATGCCATTCGGGCAGCGGCCGAAGTCAAACCCAGGCTGGTTCCGATTGCGGTTGAAGGAACAAAAGACGAGTTCCTCATCAGCGAAACCGATCTTGACGAATTCATCGCTTTTACTCCAGCAGAGGGCGCCATCAGCTTCATTCCGTATCGCGACACGTATCTGAAGGGACAACGCGAAGTTGTCGATCGATTCGTTCCCGCCGAGCATGCCGACAAACCTTTCTCTCGATGGAAGGGAAAACTCATCAACGACCCGCTCGCGACAATTGTCCGGGACGGGCGCGTCGTCGGTGTGTGGGAATGGAACGAAGACGATGAAGAAGTGGACCTGCTGCTGTTTGATCCCAACATTCCCAAGTCTACCGAGAAGACGATCCACAAGCGTGCGCTCGACCTTGCCAGCTTCATTCGAGCCAACCTTGGCGACGTTCGGTTGCAGGGCTCAGACTACGGTCCCCACCAAATGACGGGCATTCATGACCTCAAAGCCCTCTGGGGCAAGGGAGCCCAGGTTTCCCTGTAATTCCCCATGATCATCAGCAGCATAGAAGCCAATTACTGGTGGCGAAAGAACGAGGCCGCTGGCGCTCTCCTCAACAACTTGATGGTCCTGTTTATCGTCGTTCCTATGGCCCTGGTCCTGAAGAGGTTCTACGCTCTTAGCCTTCTCGTATTTGCGCTCATGGTTCCTTATGGCTTCCTGATGCGGCACCTGGCCGTTCGCGCCGTCCGCCGCCATCTCGAAGATCACCCCGACGATCTTGAAAAGTTTGAAGAACACGGCATCATTTCCTGCTGACCTCGTCCCCGGTTACGGCTAGAATCTACAAAATCATGGCCAAAGATCGTTACCCCATCGTTCTGACCGCGGCGCTTCTGGTCGTCCTGCCAACCCTCTATTTGGGTTCCCTGGGCGCCCTCCAATCCAGAGGGACGGCGGCCACCGTCGTACCCGACCTCTCAGCATCCAGATACCTCAGCCAGGTGACCTATCTTGCCCGCGACGAGATGAAAGGCCGCGGGAATGGATCGCCGGAACTGGATCAAGCCGCGGACTACATTGCGTCGCAGTTCCGAACCTGGGGGCTGAAGCCCGGCGGCGAAAACGGTACCTACTTCCAAACGTTCGAGGTAACGACGGGCGTGGAATTTGGAGCGAAAAACGAACTCCAGCTGAACGGAACGAATCTCAAGGTCAACGAAGACTTCGTTCCGATCGCATTCTCCAACACGGCAGAGTTTGATGGGCCGGTGGTTTTCGCCGGGTACGGCATCACGGCTCCGGAACTGCATTACGACGACTATCAAAACATCGACGCCACTGGAAAGATCGTCGTCGTTTTTCGCCATGAACCGCAGGAGCGGGATGCCAATAGCCCTTTTGACGGAACAAATTTCACGCTTCACGCTTCATTCATCAATAAGGCCATCAACGCCCGGCAGCACGGCGCGAAGGGGATTGTCTTTGTCACCGATCCCAACAATCACGCTTCCGATCCGGACACCGTTGGGGAAGCCACGCGGGGCGCAGAAGGCGATGATCTCGCCATCCCGTCGATTCACGCGCGGCGCACACCGGTGCTGAAGTTTTTCAAAGATGCAGGCAAGGACCTGGCCGCGCTACAGAAGCAGATCGATGCGGACCTCAAGCCGGAGTCCTTCGAGCTACCGGCCCTTCACGCTCGAATTGCGACCGACGTCACGCGCATACGAAAGCCTGTTCGAAACGTGCTCGGAATTGTCACCGGTTCTGATGCGACGCTCCAGAACGAGTGGGTCGTCGTCGGCGCTCATTACGATCACCTGGGACTTGGCGATCGTAACTCGCTGGCGCCATCGCAGATTGGACAAATCCATCATGGCGCGGACGACAACGCTTCCGGAACTGCCGGAGTGCTGGAACTGGCACGGCTCGCTGCAAAGAACAAACAATCGTGGAAACGATCGATCCTGTTTATGACATTTGCGGGAGAAGAGCTCGGCCTGCTGGGCTCCTCCTACTTCGCCAATCACCCGACTATTCCGCTGGCGAACGCGGCGGCGATGATCAACATGGACATGATCGGCCGCATGACGAATGATCGCCTTTTTGTCGGCGGTGTGGGTACGTCACCGAATTTCAAACCCTGGCTGGAGGATTTCAACAAGACTGTCGGTCTGAAACTGGACTATTCGGATTCCGGTTTCGGATCGAGCGATCACACCTCTTTCAACGCCAAGAAAATCCCCGTTCTCTTCATTTTTTCCGGCTTGCATACCGACTATCACAAGCCGTCGGACACCTACGACAAGATCAATGCCGAAGGCGCGGTCAGGATACTGTCGCTCGTCTATCTGATGCTGGATAAAGTCGCGTCGGAAGTCAGCCGGCTCGAGTACACGGAGGTCCAGGAACCCCGGCCAACCGGCGGCGGTGGCGGCGGGTATGGTCCGTACTTCGGATCGATTCCCGATTTCCGCGACGATCTTAAAGGCGTCTTGTTCTCGGATGTCCGGCCGGACAGCCCCGCCGCGAAGGCTGGACTGAAAGCCGGCGACCTGATGGTCGGATTTGATGGTAAATCGATTCAGAATCTTTACGACTTCACGTATGCGCTCCGTTCCAAGAAGGCCGGTGACGTGGTCGTAGTCGTCGTGAAGCGTGATGGCAAGGAGATCAAGGCGAACGTCACGCTGGAAGCAAGGAGATAATCTGTGAAGTTCAAAAGCATTCTCACATTGGCGATGATAGGTTCCCTGGGCGCTGCCTACTCGGCCCGTGAACAATTCATACAACCTGATCCAAAGGAAGTACACCTGAAGAATATCCGGCAACTGACGTCCACAGGTGACAACGCGGAGGCGTACTTTTCCTTCGACGGGAAGAAAATCATCTTCCAGTCCACGCGCGAGCCTTACAAGTGCGATCAAATCTTCACGATGAATCAGGACGGATCGAACGTGAAGCTCGTCAGCACGGGAAAGGGCCGCACGACCTGCGGATACTTCACACCGGACGGGAAACGAATCATTTATGCCTCGACGCACCTGGGTTCGCCGGATTGTCCGCCTCCTGCCGATCGCTCGCAGGGCTACGTCTGGCCGATCTATCGCACGTGGGACATCTTCTCCGCTAAGACGGACGGCACGGACCTGAAACGCCTCACAACGACCGACGGCTACGACGCGGAAGGCACCATCTCGCCCGACGGGAAGAAGATTGTCTTCACCTCCGCTCGCGATGGCGATCTCGAGATTTACGACATGAATATCGACGGGACGCAACAGCGCCGGCTGACGAATGAACTCGGTTATGACGGTGGTCCCTGGCACTCGCAGGACGGTCAATGGATCGTCTGGCGTGCAAGCCGGCCGAAGACGCCTGACGAAATTGCCAAATACAAAGACCTCTTTTCCAAGAATCTGGTCATGCCCGCAAAACTTGAAATCTACGTGATGCGCGCAGACGGAAGTCAGAAACGCCAGCTCACGTCCAATGGCACCGCAAACTTCGCGCCGTATTTCCATCCCAATGGCCGTCAAATCATTTTCGCTTCGAACATGAAGGATCCGCGCGGCGGCAACTTCGATCTCTACCTGATCAACCGGGATGGGACCGGGCTGCAGCAGATCACGTTCGACAAGGGCTTCGACGGGTTCCCGATGTTCACAAACGACGGCAAGAAACTGATTTGGGGCTCCAACCGTCATGGAGCCAAGGAAGGCGATACGAACGTTTTCATCGCCGACTGGGTGGACAGCGTGTCCGCGAGCAATAACTGATCAAGGAAACAGCAATCTATGCCGCTTTTTGAATATCTTTGCAAAGACTGCGGGCGAGCCTTCGAGCAAATCGTCCCGCGACACGATTCACCCGCCGATTGCATCCACTGCAACAGCGAGAACGTCGAAAAACAGCTTTCCGTCTTCGCGGTCGCCGGCCCTTCCTATAAGGAATCGGCCGGCGGCGACGCGGGCTGTGGGCGCTGCGGCGCCTCCCAACCCGGCATGTGCGGCATGACGGATTGAACGCGGGCTAAAGTCCGCGACTACATTGAGGGCGTCCTCAAAATGGTTCTCCCAATGTAGTCGCGGGCTTTAGCCCGCGTTTCTGTCTCTCAGGCGTCAGCTGCAATGCATAGGCGGCGCGGTCGGACGTGAACGCATAGAGCCGGCCACTGGCCAAGTGCAAGCCCGGAAGGCAGCCAAAGGGTCGATTGTTCCGACATTTTCCTGCCCGTAGATGGTCGATTCGGAGAAGGATTGCATCTTCCTGAAAAACCCAGAAATCACAAAGTCTCGGAAGACGAGATAAAGAGTATGGAATTGTCGCTTCTGTCCTGGATTTTCAATCATCACTCGCGGCTAAGTTCAGGGAGTAGTGCCTGGAAAGCCGGGTAGAATGGGAGCAGGAATGGCAGCGAGAACCACACGATGAACGAGCCGCAACGGCAATCTGGAAGCGGCGATGGCTATGCTTATCCAGAATCAAGCCCAGTTTTTGATTCACCTTGCAGAAACGCGGAAAACGTTTGACCGAATAGAGAAGGACCTGGACGCGATCAAAGCTGTGCTTGTCCGGCACGAAGGCATTTTGGAAAAATTGCCGGAAGCAATCCGCGAAAAGATCGGCTTCAAACAATAAAGACAAGTTTCGGGAATTAGCGACGACGACAGGTGGACGTCATGTCTGGAGGGACATGATGGCGGTGACGTCGATGATATCGTCCACCGAACAGCCTCGAGACAGATCATTCGCGGGCTTCGCAAGACCCTGAAGGATGGGACCAATGGCTCTGGCCCCCGCCAGCCGCTCCGTCAGCTTGTAGCTGATATTCCCGGAGTGGAGATCCGGAAAGATCAGGGTGTTTGCACGCCCTTTGACCACGCTGGTGGGAGCTTTCGATTGGGCGATTTCCGGCACGAGAGCGGCATCGGCCTGGAGTTCGCCATCGACGATCAGTTCGGGGTTTCTGGCTTTCACTGTTGCGACGGCTTCGCGGATCCGGGCGAGCGAGGGATGGTCGGCGCTGCCTTTTGTAGAAAACGAAAGAAAGGCCACGCGAGGCTCAGCCTGAAGAAAGATGCGCGCGTTTTTCGCGGCATCCAGCGCAATGTCCGCCAGTTGCATCACGCTCGGAACCGGCACAACGGCACAATCGGCGAAAACCAGACTTGTTGAGGGCAGGGCCATCAGGAAGAAACTCGACACGGTCGAGGAATCCGGATGAAGCCCGATGCAGTGAATCGCGGCCCGAACGGTTTCCGCCGTCGTCGTCGCAGCTCCTCCGACGAAGCCGTCGGCGTCGCCCGCCCGCACCATTGCGGCCGCAAAGTACGCGGGATTCTTCAATCTCTGCTGCGCCTCCACCTCGGTAATCCCGCGCGACTTCCAGTTGGGCAGCAGCAACCTGGAATAGCGATCGATCAGGGTCTGTGACGTCGGATCGATGATTTCGATATGCGAAAGCTGGACGCCCGATTCCTTCGCTTTCTGTTCGACGACCTCCGGCACTCCAACCAGGATCGGCTTCGCCATCCGCATCTGGACCATTCGCGCAGCCGCCCGCAGGACACGAGGATCCGTCGATTCCGGATAGACAATTCGCCGGGGATCTTTCGCCGCGCGTTCGCGAAGCTGAATAATGAGGTCGGACATCAACAGCTATTTTACAGTGGTCACGCCGTTCGGACGCTCGCGCTTCTTTTTGATCTCGATTCCGTGGCGTTTGATCTTCTGATTGAGGGTCGAAAGTGGAATGCGGAAATTGTCGGCGGCTTCCGTCTGGCTCCAGCCGGTCTGCTCGAGCATCTCGATGATCACGCGCCTCTCGAATGAATCGATGACTTCAAAGAGAGATATATCTTTCGTCAGCGGGAAGGAGGACAGGGTAGCGAATCTCGAGGCGGGTGAAACGATAGCCTCCGGCAGCAGATCGCGCCCGATGATCTGGTCCTGGGATAAAACCACTGCCCTTTCGACAACGTTTTCCAGCTCGCGGACGTTGCCCGGCCAATGGTAATCCATCAGCACCTTGAGAGCTTCGGAGCTGAAACGGTAAATCGGCTTGACGTTCTCTTCGCAGTACTTCTTCGCAAAAAACTCGACCAGGGCAGGGATGTCTTCCTTGCGCTCCCGCAGCGACGGAAGCTGAATATTGATCACATTGAGGCGGTAATAAAGGTCTTCCCGGAATCGTCCTTCGTCCACGAGCCGTTTCAGGTCGACGTTGGTTGCCGCAATGATCCGGGCATCCACCTTGATCGTGTCGTTGGCGCCCAGCCGCATGAATTCCTTCTCCTGGATAACGCGCAGGAGCTTGGCCTGAGTCTCGAGGCTGATCGTCCCGATTTCGTCGAAAAAGATCGTGCCCTGATCCGCGGCCTCGAACAGACCCTTCCTTGAAGCGATTGCGCTGGTGAACGCGCCGCGCACGTGGCCGAACAGGGTGCTTTCCAGCAGGTCTCCCGGCATGCTGCCGCTGTTCACCGGAACGAACGTTTTGTCGGCGCGCGGGCTCTTGAGATGAATGGCTTTCGCGATGAGCTCTTTGCCGGTCCCGCTCTCGCCTTGAATCAGGATGGTGCTGCGGCTCGCTGCAACCTGCGTTACCAGGTCGAGCACTTTCAGGATCTTCTCGCTCTTGCCGATGATGTTGCTGTATCCGAAACGTTCCTTCAACGCGCGCCGCAATTGAAGGTTCTCACTCATCAATTGGCGCTGCTTGATCGCATTATTGGCGATCACGATCAGTTTTTCGTTGTTCCAGGGCTTGGTGACGTAATCGAAAGAACCGTCTTTTATGGCAGTCACTGCCGTCTCGAGAGCACCGATCGCAGTGATGATAACCACAGGCAGCGTAGGATCGATTCGCTTGATGTCCTTCTGCACTTCCATCCCGGACTTGCCCGGCAGCATCAGGTCCAGCAGGACGAGGTCATAAAGATTCTCTTCGATCTTCTTCAGACCCTCTTCGCCAGTCCCCGCCGTGTCCGTGGACATTCCCTCGGAATTTAAAAGAAGTTCGATGCTTTCGCGGATTTCCTCCTCATCGTCAATGATGAGAACGGTGCCCTTACGCCTAGACATTCACTGGTTTCCTTACCAAAGGCAATTCTAGTTTGAATGACGTCCCGAGTCCCGGCCTGCTTTCGACCGAGATATTGCCTCCATGCTCCTGGACGATTCCGTAGCTGACCGACAGACCCAGGCCTGTGCCTTTGCCTGCGGCTTTAGTTGTGAAGAATGGATCGTAGATTTTCTTGATATTTTCCCGGCTGATGCCGGTTCCCGTGTCCTGCACGACAACTTCAACCTTCGAGTCCACGGTCTCCGTGCGGATCCGCAATTCTCCGCCTTCGGCCATGGCGTCACGCGCATTCACGAAGAGGTTCAGGAATACCTGCTGGAGTTTGCCGGCATTCCCCGCCGTTATCGGATAATCCGCCAGCAATTCGCGCTCGACGCGAATCCGGGCGCTTTTGAACTGATGCTCGAGAAGCGACAAGGTCTCCGTGATCACCTGGTGAATGTCCACTTCCGCGAACTCGGTCGCGTTGGTTCGCGAGAAGTTCAGCAGGTTGTTCACAATTTCCGATGCACGGAACGTTTGCTTCGTAATTTTCTCGAGAAGCTTGTAACGGCCGTCTTCCGGGCTTATTTCCTTGCGCAGCATCTGCGAGTAGCTGGAAATCACGGCCAGCGGTGTGTTCACTTCGTGCGCAACACCGGCTGCAAGAAGTCCGATCGAAGTCAGTTTTTCGTTCTGAATCAATTGATCTTCGAGGCGGACTCGATCCGTGATGTTGTCGATAATGATCAGCGTTCCCCGCGTCGTTCCATCTTTATCCATCAAGGACGTCGCCGAGAAGTTCGCGGTCAGGCCGTTCCACTGCTGCTTATACAGGTGCCGGTTCTCAACGAGCCGCTGGAGAAACTGGGCTGGGAAGATCTCCGCGGCCCGGCGGCCGAACGTTTCACTTCGTCTTCGGCCCGTCAGGGATTCGAGCGCCTTGTTCCAGCCGACAATCCGGCCGTCAACATCTTCCACCAGGACGCCGACGTTGATCGACTCGATGATGTTCTCGCTGAAATCCTTGAGGCTCTGATACTCGGTCGCCTTCTGCTCCAGCGATCGATAGAGACGGGCATTTTCCAGCGCGATGCCGACGTAATCGGACACCGTTTCCAGAAGCTCGAGATCTTCGCTCGTGAGATAGTCGCCGTTCTGCGTTCTGCCCAGGCCGATGTATCCAGTCACGCGGTCCTTGGCCCGGCATGGAATGAAGTAGTTCAGATCGTGAAGATCGGTCTCGCAAAAGATATAAGGACGATCGGTCGATGACTTCAGGAATGAAAAGTCCGCGTGTTCGGGTATCGTCAGGCCGGTCACTCTGGCAGGTACGAACCGCGACGCATCGGCAGGATCCTCGAGAAAGATCGCTGCGCGCTCGACGAACAATGCCCGGCTCAGGCGATCGACAATCCGGTCGAGCATGTCTTCCAGATGGACTTCCGAGCTCAGCGTGCGGCCGAAGTCGATGAGCGTTTCCCGGACGTTGTACCGGTCGCGATAGAAGAACTTGTCCAGCCATACCTGAAACTGGTCCTTGATGGGGGCGAACAGCAGCGCCGCCACAATCGTCGCCACCACGCGCGCCACGCCGCTCACAGTCTCGAAACCGGAGCCCAGAAGTTCACCGACGAGCACGGCGAACGTGGCATAGAGACCGATGATGCAGGCGGTCGCCAGCGTGTACGTCACACCGCGTTTGAAGATGATGTCGACGTCCATCAGGCGATACCGATGGATCGCATAGCCGAAAGAAATCGGCAGCAGCACCAGCGGGAAAATCGCAAAATCGACGTAGGTATCAGGAACAAGGCCGGACAGCCTGGGTACGGACTGCAACACGAAATAAGGCAGCACCGCGATGACCGTGCCCCGTGTCACCCACTTCATCTGCTGACGGAGTTCCGGCGTTTTCACTGTCCTGTAGGTCTGTACCAGGACAGCTGCACTCAGCACAAAGTACAGGCCGAAATGAAAATCCCCGAGGTTATCGAGCATGATGCGCAGGGCCAGCGGCGACGGTATGAATTCGAGAACGTGGTTTACGAACGCGAGTTGCGCCAGGAAAAGCACCGCAGCCGGGAGATAAATCAGATACAGGACCTTGCGCCATTCCTTGACCCACTTGTGGCGCAGTGGGAATTCCAGGCAGAAGTGCAGAAACAGCGGCGGCAGCAGGAGTGACGCGGCCAGATCGAACCAGAAGATCGTCCAGTCGAAGCTGTTGAGCTTTCCCGTGTAGTGAAAAACGTAATAAACAAAGGAAGCCAGACAGACAAAATAGAAGTGCAGTGCATGGGGAGCACGGGTCCGTTTCAGCAGAACGAAAATGCCGACAAGGAAGTACAGCAGGCCGATGATTTCCAGATAACTCTGCTGGCGCAGAAACCGCTCCGGAGGAGGCGCCACAACAACCATGGTTGGAAAGACGGTGCCCTCCCGCTCGAGCGTGTAAGTCGCTTTCGTCCAGACACCCAGCTCGTACAGGATCTGCGTGACAGTCCGGTCGTTGCGAACAGCGCGGCCGTCGATGGATTTCAGGATGTCACCGGTCCGGATCCCGGCTTTGTCCGCCGGTCCGTCCGCGATAATCTGGTGCGCCTCGACCCCCTTTGAGCTCTGGATCCAGGACGCGCCGTCGTCGGGCGGAACGTACCGCCGCTTCTGCTGGACGTTGAGGCCTCCCAGAATGAGGACTGCCACCGTCAGCAACACCGTTGCGACAGCTCTAAATGAGAAAATCTTCCGTCCCATAGTTACCGTATGTCTTGTGTACCGGGTTCTTACGGGATTTTGAATCAGCAAACTAACTTCCAAAAAATAATACAGATACGGCTAAGTTTAGCTATATCAAGCCTCAGACAAATATGAATTATAGAATTAGTGTACAAATTCTTGCTGTAGCGGCGCTCTATGAGCGCCGGCTTTCCGGCGGTCATAGACCGCCGCTACAGTTCCAAAAGTTAAAACTTGATGTTGATACCACCTTTAACCAGCCGCGGGTACTGAGCGACCTGGGTTCGCTGAGGCCCAAACGACTGTTCGAAGAGGTTCCGGGCATCGAGAATTGCCTGAACCTTTCCCGGGAAAAGGCGCCACGTGGGGATGTTCTGAGCGATGGAAACGCTCAAGGTTGGATCGTTGTACTCAATGAGCCGTTGATACGGATCAATGTGGGAGACGGAGAAGTTGGACATCCAACGATAAATGGCGGTGATTTCGGTCTGAGTGCAATCGACGTCGGCCTTGAATCGGGCAGCAAGAACCTGGAAACGGCGCTGCACCATCTGATGCTGGATTTCTTCCGGACTGGCGGCACCCGGCCTGTTTATGCCAACGCCCGTAGCGTTCGTGTAGGCAAGACCCGCTTCAAACCCCCGGAACTGCCGATTGAAATGCAACCGGAAGCCCTCGGACGGAATCTGTCTCGTATCGAGAATCAGCAGTCCACGACGGCCATCCGGAGTGGTTACGAAGAGCGCCTGAGTGTCCGTCCGGTCACGGAACATTGCCGCTGAGAACTCCAGATTATCGGCAAGAACGTGGGTAAGCGCCGCTTCGCTGTGCGAATAGCGCTCGAGGGCGGGCGGCACATAGGCCATGCGGTCGAAGTACTCTTTTCCCCGAACCGGATCGTCGGCTATGGCAGGAGCCTGAGTCGAAGCAGCCACGGTGATGGTGGTACGCGCCTGGGGAACCCATGAAACGCCAAACCTGGGCCGGAGATAGTTATGGTCGGCCCTGGAATCCGCTCTGCCGGCTTCGGCGCCGTAATTGAAGACCAGGTGATCGGACCACTGGAAGTCCTCACCGTACTTTACCTGGACTTCCCGCAAGGATCCCGATCCCAGCGGATCGGCAAACAGAGCGCTCTGCTTCAGATTGACGCCGACGGACGCGCGATGCCGTTCTGCCGGCACAAAATCATATGTTGCGCCGACTCCGCGGGCCTGTCCGGGATCCTGGGTATACTGCCCCGCAACCGTAACCTGAGACTTCGGGTCCAGCGGCATGGTCACCGAGAATTGCGAGCCGACCGCGTCGTTAGTGCCCCTGGTGTCGGCAACCGACTTCGAGTAAACCTGGAAGTAGCCGGAATAATCCGGACCCTGCACATTCGGCGCGGGCTCGGGTTTTGTCTGCTCGGCCATCCGAAGGATCGGTTGCGTGGAGCGCGAGCTGCGAAGAGTCCAGACGATGTCTTCCGATTGTGTTTTATCGCGCGCCACGGCCCGCCGAACGACATCGAGGGCGTTCTGAAGATTCACGGTGAGTATTGCAGAGCCCCCGGTGTTCAAGCGGATGCCCTGCTTGAGCGACGGGAGAAATCTCGGCATCGTCACTTTCACGGTGTAATCACCCGCGAAAAGATTCAAGACCGAGAACGCGCCAAACTTGTCCGTGAAGGCGACCCTTTCGGGAATGACCGGGGACGCGGCAGCCACAATAACAAGAGCTCCGGCAAGCGGTGTGCCGTCGGAATCCCGGACCCGGCCGCTGATCGAAGCCAGGTCATTGGCGGCTGTACTCACGAGGGGAAAGAAGAGAACAATGGCGAGTCCGAGGGCGACTATTTTCATTATGGCTGCGCCCTGTCGGGCTTGCATTCGCAGCCGCTCATGTGCCGAGAAAGCCGGCGGTATGATTTTCATCGTTTCTCCGTTGGTTGCACGATCTGGCGTCGGGATCCTCCCACGCGATTTAACGGATCTAACGCACAGCAAACTTCCCTGTCGAAGCGATAACGTCCTTTGTCAGATTGTCCGTAATCTTGACCAGGATTTTGTACTCCCCGGGTTCGAAGTCGGATAGCGGCACGGCCTGCGATAACGTCATCTGCGCGGCCGCACTCGACAACTCCGAGGATTGTTCCACGATCTTTTTGACCTGCTGGTCATTCTTGGTGATCAGCATCTCGACCGTGGCTGACGGCTTGTGTGTTGCTTCATCGAGTTTCAGGTTGTACACCTGAAACCAGACATTCATAGTCTTTTCCCGCTTGAATTCGTCACTCACATTCGGCCGCACCTTCGTGCTGCCGAGAACGAAAGAACCGGAACCGATCTGAGTGGCGGGCAGGTTCTCGACGAGATCGGCGAGAATTACCGAGCTCAGCGCGAGTTTCTCGTCCTGATACCGCGGCACGGTGAAGCCCCTGCTGATGGTACCGACGTTCCCGCTGTTGATGTCCTTCAGGACGAGTTCGAGCTTGTACAAACCGGGCCGCAGTGGAACGATCCGCTGGTGAATCGATCCGCCATCGAGCTGCTGTTTGAACAGGGCATCCGGGATGTCCTGCGCAATCGTGTCCTCGAAGACCTGCGCCGTACGGCCGTTGATTCCGCTGATCTTCCCGAAAACGTGGACCATCGCCCGGTGTATGCCTTCCTGCTCCTGAAACGCCAGGTCTTTATTCTGGAGGAGAACCGTAACCGGCATCAAAACGCTTTCTTCCGTGACGCGGACAAAATCCGTCCGGTACTTGAACGGCAGCAGGTTGAAGGACAGCTTTGTTGTGACGATCGTTTCAAGGTCCTTGAATTTGATCTCGGGTGGCCTGAAAACTTTCGCCGAAAGCTCCAGACGATCGAACTGATTGTTCCGCCCGGTGTTGCCCAGGGCGTTGCCAAGCGAGGCGCCATCGCGGTTCAGACGATCGGCCTTGTCTCGGCCGAAGAACTGTTCGTCGAAGGTCAGGCCGGCGCCCGGAACATGCAGCAAAGCGTCTTTTTCACTCGGGTCGATCGTGTAGCGATATTCGCCTGACATTGAGGGGTCCACGAACTCCAGCAGTACTTCATTACCAATGCCTTCAATGTATCGATAGCGCCAGATTTCAAAAGGAAAAGTGCTGGTTGTACCGCCGCCCTCGTCGAACGGACGGTCATAGGTTCCACCCGACGGGTGCGACTCGATCTCGTCGGGCTTGCCATAAAGGATATAGATTCGTCCGCGATCGGTCTTCCAGCCGGGTTTTCCCGAAGCGAAGCGCTCGTTCGCATAAGCAATGCGGCTGTAATGGTCCTCTTTGAACTCGTTTTCGATGGTGTCCGGGGAGGGATCGCGGCGGAGCCAGAAGGACTCGATGAACTGCTCACGCTCCTCGTCGGTCTTCAGAGCCTTGAACGTGGATTTCTCTTCGTCGGTGATGATGTAGGCGACATCTTCGTCAAGCCACTTTCGCAGGGCCCGGTTTCCTTCTTCCTGCGCCCGAGATTTGCTGTTCTCCTTCCTGGTTTCCTGCTTTTTCGGTTCGCCCTTTTTCTGGGCGGCAACCGGGAAGGACGAAGCCAAAAGAATCAGGGAAGACAGGCTAACAATCAGGGAAGACAGGCTAACAATAATCGCCCTACGGCTCATAAACGCACCTCGATTAGAGTAGTGAGCATCGCAAGTATTAACGACTTAGTATCATAGCATTAGCTGTTGCACAGTCAAGGGATTACACGGTTTTTGGTACTGGGTCGATTTCCACTGTAGCGGCGGTCTATGACCGCCGACGCTTCCGCAAATGCTGTACCGTCGGCGGTCATAGACCGCCGCTACAGTGAAAACTGCCCCAATACCACGGTTTTTGGCAACCTCGCCCCTTACCTATCTGCGTGAAAACATCCAAACGGCCCGCGAACGGCTGGGGCACCGGGGTTTTTCTCTCGACGTAGAGACGTTCCAGCGGCTGGATAGTGAGCGAAAGAGCTTGATTCAGGAAGTGGAGCGTCTGCGGCAGACCCGCAATACCACCTCCGAAGAGATAGGGCGGCTCGCTCGAGAGAAGGTGGATGTCACCGAAAAACGGAACGAAATGAAGGTGGTATCCCAGAGGATCAAAGAACTCGAGGAATCGCTCCAGAGGGTGGAGGAACAGCTCTACCACTTTGCAGCGATCATCCCGAACCTGCCGGACCCGAGCGTCCCCATCGGGCCGACCGATGAGCAGAACGTGGAAGTCCGCCGGGTTGGCGAACCGCCGCGCTTTGACTTCGAGCCCAAAGCTCACTGGGACCTGTGCCCACCGCTGGGAATTCTCGACCTAGAACGGGCGACCAAAATTGCCGGTACCCGGTTTCCACTGCTGGCGGGTCAGGGCGCTCGCGTGGAGCGTGCGCTGATCAATTTCATGCTCGACATCCACACCGGGGAACACGGATACCAGGAGATTCTGCCGCCCTTCATGGCCAACTCCAAAAGCCTCTTTGCAACCGGCCAGCTTCCGAAGTTCGAAGAGGACCTTTTCAAGCTCAAAGATCACGATTACTACCTCATTCCGACAGCGGAGGTACCGGTAACGAATATCTACCGGGACGACATCATCGATGGCGACAGGCTTCCGATTAAATTCACGGCCTACACGCCCTGCTTCCGAAGCGAAGCCGGATCCTATGGAAAGGATGTTCGGGGGGTCTTCCGGCAACACCAGTTCAATAAGGTCGAGCTCGTCAAGTTCACCCGTCAGGAGCAGTCGAATACGGAACTGGAATCGCTGGTCACCAATGCGGAGGAAATTCTCAAGCGTCTGAAAATCGCTTACCGCGTCGTGATTCATTCCACCGGAGACATGGGCTTCAGCGCTTCAAAGAGCTACGACATCGAAGTCTGGCTGCCGGGTCAGAACGCCTATCGCGAGATTTCTTCGTGCAGCAACTTCGAAGACTTTCAGGCGAGACGCGCGAATATCCGTTATCGGCCGGCCGCCGGAGAGAAGGTCCGCTTCGCGCATACTCTCAACGGCTCCGGCCTTGCGATCGGCAGAACGTGGATCGCAATAATGGAAAACTATCAGCAAAAGGATGGGACCGTCGTCATTCCCGAGGCGCTTCGTCCATACCTGGACGGCCTGAGTGTGATCCAGCCGCAAAAAGTCATTTGATCGTGAAGAACAAAGCGTACGCCGCATTGCTTGCCGGCTCGACCCTGTGGTGCCTGAGCATCATCGTGGCGCCTGTGAGCGGGCTGTCCGAAGTCTACAGATTCTTCTCGTTCATCTGCCATCAGGATCCGGCTCGTTCCTGGCACATTCTGGGAGAGCCACTGCCGGTCTGTATCCGCTGCACATCGATTTATTTCGGATTCCTGGCATCGCTGTGGCTCGGCCTTGCTGCCCGTGTCCGGTGGCTGCGCATTGCACTCGCTTTCATGCTTGCGGAATTCATTTTCGCGCGCTTGTTCATTGACGCGGCCGTGCTTCGGTCCTTTTCCGGAGTTCTCCTTGGCCTGTCTGCAGCGCCTTTCGTCAGAAAGGGTGTCGAGGAAATCCGTGATTCAATGTAGACAATGCGGCGCCGAACTGCCTGACGAAGCGAAATTCTGCCTTCATTGCGGGGCCCCCGCGCAGCCTCCGGAACCTGAGGTACCACAGCCGCCTCAGCCGTTTCAGCGCCCACAGCCGCCACCGCCGTTGGATTTCGTTCAGCCGGCGCTCGCGGGTGGAATGTTTCTGGGACTGCTTTCGTCATTGCCTATCATTCAATTGGGAAACTGCTTCTGCTGCATGTGGGTTCTTGCGGGCGGCGGGTTCGCTGCATTTCTTCTTACCAAACAGCGGCCTGACGGCATCACTTTCGGTGACGGGGCGTTTGGCGGCGTTCTGAGCGGATTGTTCGGGGCTGTTGTGGCTACAGCGGTGAGCATCCCCGTGCAGGTCATTACCGCCCGAATCTTTGGCGACCAGCGACAAGCGCTCGAGCAGGCAATGAAAGACGTCCCCGGATGGGAAGGTCCCCTGCGAGACATCATGCTGCGCATAGCCTCTCCCGAGATCTCGGCTCTGACCGTCACAGCGAGGTTCTTTATGAATCTGATTTTCTTCGCGCTGTTTGCGATGATCGGCGGGATATTGACGGTAGCTATTCTGAACAGGAGAAAAGTTCGGATGAAGCCTGAAAATTCACTGTAGCGGCGGTCTATGACCGCCGGATCGTCGGCGCTCATAGAGCGCCGCTACAGTGAATTCTCAGGCTTCATCCGAATTGGTTTCTAGTCGTAGTCTTCGTAACCGCCGCCACCGCCCATCGGTGGGCCGGCTTTCTTCTTTTCCGGCGCTTCGGTGACCAGAGCCTCAGTGGTGAGCAACAGACCCGCGATGGAGGAAGAATTCTGAATCGCCACGCGGACGACCTTGGTGGGGTCGATCACGCCGCTTTGAACCAGGTCTTCGACCTTCT
>WNFO01000254.1_pt1 | contig 43648 bp, 38 predicted proteins | sample 5400251 | NCBI WGS metagenome assembly WNFO01 (sample SAMN13153354, study PRJNA577476) | soil metagenome | isolation source: 100 cm saprolite under Madrone tree | place: USA:California | collected 2016-06-14 | reverse complement strand
CGGTCATGGATGAGTTGACCCTGCAGCTGAAAGCGCGCCAGGCGAAGATGCGCCATGGCATCGACATGATCATCGTCGACTATCTGCAGCTCATGCATGGCCGTTCGCGTGGCGACGACAACCGGGTGCAAGAGGTGTCTTCGATCTCGAGGGCGCTCAAGGGTTTGGCTCGCGAGCTGCGCATACCGGTGCTTGCAATCTCTCAGTTGAGCCGCGCGCCAGAGCAGCGCCCCGACAAGCGGCCGATCCTCAGCGACCTTCGTGAGTCGGGCTCCATAGAGCAAGATTCGGACCTCGTCATGTTTTTGTTCCGGCCCGAGTACTACAAATCCGACGAACGGCCGGGCATCGCGGAAGTGATCGTCTCCAAGCACCGCAACGGGCCCACAGGCATGATCGAGCTCAAATTCCGCCGCGACCACACGCGCTTCTACAACCTGGAGACGAGGCGGCCCGAGCCCGGCACCGAGTAGTCATGGTCATCATCCTGGTCGGCGGCCAGTGGGGGGACGAGGGCAAGGGCAAGGTCATCGACTACCTCGCCTCCAAAGCCCAGATGGTCATCCGCACCCAGGGCGGCAACAACGCCGGCCACACCGTGGTCACCGAGCATGGCGAGTTCAAGTTCCAGCTCATGCCCTCTGGCATCCTCTACCCGCATTGCACCTGCGTCATCGGCAACGGGGTGGTCGTCGACCCCATCGTTCTTCTGCGAGAGATCTCCCAACTGCGCGAGCGCGGGATCGAACCGACAAAGCTGATCGTCAGCGAACGCGCCCACATGGTGATGCGGTATCACCCGCTGTTCGATCAGCTCGAGGAGGAGTCGCGCGGCGACGACCGCCTCGGCACCACCTGGCGCGGCATCGGACCTGCCTACTCGGACAAAGTCAGGCGTATCGGCTTCCGCATCGGCGACCTGCAGAAGGAAGCCTTCATGCAAAAGAAGCTCGCCTTCGTCGTCGGCCAGGTCAAGAACCCGGTCCTCACCAAGCTCTACGGAAAGGACGCCATCGACTGGGAAAGCATGCTGAACGAGTACATGGGCTACGCAAAAGAGCTCGACCCCTTCATCAAGGACACGTTCCCAGTCATCCAGGACGCCCTCGAGGCCGGGGCCAACATTTTGCTCGAAGGCGCGCAAGCGACGATGCTCGACCTCGACTTCGGCACTTATCCTTACGTCACCAGCTCGAATCCGACCGCCGGCGGTGCGCTGACCGGAAGCGGCATTCCGCCGACCAAGGTCGACCTCACCATCGCCGTCTTCAAGGCGTACACATCCCGCGTCGGCTACGGACCCTTCCCCTCCGAGTTGCTCAACGAGATCGGTGACCAGATCCGAGAGCGCGGCCACGAGTTCGGCACTGTGACGGGACGGCCTCGAAGGATTGGCTGGTTCGACGCAGCCGTCGCCCGCTACGCGGTCCGGCTGAACGGAGTCGGATGCGCCGCGCTGATGCGGCTCGACATACTCGACGATCAACCACTCCTCAAGATCTGCACCGGTTATGACTTTCGCGGCCACCGTTTCGACCATCCCTTGGCGAACATCTCGCACTACAAACACTGCGAGCCTGCTTACGAAGAGATGCCGGGGTGGCAGCAGGAAATTGGCGCCGCCCGTTGTTGGGAGGACCTGCCTCAAAACTGCCGCGATTACATCGATCGCATCGGCGAGCTGATCGGCGCGCCGATCGAGCTCGTCGGGACAGGACCCCGACGTGACCAGTTCGTCACCCGCGGCCGCAAGCTTTTCGACTGAGTTGGCCTGAGTTGAAGGCCACGGGCCCCGTCGCCGCGGACGTGACCTGGGCGCAGGTGCATCAGTTCCGGCTCACTCGTCACCACCTCATGAGCCCAGCACCAAAGAAGGACCTGGTTCGAGTCGTCGGCGACATCGGCGGCGTCCAAGCGCAGGTCATGTCGGCAGCGGAGCTGCAGGTCGCGGTCCGAGTCAATTGCAAAGCCAGTGACGTCCGCAATGCGCTCTGGAAGGACAAGACCCTGGTCAAAACGTGGCTCATGCGCGCAACGCTGCATCTAGTCCCGGCCGCCGACCTCCCCATCTACACGGCCGCGATGGGCTCCTACGGGATGCGAAACACGAACGCCTGGCTCAAGTGGATGCAGATCACGGAGCCTGAGCTCGACGACGTCATCGATGCGATCGGCGAGGCCCTCGACGGCCAGGCGTTGACCCGTGAAGAGGTCATCGCCCGGGTGGGAAAGGGGCGCTCGGAGCGAATTCAAGCGGGATTGAAATCAGGCTGGGGCGGCCTTCTCAAGCCCGTCGCCCGCAAGGGCCTGCTCTGCTTTGGCCCAAGCCGCGGGTCCACCGTCACCTTCGTGCGGCCGCAGCAATGGCTCGGCGGCTGGCGCGAAGCAGATCCCGAAACAGCCCTGGCTGAGCTGGCGCGCCGCTACTTGCGGGCCTATGGGCCCGCGACCAAGAACGATTTCGCCAGGTGGTGGGGCCAGTGGCCCGGGGTCGGCAACACCGCATGGGCGGCCCTGGACGCAGAGGTCGTCCCCGTCACCATCGAAGGCAGTCGCGCGGACGTGCTGGGCGCCGACGTCGAACGCCTCGCGTCTATCCGGCCCGGGCGCTCGGTGCGCCTACTGCCTTCCTTCGATCCTTACTTGATGGGCCACGCCAGCCGCGATCATCTCGTCGCCCGCGAATACCTTTCCCGGGTGAGCCGGACGGCAGGGTGGATATCGGCGGTCGTGCTTTCGGATGGCCGCGTGGTCGCGACCTGGACCTATGAGGTCAACAAAGGCAGCCTCGCGCTCACTCTGGATCCGATCCGCAAATTGGCGCCCGCGATGATGAAGGAAGTGCGTTCGCAAGCCGATGCATTGGCTGAGGCCCTGGGCCTCGGTCGCGCTTCGGTTGCTGTTGCTTAGCTGGCGCGCGGCACGCTATTCACGACGCGCAGCTGCGCGTCGCGCTGACGCAGCCGGCGGTTTCGGCGCATCCTCTCACGGCCGATCGACGCGCCCCACATCATCACCGCCACCGCCGCGGCGGCGGCCTGGATCCCGGCCACGGCGAAGAACGCGGCCTCTATCCCATAGCCGCGAGTCCTCAATCCCACGGCCAGGACGCCCGCCGCGAGCCCGAGTACCGGCCGCACCGCCCATGAGCCCGGGAGCAGCCGGCGGTCGGCAAGCAGCAGGCCAGCGACGAACCAGGTCGGTCCGCTATCCAGCTGAAAGACCACGTCCCAGTGGTACAGGTAGATGGGAATCAGCGCTCCGAGCAAGAACGCGGCCAGCACGACGAGGCTGAGCCGCCGTGCATACGCAAGCCAAGCGATTCCGATCGCAACCGCAAGGAGCGAGGTCGCGAAAACCGGTCCCGGCACATTGCCTACGTACAGGCGCACCGGATCGATGGGCGCCGCTTGCGGACCGAAGTAGTGGTACCAGATCCAGATCGGATCCGAGAATGCCTTGCCGGTGACGGGGTTGACGTATGCGAAGGGCGCTCCCCGCGTCACCAGGGCGATCACCGCGTATGCGAGGAGACCCGACTGCGCGCGAATCGCGGGAATGTACCGGGCCCGAATCAGCTCGAGTATCACCGCCAGCGCCGCGACCGCAATGGTCAAGCTCAGAAACGCGCCCGCGCCAACCAGAGCAACACCGAAAACTGCCGCGATCAACGGGCTCGCTTGAGGTCGCGGAATCTGGCGCCGCCACAGCAAGAACGCGAGCAGCTGTCCCGCCGCGCCGAATCCGATTGCAGCAGCCAGCATCTCGACCGCGGGCAGCTTGAAGATGATGAGCCCCGCGACCACGGGCGGAGCCAGTGCGATCCCCACGGTCAGGTCATCTGGAAGTGAAGCCGGATTGAACGCGGCCCGGTCAAGCCAGGCCCCGGCGCGAGCCAGCACGGTTGCGATTGTAGAGTTCGGCGATCGGCCTCGGTTTATCCACAACCCGGCTTGGGTGATAATCGGCAGGCTCGTGTCGCTTTCCAGTCGACGTCTTGCCGCGACGCTGGCGGCGTTGTTCGGCGGTGTCATCGTCGGTACTGGCGTCATCGCCGGCACAATTCCCGATTCAACGTGGGAACCGCTTCCGTCGCTAATCCAGCAGGGGCAGCAGCCAATCTTCGCGCTCGCGGTCGATCCCGCCAACAATCAGGTTCTGATCGCCGGCAACTCGCCGGGCTCTCTGCTGCGGTCTACCGACGGCGGTTCGACATGGGCGAGTGTTCATTCGGGACGTACCGCCGTGACGACGATCGCGTTCAGCCCCTTCACCCGCGAGCTTGCCCTCGCCGGCACGCGCGGAGCCGGTGCGTTGATCAGCATTGATGGGGGCTCGAAGTGGGCTCAGGTGACCGGGCTGGATGGCCGTGACGTGCGCGCGTTCGGCTTCGCCCTGACCCTCATTGCCGCCGGCACAGACAATGGGATGTACGTCAGCTCCGATGGATCTTCGTGGAGGCAATCGGGTCTCGCGAACACGAGCATCGACGCGCTGGCGGTGGCCGCGGTGCATGCCCCCGTGCATTTCGTGGCGGGCAGCGACACGTCTACAGCTGCGGCCGGACCGCCCCTGTACGACAGCGCAGACGCGGGCAACACGTGGACGTCGGTGTCGCCGGCCATCAGCGGGACAGTGGTCTCGCGGCTTGTATCGGGGCCGCTCCCCCCGACTGGCAACGTGAGGCCGCTCGTCGCGGGAACGAATGCCGGCCTCTTCATATCCAGGGATAATGGCGCGACATTCACACCACTAAGCGGCGCTGATCTGCTCCCTTCGACGGACTACACGCAGATCGCTTATGTCACTGATCATTACGACCGCTTCTACGTCGCGAGCGACGGAGGCGGATCGCGATCCGGCGGGTTGTGGTCGACACGCGACAACGGCCAGCACTTCACATCTCTTGTGCCGCCGATTCCGTCGATTACAGCGCTTGCCGTTTCCAACGATGAGGCGCCCATCCTCTATGTCGCGACCTTTCGCGCTTCCGATCACACGCCGGCGCTGTGGGCGTTCCACGACACCGGCGCGCCGCCGCAAGGCCCGTTCACGGGCGTCACGCCATCGGCCAGCGCCAGTCGCATCGGTCCGCACAATCGCGGCGGGCCATTCGAATTCCTACGAGTCTTGTCGAGCTCGCAGACTCCATACATCGCGCTGGGAGGGGTGGCGTTGCTGGTGCTGTTGCTCGCTGCCGTCTCTCACTTCCGCGGCAGCCGTAGGTAGACTCGCCGTCAATGTCATCGCCACACAGACGCCTCCGCGAGCTAGGGCTCGAGCTCCCCATCCCGCCGGCGCCGGTCGCGTCATACGTGCCAACCCGATTGGTCCCGATCGGCGACGGAAGGTCACTGCTCTATATCTCGGGACAGGTGTCGACCGAGGCAGGAAAGAGGCTGACGGGTCGCTGTCCCGACCAGGTGACCGTGGAGCAGGCCCAGCTCGCGGCGCGTGCCTGCGCGCTCAACCTGCTCGCCCAGATGGAGGCTGCCGCCGGGCTCGACAACGTCGAGCAGGTGATGCAGCTGATCGGTTTCGTGCTTTCGACGGATGACTTCGGCGATCAGCCGAAGGTGATCAACGGCGCCTCCGACCTGCTGGTCGAAGTGCTCGGCGAGGCGGGCAAGCATTCACGAGCCGCGCTCGGCACCAACGCCTTGCCCTTCTCGGTAACCGTCGAGATTGCGGCAGTAGTTGTTGTCCGCACCGGCTGAGGTGGAGCGGGCGACAGCCCGCCGGCCGCGACTGATCGTCGTCGGCAGCGTCGTGTACCTGGCGCTGATCTTCGGCGTGATGCTCTGGCGCGGCATCTCGATCGAGCCCGAATGGGTGGTGCTGGCACTGCTCGTGATCGCTGTCGCCCTTGGACGCGGCAGGTCGTTCGTGGTCGATTGGGCTCCGTTCCTGCTCTTGTTCTTCGCCTACGAGGCGATGCGCGGATACGCGGGGCAGACCGGGTTCGCGCCTCACGATCTATCCGGGCTCGAGCGCGCCCTCTTCGGCGCAACCCTGCCCACCGTCACCCTGCAGCACGCGTTTTACAAGTCCGACGTTGTCAGCCCACAGGACCTGCTGGCGATGTTCTTCTACTTCATGCACTTCCCATTGCCGATCGTGGTCGGCTTTTTCTTTTGGGTGCGCAGCCGCGATCACTACCGGCGCTTCATCGCGGCGCTGCTGCTGATGGCGCTGCTCGCCTTCGTCACGTACCTCTTCTGGCCGTCGGCGCCGCCCTGGTATCAGTTCCGCGCGGATGTGGCGGGTGGTGAGGAGACCGTGCACAAGATCCTCAACGAGACGGTAGACAAGCTGTGGGGGCCGAACTACTGGGTGTCGCCCCTGTACTCCCACCTCAACCCCAACAAGTTCGCGGCCTTTCCCTCCCTCCATGCGGCCTTTCCGGCGCTGGCAGCCGTCTACGCATGGCGGAGATATCGCTGGCTGGCGGTTGGCCTTATTGCGTGGACGCTCGCGGTCGCGCTGAGCATCGTCTACCTCGGCGAGCACTACGTGGTCGACATCCTCGACGGTTTTGTCTACGTGGCGGCCGCGACGCTGATCGTCGAGCTGGTGAGCCGATGGCGGGCTAAGGCTCCTAAGCCTGCCAAACCCTCCGCATGATCGTGCGCGCCAGCTTGTCCGGGTCGTGGTGCGACGGAAGACGGACGTTCACCACGTCGGCGGCGATGAATCGCACCTCGGGGTGAGTCGATGCATCTTCGGACTTGAAGATGACCTGGGCCTGGCCGCCGGTCGGCATGTGTGAGTGGTTGGAGTTGACGAGGACGAAGTCGAACAGGTTCGATCCAACGTGCTCGCGAATCACGCGCAGGTAATCGTCGACGTTATATCCGTCGGTCTCGCCTTTCTGTGAGGCGAGGTTGCAGACCAGGACTTTGAGCGCGGGCGATGCCTTGATCGCCTCGACCATGCCCTCGACGAGAAGATTCGGCAGGATGGACGTGTAGAGCGAACCCGGGCCGATCACGACCAGCTCCGCGTTGAGGATGGCCTGGACCGCTTCGGGATTCGCCTGGGCTCCATCCGGCTTCAAAAAAACCTGGCTGATCGGTTCGTTTTGCTTCGGGATCTTCGACTCGCCCTCGACAGATCGGCCGTTCATGGATGCCACGAGCGTCACATCCTGGAGGGTCGACGGGAGGATCGTCCCCTTGACCGCGAGCACCTTGCCCGATTCCCGGAGCGCGTGCTCGAAGTTTCCGGTCACGTCAGCCATCGCCATGATGAAGAGGTTCCCGAAGGAATGGCCGTCGAGCGATCCTTCCTTGAAGCGGTGGTCGAAGAGCTGTTTCATCAGAGGCTCCGCGTCGGCCAGTGCGACGAGACACTGGCGGAAATCGCCAGGAGGGAGGATGCGGTATTCGTCCCGAAGCCGGCCGGAGGAGCCGCCGTCGTCGGCCACAGTCACGATCGCCGACAGGTTTGACGTGTAGGTCTTGAGTCCACGGAGCAGCGAGCTGAGCCCAGTGCCGCCGCCAATGGCGACGATGCGCGGCCCGCGGCCCTTGACCCTGAATGCATGGATCATCTCCACGATGCTTCCAGTGCTGTTGCCGGGCAGGAACGGGCCAAGCACGGATTGGGTCAGCTTCAAGTAGCTGATCACGAGCAGGCCGACCCCAACGATGCCGAATATCAGGGCGCGCGCCCAATACGGCCAGAACTGCAGAGTGATGTAGTAGAACTCGCGCGGGAGGGTAAGGGTCCGGTAGATCTCCTTCAACGCGTAGCCGACGCCGAGGACCAGGACCAGCTCGGACAGCATCAAGAGCAGGAGCCAGCGCTTGATCTGGAGTCCGGGCGTGAGCCAGCGCAGCCATCGGGTCGTTGATTGAAGCCTGGTGGCCATCTACCCCACCTGAAGGAACGGTCTCAAGACGTGCAAGGTTATCGTGGGCTACTCTTCCATTGAAGTATGCGTACTTTGCGCGGGCTGCGCGGGCTGCTCCGCCTGGCAGTGATCGGCCTCGTCGTCGCAGCTGTGGCGACCGAGTTGTCCAAGCCGGAGGAGGAGCGTACATGGCACGGGAAAGTCTGGGGAGCCGTGCCGTACGACTTTCGACCGCCAACGTGGGAACGCATACGGGCGGCGTACTGGAATCCTGACTCGAACCAGCTCTTCAGCGATCGCGTTTTTGGAGTGGGGTGGGCGGTCAACCTGTACCAGGCCAAGCGGTTGCTCGAGTCCGTTTTCGACCGCCTGATGGGCGCACCGCCTCCCCTCCCGATACGCATGAGCACCCGGGAGCCGGCCGCGGGACGACCGCGCCGAAGCGGCGGGGAGCGCGACTAGCCCCTTCAGCTCGCCTCCGCCGGACCGGTAGGCGGCATTTCCGCGGTAGGCGACCACAGGTGTGGAAAGCGTGTGGAAAACCGGTTAAAAGGGCGTTTCAGGGGCTGGCTAGAATAGGCGGCCGGCCCAGATCGCTTGATTGGGGAGTGGCGCAACGGTAGCGCAGCTGACTCTGGATCAGAAGGTTGAAGGTTCGAATCCTTCCTCCCCAGCCACTTCTGATGTGCGAGTTCGGCTGAGGGACCATAAAGGGCCTTCGGCTGATGCCTGTCGCTACTTCGGGTGAGGCTTTACACCTGCTTCGGCTGAGTCTTGACACTCCGGCTCGGCTGAGGCGCCGTCCCACGCTTGACGGCCTCGCCGGCCAGCTCTGAGCGGGAGTCGACGCCGAGCTTGGCGAAGATGTGGACCAGGTGGGTCTTGACGGTGGCGCGCGAGACGAAAAGCCGCGCCGCGATCTCGGGGTTGCTGAGGTGCTGGCCCACCAGGCGAACCACCTCCAACTCGCTCGGAGTCAGGCTCGTCCATCCAGTCGAAGGGCGCTTGCGCTCGCCGCGGCCCCGGCGACTGTAGGCGATCGCCTCGTCTGGCGAGAGCGTCGCCCCGTCAGCCCAGGCGGCCGCAAAGTCATCGGGGCCAAGCGCCTGCTTGGCTCCGGCAAGCTCAGTTTCGTAAGGGCCTTGCTCGACGGGAAAGCGGGTGTAGCCGAGCTCCCCACGCAGCGACTCGGCAGCTGCCCACAGCCGCACCGCCTCTTTGGCGCTTTCCTGCTCGTTGGCCAGCCGGGCTAGCAGCTCCAACCCGTCCACCAGTCCGAGCTGGTCGCTAGATTCGCTTCCCAATCTGACAGCTTCATGCGCCAACGACTCGGCCTCATGCAGGTCGCCCTCGCGGGCGCGCAGCTTCGCCCGGACCACGCCAGCCCGGCCGAGGACCCAGGTCAACGCGCCGGCGCGAGCGAGCGCGGTGGCCTCGTCGAGGCTGGCCTCAGCATCATCGTGCGCGCCCAGCGTCAGTTGCGCCTCGGCCAGAACGACAAGCGGCACGGCTGCGTACCGGGACATCGGAGTTGCACGAATGGCGTCAACCAAGGGCGCGATGGCATCCCTCGCCCGAGCTGCATCGCCGCCGGCCAACTCCATCCACCCGAGAATCAATCTGGCAGTCGGCCCAACCATCCTCACCGACATCTCTGCGGCATCGGTTCCTTGCGTTGCCGCCTGGCTCTCGCTGACAGCCGCCCGCACTGCAGCGAAGTCACCTCGAAACGTGGCCACCCCGGCGCGCCCAAGCAGGGCGATCCACAACAGAGCGTCTTCGTCCTGGCGACTGTCAGCCACCGCGGTGTCGAAGAGTTGGGCGGCGTCGGCCAGTCGCCCCTGGATAAGCGCTGTCAGCCCGGCGATGATCACCCCCGAGATCAGGAAGTGGCGATCTCCGCTCGCCCTCGCCATGAGGATCGCCTCCTCCGCCAGGCGTCGGGGCTCTTCCGGATCGGATTGGAACCATCGGAGCACGACGAAGATGCCAAGCATTACCGGCCCGATAGGGATATAGGCGGACGAGCGAAACTGGGGCAGAGTTTCGTTCAGATACGGACGCATCGCCTCGGCACCGCCCGCTAGCGCTGCCATGAAGCCGAGCATGGCCAGTGCGAATGTCTCCGCAACTTCGTCCTCACCCGCGCGAGCCAGGGCGAGGGCCTCGTTGGCCAGCGCTGGCACGTCGCCGAGCGAAAGCGAGCCCCTGCCCGCAAGAATGGGCACGAAGCACTGCATTAGGCGTATCCGGGCGCGCGAGCTGGGCAAGACCTCTTCGGCGCGATCCACCGCCACGTCCAACCACATCTGAGCCTCGATCCACCGGGCCCGCCCTCCCCAGGCTTGCGTAAGGGTCAAAAGCATCGTGACCAGGGCGTCGGTGTCACCCCGGTCACGGCTCCAGGCCATCGCCGCCCGAAGGTTGTCCTGTTCCCCGCGTAGACGATCCAGCCAACGGGTTTTCTCGGCGCCGAGCAGATAAAACCCTGATTCGGCCACCCCCAGGTAATGGTCACGGTGACGGGTTCGGATCAAATCGACCTCTTCAGCTTCATCCAGGTGCTCGGCGGCGAATTCGCGGACCGACGCCAACATCCTGTAGCGAGGCCCGGCCCGGTCGCTCCGCTGCTCGAGCATGATCAGCGAGCGGTCTGTCAACGCTGCCAGGAGCTCGAGGCTGGCGGTGGGGCAGACGGCGAGCGCCGCCTCAACATCGAAACCACCGGCGAACACCGAGAGCTGGCGCAGGAGCACACGCTCGGCGTCGGACAACAGATCGTAGCTCCAGTTGAAGGAGGCGGCGAGGGTTGACTGCCGCTGCGGCGCAGTGCGCGGTCCGCTGGGTAGCAACGCAAGGTGGTCCTTCAGACCGGCTGCGATGTAAGTCAGGTCGAGCGCATGCGCCCGCGCGGCCGCCAGCTCGATGGCGAGCGGCAGGCCGTCCAGCCGGCGACAGATGGTCTGCACTGCGTGGGCGTCCACGTCGCGCATCCTGAACTGAGGCCGGGCTTGTCGGGCGCGGTCGATGAAAAGATCGACGCCGTCTGCCTCGCTCAGCGGCGGCACGACCCAGGTGACCTCGCCCTCGACGCCAAGGGGTTCCCGGCTGGTGGCAATGATCTTCAACGCTGGAGCCGCGGCGAGGAGCTCAGCCGTGACCTCGGCCGCCGATTCCACGACGTGCTCGCAGTTGTCAAGCACCAGCAGGAACTTCCGTCGAGCCAGGGACCTGCCCACGGACTGGGCCCAGGTTGTGCCAGCTCGCGGCTCCCGTAGACCAAGCGTGCTCGCCACCCGATCCCAGACGAACTCTCGGCCTGACAAGGGTGAGAAGTCGACGAACCACACCCCGTCCGGGGATCGCCCGGCAACTGATGCGACCAGGCGCAAAGCCAAACGGGTCTTGCCGGCGCCGCCCGGGCCCGTAAGCGTCAGCAGCCGGGTCTCGGCCAGCAGGGCGGCGACTTCGGCCACTTCGGCCTCTCGGCCGACGAAACGAGTTAGCGGCGCCGGCAGCGTGGCGGACACGGGGGCCATTGCGTTGTCTGCTTGAGTCTCCTCCGTTCGAGGTGCCCGCGCGCAGAGAAATTGATCTGCACACGACTGGAAGATCAACCCGGTCGTGGATGTTGGCGCTCCCACCAAAAAGCAACTCCAACCTGTCAACTCGCGCGATCCAGTCGTTGGCCTGGAGCGCCGATGTGTTGAACAGCACGGACTGAATGTGCCGACCGGCATGGCGGCTGGCACCCGCGCTCTCTAGCCTCGGTTCGACGACCGCGCGTGGGTTCAGAAGAAGCGAAATGCAGGCCGAGACGACTCTTCATAGAAACGGAATCTCCAACCAGGCGACGCGCGAAGCGCCAATCGACGCTGGCAAGAGTTGGAGCACAGAAATCAACCTGGTAGCCAGTCGGAAGATCAACCAGGTGGTGGATGTAGGCGGTCCTGCTGCGGGCAATCCTCGTGGCATGCGCAGAGCGCTGCTGACCACGATCGGAATCCCGGTGTCCCTGGCCACGTCGGCCGACGCAATTCGGAGCAACCTACTAACGCGATGGCGGAGGCAGGGTGAGCGCAGCCAGATCCTGTGCTTCGTCCAGCCATCTCTCATCGGCCTGATCGACGGCACCATCTCCACCCTGGCGCCGATCTTCGCCGCCGCCTTCCTCGTAGGCTCTCATGCCGCCCTCCTGGTCGGTCTGGCGGCTTCGCTCGGGGCAGCCATCAGCATGGGCCTCTCGGAGGCGCTTTCCGACGACGGTGAGCTGAGCGGGCGCGGCAACTCTTTAGTCCGCGGCGCCCTGACCGGAATCGCGACCTTTGTAGGAGGGACTTTTCACGCTCTCCCGTTCCTGATCAGCGACACCCAGACCGCACTGAAGATCGCCTACGTCGTGGTCGCGATGGAGCTGATCACCATCGCCTGGGTACGCCGGCGCTTTCTCCAGGTCCCGCTTCACCGCTCGCTGATCCAGGTCACTATCGGCGGCTTCATCGTGGCCGGCCTCGGCGCCCTTATCGGCCACGCGTAGTCCTGTGGGAGCAAACGTGAAAAAACTCTTGCGTGGCTTAGGGATGACTGCTCTGGTGGTCGCCCTCATGCTCGCCACTGCCGCGTGGGTGGACTCGACTATCAGAAGCGAAGCACAGGCACCCCAGCACTTCCCGTCCGCAACGCAGGGCCCGGACCCCATGCGGGGTCCCCATCTATGAGTGCATTGGCGTCAATGCACAAGGGCAGATGGCAGGCGCTCGGCGCGATTGTTCTAAGTTCACTGGTTCTTGGGCTGGATACGACGATTGTGGTCACCGCCCTGCCGACTCTGTCGGCCAAGCTCGGCGCAACCACCGACCAGCTGCAGTGGATTTCGGCCGCCTACACGCTTGCCCTGGCCGGCTTTATGATTCCCGCCGGCGTGCTGGCCGATCGCCTCGGCCGCCGGCGCATGCTCCTGGTCGCGCTCTTCCTCTTCGGCGTCTCCTCAGTTGCGGCCAGCCAGATGACTACGGCCGATGGGCTGATCTTGATGCGGGCGGTGATGGGCATCGCCGGAGCATTCATCTTTCCGATCTCCCTGGCCATACTGCCGACGATCTTCTCGGAGCAGGAGCGCCCACGCGCAATCGCCATCGGCGGGGCCGGTATGTTTCTCGGGCTTCCATTGGGTCCGCTCGTCGCGGGCTGGCTGCTGACCCACTACGACTGGGGCTCGATCTTCCTGATCAACGGCCCGGTCGTGCTGGTCGCATTGCTCGGCGTTTGGATCTTCATCCCGGAGAGCCGGGACGCGAATGCGCCCCGCCTCGACGTCATCGGAGCCGCGCTCGTGGTCGCCGGTGTCACCAGTCTCGTCTACGGGATCATCGAGCAGCCGGCGCTCGGCTGGACAAACGCGACTGTGCTCGCCAGCACCGTGAGCGGGGCCACTCTGCTCGGCGGCTTCACCGTGTGGGAGCTGCGCGTGCGATCGCCGCTTGTCGACCTCCGGCTCTTTTTGAACCCGCGCTTCACTTGGTCGGTGCTCGTCGGCATGATCATGGGCTTTGCGCTGCTGGGAGTCCTCTTCGTGTTCACGCCCTTCCTCCAGATCGTCCAGGGCAACGACGCCCAGGCCACCGGCATGCGCTTGCTGCCGCTGATCGGCGGCATCGTGGTGGGCGCTGTCGGCAGCGACCGGCTGGTCAAACGCTTTGGGGTTCGGGTCATGCTTGTGCTCGGCCTTCTCATGTGCGCCGCCGGCATGTCGCTGCTGTCACTGGTCAAAGCCGACAGCGGATTCGGCCTCATGGCAGTCGCGTTGCCGGTGATCGGTGTCGGCAATGCGTTCGCGATGTTTACTGCCCTCAACGTCATCCTCGGTGTCTTGCCGGAATCGCAGACCGGCGCTGGAACCGCAATGACCAGGACTCTTCAACAGCTCGCGGCGTCGTTCGGCGTCGCAATCCTTGGCAGCATCCTCAACAACGCCTACCGAGCCGAGCTGGCGGATCAACTGACAGCGTTGCCAGTAAGGCTGAGGGACGTTGCGGCGGGCAGCGTGGCGGGGGCGTCGGCGGTCGCAACTAATCTGCCGGCTCCGCTCGGGACTCATTTTCTTTTCGCCGCTCATGACGCTTACAGCGTCGGGATGAGCGAGGTGCTCCTTACATGTGCTGCAGCCATGGTCGTTGCGGGGCTATTGATCGCAACCTTCATGCACGAGCGATCGCGTTCGTCCGATGGTCGGCCTGCCGCCAATGCACACCGATCCCGGCCATCGAGCCAGGCAACTGAATTCCTCGATGCCTAGGGTGGCAATCTCCCGGCTGGTTCCGGCCGCACACCCGCCGGTCGGGCGCCTGATTCGACACGGCGCCGACTGGCGAGCGATCGCCAGGCGGCTGGCCCTCAGAATGCCGATCTTCAGGTTCAGCTGGGAGCGCAGCTCGACGAGCTGCGGCAGTCGCGGGCGCGCCTGGTCGAGGCCGCTGAGTGGCTACGGGTCCTGCGCCCAGTCCAGGGCCGCCCGCACTGTACGTACGAAGAGCTCCGGCGCCGTGAGGTTCGCTCCGTGCCCCTCGCCTTCCAACATCATGATTCGGCTGTTCGGCAGGGCGGCGCAGAGATCCTCGACGAAGCCCCGCATGACGGGACTGCTGGTGCTGCCCAAGAGGAGCATCGTTGGTGTTGTGAAGTCGCGAAATTCGGCCGGCTCGAAGCGATAAGTGGCGTAGGAATCCGCCTCGGCTGGAATGCTCCGCACGTTCCGCAACGCGGCCGCCCAGACCGGCGACTCGCGCATCCCAGCCAGCACCTGCGGCCGCGCGCTCGGAAACAACTCGGGGTTCAAGTTTGCCGCGATGACGTCGACGAGCATGGTGGCCAAAATGTCGTCGAAATCCTCTGCCTCCAAGCTCGCGTGCAATCGCCCCCGCGCAGCGTGGGTGATGGCCTCAAACCGCGGAGGCTCGTACAGCACCAGCCGCCGCACCTCGTCAGCGCGACGGGCGGCATGCAGCGCCACGCGGGCGCCTCCCGAGTGACCGAGCACGGCCACTGGCCCGCCGACGGCCGCGACCATCGCGGCGACGTCCTCGTATTCGCGCTCGATGTCGTGGTCCGCGGGATAGGGACCGCTATGTCCGTGGCCGCGCCGATCTAACGCATAGACCGTGTAGTGCTGCGCCAGCAGCGGCAGCGATGGCCCCCAAAAGCTGCGATCGACGAGCCCGCCATGGACCAGCACGAGAGCGGGACCGTTTCCCCACTGTTCATAGTCGATCCGCGTTCCATCGCGGGAAACGACGGTCGCTCGGTTCCCTTGGTCAGTTGCCTTAGTCATTCGACACTCCCGCGGTTCCCGGAACCTGGTGTTGGTCATGACGCCTGGAATCTGGCCAAGGTTTGTTCGTGGGTCGGCTTGCTCCAACGTCCTCATGGTCCTGCCAGAGGCCTATTCGCCCACCTAAGGTGGCCGACTGGTCGACGTACTTGTCGCCGCTCTCGCCGCACGGCGTGACTGCCCGCCGGGCAGTCTCCCGCTTCCACTCGGTGTAGTGCATGTAGGCGACCGGGTCGCACATTGCGAACGCTTCGACCAACGAATCCAGGACCGACTTCCACATCTCGCTGACTCCTCCTATTTCTGCACGGCGTCGATGGGCTAACTCTGGCCGTGGGCCACGTGGTTGCCATCGGGAGGAGTACGGAACGCGGTACTGAAACTCAGTACCGAAAATGACTACAGGGGTTTAGTGCACCGTGCGCCTTGCAGCGATCCAGGCCGCTACCTGAGACCTCGAGTTGAAGCCGAGCTTGTCGCAGACGTTCTTGACGTGGCTCTCGACAGTCCGCTCGGAGAGGTAAAGGCGCCCGGCTATCGCGCGGTTCGACAGCCCTTCGGCGACCAGCCCCGCCACCTCGAGCTCGCGGCTTGACAACGGGTGATCGGGGCCGCCTCGCCCCTGCAGATCTTTGACCAGTCTTGTCGCACGCTCCTGCCATGGCACCATGCCGAGCTCCCGACTGCCGGCAATGGCAGCTTCGAGGAGCTTCAGGGCATGCTGGAGGTCGCCGGCCCGGCCGGCCGCCAGCAGCATCTCGCCGTAGGCGATCTGGCTGCGGACGACAAAAGGGCCTGCCCCCATGCGTCGCTCAAATTCGATGGCGCGCTCGAAATGCTCAGCCGCTTCATCCCAACGCTTGAGAGTCGCGGACAGCATCCCCAGGTATCTGGCCACCGATCCGCCCAGCCCGGCGCCACCGCTCGAGACGTTGAGGCGAGCATACGGAAGAAGCGCCTCGTAGACGGCAGAGGCAAGATCTGCGTCGCCAACCGCGGTGATCGCTTCGGTGAGAAGGGCCCTGCTCGGCAGCCACATTCCGGCCGGTCCGATCGTTTCCAGCCCCGCGGCGACGACCCGGCGCAGCGCCGTCCGCGCTTCCTCCATACGTCCCATCAGTGCGAATACCCCGGCCTCGGCTGCCGGAGGCATTGATTCCGTGTCGGAATGCAGCCGAAACTGCTCCACCATCGCGAGGAACGCTTCATCCAGCCCGCCAACCTGGATGGCGATCACCTGCCGGTGCACGAGATACGTGAATTCAGCCGGGACATGATGGCCAATGCGGCCAAGCTTTCGTGCCTCTTCGGCCATCTCGGTGGCCTCTGCGAACCTTCCATGCAGCAGCGACAGCCAGGATCGAGCCTCCACCGCACGCCACCGGTCGAGCGGTTCGCGTAGCTCATCGGCAAGTCTTGCTTGGTCCGCCAGGGCGAGCTCGGCCTCATCGATCCGGCCCAATTGGACAAGGGCATCGAAACGCCAGGCGTGGCCCCACTGGGCTATTGATGAGCGCCCGGTTTCCCGCGCCAAACGGAAGGTTCGTTCCGCCAGCTGGAGGCGTTCGTCCGCGCCATCCGGCCCCCCTGTGACCATCTGGCGGGCATGGATACCGGCGAAAACCACATCCGGGTCGACCGCGTCCTGCGCCAGCAGCACCGCTTCTCGACTGGACTCCTCTGCAGCGCGTTCGTCAGCGGTATCTCCCGTCTGCATCAGAGCCGCTGTCAGCTGGCTAAGCACCTGGATCCTGAGCGATGTGTCCTGCGTGGGGCGCGCCATCGCCCTCTTGCAGAGACGCTTGATCCTGGGGCTGAGGCCGGGGCCGCCCACCCCGCGCACTACGACGGTGGCACGGGCCAGGAGGTTGCGGTCATCCAGCTTTTCGGCAAGGTCCGCTACAACCTCCGCGGCCGCAACCGCCCCTCCGATGTCACCGGCCAGATAGCGGGCCCGGCCGAGCTCGAGGACCAACTCGGCACGTTCAATTTCATGCGAGGGCGCAGCCCGACGAAGACCGAGCTCGAATAGCCGAACCGCCTCCTCGTACGCGAGCTCGGCCAGCGCTCGTCGGCCAGCTGCTGAGGCGTATTCGAGAGCTTTGGCGCGGAGTGATGGGTCGACCGTGGACGCCTCGACAAAGTGGTGGGCGAGCTGCGCTGGAGGCGTTTCAGAACCTCGGAACGGGCCACTCTCGAGTTGGCGTCCGATGAGCTCGTGGAGCTCGCTGCGACGGGCTGCCGGCATGCCGCTGTAGACAGTGTCTCGAACCAAGCCGTGCGCGAATGAATTGCGGCCATCGCGACGAGTCACCACGCCGTTCACAATCGCTTCGTCAAGAAGATCGAGCAGGCGGGGGCGTCCACGTCCAGTGGCAGCCTCCAGCATGTCGAGGTCGATGTCGTGGCCGGCGACTGCCGCAATCTCGAGCGTGCTGCGACACTCAGCTGAAAGAGCTTCGATGCGGCGGCGAAGCACGGCGCCAACGCCTTGCGGGACGGTGTCAGAGGCGGCGGAGAATTTCCATTGCGACGTTTCCTGGCCTGCATCACCGAGTGTGCGCGCCAGCTCGCTCAGGAAGAACGGGTTGCCACCGGTCTGGGCCTGAAGCCTTTGAATCACATCCGGCGCCGGTTCGAATCCCGTGAGCGCACGAAGGAGGCTAAACACATCCGGATCTCTCAACCCCGAGATAGGGAGCTCGCTCGTTTCGCCACGGCGAACAAAGTCGGCCAGGTGAGTCCGTAACGGGTGGTCGGCAGCCAGCTCGCGATCACGGTAGGTGCCGATGACCATCAGCCGGGAACGGGGAAGGTCGCTGGCCAAAAGTTGCAGAAGGAGTAAAGACGGGGTATCGGCCCAGTGCAAATCGTCCAGGACAAGCACCATCGGCCGCGCGCCCGCAGCATCGAGAAGTAGCTGCGTGACCGAGTCGTAAATTCCGAAACGACTCTGCTCATCGTCGATTGACGTAGGCGTGACGTCGGGGAAATGACCACCGAGATCAGGGACGACCTGGAGGGTTCGGGACAGCGCCGACCCGGCTAGCCGGCGAAACTCTGTGTCTCCAAAGTCGCGAAGAACCGAGCGCAAAATCTGGACCCAGGGCCAGTACGGTGGCGCGCCTTCGGCCAGGGTCGACCGGCCCCAGTGGGCAGCCGCACCGCGTTTTTGCGCCTCGAGCGCCAGCTGTTCGGCCACCCGGGTCTTGCCGATGCCAGGCTCGCCGCTCAGGAGAAACATCCCTCCCCTGCCCTCTAGCGCACGCTCCAGGCCGGCAACCAACTGCCGGAGTTCTGCGTTGCGGCCGACGAACAGCGGCTGGTGTGTGCCTTGGGGTAGGAGCTCGCTCATTGCAACAGTTCTCGGTCCGGTTAAATCGTAGGTTCCCGTCCTAAACCTGGGCCAGTACGTTCTAAGTGCGGGAACTACGCCGCATGGGATTGGGAGTCGCCACTGAGCAGGTTGGACCCTACGAGCACTCCTCTGATGCGTTACGCGCGCGCTTTACGCCAAATTTGCGCCCTGTGGTCAGATCCTTCCTCCCAGCCATCACCGTTGCGCCCGTCCTACCTGGAGATAGCTGGGTCCCCGCATCTGCCGATAACGGTGTTCAAGGCGCGACGAACTTCCACCGCCTCAAACGGTGCGGCAGCCCTCCGCCACGCGACGTGGCCATCTGGCCGGATCAGAACTGCGCCCGTCTCTTCGACGCCGTAATGTGCCATCCAAGCTTCATTTTTCCCTTGGTGTGCACCCCCGCATGCCTCGGTGCGGTCCAAAAGGGGCACCTGCAGTTCATCGGCGATCTCACCAGCGGCGAAGCGCCAACCCTCTGAGCGCCGGCCCGTCAATAAGGTGAAATGCGGACCAAATAGGTCCAGCATCGACGCTCGGCCACGCTCCCCTTCGAGCCAGAGGTGGGGAGCTCGGGAACCCGGGCGCGCAACAGGTGCGTAATCACCATTGCTCGTCGGCGCCAGTTCGGATCCGTCCGGGACTATTGCAGGTGACGCGTAAATGAAGCCAAGGTCGACGTCTAGCCCGGTCCTGTGATTGACCTTGTCGTCGCCGGTGATCATGCCGACGGAACGATCAACGTTGTACTCGGCCACGGGTCGCCGTTCGGTCTCGTAGGTGTCCAGTAGGCCTTGAGCAGCCCATCCGTGTATGACCGCCGCCAGCTTCCAACATAGGTTGTGGACATCCTGGATTCCGGTGTTCAGTCCGAGCCCGCCCGCCGGTGTCATCCGGTGAGCGGCGTCGCCGGCAAGAAATACATTGCCCACCCGCCAGGACTCGACAGAGTCCGCTTCCATCTTCCAAGGCACGATCCCCGCAACCTCGATTTCCAATCCGGGCAACCCCGCACCCTTGCGTATGAGCTCTATCGCGCGTGCATGCTTGATGGAGTCGGGTGATTCGCCGTGCTCGGGCTGATGCTGGACGGCAAAAACCCACCGCGATCCCGCATCCGTCGCGATGAACATTCCGGCCACGTCGTCGTTCTGGACGAAGTGGAGGAAGTGCGGCTCGTTCGGCAAGTGACGCTTCAACGGAGCCGAGAAGTGGATGCTGACGTTGTGGCCGAGCACCCCTACCCCGTGCATCTTGAGACCCAGGCGCTCGCGGATTCGACTTTGAGACCCATCGGCAGCGACGAGGTACTTGCAGCGCACTTCTCGTACCAGGCCAGTTGCCCGGTCGCCGATGCACGCGTTGATCCCGTCTTCGGTCTCTTCGAATCCCAATAATTCCGTTCCGAAGAGCAACCGGGCTTGCGGATACGACGTCGCGGCACGCAACAGGATTGGCTCCAGTTCCTTCTGCGAGCAAGAGGTCCATTCTTCTGGACTCACCTCGAGGCCCTGTGGACGGAACGAGGGTGAGACTCGCGGTTCGGCGTCGGTTAGCACCCTGGAGAAGGCGATACCGGGTTCAGCGTTGAATGATGCGCGCCGAATCTGATCCGCAATTCCGATTGAGCGGAAGATCTCCATTGACCGGACGTTGATCCCTGTGGCCCGTGGATATATCGAGGTTCCGGGATGCCTCTCGACAGTCAGAGACTCGACGCCATGAAGGGAAAGGAGTATCGACGCGCACAGTCCGGAAGGACCGGCGCCAACGACGAGAACCGGTACTTCGATACGACCGCAGGAGGTCATGTGGGCGTCTCGCTGCCGTGTGGGTGGGCTCCAGCGCCCTCGCAGTCGTGCCATAGGCCCATCTGCTCACTGAAGGCGACCCATTTGTCGACGTACATGTGGATGCCCTCGTATCGCGGCGTGAGCGCTGCCTGCCGCGCAGTCACGCGCTTGCACTCGATGTAATGCATGTAGGCGACGGGGTCGCACATTGCGAACGCTTCGACCACCGAATCCAGGAGCGACTTCCACATCTCGCTGACTCCTCCTATTGCTGGGTAATGTCGATGGCCTCACTCTGGGCGTCGGGCAAGTGGTTGCCATCGGGAGGAGTACGGAAGGCGGTACTGAAACTCAGTACCGAAAAATGAGTACAGGCGTTTAGTGGGGCGTGCGCCTCGCGGCGATCCAGGCCGCCACCTGGGACCTCGAGTTGAATCCCAGCTTGTCGCAGATGTTCTTAATGTGGCTCTCGGCCGTCCGCTCGGACAGGTGAAGGCGGCCGGCAATGGCACGGTTCGAAAGGCCCTCGGCGACCAAAGCCGCCACCTCGAGCTCGCGGTTTGACAGGGGGTGATCGCTGACGACACGCCCCCCTAGATCCTTGACCAGTCTTGTCGCGTGCTCCTGCCACGGCACCATGCCAAGCTCCCGACTGCCGGCGATTGCCGTTTCGAGGAGGTTGCGGGCATGGACGAGATCGCCAACCCGGCCGGCCCTCAGCAGCATCTCGGCGTAAGCAATCTGGCTTCGGACGACAGAGGGGCGTGCGCCCATGCGTCGTTCATATTCGATGGCTTGCTCATAACGCTCAGCCGCTTCATCCCACCGCTCGAGAGTCGCGGCCAGCATGCCCAAGTACCGGGACACGGATCCGTAAAGACCGGCCGCCCCGGCCGAGACGTTAAGTCGCGCGTGGGGAAGCAGTCGCGCATAGACGGCCGCTGCGAGATCCTTCTCGTGAGTTGCTGCAATCGCCTCGGTAAGAAGTGCCATCGCCGGCAGCCAGGCCATGGGCGGCCCAATAATTTCCAGGCCGGCGCCTTCGACTTGACGCAGTGCGAGGCGGGCGTCCTCCAGACGTCCCATCAGTGCCAGTGGGCCCGCTACGAAAGCAGCCGTGAGCGGGCCGGTGCCGCCAAGAGGCCCCATGAATCGTTCCATCAATTCGAGTCCAGCCTCCAGACCGCCGACGTACATGGCTCTTCCCAGGACATGAGTGAGATACGTGAACTCCGCCGGGGCATGATGGCCTGTGCGTCCAAGCTGTCGGGCCGCTTCGGCCAACTCTCCAGCCTCGTCGAACCTGCCTCGCAATAGCGCCAGCCAGGATCGGATCTGAAAAGTTCGCCAGTGAGCAAGCGGCTCGCGCAGCTCATCCGCATGTTGTGCCTGAACAGCAAGCGCGACCTCGGCTTCATCGATGCGACCCAGCTGCACAAGCGCGTCGATGCGCCACGTGTGGCCCCACTGGGCAATCGATGAGCGACCTGTTTTCTGCGCCAAATGAAGGGTCTGGTCCGCGAGCTCGAGTCTCTCGTCCACCCCATCCGGACCGGATGTGGCCATCTGGCGGGCATGGATCCCGGCAAAAACCACATCAGGGTCAACCGCATCCTGGGCGAGCCGCACAGCCTCGGCGCTCGACTCCTTCGCATTCCGTTCATCGGCTGGGTCTCCTGTCTGCATTGACGCAACGGTCAACTGGCTGAGGACCTGGACTCTAAGAGCCGTGTCCTGGGTGGGCAGCCGCATCGCGCGATTGCAAAGACGCTTGATCTGAAGACTGAGGCCCGGGCCACCCACACCGCGGACGACGAGTGCGGCCCGCGCCAGCAGGTCACGATCAGCCAGATTCTCGGCCAGCTGTGACACTTCTTCCGCCGCCGCCATGGCGCCTCCGATGTCTCCGGCCAGGTAGCGAGCTCGACCGAGCTCGAGAACCAACCCGGCACGTTCAATGTCATCCGTTGGTGCGGTCCGGCGAAGTGCGAGCTCGAAGAGTCGAACCGCCTCCTCGTAGGCCAGTTCGGCCAGTGCTCGTCGACCCGCCGCCGACGCATACTCGAGCGCCTTGGCGCGGACGGACGGGTCGACTGCAGACGCCTCCATAAAGTGGTGGGCCAGCTGCGCAACGGGTGTCGCAGAGCCGTCGCGCGGACCTTTCTCGAGCAGGCGTCCGATTAGCAAATGCAACTCGCTGCGATGGGCTGCGGTGAGGCGGCTATAGACGGCGTCTCGGACCAAGCCGTGGGTGAACGAATAACCGGCGTCGCGACGGGTCACCACGCCGTTCGTGATGGCTTCGTCGAGGAGATCGAGAAGGCGGGGCCGCCCCGTCTTGGTGGCGGCTTCAAGCATCTCCAGGTCGATCCGCTGGCCGGCGACCGCTGCAATCTCGAGTGCGCCGCGACAGTCGTTCGAAAGAGCTTCGATGCGGCGGCGAAGCACGGCGCCGATGCCGTGCGGGACGACATCGGGGGATGCGGAGAAATTCCATTGCGACGGCTGCTGGCCCGCATCTCCGAGCATGCGCGCCAGCTCGCAAAGGAAGAATGGGTTCCCGCCGGTCTGAGCCTGAAGCCTTTGCACAACATCCGCCGTCGGTTCAAATCCGGTGAGCACCCGTAGGAGGCTCACCGCATCGAGGTCTCTCAGTCCCGCGATGGGGAGCTCGGTCGTTTCGCCGCGGCGAATAAAGTCGGCCAGGTGAGTCCGCAACGGATGGTCGGCCGCCAGTTCGCGGTCGCGGTAGGTGCCGATGACCATAAGCCAGGAATCTGGAAGCTGACCGGCTACGAGTTGTAGAAGGAGCAAAGAAGGGGTGTCGGCCCAGTGCAAGTCGTCCAGCACCAGCAACATGGGCCGCGCTCCGGCGGCACCCAGCAGCACCTGCCCGACCGAGTCATAAATTCCAAAACGAGCCTGGTCATCGTCTCTTGACGTCGGCGTGACATCGGGAAAATGGCCACGGAGATCAGGAACGACCTGGAGGATTTGCGGCAGCCCTGACCCGGCCAGTCGGCGGAAGTCTGCGTCTCCAACGTCGCGAAGAACTGAGCGCAGAATTTGGATCCAGGGCCAGTAGGGTGGTGCGCCTTCCGCCAGGGTCGACCGGCCCCAATGCACAGCCACACCGCGACTTCGCGCCTCGAGGGCCAGCTCTTGGGCCACTCGGGTCTTTCCAATACCTGGCTCGCCGCTCAACAGAAACATGCCTCCCCTGCCCTGCAACGCGCGGTGCAGGCCCGCAACCAGCTGCCTGAGCTCCGCGGTGCGGCCGACGAAGACCGTCAAGTGTGTGTCTTGTGGCAGGAGCTCACTCATCGCAAGAGTCCACTGTCCGGTTACATCGTAGGTTCCGCCCGCAGACATGGGCGAGGCCCTAAGTGGATGTGCTACGCGCGAGTTTTGCGATGGATTACGCCGGAGCTTATGCGTGATCTCCTGATGGAAGGACTCCCACAAGAAGTTCCAACTCTGCAAATTCCGGCACTAAGCGGCGATGACATACCATCGCTGACCATGACCATCAGCAGCCGATTCACCGGGCTTGTTGGCTGTGACCTGCCCATACAGCTTGCCGCGATGGGCAAGGTGGGGTCGACCGAGCTTGCCGCCGCGGTGGCGCAGGCGGGAGGGTTTGGCATGGTCCGGGCGGACCATTTCGAGCCGGCCGAGGGCGCGTGCGGGACGAATTTCCTGATGCCCCTGGCTCCGTCGCTCGACCGGATCACCGAGTTCGCCCGCAAGAGTCGAGTGGTCGAGCTCTTCTACGGCGACCCTACCAGCGAAATCGTGGATGCCATCCATCGCGCAGGCGCGCTCGCGGGATGGCAGGTCGGATCGGTGGGCGAGGCCGTCGCCGCGCAAGAATGCGGGTGCGACTACGTCGTGGCGCAGGGGATTGAGGCTGGAGGCCATGTGCGGGGCACTGAGCACCTCGCGGAACTGCTTCCCGCCACTCTTGACGCCGTCCAAGTACCGGTGGTCGCGGCGGGTGGAGTTGCAACGGCCGAACGCTTCGCCGAACTGATGCGGCTAGGCGCAGACGGGGTACGGGTCGGAACGCGGTTCGTCGTGTGCACGGAGTCCACAGCGCATCCGCAGTATGTGAACGCGCTCCTTGCCGCTCGCGGCGAGGAAGACACCGCGGTGACTGAGTGGTTTGGCGAGGGCTGGGAGCACGCTCCCCACCGCGTACTCCGTTCGGCGCTCGAGGCCGCCCAACGAAGCGGCTGGCGGAAGGTCCCTCCTCCCGATCGCAACGTGGAGCGGGACGTCAGTGACATGCGTTGTATGCGGGAGTGGGTGTCGGTCACGTCAACGCCGTGGAACCAGCGGCCGCAGTCATTGCCGACCTGGTTCGCCTCATCTAGCCAAGGCTCGGACCATGGTTCGGAATCGAGGTGGGTCCCTTCAACGCGGTACACGAATTCGAAATCGCCTCAGCGGTGTTGCGTGTCGCTCTGGATCAGAAGGTTGAAGGTTCGAATCCTTCTTCCCCAGCCAACAACCGTTAGTCAGGCGCGTCGCCGCAGGTTCCGCGCCAAATTTGCAGTCCCGGAGGAGCCCCTGCGTCGCGTGCTCCCTTCAACCGGTCTTCGACGCTTGATCTGACGCCCGGCTTTGCCGCTCTCGGCCAATGCAGACCGTAGGAGCGCGCTCGCCGACCAGCGCATGAGCTGGACTGCCTCTTTCCGTGAGAGGCCTGCGATATCGGTCAGCCACACCAGCGCCTCGATCCCCGCGGCGCTTCTGATCGCGAGGATGAGCCGCCGCAGATCGCGTTCCGTCAATTGGCCGCGGAGCGGGGAGAGAGCCTCCCCAATCCATCCGATCGCACGGCCCTTGCGCAGCGGGAGGTCGCCCCGATGGCTTGGGTCGGGATCGAGTGAAAGGCGCAGCATCGTGCGCTGTTGCGATTCCGTGTCAACGATGAGTTGCAGGAATGACGTAATGACAGCATCTAGCCGAGCTGAGACATCGATTGGGGCCGTCGCAGGAAGTAGGGACCGCGCCCCGATCTCCGGGTGGGCGGCGACCAGCAACGCCCGTTGGTTGGGAAAGTAGCGATAAGCCGTCGTCCGTGAAACGGAGGCCTTGGTCGCGGCCTCGTCGACCGTAGGCGTCTTTCCCTTTGCTACCAGCTCACGGGCGGCCGTCACCAGAGCGCCGCGTGTCCGCTGCTTCTGGCGCGTTCGGCCATTCAGCTCATATGGGATTGACATACACGTCAGGGTACTCTAGTCTCGTCATGGTACTCCAGTCCCATGACGTATTCGAGGAGGTTCACCGTGGTAATGAGCAAGCTTGTTCCGGTCGTACGTGGCGAGGGTGAAGGCGAAAAGCTGTGGTTCTACGGTGGTGGTGTACACACCTGGCTCGCAACCGGTGCGGAGACAGGAGGCGTGTTTTTGCTCTTCGACGACGTCATGACTAGGGGCAAGACCACACCGCTGCACTCGCACCACGAAGTGGACGAGACCTTGTATGTACTGGATGGCGAGATTCTCGTCCACATCGACGGCCGCGAGCAGGCGCTCAGCAGCGGCGGCGTGGCAATGTTCCCACGAGGCGTTCCGCACGCCTTCTTGGTCACGTCAGAGAGGGCACGCATTCTGTGTCTGGAAACTCCGGGCTCCAGCGAAGCCTTCTACCGCGGTGCCAGCGAGACGCTGACGCCGGCCCTCGAGGCATCCGCTCCGGTTGACTTCGACCGCGTGCGCGCCTCGGCTGCTCGAAACGGTGGCATCGAGATTCTCGGGCCACCCCCTTTCGGGAGGTGAGCGCTGTCAACTGGGGCTGCTGCCGCACGGCGGATGCCCTCGGCAAGGTGACCGAGAAGTCGATCGGCTGACCGCCGGTCACCGTCGACTATGAACGGCTTCGAACGTGCCTTTCCTTTGTTCGCCGATGTGGCAATTCGATGGAGATCTCGCGCCGTGCCTCGGATGGTCAGCTGCGCGCCTGAGTCCAATCCATCCCTCGCCTCCACACCTTCCTTTGTGACCACTAACGACGACTCCTCGCCGTCAAGGACAAAGTTCGTGGTCACAATTCCCCGAGGCAACGTCCCCGCGGTAATGGCCATTGCCTGGAGCAGCCAGCGCCCACGAGTGGACAGATCCGCGTCCTTTCCCAGCAGATAGACCGAGCCCCACGTGACGAGCCCGGCCAGCACGGGTTTCAGGGCCGCACCACGAGCCGTCAGCTCATAAACCTGCGCGCGGGCGGGAGGGCCGAGCCGACGCCGGCTGACCAAACCATCGTTCTCAAGCTGCCGGAGGCGTTCCGCCAGGACCGACGTTCCAATGCCCGGCAGGCCTTCGGCGAGATCCGTGAAGCGCTTCGGCCCGGCAAACAGCTCTCGAAGCAGAAGCAGCGCCCACCGTTCACCGACTACGTCCAGCGCCAGGGCGATCGGGCAGAGTTCGCCGTACTGACGGCGATCGCGGGCACCGGTTTCAGTTGGTTCGTTACTAGTAGTCATACTTCTATATTAGAAGGAATAGCTTCGAGATTCGAATGATTTTGGTGGTTGATCGAGGGCGATGCGTACGACGCCTCCGAAGCAATCCACTCGTAAGGAGGACAGTCATGATCCTGGTAACAACGACCGTCGAGAACGTCGACCGATTCCTGGATGTGTTCGGCACGAAGGGTGCCGACAAGCGTGCCCTGTACGGTTCGAAGGGTTCGACGGTGTTCCGCGATCCCACCGATGAGAACCGCGTCTGGGGGCTATTGGACTGGGACGAGGCGGGGTGGGCGAAGTTCGTCTCCGACCCCGAGCTCGCGCCGATTCTCAAGACAGCTGGAATTCTCGGCAAGCTCCAAGCAGCGCCGCTGCTCGGCTTCTACCGGGCGTGACGTTGAAGGAGAAGATGAAATGACAACTCCCGTTCAGATTTTCGTCCAAGTGTTCACCGCCGGTCCTGCGGTTGCCCTGGCGATCCTGGTGACTGCGCTGATCGCGAGATCTGCCGGTGCAATCGGGCGCGAGCAAAACACTTACGTGACCGCCGGCGCGCTTGTGCTGGCCGCCTGGTTCGGCGTGAGCACCGCGATCGCGGCCGCAGGGGGCTTCAACCCCGCGGTCACCGGCGACTTTGCCGTTCCGCTCCTGGCCGTTACGCTGTCGCTTCCAGTAGCTGTCGGAGTGATAGCTGGGCTGACATCACCGGCAATTCGCCGGCTGATCTCGCCATCGAGTATTCAACCCGCCGTCGTCGCCGTGAACGCGTTGAGAATGATCCCTGGCTCAGTCTTCGTTGTTCTGGGGCTGTTGGGCGTCCTGCCGGCCATCTTTGGAGTCACTGCCGGAGCTGGAGACTTCCTGGTTGGGTTGGGTGCGTTGTTCGCCTACCGGTGGGTCAGCTCCGGCCGTTGGGGCAGAGCCCTGGTATGGAATGTCTTGGGGCTGGTCGACTTTGTCAACGCCGCAGCTCTGGGACTCGCCACCACTCCGGGGCCGCTCCACGTACTACTGACCAACCCAACGTCTGTCCTGTTCTGGATGCAACCACTAGCTGTAGTGCCGATTTTCATGGTCCCTATATATGTGCTGCTGCACCTGACGTCGCTGAGGTACCTAGTTGCCTCACGAAGCAAGGCCACGATCTCACGTGCTTTGAAGCTTGAGGCCACGTCATAAGGGGCGCGACCTCCTGGGATCCAGAGAGTTTGGTCGGCTCCATCGCGACTGGGAGCCGACCAAACCGCGACTGGCGTTTTCGGCGCTACTCCAGCCACTTAGATGTTCGCCGTCAGGCCGCCGCGATGACGCGAGCGACCGGCTTTGGCGTCTTGACGCCGACCACCAGCAGGTACACGACCATCGAGATTTCCGCGATCGCCGACGGGATGACGACAAAGGAGTGGATCTCCTTGCCCAAGTCGGGGGCCAGGAAGGCCGCAAGCAGGTCGACGAGGTAGCAGACGCCTCCCACGACGAGCACCACGCCCAGCCACTTTGCGAACCATCCTGATTTGAAGGCGAGATACCCGAGTGGCACGAGCCAGAGGCCGAAGAACACCTGCGCGGCCAGCGTCCCGTAGTGCTGGGTGTCGAGCAAAAGCAGCGCCAGGGCGTTTGAGCCGGCGACTCCGAAGGCGGCCGCATAAGAGGTATCGGTCGCGACTCGCAAGCCCTCGAACTGGAAGACCGCATTGAGGCAAATGATGCCGGTCGCAAGAACGACGAGGACGACCATTGCCCTCGCAACGCTCTTGTTCACGGGCATGAGCAGGATGTAGAGCGTCAAAGCGAGGAAGACAAAGAACGTCCCATCCAGCAAGTGGGCGACGACACCCATGCGGACGAGCCCGGCGTTGGAGACAAGGTTTCCAGCCGTGGCCGCCGCGTTGCCGGCAACGTACATCTTGGGATCTACAAATCCTTCCGCAAAGCCGCCGAAGACGCCGACAAGTAGGTAGAGGACTCCGGCGATTCTGGCCAGACGCTTGGGTGATGACATTGGGCTCTCCTTGAACATACGCTGTAAGCTTATGGCGTAAGTTAAGGCATACGGTGTAAGTTTGTCAAGCATGGCGACCCGAACCCCTTTGAAACGAGAGCGCGTCCTGCGCGCTGCCCTAGTTCTCGCCGACTCGAGCGGGATCGACTCTTTGACCATGCGGAACCTTGGCCGCGAGCTCGGCGTCGAAGCCATGTCGGTGTATAACCACGTCGCCAACAAAGACGACATTCTCGATGGGATCGTCGATCTCGTTTTCAGCGAGATCGAGCTGCCCAGCGAGGGAACCGAGTGGAAGCCGGCAATGCGCAACCGAGCCATCTCGGCACATGAAGCCCTCCTGCGGCACCCCTGGGCGGCTAGCTTGATGCAGTCGCGCACCAAACCCGGCCCGGCGACGTTGCGCCACCACGACACGGTGCTCGGGACCCTGCGGAAGGCGGGGTTCACGGTCGTCATGGCCGCCCACGCCTTTTCCGTCATCGACGGCTACGTCTACGGTTTCGCTCTGCAGCAGATCAACATTCCGCTGCAGACGCCGGAGCAGGTTGCGGAGGTCGGGGAGGGCATCCTCCGCCAGCTGGCCGGTGCGTACCCGCATCTCGCCGAGATGATCACCGAGCACGCGATGAAGGCCGGCTACGACTATGCGGAAGAGTTCCAGTTCGGGCTCGACCTCATCCTCGACGGTCTCGAAGAGGCTATAAAAGCGCCTCGGTAATCAGCGAGATCGTTCCAGCGCCGCCACGGTCCACAAGACACCCGCCTGATCGAGAACCGGGTGGAGGCCATGGCGTTTTGAGGTGGCGATGATCTCGCGAGGAGGATGCAAAAAAATGTGGAACTCCCTGCGAGTCGCACGCAGCACCGAGTTCGCGAGCCCCAATCCGATCGTGGTCCACCACGCCCGTTTCGGATAGCTCATCACGAGCAGCTCGCGTGTGCGATCCGCGGCGGCGCCGGCAAGCCTCGGCATGTCGGGGTAGCAGCAAATGACGCGGTTCATGATCACGACGTCAGCCGGCTCCAGCTCGACGGAGGCATCGACAAAATCCATCACCTTTCGATCAACGCGATCCTGCAAGCCGGCTTCCTTCAAGAGTTCCCCCGCAACTTGCTCGTACGTTGGCGTCAGCTCGATGCTCGTCGCTCGAGATGCCCCCGCTTTCAGGAGCTCGATCTGTACGGCGCCGATGCCTCCGCCGACCTCGAGCACTGTCCGGTTCTCGACGCCTTGTCGCTTGACAAACTCGACGATCCGTCGCGACGTCGAATCGAGACCCTTGCGCCGGTAGCGTTTCGCTTCACTGAGCGCGGCCCGCTCGCTGAACACCCAGCGGTAGCCCTTAGGCGAACAGCAGTCGCTCATCGGTCGATTATCCAGCCGCCACCAACCTGACCTTGCGCACGTTTCGCGCATAACGTGCCAAATCCCGCTCGCTCAAACGCCCGTCGTGATCCAAACGTGCGGAATTGCACCGCCAATTTCTCAGCCGCCTCACACACCGCGCTCAGGGCGATCCCAGCAACCGGCGCGACGCTCTCCACATGGACGTGCCTTGAGTCGTGGTCCGGCGTGTCAGCGTTTTGCTCACCGTTGTAATCGTCGCTTTGGCTACATCGCCGTTGCTGGTCTCCGCACGCGCCAGTCGTCAAGGATCTCCATCGGTGACCACAGCGGCCAGCAAATCACGAACCGGCGCTAGTGATTCGACAATCGCGCCGATCGCGACGGCGTCCGTACCCGCACTGCGCGACGCCGACGCGCTCCTTGTGGATCTGCAACAGCTGGTTGCCGGAAGCGGCGCCACAGTCGGTGTCACGATCGTGGAGCTCGGTGGGACGGACCAGCTGGCATGGTCGGTTGAGGGCGACGCAGTCTTCACCGCCGCCAGCACCTACAAGCTCGTCGCTCTGATGATGGAGGCGCAGAACATCGCGGCGGGCACGACCGACCCCAACGGACTGGTTTGCTACATCCCCTCGGATTACGAAGAGGGTTGGTTTGACGACTACCAGACGGGCGAATGTTTCGCGCGCAACGAGCTCGCTTCGAGGGCCGCGAAGGAGTCTGACAACACCGCGGGCCACATGCTGGTTCGTGATGTCGGCGGCGCCTCCGCTCTCAACGCATGGGCCGGAGCCGCAGGCGCGACAAACTCCGCATTCTTCGAAGGCAACACGACAACCGCGACCGACCTGGCCACGCTTTGGGTCGCCGAGGCGAGTGGGGAGCTTGGCGGCGCTATCGCTCAAGCGTGGCTCTATCCACTCTTGACTGACACGACCACCGAAGCGGGCGTGCCGGCCGGGACTCCGGCTGACACGACCGTCGTCCACAAGACCGGAGCCCTCGATGCGGTGGAGAACGACGCGGCCCTGGTGACATCAGGGCCAGACGGTGACTACGTGATCGTCGTCATGACCGACGGGCTCGGTGAGGCGGCCGGGTGGCAGCTCATCGCCGGCATCTCGGCCGCTGTTTGGCAAACGGAGTCGTCCCGACCGCAATGACGCGATCAGTCGGACTTTTTGGCTCGAGCCACCTCGTGCTGGCACCAGGCATAAAGGGCGTCGTATAGCGGGCTCTCCAGAGTGATCTTGCGATGGTCCTCTTCGCCGTGGACCATCGCAAAGCCGTGGGCGATCGCCTTGAGCCCAGCAGCCTCCGGCGCGATGCCAACATCGGCCGAGACATCCGCTCCGTGCACAATCAAAGCGAGCCGCTCGAGCGCAGGGTCCTTCAGTCCGAACTTGAGCAAGATCGACTCAAAGCTGCAGCGGCCGTCGACGTGACCCAGCTCGACTCCGCCCACGTCATAGGGATGCGCGCCCTCTCGTTCGGCGACGGCCATCACCTCAGGCGCGGGCACGTACAGGAACTCGGCGTCTGGATCGATGAAGCGTTTGATCAACCAGGGGCAGGCGATTCGGTCGACGCTGGCGTTTTTGCGGGTCACCCACTTCATCTGGCTATTTTCGTTTACCTCTTGTCGTCGAAATGTCGTCACCCTAGAATCTCCGCCCAGTGGCGGTCGTGCTCGCGGTCATGCCCCTGGCGATCGAAGTGGCCTTCGTGCTCCTCTCGGTCGCCATGCTTGCTGACTGGCTCGGCCATCGGGAGCGCCGGCGGGGCTATCTCGCGCTCGCTTTCGGGTCTCTCACCTTACTTGTTCTTGTTGCTCCCAGCCTGTCGCAAGACGGTACGTACGGGCCCTTCCTTACCGACGTCGGAGTCTTGCTGTTCCTGTTCTCAGGTTGGGCCCTGCTCATGTTCCGCGACTCCTTCATCCCCCTCCGGTCGAGGACGCGTGCGTGGGTGGCGGTGGTGCTCGTATTGGTCGCGGCGTTGGCGGTTGTGGCCAAGCTTCCGGCTGATGCAACGCAACCCCACGGTCCGCTTCAAACCATCGCTCTCGCCGCGATCCTGACCGCGTGGGGTCTGTGCGTCGCTGAGCCGATCGTCACCTTTTGGTTGGCCTCCCGCGGCCGACCCGCGGTCGAGGGGGCGCGAATGCGAGCGCTCAGTCTCGGCTACGCGGGCATCGTCGCCGTAATCATGTTCGGGACCATCGGCGGCGCACTCGTTCAAAACGATGAGGCGCAGCTGGCGCTCGACATCGTCGCCCTCGCCATCGTGCCGATGCTGTTTTTCAGCTTCTACCCGCCGACGTGGTTGCGCCGCATGTGGAGCCAACCCGAGGAAGAGGAGCTTCGTCAGGGGCTGCACAGCCTGCTCGCCTTCAGCTCGGACCGCGCGACGCAGGCACAGCGCGCACTGGAATGGGGTACACGCCTTGTGGGTGGCGCGGGCGCCCTCATCGTCGATTCCGACTTATCCATCCTGTCCTCGCGCGGACTCAGCGATACCCGCGCAAAGGAGGTGGCCGCCGCGGCCGCCGCCAACGCAACAGGCGGCGAAGTTCGCTCGCCCCGGCGCGGGCCGACGACCCTCGTCATCCCGCTCGACTTCCAGCAAGGACCGGGCGCCATGGTGATTGTGGCCGGTCCTTTCACTCCCCTGTTTGGCGATGACGAGGTCACACGCCTCCGCCAGTACGCGAGCAGCATCTCGGCGGCTCTCGATCGTGTGACTTTGACCGCGCGCATCCACGACCTCGAGAAGGCGAAGACCGAGTTCATGAACATCGCTTCTCACGAGCTGCGCGGACCGATGACGGTGATCAAGGGCTATCTGACGATGCTGGAAGGCGGCTCACTCGGCACGCTGGCGCCCAAAGCCATGTCGGTGATTCCGCTGCTCATCGCGAAAGCAGACGAGGTGAACTCGATGATCGAGCAGATGCTGGAAGCGGCACGGCTCGAAGAAGGACGCCTCGGCCTTCGCCAGGAGCCGGGCGACATCGTCGAGCTGACGGAGCTTGCTATCGAAAGCATGCGGCCGATGCTGGCCGATCGCGAGCTGGAGGTCGACCTGCCCAAGGTTCCAATCGAGGCGCAGGTCGACGCCGAGCGATTCCAGATTGTGGTGAGGAACTTGATCAGCAACGCAATCAAGTACTCGGGGGCGGAAACGCCGATCAGAGTTGTAGTCGACCGCAACGGCGAGACGGCGAAGGTCGTCGTCATCGATCAGGGGATTGGGATCGCGCCATCCGACCAAGAGAAGCTGTTCACCAAGTTCGGCCGCATCGAGCGCGAATCGACGATGCACGTGGCCGGAACGGGGCTTGGCCTGTGGCTGTCGCGCGAGATCGCACGCATGCATGAAGGAGACCTCACTGTCGACTCGACCGAGGGCAAAGGCAGCACGTTCACCTTCGAGGTTCCGATAATCAGTTGAGTTGGACTCCCCTCTGCGCACGCGTTTCGTTCCAAACAAGGCTCTTGATCTAGGGCTGACCCTCGCGCCGATCGGTCAGGGCGCATGGCTCAGGGTGCGAGACGGCGAGGCGTGGCGCGCGACGCTCACGCCCGAAGGCCCCGCCACCGTCCATCTGCAGCATGCGAACGGCGCAGTCGAGGTCGAGTCATGGGGACCTGGCGCGGCGTGGGCCGCGGCGCGAGCCGCCGCGCTGTGCGGGGAGGAGGATGACGACGCGGGCTTTGCGCCGGCCCATCCTCTCCTGGCCGAAATTCGCCGGCACCATCCCGGCCTGCGGATACCCAAGACGCAAGCTGTCTTCGAGGCCCTCGTGCCTGTGGTTCTCGCGCAGAAGGTGACCAGCGTGGAGGCTCACCATTCCTACCAGGCGCTCGTGCATGCCCTCGGCCAACCCGCGCCCGGTCCGCCAGGCCTGACCGTTCCACCATCGGCCGCAGTCCTCGCGCGTACGCCGTACTGGACGTTTCACGGGTTCGGCGTGGAGCGGCGCCGGGCTGAGGTCATCATCCGAGCCGCTCACAGCGCGACCCGCCTCGAGGAGACGGTGTCGATGGACCTTCATAACGCTCGACGCCGATTGGAGGCATTTCCAGGCGTCGGATCGTGGACCGCGGCCAAGGTGGCACTGGTTGCCCTCGGCGACCCCGATGCCGTTCCGGTTGGCGACTACCACCTTCCGCACGCGGTCGCTTACGCGCTCGAGGGCGTCCCCCGATCAACCGACGAGCGGATGCTGCAGCTGCTCGAACCGTACCGGGGACACCGGGCGCGAGTCACACGCCTCATCGGCGTCGCCGGCATCACCCCGCCGCGCTACGGCCCAAAGATGCCGCTGCGAAACATCGCCCGAGACTGACTCAGCCGTCGAGCTTTTCGAGCTCCTCCTCGACCAGCGTCACGAGCTCATGCATACCGTCGCTGTCGAATATCAATCGTGCGCCGGCGGCCTTGAACAGCTCGGGCAGTGGCCGTGTCGCACCCAACGCCAGCGCCGTTCGGTACTGACTGATGGCTGCTTTCGGATCGCGGAGGCTGTTGCGCCACACCTGCAGCGCGCCCAGCTGGGCGATGCCGTACTCGATGTAATAGAACGGGCTCGCGAAGAAATGCGGTTGTTGGTACCAGCGGGCGATGCGCTCGCTGTCGAGGCCGGTCCAATCGACCGACTTACCTTCAAAGCGGCGGCGGAGGTCGAGCCACTTTCGGTCTCTCGCGTTCACATCGCGACCGGCCTCATCGAGGTAGATCCAGTGCTGAAAGGCGTCGACGGCCGCACAGTGCGGAAAGAAAAAGATGATGCCCTCGAGCAAATCGGCCCGTGATCGCCTTGCGTCGTCCTCTGAGTAGTAACCGCCGCTCTCCTTTCCGATGTACGGCGAAGCGAGCAGCTCCATCGACATCGAAGCCACCTCCGCCATCTCTGAGCCAGGATGACGCTGGAACAGGAGTGGAAGCCGCGAGGCCTCGACGGCGTGGAACGCATGGCCGGACTCGTGCAGCAGCGTGCGCAGGTCTTCATCCACGCCCACGGCGTTCATGAAGATGAGCGGCAGCTTTCTGAAGGCGAGAGTCTGGCAGTAGCCGCCAGGAGCTTTGCCCTTGCGATTGTCGAGGTCGAGCAAGTCGTTGTCGTCCATCGCCTGGTAGTAGTCGCGAAAGTCGGGGTCGACGTGGGCGAAGACAGGCCCGCCGCGCTCGATGAATCCCCGTATGTCGTCGAAAGGTTTGAGCGGGGGCCGGCCCAAGGGATCGGCCGTCATGTCCCACGGACGCAATGCGTCGAGACCCATTCGCCGGCGCCGCCGATCGTTGATCCGCTCGATGGCCGGAAGGACGGCCTCTTCGACGGCGACATGGAAACGCATGCAGTCCTCAGGCGTGTAGTCGAAGCGGTTCTTCTCGCGGTGCGCGAAGTCGCGATAGTTTGCGAAGCCTGAATTCTTGGCCACCTTCTGCCGCAGGTCGTACATGCGATCGAAGATGCTGGCCAGGACGTCGTGCTGCTCGATGTACGGCTGCGCCCGCAGCATGAACGCGCGCTCCCGCTCTTCTCGGTCGAGTGAATGGAGAAATGGCAGCAATTGCGCCGGCGTTTTTTCTTCACCGTCCCACTGGACGGTCATCGCCCCATTGATCTTGTTCCACTCCGTCCCCAGCTCTGAGAGCTCGGCAAACAGGGGCACGTTCGCCTCGTCGAAGATCTCCATCTGATTGCGAAATCGCTGGAGCATCGTCTCGATGCCCGGACGTATGCAGTCGAGCTCGACCAATCTTTTCTGCAGTCGCACCCTCTGTTCTTGGGCTCGGGGCGAGATCTGGGTTCCGAAGCGGAGCTGCGCGGCTTCTCGATCCGGGTCGGAGGTGTCGCACGTGTAAGCAAAGTTGGCCAGGGCCGCAGCCTCGGAGAGCAGCGACTCGAATCGGGACCAATCGGCCAGCCACGTCTCGACGTTCGAGGTGTCGAGGGGTCGCAGCGCGAGATCCTCGTAGTGCGGCAGGACCTCCTGCCACGACGCGTCTTTGAACGCGTCCGGGGACTCCGGAAGCACAGTCGCCGCCATCACACACCCTCCGTAGCCGTTAAGCGCTTGCTTGTATGAGCAGGCGCCGCAGACTTCATCCTACATAGACGATGGCGTCTAAATCCTCATCGCCGATGCGGCTGCCCACGGCCGTACGCGCCGCCGCTCTTGTGGCGACCGGTGGTGCGCGCCTTCAGAAGGAGCTTGCCTGGATGAGCTGGGCCGGTACGGTCTGGCGCCTCGAAGGCCACTCCGGGGTCGTCTACGTCAAGCGAGCCGGCGACCTCCAGGACGAGCACGACCGGACCGTCTGGATGGCGGGCCGGCTTCCGGCTCCAGAGGTCTTGGGCCTGTTCCACGCCTTCGGCGACGATTGGCTGCTGACGCGGGCGATGCCAGGCGTGCCGCTCCACGACCCGTCCCTGGGCTGGGAACCTTCAATCGTTGCGCGCCGGTTGGGCGAGATCCTTCGCGACATTCACGCGGTCGACGCCGCCGGCTGCACGTTCGGCCGGCCCGGCAAGGGCCACTTGCTCATCCACGGCGATTACTGCCTGCCCAACGTCCTGGTCGTGGACGGTCGCCTCAGCGGCCTCATCGACCTCGGTGGCGCGGGGCTGGGCGACCCACAGGACGACCTGGCCGCCGGAGTGTGGACCTTGCAGTACAACTACGGTCCGGGCCACGCTCGAGAGTTCCTCGATGCGTATGGCTGGCCGCCGATGAGTGAAAAATCGATCGAGCGGCTTCGCCGTCGCTATGGCCGTTAGGTCGATTTGACCGGCAGTACCGTATCTACAACTCGCCAGCAGTACCAGGCTGCGATTGTGCGGTACGGGCGGAACCTCTCGCCCTCGGCCTGGAGGGCGCGAGGCTTGATCGTTTCCTTTAGCCGGTGCGCGGTCGACCAGCCCTTGCGCACTCCGTAGTCCTCCGGCCGGCGAGAGGCCGTCCGCGAACAGCTTGAGGAAGCGGCCGTGGATCGCGGTGGCCGCGGCACCCGCGAGCTGCTGATACATGATCGAGCGCACGAGGGCGGCGAACCGATCCTCTGACGGCCCGCGCAGCGTCACGGGGCCGACCGCTTTGATGAGCCGAGCCATGGCCGGGTCGCGCCTCGCGACGAGCCTGGTCCCCTTCACCAGCTCCGCCGCCGTCGGGCGGGGATCCGCGCTTGTCAAGAAGTGCGCCCTTCGCGCGCCCGGCGGATCAGGCGAACTCGGACATGAACTGGCCGAACTGGTCTTTGGTGAGACGCAGCTCGTCCTCGCCCAGCTCCACCAGCGGACGGTCCGGAATGTGCTCCGTGGTGGCGAAGTCGTCCATTGTCGTGTCCAGGTATAGGAGCCCTGTGACGAGGTGGCCCGCCGCGCGGCCCTCCTCGATGACCTTCATCGCCGCGCGGCGGTCGGTCGGGTCGTGATCCTCTCCCAGCTTCTTGAGCACGATGTGCGATCCATCGTGCAGCTCGACATCCCGGACTGTGCCCGGCTCATAGTCGACGTGGACCTCTTCGAAGAACGGGATGAAGGAGACATCCGCGATCGACTCTTCGTGGTCCTTGACCCAGCTATAGCTCTTTGTCGAGCCGTCGTGATCGTTGAAGGTGACGCAGGGCGAGACGATGTCGAGGACGGCGGTGCCGCGATGGGCGATGGCAGCCTTGATCAGCGGCACCACCTGCTTGCCGTCGCCGCTGAACGAGCGGGCGACGAACGAGCAGCCCAGGGTGAGCGCCACCGCGCATGGGTCGATGGGCTGGAACGTGTTGACGGCGCCCTTCTTCTGGACCGAGCCGAGATCTGCGGTGGCCGAGAACTGGCCCTTCGTGAGGCCATAGGTTCCGTTGTCTTCGATGATGTAAGTGCAGTCGATGTTGCGCCGGATCATGTGCATGAACTGGCCGAGGCCGATCGATGCCGTGTCGCCATCGCCGGACACGCCGAGCATGATCAGCTGCCGGTTGGCGAGCTGAGCCCCAGTCGTCAGCGCCGGCATCCGACCGTGAACACCGTTGAAGCCGTGGGCCGTCTCGACGAAGTAGGCCGGCGTCTTGGATGAGCAGCCGATCCCAGACATCTTGGCGAGGCGATGCGGCTCGACGCCGAGTTCGTAGAGCGCTTTGATCATGTGGTTGGTGATCGAGTTGTGCCCGCACCCAGCGCACAGAGTGGTGGCCGCGCCCTTGTAGGCATCGCGAGGCAAGCCGACCCGATTCATCGTTGCGCTCATGCCGGAACCGCCTCCGATTCCAGAAGTGGTTCGATGATCGCGTCGGCCGGGATGGGCTGCCCGTCGTAATGACGGATCGAGCGGAGGCGGCCGACCAGTGCCGGCGGGAGCGCCAGCCGGATGAGGTCATAAACCTGCCCGTCACGGTTCTGCTCGACCACGTACACGCGGTCGTGCCGCGACACGAAGTCTTCCACCTGGTTCGACAGCGGCAGCGCGCGCACTCGGAGGTAATCGACGGGGCGTCGCGCTGCCGTCAGCGCCTGGCGTGCCTCGACGACTGCCGCGTGCGTCGAGCCGAAGGCGATGAGCCCGATCGGAGACTTGGAGGTCTCGTCGATCACCGGTGCGGGCAGCGTGGCGCGCGCGGTTTCGAGCTTACGCAGGAGCCGGTCCATGTTGGCCGCGTATGCCTCGGCGCTCTCCGTGTAGCGCGCGTGCTCGTCGTGGCCGGAGCCGCGCGTGAAGTAGCCGGCGGCGGGGTGATCGGTGCCCGGAAGCGTCCGGTAGGGGACTCCGTCACCGTCGGCGTCGCGATACCTCGCCCACTCGCCAGCCAGACGCTCGAGGTCTGCCTTCGTCAAAACCTTGCCGCGGTCGAATGGCTTCTCCGGGTACTTGAACTCGGGCGTCATCCACAGGTTCATGCCGAGGTCGAGGTCGGAGAGTACGAACACCGGCGTCTGGAATCGGTCCGCGTAATCGAACGCGTCACGCGCGAACTCGTAGCACTCCTCCACCGTGCCCGGCAGCAGCACGAGGTGCTTGGTGTCGCCGTGCGACAGCGTGTACGCGAAACCGATGTCGGCCTGCGACGTGCGTGTGGGCAGGCCGGTGGACGGCCCGATGCGCTGGATGTCGAAGATCACGACCGGCACCTCGGCGTAGTAGCCGAGGCCGGCGAACTCTGCCATCAGCGAGATGCCGGGCCCTGACGTCGATGTCATCGCTCGCGCCCCGGCCCAACCGGCGCCGATGGCCATCCCGAGGGCGGCGAGCTCGTCCTCCGCCTGCACGACGGCGATCAGCTTCTCGCCGGTCTTGGGGTCGATGCGGAAGCGGTCCGCGTAGGCGATCAGGTTTTCGCAAAGCGACGATGAAGGAGTGATCGGATACCAGGCGGCCACGGTCACACCGCCCATGAGCGCACCCAGCGCCGCAGCCTGGTTGCCTTCGACGAGCACCTTCCCATCGACGACGCCCGTCATCGGCTCGAGCCGGTACGGGTCCTGTTTCGAGAAGGTGTCCTGCCAGTAGTCGAATCCCACCTTGATGGCGTCGAGGTTGACCTGGACCGCCTTCGGCTTGGAGAGAAACTGGCGCTTGACCGCGTGGTCGAGGGCTTCCCATGGAATGCCGAGCAGGCCGGCGACGACGCCGACATAGATCATGTTCGCCAGCTGCTTGCGCAGGGTGTCGTTCTGGATCTTCGACTTCGCCAACTTCGAGAACGGCACCGGGTAGTACGTCACGTCGGTGCGAGCGTCCGCTGTCGAGAAGGCTTCCTCGTGCACCACGACGCCTCCCGGTCGCACGGTGCGCAGGTCCTGGTGCCAGGTGGCGACGTTGAACGCGATCAGGATGTCGACCTGGTCTCGCCGCGCCATGTGCCCCTGCGGCGTGACCCGAAGCTGGTACCAGGTCGGCAGGCCCTCGATGTTGGAGGGAAAGACGTTCTTGGGGGCGACCGGGATCCCCATGTGGAAGATCGCCCTGGTAAGGATCAGGTTGGCGGTCTGGCTCCCCGAGCCATTGACCGTGGCTGCCTGGATTGTGAGGTCGTTGATGTTCTGGTCGGTCACTTCGGTACTTGGGGATTGTGAATTTTACGCGCACGCACACCGCGAACTCGTGTGGTTCAACCGTTGAATTGGGTACAGTCCTCAGTCTGTGAAGGTCGGAACCCCTAGAGAAACCGCGCCCGACGAACGCCGGGTGGCCCTCGTCCCAGACACCGTCACCAGACTTGCCGCGGCCAAACTCGGGGTGAATGTCGAGTCCGGGGCAGGTTCCGCAGCCTATATCCCCGACGCCGCCTACGAGCAATCGGGAGCCAGGATCGTGAAGGGCGCGGCCGCCCTTTTCGGAGAGGCGGATGCGGTGCTCAAGGTGCAGGCACCGTCGGCCGCCGAGGTCGAGCTCATGAGAAAGGACGCCGTCCTGATCAGCTTCTTGCAGCCGGCGACGCAGGGCCCCATCGTCCGGGCGCTGGCGGCCCGCGGAGTGACCGCCTTCAGCCTCGAGCTCGTCCCGCGCATCTCCCGCGCGCAGTCGATGGACGCGCTGTCCTCGCAGGCCTCGGCCGCGGGTTACAAAGCAGTGCTGATGGCCGCCGGCCGCCTCGGCAAGTTCTTTCCGATGCTGATGACAGCGGCCGGCACGATACCCCCGGCGCGGGTGCTCGTGATGGGCGCGGGTGTCGCGGGTCTGCAGGCGATCGCCACGGCACGCCGGCTGGGTGCGGTGGTCTCCGCTTACGACGTGCGTCCCGCTGTGAAGGAAGAGGTGCAGTCCCTCGGTGCGACGTTCATCGAGCTGCCCCTCGAAACGCAGGAGGGAGAGGGTGGCTACGCGCGCGAGCAGTCGGAAGAGTTCCTGCGCAAGCAGCGCGAGCTCATCGGCGAGCACGTCGCGAAATCAGATGTCGTCATAACCACAGCCGCCGTGCCGGGACGGCGTGCGCCTCTTCTCGTCACCGGGGACATGGTCAAAGGCATGCGCCCCGGGTCGGTCATCATCGACCTCGCCGCGGAGACGGGTGGCAATGTCGAGCTGACGAAAGCAGGCAAAGACGTCGAGGTCGGCGGGGTCACCATCATCGGCACTCGCAACGTTCCGTCGACGATGCCTCTGCACGCGAGCCAGCTGTACGCGCGCAATGTCGCCAACCTGCTGCTGCACCTGGTCAAGGACGGGTCGATCGTGCTCGACTTCGAAGACGAGATCACCAAGGGGAGCTGCGTCACCCATGGCGGTGAGATCGTGAACGAGCGCGCCAAGCAGATGGTCACCGCAGCAGCCAAATGACCAGCGAGCTCGTCGTCGAAAAATGAGCAACGAGTTGCTCAATGAGTTCACGTTCTTCGTGCTGGCGGTCTTTGTCGGCATCGAGGTCATCTCCAAGGTGCCGACCATGCTCCACACGCCCTTGATGTCGGGCACCAACGCGATCCACGGCATCATCCTCGTGGGCGCGTTGCTCATCGCGGCGACCGCCAACTCTCCGGTCACCGTCATCCTCGGATTCCTGGCCGTCGTCCTCGCGACGACGAACGTAGTCGGCGGCTTCGTCGTCACCGACCGGATGCTGGAGATGTTCAAAGGCCGCCAGGCCGCCGCGAAGACGCCAGAAGCAGCCAACACCAAATGACGACTGTCTACGCCCTCGCGTATCTCCTCGCGGCGGTCCTCTTCATCCTTGGCTTGAAGCAGCTCAGCTCGCCGAGGACGGCCCGCAACGGCAACTACACGGCCGCCGTGGGAATGATCATCGCGCTCGGCGCGACGGTGCCGCAGCTGCACTTCACGAGCGCGGGCGCGATCATCGTCGTCATCGGCGTGATCGTTGGCGGTGGGGTCGGAACCATCGGAGCGCGCCAGGTCAAGATGACCGCGATACCGCAGATGGTCGCGCTGTTCAACGGCGCGGGCGGCGGCGCGGCCGCGCTGGTGGCGGTGGCCGAGCTTCTCAGGTTCGGTTCTCATCCTCCGATCAACGAAGCGCTTCCCAGCGTGTTCAGCATCGTCATCGGATCGGTCTCGTTTGCGGGCAGCCTGGTCGCGTTCGCGAAGCTGCAGGAGCTGATGACCGGCACGCCGATCACTTACCCCGGGCAGCAGGTGGTAAATGGCCTCATCGCCGCAGCGATCATCGGCTTCGTCATCGCGGTGCTTGCGATCGCTTCGATTCCCTTCTCGTTCCTCTCGCTGTTGGTGCTGGCGCTGATCCTGGGCGTCGCGTTCGTTTTGCCCATCGGCGGCGCAGACATGCCGGTCGTGATCTCGCTGCTCAATGCATTCACAGGCCTGGCGGTCGCAGCCACCGGTTTCACACTCAACAACTTCTCCCTCATCGTCGCCGGCACGCTGGTCGGCGCATCAGGCAGCTTGCTGACCAAGCTCATGAGCGATGCGATGGGCCGCTCGCTCGGGAACGTCCTCTTCGGCGCTTTCGGCCAGGTGAGGACGGCTGCTGGGGCAACCGCCGGGAAGGAGGGACGCAGCGTCCGGACAAGCTCGATCGAAGACCTGGCGACGCTGCTCGCCTATTCGCGTCGGGTGATCATCGTCCCCGGATACGGACTCGCGGTCGCGCAAGCACAGCACGCGGTGCGCGAGCTCGCGGATCTGCTCGAGAAGAAAGGCGTGGAGGTCAACTACGCGATTCATCCCGTCGCGGGCCGCATGCCTGGTCACATGAACGTGCTCCTTGCCGAGGCGAACGTTCCGTACGAGCAGCTCAAGGAGATGGACGAGATCAACGACGATTTCAAGGACGCCGACGTCGTGCTCGTGGTCGGCGCGAACGACGTCGTCAATCCGGCGGCGCGCAACACTCCCGGCAGCCCGATCTACGGCATGCCCATCCTCAACGCCGACCAGGCAAAGAACATCGTGTTCATGAAGCGCTCGATGCGGCCTGGATTCGCGGGCATCGACAACGATCTCCTGTACGACCCGAAGACCATCATGTTGTTTGGAGACGCCAAGGACTCGCTTACCAAGCTGGTCAACGCAGTCAAAGCAGCCTAAACAGACCTAAGTGGAGCGATAGGCCGGATTAACTCCGGCCGTCACCAGGCGTGCACCATCCAGTCGCCTGCGAGCAACGCGTTACTCCATCCATCGGGCAGGCCTGCCTGCCCGATATAAATGCGAGCCCCCGGCCGATGACGGCAGGAGGCTCGCGCCGCGAAGAGGGTGTGGTGATACGCATCCTAGGCGCTCAAGGTGGCTTTGGTTAGTGCGCAAGCCACAAATCCAGACCCTCTTTCTTGTCGTGGACCTCGATGGGCAGACGGCCGAATTAGAATCGGGCGGGTGGACAGCGGGGAGGTCGTATTGCTGGTCACAGTCGCCCTGCTCGTCGTATATGTGATCGGGATCGGCGGCGCCACAGCGACGGCTATCCGGGTGAGCGAGGCGTGGCGCCGGCGCCCGGTTCAGGTCGCCGGCCTCGGGCCGAGGACTGACGGCGAACTCGTGCTGCAAGCGCCGGCTTTGCCGTCCGTGTTCCGC
>WNFO01000174.1_pt1 | contig 43730 bp, 39 predicted proteins | sample 5400251 | NCBI WGS metagenome assembly WNFO01 (sample SAMN13153354, study PRJNA577476) | soil metagenome | isolation source: 100 cm saprolite under Madrone tree | place: USA:California | collected 2016-06-14 | reverse complement strand
AGAATTCCGAGCCAAGGTCGGAAAAGATGTTTCGCCAAAGTGGCCGGTGGGCGCCGCTTTTAGCCGATGTCAGGATTTGCTGGCCAGCGCCGCCAAGATACCGGGAGCTATCGGTTATACCGAGCTCCGTTGTGGGGAGGGCTCCGGGTTACCGATCGCTCGAATTCGCAACGCTGCCGGAGAGTTTGTGAAGCCATCGACGAAGAGCATCAGTGATGTGGCCTTGGCGATGGAGTCCAAAATGACAGACGACTTTCGCGCTTCGCTGACGAACGCGCCAGGCAAGGAGAGCTATCCAATTGTAAGCTTCACCTGGTTTTATGTGCCGGTGCATCGGCAGGACTTGCAGCGGAGCCATGCGGTCAAAGAATATCTAAGCTGGGTGTACGCGTCCGGGCAAGAAATTGCGCAAGCGCAAGGCTACGTCCCGCTGCCGCCGTCGGTTCTGCAAAAGGTGCGCGCGACAGTTGCCTCGCTGCAGTAAACCGCGGTGACTACCCACACATTGAGGTCAGGGCTAGGATCCGTTGGCATTCGCGGGTGGCCGTTCGTGGGTGCCCCATACGCGGGGTTTGCGTGTGGGGGTTTTGACTCTGCGGTTGCGCTTTTCTACCTGGGGGTTTTGGTTTTCTCCCCAAGTCGCGGACCGCCAACAGGGGGAGTCGTCCTATAGCGGAGTGCCCAGAGTCAAGATACGCAGGGCGAGTGCTCCCGCAGCAACTGTCAACATAAACGAGGCAGGTCCAATGCCTTTGACATCTCCTACGCGCAGATGGGACACCGTCGCGCCCACAAAATAGAGCACGAGCCCGATGCCCGCCGCCACTCCCATGGATGGCCACCAGATACCAAGAACCAGGCCCAATGCGCCTACAAGCTCACATCCGGCCAGAAGCGAAAAGTACTTCAACGGCACGCCTACCACTTCGTGGATTACGTGGACGATACGCGGATCGCGGCGTATCTTCCCGATGCCGGAAAACGCCACCATCGCCGCAAAGACGAGTGTAATTACCAGATATGCAGTATTCACGTGAAGCCTCTTCAACGCGGAAAATCATTTTCTAGTTTCTGGTTTCTAGTTTCTAGTTTTCTCTCTCTCACTTCGCAATCAGTCTGCCGGCCAATCCCGCAAACCCGTCATGCCACGCATGCGTCATCATGCCCGGCCGCAAGCTCTTGCGGAACTCCGCCAGAATTCCAAACAGTAATCCATACACGATAATAATGATGGCCGATTTCCAGCCCTGATAAATATGCGCCGCGCCGAACACGGCCGCGGAAAGCAGCACGCCCGCCGGCACATTGCCGGTCCACGCGCCGAATTGTCGCTGGAAATATCCACGGAAAATAACTTCTTCGCAAAAGCCTGCCGTGATGGATGTCAGAATCCAAAGAAAAATCTCCAGCTGATTTTGCGGCAGCAAGAATCGAATGTTCTGGCCCGTCTTGGTGGCGTGCAGCGCAACTGCGGTGCAAAACAAGACTGCAAGTGCGATGAGCCAGAAACCGGCGGCGATGCCGGCATCCTTCAGAAAAGCTCTCGAATTATTCCACTTTCCCCCGATGAGTTCGCGCAAGGAAGATCCGTGGCGTTTGGCGCCCCAGGCGACATACGCGACGACGGACCATTCCCACAAAATCGTGAAGACATACGTGGCAGCGCGATGTGGATTCTGCGCCGTGCGCATTTGAAGCGTGCCAAAGTAACCCAAGGCGCTCCACACAGCGATTACCGCGAGCAGAATAATCGTATGCAATGCACCGGCTACTGTTGATTTAGTCGCGGGCAAGTTCGGTTCAGCTATGGCGATGGAATCCGTGGCCAACAGGGCACCTCGGGTGATGGGCGAAGCTGTAGCGTAAAACCCGTTTTGTGCATCTAAGAAACAATAAGCGTCGAAAGCTCTGATACCAGTACGTTCCCAACCCCTCAAAGATTTCTTGACGGCGCGCTCTCAGGGCTGACTTCTACAGCATAACGGAAAGGGAGCCTGGCTTTTGGCGGGTATTCCCAGGGCATGGAACTAGCAGTTACCCATGCGCCGCCTGTACTTTCGGGCAGGCGATTTCCACAGCGCTGGTAGGAGAGGATGAAGGGCAGCCCAGCGGAACGCGGCCGGTGGCGGGTGGATTTCAAACAAGGCCGGAAGATTCGAATCGTACGGATTCGATTCCTGCAGATTCGATGTTGTGAGCAGCGCGTGATCGCGTCAGTTTCCACTGCCGGGGTGCCATGGGCATGACTGAGACCGTAAAGAGAAAGCCGGGGGAAAGAGTGCGAATGGGTCTGCAGATCGATGCAATCAAAGAAATTGAAGAGCTGAAGAGCGAAATTTCAGCCGAAGGTTCCGCCGCTACGGAACTTGCGAGCGAAACAGAATCCATCGGAATCTCGCTGATTGATCTTGCCGAGATTTTGGATCAGCACAAAATTTGGGTGGAATCGGGCGGAGAATCCGGAATCAAGGCGGATCTTTGCGGAGTAAATTTAGCCAAAGCCGACCTCACAGGAGTTAATTTGCAAGGAGCCCATTTGCATCGAACGAACCTGGCGGGCGCGGATTTATCGATGGCCAATTTGAGAGGAGCCAGCCTGGTCCGTTCGAATCTGCAGAATTCGAATCTGCTGGGCACGGAATTGCGGGGCGCAAATTTGATGGGCGCCAACCTTTACGGTTCGGAAGGCCTATGGTTCGGCCGGCTCGGCGGAACAAATTTGTTCGATGCCGTGCTCCCCGAATCGATTTCGGCGGTTGACAGTTCGAAAGCGATCCGCGATGCAACGAAAGTTGCACGATGGTTTTATTTCCTCACGGTCGGACTGAGCGTGCTCTGCTGCGCGTTGATTGCCTTCACGACCGACGTGCGGCTGCTACTCAATACGTCCGCGGTGCCTTGGTTGCGACTAGGGAACGTGCTGCCCATGACCGGGCTATACCTCGGGGGCCCGCTTGTTCTCCTGGCGCTCTCCCTGCGATTTCATTTTCTACTATTAAGGTTATGGGGAAGCATGGCCGCGCTCCCCGCCGTTTTTCCAGATGGGCAGACACTGGAGAAGGACGGACCGTGGTACCTGATGGGGCTGGTGCGGCGGCACTTCCGCTGGCAGGGCGAAACAAAATCAGCAATGACCATGTTTGAAACCGTACTCTCGACAGTGTTGGCTTATTGGATTGTGCCCGCGACGATGTTCTTCTTTTGGCTGCGGTATCTGCCACGGCAGGATTTTCGAGGAACACTTCTGCATGTATTTTTGATAACGCTGTCCGTGGCGACAGCGACCAGCGTTCCCTTTGTCGTGTCGCGTGTGCTGCGGCCAGGTGACATCCGGCTGCCGAAGTCGAAAAACATCATTCGAATGATCCTGGGAACCACGCGCGCGGCGTTTGCATGCGGATTCATCCTTTTTCTCTTCTCTCTCGGCGTGAACAGGGGATTGCCATTTGACCACGGCACGTCGGCGGGAGAGTCCCCGGCGGATGTGAGGCGCTGGGCGTCCATGGTCTTTCAGTCCGTGGGCTACCGGCCGTACGCGGATTTGACCGAAGCGACTCTTTCGACGCCTCCGCCGCGCGGCACGGAGTGGACCGACGAGACCGTGGAGGGCATTACCGGCGCGCACTTGAATCAAATGAACTTGCGGTTCGCCCGCGGGTACCGGTCTTTTCTGATCAACGCAAAACTCTGGCGCGCTAACCTGGATGGTGTTTATCTCTCTGAAGCCGACCTGCGCGGAGCGAATTTGCGAGAAGCCCTGCTGCGCTCGGCGATTCTCGACCGAGCCCAGTTGGCACATGCCGTTTTTGTATCCGCCAAGGCCACCGGCGCCAATTTTTCGGGTGCTGATATGCGCTTTGTGGACCTCTCTTACGGCACGTTCGAAGGAGCGGTGCTTTCGAACGCGAAAATTTCTGGAGCGTCGCTTTACGCAGTCAATTTGAGGAACGCCCAATTGCTGCGAACGGACCTTTCGCGCACCGACATGCGAGACACAAGACTTGAGCACTCGGTGCTCTCGTTTGCAAATCTTACCCAAGCGGATTTGTCCTCCGCCAGGCTTGAGGAAGCGAATGCCACTGGCGTGATTTTTAAAGGCACAATCCTGCTCAACACCGATTTGAAAAAAGGTGATTTGCGGGGAGCTTCTTTTACCGGCGCGATTTTGCGGGAAGCGGAAATGGATGGCGCAAACCTCGCGGGCGCGGATTTGCGGGGCGCCTTGGGAATTACATCGCAGCAAGTTTGTTCGGGGTTGCATGGGCGGTTGGCTTTGATGGATGCCGATCTGGCTGCCGAAGTGCAAGTGCGCTGCGGAGCTGCCCAGTAATTTACGGTCGAGATTCAACCCCTGTTAGTGCAGTCTTGCGTATTCAGATTTGTCTTTTGTGAGAATGGGGACGTCAGAGTCCGCGTCCTTCCACATCGTCGAAGAAATCCTGACAAGCAGGGCGAGCCATCCCTATATCGCCAGCCAACGACATGGCGCGGGTCAAACCAGCAGAAGAGAGCTCGTAGAGAAATACTGCGACACCTTGACTATCTACAATGCATAGTGTAGATAATCATGGTATGGGAAAACCAAGCGATCTGGTTCAGGGAACCCTTGACCTCCTGATTCTCAAAACAATTTCACTCGAAGCAAAGCACGGCTGGGCCATTGCCAAACGCATCCAGCAAATTTCAGGCGAAGTGCTGCAGGTGCAGCAGGGATCGCTCTATCCGGCACTGCACCGTTTGGAACAACAGGGATGGATCCGCGGGAAGTGGGAGGAGAGCGAGACGGGACGGGAGGCAAAGTTCTACACGCTGACCGCGGCCGGGCGCAAACAGCTAGAACAGGAAACCGCGAACTGGAACCGGCTTTCCGGAGCGATCAATCTGGTGATTGAAAAAGCATACCCGGAAAAGGAGGGCTGATGCGCTGGCTGGAAAAGATCCGCATGCGATTGGAAATGCTTCTCCATCGGCGGCGGGAAGGGCGGCGTCTCGATGCCGAGCTTAGCTTTCACCTCGAACAACAAACCGCCGAGAACATGACTGCTGGAATGAGCCGCGAGGAAGCTCGTTACGCGGCGCGACGGGCGTTTGGCAATCCGACACTACTGGGAGAGCAAGCGCGGGAAGCCTGGAGCTGGAACAGCATAGAAGTAGCTCTACAGAATATCCGAATCAGCATGCGCACGCTGGCCAGAACACCAGGCTTTGCATTCATTTCGATCCTCGTCATCGCCATCGGTATCGGCGCGAACGTGGCCCTCTTCACGGTCGTGCGATCAGTACTGTTAAAGCCGCTGCCGTTCAAGGAACCGACGCGGCTGCTACGGCTGTATGAGCACAGCTCTGACGACAAGAATCCGTACAACCAGGTTGCCGCCGGCATATTCGCCGCGTGGAAGAAGCAAAGCCATAGTTTTTCGGACATGGCGATCGTTTCGACTTCGGGAGAATACAACCTGTCGGGAGCGGGCGGACAGCTTCCCGAAAGAGTGCGCGCCGTCGAGTTTTCCTGGGATTTGTTGCCAACACTCGGGGTCGAACCCGCATTCGGAAGAAACTTCACCGCGGCGGATGACAGGCCATCCGCAAATGCGACAACTATCTTGAGCTGGGGATTGTGGAAGAGACGTTTCGGCGGTGACCCTTCGATCCTGAACCAGACGATACGCGTGAACGCGAGGCCCTATACAGTTATTGGCATCATGCCACCCTGGTTTGCCTATCCAGAACAGGACGTGCAACTGTGGGTACCGACTTACCACGAAGAATCCCCCAAGGACATGGAAGTTCTGGATAGCCATGACTTTGTGCCAGTCGGACGGCTCAAACCAGGGGTTACCGAAACGCAGGCGAGGGCGGAGATGTCGCTCATCGTCCGGCGGCTTCACGACGAGCACCTTGATAATCCCTTCATCGCCAAGGGCGCAGACACGCGCCCGCTTCTCGAGGATATCGTCGGAAACATCAAGACGCCACTGTACGTCTTGCTCGCCGCAACAGGATGCGTGCTTTTAATCGCATGCCTGAACGTTGCCAATCTCCTGGTGGCTCGCGCAGCAGCCCGGCGCAGAGAACTTGCCATTCGTGCGGCGCTGGGCGGCAGCCGCTGGCGACTGATTGGCGAGCATGTGACGGAGAGCTTCCTGCTTTCGGCCGCCGGCGGTTTGGCCGGACTGTTGTTGGCTCGCACGGTCATTCAGTGGCTTGTAAGCACTCGACAAGACATAAGCCGAGTCGAAGCGATTCAAATTGACGGCGTGATCGTGGCTTTTACCATGGGTTTGATTTTTTTCTGTGCGGCTTTCGCAGGACTCATCTCCTCGGTCTCCACCACAGGCGACAAGATGCTTTCCTCGCTTCAGGAAGCCTCGCGATCAAACAGCGCGGGGCCTGCGCGAGTCACCCTGCGCAAATGGCTGCTTTCGCTGGAAGTGGGGCTTACCGTGGTGTTGCTTGTCGGAGCTGGCCTGCTGCTGAAGAGTTATCAGCGGCTACGCGCCTCCGAGCTCGGCTGTGTCTTAAATAATGTGCTCACCATGCGTCTTGGCCTGCCTGAAGCAAAGTATAGTCATGACCCGGAGCGCGTAGCTTTTTATGAAGCGCTGCTGGAGCGCGTGCGCTCCTTGCCGGGGATCCAGGCGGCAGGACTGGTCAGACTCGTTCCCGGACAGGGCTACGGCGGGGACAGCGGTTTCTGGGTCGCGGAACATCCTCCGCTTCCGCAAGGGCAGAGCCAGTACGCGATCGTTCGGTGGGCTGATCCAGGTTATTTTGGGGCGCTGGGGATTCCTTTGCTGAGCGGACAGATTTTTGATGCCCGCCAGCGCTTCGACAAAGCGAACGAAGTCGTCATCAGCGAATCGTTTGCGCAGCAATATTTCCCTGGTGAAGATCCTATTGGCAAGCATTTGCTCTCGCTAGGCCGGCGGTCCTACAAAGTTGTCGCGGTGGTCGGTGATACGCGCTTCCATATCGCCGCACCTGCCCGGCCCATCATGTACTTTCCCTTGTACGCAAACATTTACGAGGGTGTTCCCATTGATGCGACGCTGGCGGTACGGTCGAGCCGTGACGCGACGTTGCTCGCCTTGCCCATCCAGGAAGTAGTTCAGCAGCTTGACCGGGAGTTGGCTGTCTCCGACATTCTGACCATGGACCAGATCATTGGAAAATCCACACTGGACAGCAGTTTTGACGCGACGCTCCTGCTGGCGTTCTCGGTGTTGTCCCTGGTGTTGGCGGCAGTTGGCTTGTTCGGAGTACTTTCCTATATCGTCGCGCAGCGCACGGCGGAAATCGGCATCCGCATCGCGCTTGGGGCGCAGCGTGAAAGAGTGCTCAGCCTGGTCCTACTGGATGGGCTGCGCCCAGCTTTTCTCGGGCTCGCGCTCGGCTTAGTTGTCAGCGTTGCAACGGCGGAACTCATTCGTTCGATGCTGTACGGCACAGAACCGCTTGATCCAGCTGTGTTTTTGTCCGTTATGGCAATATTGCTTTCGGTCGCTGCGGGAGCATGTCTCATTCCAGCATGGCGCGCTTCGCGCCTGGACCCAATGGCTGCCCTCCGGGCAGAATAGAAAAACGAAGTATGCACCTGTGAAACGCGGATGCGCCGCGCCGCAGCGCAGTAACAGGAAACCAAGAATCAGCTAAATTGACCAGGTTCTATTGGACACCTGCCGCGGCCGCGAATGCGGCTGGTTGCTCGTTTTGCGCAGGAGCTTGCGCATCTGCCACGCTGACGACAGGCGCAATCACAGCTGGGTAAGTCGCATAGAGGGCCATACCGGTTAAAAGCATCCCGGCAAAAAGATTTCCGAGGGTGACGGGAAGCAAGTTCCAGAGAAGCGCCTGTCCTAAAGAGATGGGCGCGCCAAGCATGATGCCGGAGGGAATCACGTACATGTTGACGACAGAGTGCTCGAAGCCGAGCGCGAAGAACGTCATGATCGGAAGCCACATGGCGGTGATTTTCCCGACGGTAGACTTCGAGACCATGGCCAGCATGGCACCGATGGTCACCATCCAATTGCAGAGAACGGCTTTCACAATTGCCGTGCCCCAGCCGTTGTAGCCGAGAGCCGCGTAGGCCAATGTTTTCTTCTGGGCGGCCTGCTTCAGTAGATCGGCGACCGCACCGCCATTGCCCGTGCGCCAGTTGGTGATCGCCAGATAAAAGAGCGCGGCGTAGAGCAGGCTGCCGATCAAGTTGCCGAGATATACCCAGCCCCAATTGCGAAGCAACTTCGTGATACGGACGGCGCCAGCCATGACGCCTGCGGGCAGCAACGCGAAATTTCCGGTGACTAATTCGAGGCCGAGCAATGCGAGTATCACGAACCCAACGGGGAATAGAATCGCGCCGACGATCGGAGGGAGACCTTGCGAAGTGACGACGATCGCCAACGATGTCGCATAACCGAGAAATGCTCCGGCGAGGATTCCGCGAATGAGCATGTCCCGAGCGGGCAGATCGGATTTTCGCTTTGCTAACTGCACCGCCTCTTGCAGCAGCTCCTTAGGGTTCACGTAATCCGTCATTGCTTCTCCTCCAAGGCGAAAACTTTCGTCGCACCTCAGCCTTTTGCAAGCAGCCGTTGCCTCCGTTCAAGCCGGTATCGGGGCGGATGGCAACGCGCGCTGGAACCGCCACGATGCCAATCCCGCGGTTGCTGCTGCTGTAAAAAGCGGATCGCTCAAGGCTGCGTGCTCCGTGGCTTCCACGTCGAAGCGATAAGACTGGATAACGCCCGCCACGACATCCGGTAAAGATTCATCGCAAGGCACTGCTTCCAGAATCTCGCGGCCCGCGACCGCATGGGGACCGGTCCGTCCACCCGTATAGATCGCCACGGCATCCACAATCTTTCCGTCAATTCTGGTCTTGAAACCACGAAGACCTACATCGGCAGCTTGATGGTTGCCACAGCCGGCTGGGCAGCCGGACCAGTGAATCGTGAGCGGATTCGCGCCGGATCCCATCTTGTTGTGGAGCGCTTCGGAGAGAGCGATTGCACGGCTCTTCGTTTCAATGAGAGCGAGATTGCAGTAATCGGTGCCGACGCAGGCGACCAGTCCGCGCATAAACGGAGAGGGGCGCGGCGAGAGTTGCTTGAGCAAAGGTTCTCCGAGGAGGCCGGACACTCGTTCTGCAGGGACATTGGGAATGATGGCGTTTTGTCCCGTCGTGAGGCGAATCTCGCCGTTGCCATAGGTATCAGCCAAGCGCGCGAGTTCGTCGAGATGATCGGGGTTGACCCTGCCGGTTGGAATGCAGAGCCCCACGGCGGAAAGTCCGGGATGTTTTTGTAAACTCACGCCAAGATGATCGGCATCCGTGGAACCGCGCATATCGCGGCCCTGGAACGCGAGTTCGTGGCCGAAGCGTGCGACGAGTTCGGCGCGCAAGCGGCGAAGGCCCCATTCCTCAATCAAAAAGGCAAAACGGCACTTGGAGCGGGCCTCGCGTGGGCCATGATCGCGATAAATTTTGACTAGCTCTACGACGACTGCAGCTGCCTGGAAAATCTCAACGAAGACATTCAGCGGCGAAGCTACCGTGAATCCTCCTGAGCCCATCTTGCCACCCACTAAAAGGTTGAAGCCAAGCCGGCCAGCCTTCTTGGCCGGAACCAGGGCAATGTCCTGCGATTCGGCATGCGTGCAGTTGTCGGTGCAACCTGTAACGGTGATGTTGAATTTTCGGGGCAGGTTGGTGAACTCCGGGTTGCCCTTGCTGCCGACGATAATGCGATCCAATTCGTAGACGACAGGAGAAGCATCGAACAATTCGTGCGGCGTCAAACCGGCGAGGGCGCAGCCGTTGATGTTGCGAACGTTGTCGATGCCGGTCTGCAGCGTGCGCAGGTCCACGCCGCGCAGCTTCTCCCAGATTTGCGGCACAGTGTCGAGAGTGAAACCGCGCAGCTCCATTTGCTGCCTTGTGGTGATGTCCACAACGCTATTGCCTAGCCGCCGTGAGAGTTCGGCGATGGTGCGCAGTTGTTCGCTCTTCGCAAAGCCGTTGGGCATGCGGATGCGCATCATGAATTTGCCGGGCGTAGGTTTGCGGAAGAATATACCGACCCACTTCAATAATTCCTTTTCTGCGGGAGTGAGCGCTTCGGCGCCGCGCTCGATGATTTGCGGAAGATGCTCCAGGACCCGGAGGCCGTCGCCGTTCATCGAGGCTTTGTAGCCCTCGACGGCGTTATTGCCAACGGGGGTTTGTGCGGATGATGGCGATGTCATGGTGCCACTCGCGACAACATGGGGGATGTTGTCACTCCCGAAGCCCCTGAGGCCAACTCAAAATTTGCGTTGGGTCCATCAAAAATCTGCGGAGATTGTCCGCGGTCTTGATCTATTTGTGGCTAGGAGAGCTTGCGCCTTAATTGACGCCGATGTGGCTGTGGGAAGTGCCGCAGGATGCGGTGCTGCTCCTACAACCTACCGGGGTTCAGTTCGAACGTGGGAGAAGACGGCGGTGTCTAGATGAGTGAAGGCGCAGAATGCGCGCACTTCAAGGAGAACCGCCACGATGAAAAAGACCGGAATTGCCTTAGCGGTGTTTACGATCGTTCTGACAACCTGCGCAGGTGCGCACGCCCAAAAGCTTGCCCCCAAATCCGCACCGGTGACGATTGCACCGGACCTGGCGAAACTCAACATCGAAAAAATGCTGCAACAGCTGCAGACGACCAACTTCCAGCCGAGCGCGGAGGAAACTTCGCCTATTCAGGTTGTGGCGCAGTTTCTGCAACTGAGCCCCAGCCAGGTGAGCGAACTGCAACAATTGTTGCAGGCGCGCCAGACGGCGCTTGTGCCGCTATTTCAAACGGCACAAGCCTTGATCCAGCAGCTAAGCGTTCTGCTGAATTCCGGGGGAAACCCGGCACAAGTGGGAACGCTGGTGATCCAGATTCACGCGCTGCAGCAGCAGATGGCCCAAACACAACAGGCTTTTCTCACCCAATTCACCGCCATCCTCGACCCGGAACAGCAGCAGAAACTTCAGGCCGTGCAGATTGCCGCGCAGTTGCAGCCGATTCTTCCGGCATTTCAACCCATCTTTCTCTTTTGATCCGAGATGATCGCAGGCGGCGAATGTGGGCGGGCTAAACCGCCCACAGCCCTGCGCAATGATCCCGTACGCGGCCCGAATTGCACGCTACCCCTGCAAGTAAGCGTGCTATGTTGCTGAACGAACTTCTGGGCTGCGGTGTCTATATGATGAAGGGGCAGAATTGACGTGACAGGGGCGTGCGTGAGTGCGCTGATTGCCAGAGCCGAAGCGCAGGATCCCGGGGCGGGATTTGGCGAGCGCACTGCCGATAATCAGCGGCGCGTTTTTCAGATAGCGTATAGCGTCCTGGGTAATTCGGCCGACGCGGAGGATGTCGCGCAAGAAGCGTTCTTGCGCGCCTATCAGAAGATTGCGTTGCTTCGCGAGGCGGAGAAATTTCGTGCGTGGGTAAACCGAATCGTTTTCCGGCTGGCACTGAACCGGCGTCGGGGCCATGGGCGGCGGCTGACGCGAGATACGGCGTGGCAGATGACCGAGACTCGAACGATGGTTGACGGAGCGAAGGACGCGGAGCAGCGGGTGATGCTGGACCGGCTCCGAAGAGAAATTGAGCGGCTGCCGGAAAAACTGCGAAGTGTTTTGCAGCTCTCGCTCGCTGAAGAAATGGAGGCCGCCGATGTGGGAGCGGTGCTGGGGATTCCAGAGGGAACGGTAAGGTCGCGGATGCACGCGGCGCGAAAACTTTTGTTGGAAGCGATGAAATGAAGAACGCATGCGAAAAATGGAATGATCAGCTACTGGAGGCCGCACTGGCCGGGACAACGGCAAAGGATCTCGAAGAGCATCTGAAAAGCTGCACAAAATGTTCCACGGAGCTTGAGGAGGCTCGGGCGCGCAAGGCGCGGCTGGACGAGCTCTTGCCACTCGTGGCGCGAGGAGCGGAGCCAGCGGCGGATTTCCGGGCGCGGGTACTTGCGGCAGCGGTGGGTGAGAAAGAAGGGAATGGCGCCGGGCGGTGGCGAGTGTGGACACTCGCAGGGGCAACTGCCGTGGTGGTGACACTGTTGATCGTCGGCCTGACATTGGTGCGAAGAAATGGACCAGCGGTTCCGGTAGAAGAACTAGCCGCCGCGCAGAAGCTGGCGGAATGGCGGGCCCCCAGCGATTCATTGCTGGCGACGCCGGGGCAAGAGATTTTGAAGACGACACCGAAACTCGGTCAATCGTATCTGAATGTCCCCGTAAAGACGGAGGAATGAAATGAGAAGGGAAGTTCTCTGCATTTGCGCAATATTTCTTTTCGCGGCTGGAACAGCCCGCGCACAGCAGCCCGAGCAGGACCCCATCGGACAGAGTTTTTTTGCTCCGGAACTGGTGATTCAGCATCAGGAAGCGATTGGCCTGAGCGCGGAGCAAAAAGAATATTTCAAGACGGAAATCCGGCAGGCGCAATTGAAGTTTACGGAGTTGCAATGGAAGCTGCAGGATGAAATGGAGAAACTGGTTACGCTGGTCAGGCAGCCGCACGTGGACGAACAGCTGGCTATCGCGCAATTGGAAAGGGTGCTGGCGGCGGAACGCGAAGTCAAAAGGGAACAAGTAACGCTGCTCGTGCGAATCAAAAACAAATTGACGCCGGAACAGCAGGGCAAACTCTCTGAACTGCGTAGCAAGCCGGCAAATAAATAGTGAAGACGGCCTCAATATAACTCCTCAAGACGCCGCTCCTTTGGCGATTGCGGGGGTGCGAGTTGACGGCGTATGCACAAGGAGGGCGAATCGTGAGACTGTTTGCGCCGTTCGACCAGTCGGTCACGCCGGGGAATCTGTGCATTCTAAACGGCGGGGCCGATTCGATTAATGCTTCACTGCAACGGCGGTGGCTACTGAAGTTATAACGATTATTGCGACGATCAGGATCGTTCCCACTCTACTTCGGCTGGCTTTTACGGATGGACCTGAGCGGCCTAATAAAGAAGGTTGTAGCTCGATTGCGCCAACATCGTTGTCTCCCGCCGAATTATTGACATCAATGATGGCATCGAGATACCCCGCTTTTGAGAATCTAAGCGTTACGAAAGGGCATGCGGGATCTAGGGGCACGTGGAAACTCCCTTTCTTGCCTGTTCGTGTCCTCCGAAGAAGGCAGGGTCTTCCGCCGAGCGTGGTTTCGCACTGCACACTCACCCCGGATAAGGGTGCTCCGTGGTCATTCTTGCCAATAACTGTGCCTTGGACAAAATTTCCCTGTGCCAACGTCGGATCAGGAGCAAGGCCCATTGCCACCAGCGCAATGGCGATTGAGCTGCGAAAGCGTTCCAAGAGTGTTCCACGACAATGAGCCTTGCTCATTCTTCCTTGACCTGGAGCAAGAGGTTGCACTCGACGTTCGCTGTTTTCCCAAAGGCCACTCTCAAAATGCATTTCATATTCTTTCGAAGCTTCGACAAAGACCATTCGTGAGCATCAGATTCCTCAGACCTCGAGCCCGACCACTGCGCGGCCGAAGGTCCAAGAGGACCACTTCCTGGAAACTCCAGGCGCGAGCGGATAATATGACAAGCTGGGCTGCTTTCTTTGATTTCATTGTCCCGGATCGAAACAACCAAACGTAAATTTCCTCTGGGTCGGTCAGAAATGGGTTCAATTTGCCCTGTGTAGGCCTTCACTTCTACATACTTCCTTTTGTCACCCTGCATCGGCTCAAGAAACGATTTCGGAGCCTCATAAGCTTTCCAAACATTTTTTAAAAACTTGTAATCTCCTTGGTACCGGTAGTCTGTGTAATCCATTAGCCCATAACAGCCCAGTCCAATGCCACTGAGTATGAAACCAGCATCTAGGAGTGAGTATCTGTGCCGAAAGTCGCCCCGACGCATCGAGAAAACAATTCCGCCCGCGATCAGAGCAAGCGAACTGGGAAAGCCGAAATAGTATGAAGTCAACGTCGTGTCCCAGTCGAAGCTATGAGCTAGTCTCACAGAGAGGAAGATTCCTAACACAACGATGCCTAGAATAAAAACGCCAGCCCGATATGCTTCAGGGAAGATCATCAGCAGCCGGTCGTACCATGGTCGTTCTGACATTGCAGCGATTATTATCTATTAGTTAGAATTGGAGAACCATAAATTCTTCGGCTATATATAGAATTCTACTTGGCCGGTGTTCGCAATTAAGTTAATTCTAAAACGCTTTTTGCAACGCTTGACCGTGAGTTCTCGTTGTGAGAACCTAAGGCTCCATGCGCATCATAAAACGAGGCGCACTCGAACAGTTCTGGCTGCGGCATCCGGACGCGAAGGCCAGCCTTGAAGCATGGTACGGTGTCGTGCGTAAGGCAAATTGGAAGACGCCGGCGGAACTGAAACAGGTCTATCACAACGCGGACTTGGTTGGGCGGAGAACCGTGTTCAACATTGCCGGTAATAAGTACCGATTGATCGCGCGCGTGAACTACCAGAGCCAGCGGGTCTTCGTCTTGTACTTATTGACGCACGCGGAATACGACAAAGGGGCATGGAAGCAATGAGCACGACGACGATCGATCTGGACGAGAAAACGTACGGGAAACTGCTGGGCCGCACACTTCCCCATGTCATCCACACGGACGAAGAATGTGAGCGTTTCACGAACGAGCTGATACGTCTTGACGAGCGTGAAGATCTTTCGCCGGAGGAGACGGAACTTGCCGAATTGTTGACCGTGCTGATTGACGAGTATGAAGGACGCCGCTATCCAATTCGGAAGGCGAGCCCGCAGCAAACCCTCCAGCATATAATGGAGGCTCGCAAGTTAACACAGAAAGACGTCTGGAAGGTTTTCGGTTCGAAAGGAATTACTTCCGAGGTATTTCACGGCAAGCGTTCCATAAGCAAAACGCAGGCCAAAAGGCTCGCTGAGTATTTCCATGTCAGCGCAGACTTGTTCATCTAGAACCACCGACTCTGCTCGCGAGATACCCTCTAAAAACACAAATTAGGTCTAGCGTTCGTCGCCGAAGCGCTTGATGTCTTCGGGGCCTTCTTTGAGGGGAGCGACGTTGCGGCCTTGGACTTGTTCGCGAATCTGGGCGACGATGTCGGGATTGGCCAGGGTGGTGATGTCGCCGGTGTCCATCTGGTTGGAGATGGCGGCGAGGACGCGGCGCATGATTTTGCCAGAGCGAGTCTTGGGCATGTCCGGGACGATGTGGACGGTCTTAGGGCGGGCGATTTTGCCGATCATGGTTTCGATGGTGGAGACAACTTTGTCCTGGATGGCTTTGGTTGCGGGAACGCCGGGCTTGAGGGAGATGTAGACGACGGGAACGCGGCCTTTGACTTCGTCGACGGCGGGAACGACGGCGGCTTCGGCGACTTCGGGGATGGTGAGGCAGGCGGATTCGACTTCCTTGGTGCCGAGGCGGTGGCCGGCGACGTTGATGACGTCATCGACGCGGCCGAGGATACGATAGTAGCCGTCGGCGGAAAGAACGGCGCCGTCGGCGGCGTAGTAGGGCCAATCACGCCAGTCCTTGCTCTTGGGATTCTTGTTGTACTTTTTGTAGTACTGCGTGACGAAGCGCTGCGGGTCGCCCCAGATGGTCTGCATGATGCCCGGCCAAGGATTGCGGATGCAGATGTTGCCAGCGCTGCCCGAGCCCGCTTTCACTTCCTTGCCTTCCTCGTCCCAAATGATCGGATAGATGCCGAGGACGGCGGGACCGGCGCTGCCGGGTTTCATGCGGTCGAGCGCGGGCTTGGTGCTGCAAAGGAAGCCGCCGGTTTCGGTTTGCCACCAGGTGTCGACGATGACGGCTTTGCCTTTGCCTACGACTTCGTAGTACCACTTCCAGACTTCCGGCTCGATGGGTTCGCCGACAGTGGTCATATGCTTGAAGCGATAGCTGTAATTTTTCGGCGCGTCGCCGCCGGCTTTGCGGAGCATACGGATAGCGGTCGGCGAAGTGTGAAAAATGTTGACATCGAGGCGTTCGGCGATGCGCCAGGGGCGGCCGGCGTCTGGGAATTGCGGAACGCCTTCGTAGAGGACGCTGGTGGCGGCGAGCGCCATCGGGCCGTAAACGATGTAGGAGTGGCCGGTGATCCAACCGATGTCGGCCATGCACCAGTAGACGTCTTCGGGATGAATGTCCTGGTAATACTTGGCGGTGCCGGTGACGTAAGCGAGATAGCCGCCGGTGCGGTGCTGGCAGCCCTTGGGCTTGCCGGTGGTGCCGCTGGTGTACATGAGGAACAGCGGAGCTTCGGCGTCCTGTGAGACAGGCTCGACGGTGTGGCCGTGAAAGTCTTTCAAGACTTCGTCGACGAAGAAGTCGCGGCCCATGATCATGGGCGAGTCGGAAGTGAATTTTCCGGGATAGCGCTTCCAGACTAGGACCTTGTCGATGGCCTGACCTTCTTTGGTGGCAGTGTGGACGGCGATATCCGCGCTGGCCTTGTGATCCACCCACTTGCCGTTGCGGTGGTAGCCGTCGGCGTAAATGAGAACGCGGCTGCCCGAATCGGCGGCACGCAGTCCGCAGGCTTCGCCGCTGAAACCGCCGAAGACCACGGAGTGAACAACGCCGAGGCGCGCGCAGGCCAGCATCGTGATGGGCAACTCCGGAATCATGGGCATGTGGATCGTAACGCGGTCGCCTGTTTTCAGTCCGGCGAAATCGCGCAGCATGGCGGCAACTTCGTTCACGCGCTTGTAGAGTTCCTGGTAGGTGATGACGACGGGAGACTCGTTTTCCGGCTCGGGGACGAAAATCAGGGCGGCTTTGTTTTTGTGTTTGGCGAGATGGCGGTCGACGCAGTTGTAGCAGGCGTTGAGCTTGCCGCCGACGAACCATTTCCAGAAGGGCGGGTTGCTGGCATCGAGGGTCTTGCGCCAGGGCTTGTCCCAATCGAGCAGGGAAGCGTAATGATCGAAGCACTGCGGAAAATTCTTTTCGCTGAATTTTTTGACGAAGGCGGGATCGGCAAGATTTGCCTGGGCAATAAACTCCTTGGGAGGACGGAAGTATTCTTCTTCCTTCCAGTGGACGGCGATTTGCGCTTCGGTGAGCTTTTGCTTGCCCTTCGGTTCTTTGGAATTTAGTTTCGGTCGAGCGGTGGCCACGGCAACTCCCCTTGGAAGATCGATTCGTTTTGAAGCAACAGCGAGGGACAGTCTGATTTGGGGCGCTCTTCTTCTGGAATAGAAGAAACTCGTCCACCAAAAATGATGCTACCGCGGAGGTGCGCTCGTCAATCTGCCGCGCTGCCGGCAGGGTGCCCGCCAACTTCCTCCCAGATTCGGTGTCCGTGCGTTTCCTTCAGGAAGATGGATCCGACCACAAACGTCAGGGCGGCCACAGTCATCGGATACCACAGACCCGCATAAATATTGCCGGTGGCCTCACACATATAGACTCCAACCAGCGGCACCAAGCCGCCAAAGACTCCGTTGCCTATGTGATAAGGCAACGAGAACGCCGAGTACCTGATCTTTGCCGGATATGCTTCCACGAGATATGCGGCGATTGGCCCGTAAACCATGGTGACGTAGAGAACCTGCACGAAAACCAGAAGCGTCAGCAATGGCACGTTGGGATTCGGCGCAACCGGAGCCGGAACCTGTTTCCCGGTTGCGTCTATGGTCAAAGGCGTCAAGGTCGGGGCGCCTGTCACTGGGTTCCTTTGCGACTTGAACGTGACTACGTTATTGCCCGCCGCGTTCTGCATAGCGTGGTAGATGGGGTAATAAGAAACCACGGCAAGAAAACAACCCGCCAGGATGATCTTCTTGCGCCCTATTTTGTCCGACAGCGCTCCAAAAACCGTGAAGAAAGGCATGCCGCACAGCATAGCCAGGGCCACGATGACAAAGCTAGTGCGCAAATTCACCTTCAAAATCGACTGCAAATAGAACAACGCATAGTATTGGCCTGTGTACCAGACCACACCCTGTCCTGCTGTGGCCCCTAGCAGCGAGACCAGGAAGAGCTTGAAGTTTGGCCACTGCGTGAAGGCTTCCTTCAGCGGCTTTGCCGAGCTCATGCCCGTCGACTTGATCTGGGAGAAGATGGGCGATTCTTTCATCTTAAGACGGATGTAAAGAGAGATCATAACCAGGATGACTGATACCAGGAACGGAATGCGCCACCCATAGCTCTGGAAATTCGCCGGCGTCATATAGAACTGGAGGATAATCACAGTGATGACCGAAAGGAACAAACCCAGCGTAGCCGTAATCTGAATATAGCTGGTCCAGTAGCCCCTCTTATTGTCCGGAACGTGCTCCGCAACATAGATTGCGGCACCCCCATATTCTCCACCCAACGCCAGCCCTTGAAACACGCGTATGCCGATCAGCATGACGGGAGCTAACCAACCCGCCGTCGCGAACGTGGGCATCAGGCCGATGAGAAAGGTTCCAAAACCCATCACGGTCAGAGTCACTAGGAAAGCGTATTTACGGCCGACCAAGTCGCCTATTCTTCCGAAGAAAAGCGCCCCAAACGGGCGCACCATGAATCCAACGGCGAAGGTAGCGAGATAGGCGATGTAGGCGAAGGTGGCGTTGCCCGGCGGGTAGAATTTCAAGGAGAGCACGGCTGCGAGGCTGCCAAAAATATAAAAGTCGTACCATTCGATCATGGTGCCGACGGAGGAGGCTAGAATCACTCTCCATATGCTGTAATCGGTATTGCCGCCCATGGGGATCGCGTCTGCACGGCTGGCCATGCTTCCTCCTCTGAAGTCGGACCTTCTCGCGACAGTATGTGACGCTGGCGAACCGCTCCCTGGAGCGATTCCACGCGGCACACTTCACTTTGATGTCTCTTCCCCTCCCGTCGATTCCCCTGTGACACGCCTTTGGGATGCGAGCCAGGTCTTCAGGGGGGAAGGGCCCTGAACGCCCCCGTTCATATACGGGTCGGCGTTCCTTGTCAAGAAATGACTTAGCGAGAAATTGGAATGGGCATGAGGCGGACTCCCTCGGCGATTCAGCCCGCTTTCGCCGAGGTAAGCGGCGATGCGCTCTTTGGCGGAGAACCGAGTTCGTGGTAAAACTTCCGTTTGAACCTGCATACCGCTATCTTCCTGTTTTTCGCCGGCGCCCTTGGTGGCGGAATCAACGCCGTTGCCGGCGGTGGCAGCTTCGTTGCCTTCCCAGCTCTCTTGTTCACGGGTGTTCCGCCGATTGCCGCCAACGCCACCAACACGCTTGCGCTGTGGTTGGGAACCACCGCGAGTGGTGGCGCCTATCCTCAGAAGTTAGACATTTCTCGCCGCGTAATGATTCCGCTGGTGCTGACCAGCATTCTCGGCGGCTTGGCTGGCGCCTTTCTCCTGATCAAGACGCCCGCGCAAACTTTCCTGCATGTGCTGCCGTGGCTCATGCTGGGCGCAACGCTGCTGTTCGCCTTTGGCAAGCATCTGACCGGGCGGATTTCCGCCGGCATCTCTCATGACGCTACTAACGCCTCCGTGGCCGGAGCCTCTTTGTTCGAGCTCCTCGTCGCCGTCTATGGCGGCTATTTTGGCGGCGGCATCGGCATCATGAATCTCGCGATGCTTGCCGCCCTGGGCATGACCGACATTCACGCCATGAACAAGCTCAAAGTGATCCTCGGAGGCGTCATCAACGGCGTCGCCACTGTGACTTTCGTCGTGACCCGGGCCATCGTCTGGCCTCAAGCCATCGTTATGACCGCAGGCTCCTTGCTGGGCGGGTACTCCACCGCGCACTTTGCACAAAAGCTCCCGCAAGCCTGGGTCAAGTCCTTCGTCATTCTGGTGGGCACAGCCATGACTGTTTATTTTTTCATTCAAGCCTACAGGTAAGCGATTCGCGCGAATCATTGTCTCGCTTTTCGCCACGATTTTTTCTTTGTCCCAGAGGCGCTTTTGATATAGTGCGCGCTGTATGTCCACCCTCGGCGCCCACCCGCAAACACAACCCATCCAGGCGACGCCACTCACTCGAAATCAAGTTCGCGGCTTCTGGGCATCGTGGGGAGGATGGACGCTAGACGGCATGGATTCCTTCATTTATGCCCTGGTGCTGGTGCCTTCTCTGCGCGAATTGCTTCTGCATTCCGGCATCGCCGCGACGAAGGGCAACATCGGCTATTACGGCAGTTTGCTCTTTGCTCTTTTCCTTTGCGGATGGGGACTCGCGTTTCTCTGGGGACCCGTCGGTGACAAGTTCGGCCGCGTTCGAACGCTGATGCTCACCGTGGCCTGGTATTCCGTGTTTACGTTTCTCAGTGCGCTGGTTACAAACATCTGGCAGCTCGCAGTGTTGCGCGTACTTGCCGGAATCGGCATCGGCGGCGAATGGGCGATGGGCGGAACCTTCGTCGCCGAGGAATGGCCTGAAGACCGGCGTCGCGCCGGCGCAGGTTACATGCACACCGGATATTACGTCGGGATTTTTCTGGCGGCCCTCCTGAACTATTTGATCGGAAGCAAATTTGGATGGCGTTGGATGTTCGCGGTTGGCGGTATGCCCGCCCTTTTGCTGGCGTGGGTGCGCCACGGTGTCACCGAACCGGAGCGATGGCAGAAGAAGGAAAAAGTCGTCAATACGTGGCGGATCTGGCAGCCTTTCGCAACGCTATTTTCCAACGCCTGCCGCCGCCGCACCATTTTGAACACTTTGTACATGCTGGCCTCGATCTGCGGCCTCTGGGCAGGCACCGTGTACGTGCCTGCGGCGGTGACGGCGTTGGCGGAGACTGCCGGGCGGGTCGGGCCACAAGCGGCGCAACTCGCGTCCACTGCGGTCATGCTCGTCGCTTTCGCCACGATTCTCGGCTGCCTGGCGATGCCCTGGCTCGCGGAAAAACTCGGGCGGCGCGGCGCCCTGGCGTTTTATTTCGCGCTGATGGCGGTCTTCATCGCCCTCACCTTTGGAAAGGTTTTCTATCTTGGTGCGGCAGCGCTTCCCTGGTTCTTTGGCTGCCTTTTCTTTCTCGGCTTCGGAGGCGCAAACTTTGCGGTTTACACGCTTTGGCTTCCGGAGCAATATCCCACCGAGTGCCGCGCCAGTGCTTTCGCTTTCTCCACGTCCTTTGCGCGATTTGGCGGAGCCGCGATCACCTTTCTCGTCGGCGCAGGCGTTCAGCATTTTCAATCGCTCGGAATACCCGTCGCTCTGACCTCCATTGCCTTCGCCATTGGTTTGTTGCTGATTCCTTTTGGCGCCGAAACTCGCGGACAGACCCTGCCGGCGTAGCCTTGCCGGAAAGGCAAAGAAAACATGGCCGAAGTGGAGACCAAAGTTTTCCCTATTGAAGCGCTGCGCGATTTCAGCACTCGCATGTTTCTCCATTTCGGTGTTCCCAAAGTGGACGCGGCCCAAGCCGCCGATGTCCTCGCTTCCGCCGACCTGCGCGGCATCGATTCCCATGGTGTCGCCCGCTTGCACAGCTATTTCGACATGCTCACCCTGCGCCGCATCAATCCACTGCCTGAAATCAAGGTGCTGCGCTCCACCCCCAGCACCGCCACCATTGATGGCGACAACGGCCTCGGCCTCGTCGTAGGCCCGCACGCCAATCGCTTCGCCATGGACATGGCCGAGCGCTTCGGCTCCGGCTGGGTCAGCGTACAGAACACCAATCACTTCGGCATCGCCGGTTATTACGTTCTGAAAGCGCTGGAGCGCAACTTGATCGGCTGGGCCATGACCAATTCCACCAAGCTGGTCGCACCTTTGTGGGGAGCGGAACGCATGCTCGGCACGAATCCCATTGCGATCGGTTTCCCTGGCAAGGAAGAGCCGCCCATCGTGATTGACATGGCCACCAGCGCCGCTGCTTACGGAAAAATCGAAATCGCGCGCCGGCGCGGCGAGCCCATTCCCGCAGGCTGGGCCGTCGACGACCAAGGCCGCGCGACAATCGATCCGAGTGAGATGGTCAATGGCGGCGCGCTTTTGCCGCTCGGTTCCGATCGCGAACGCGGCGGACACAAAGGCTACAGCCTCGCCATCATGGTGGACGTCCTGTGTGGTGTTCTCAGCGGGGCCAATTGGGGACCGTTTACTCCGCCCTTCGCGCTTCGCCAGGAAATACCAGCACGCAGCGTCGGCAATGGTATCGGACATTTCTTTGGCGCGATGCAAATCGACGGCTTCATCGACCGCGATTCCTTCAAGCGCCAGATCGACGATTACATCCGCACTTTTCGCGCTACCAAGCCTGCTCCCGGCACCAACGGGCCGCTGCTGCCCGGCGATCCGGAACGCGAAGCAGAAAATTTGCGCCGCAAGAATGGCATTCCGCTGGTTTTGCCCGTCGTCGAAGAGTTGCGTGACATCGCCCAGAAAACCGGCATACCCTTCGAGTAGAGATTGGCAGGAAAGGTCTAACGTCGGAGAGATTCGATCGACGCGCCGCGAATCGAAGCATCCAGGAGCTGAATCGTGTGCACCACGGGAGTCTTCTGTCCGCGTCGCGCCAGCGCGGATTGCATTTGCAAAATGCATCCCGGATTTCCCGTTGCCACCACGTCGGCCTTCAGTGGCCCAATGAGCTGTGCTTTGCGGTCCCCGAGCTCATTGGCGGGGTCCGGCTGCACGAGATTGAAGATTCCCGCCGAGCCGCAGCAGACGGCCGCTTCGGGAATCTCCGCAAGCTCCAGCCACGGAATCTTGGACAGCAACGACCGCGGTTGCGACCGCACTCCTTGCGCATGCTGCAAGTGACACGAATCGTGAAACGCCACGCGCAGTTTCAGCCCCTGCCGCTTGGCGCGCGGCTCCATCTCGGCCAGGACCTCGCTCACGTCCTTGCACTTCGCCGCGAACATCCTGGCCCGTTCCGCATATTCGGGTTCATCGCGAAGCAGATGCCCGTACTCTTTCACGTTTGAGCCGCAACCAGCAGCATTAGTCACCACCGTCTCGACATTCGCGCGCTCGAACGCGTCGATCGTCCTTTTCGCCAGTTCTACCGCCGCCGCTTCCTCTCCCGCATGGACCAGAAGCGCACCGCAACAAGGTTGATCCTGCGGCGCAACGACTTCGCAGCCTTCCGCGGCGAGCACGCGCGCTGTGGCGGCATTGACTTGCGAGAAGAACTCTCGCTGCACGCAACCGAGGAGCAAACCAACCCGCCGCCGCTTCGTGCCCGTGGCCGGCGTGACCTCCGCGACCGCTTCCTGCGGCGCAAGCTTTGGAAGCAGCGCCTCCATCGCTTGAATCTTCTTTGGCAACAATCTCAGTAGCCCCGATTCTCGTATCACAGCCTGCAATCCGGATTTCTGATAGACCAGCAGAGGAAAACGCATTTTCCGCAAGCGGTCCGGCTGCGTAAAAGTTTCGAACATAAATTGCCGGTGGAGCTTTTCTCCCCGCGAGCGTTCCGTCTTTCGTTCGATTTGCGCGCGCGTGGCCTCGATGAGTTTTCCGTAATCCACGCCGGAAGGGCAAGCCGTCATGCATGCCATGCAGCCCAGACAGCTGTCGAAATGGCTCACCCACGTCGCATTCATTTCCGTGGCGCCCTCACTCGCCATCTTCATGAGGTAGATGCGGCCGCGCGGCGAATCCATTTCCTGGCCCCACAAAACATAAGTAGGGCACACCGGCAGACAAAAACCGCAATGGACGCACTTTTCGATGATTTCGGTCGAAGGCGCATGGTGCGCGTCAAATGCGCTCGCGGCTTCTCGTTTTGCGTTCAACTCTTCCATCAGATGCCGCCCACAAACCTGCCGGGATTCAGCGTATGTTTTGGATCGAGCTGCTGCTTCACCGCTTTCATCAATGGCAGCGCATCGCCGGCGTCTCCCCAGGCATCGAATGCTGGCATCTTCTCGGGACGACGGAGCGCGACAAGTGATCCGCCTTGGCCTTGCAATTCGCCTCGCAGCGTGTGAAGCGCCCCGCACAGCGAATCGGCCTTGCCTTCCAACCGGAGCCAACCGAGGCCCGTTGCATACATCAGCGATTTCCACCGTAGCTGATGCTCTTTTGCTGCGCGTTTCACCAGTTCCATCGTGCGAGCCAGGGTTGCCGGCAGGATACTGATTTTCGCGATGGCCGTGGTCGCGGGATCCGCAGAAGCCCAAAGCTTTTCCCGCGCCGCCCAAGTTGACGTGGTAGCTTCCGCAATTTTTGCAAGTGCCGATAATTTTCGCAGTTGCGTTTCTTGCGCGGCGAGACCAGCTTCCGTGCCTTCAAACAAAATGTCAGTGACGGGCGAAACTTCATTCGAAAAATGAGATTGCAGGAAAGTGTGAGCGAGTTTCGAATTCTGAACCGCCAGCACAAACTGCTGCATCTCTGCGCCGTCCATGGCGGAGACGGAAAAGGCGCGCGTGTTCCGTGGAAGCGGATGGACGCGAAACACAGCGCGAGTAATGACGCCGAGCGTGCCCAGCGCGCCAGTCACAAGTTTCGGCAAGTCATAACCAGCAACATTTTTCACCACTTTGCCGCCGCTGCTCGCGAGCGTGCCGTCCGGCAACGCAATGGTGATGCCGATGATCAAATCGCGCAGCGCGCCAAATCGCAAACGCAGGACGCCGCTGTCATTGGTGGAGAGCACTCCGCCTACGGTGGCTTTTTCCGGCCACAGTGGATCAAGCGCAAGCCGCTGCCCGTGCTGCGCAAGCGTTTCCTGCAATCTTTGGATGGTGCAGCCGGCTTCGACCGTTACCGTGAGATCCGCCCAGGCATGTTCGATGATTTCCGTCAGGCGCGCGGTCGACAAAATCAAATCTGCGCGCTCTGGCGAATTTCCCCATTCGAGCTTGGTTCCGCCGCCTCGCGGAATCACCGCCAAACCAGCTCCGCTGGAAAGCCGCAAGATTTCGGCGAGCTCTGACGCCGTTCCCGGTTCGACCACCAGCTTCGGCTGCAGTCCGGCCACGGCATCCGCGACCGTCGCCGACCGCGCATATCCGTCCCCAGCCAGAGCAATGAATTTGTAGCGCAGCGTCGAATGCAGGCCGCTCGCTTCGGATTTGGTTGCGGCATCCATGGGCTGGGGTCAGTAACGCTCCGCGATCCCGGCGGATTCGGCCGGGTGCGGCACGTATTCACCGGGCTTTTCGCCGCAGAGGCGAGGAGTCGGAAAAACTTTCGTGGGATTCGAAAGCTGCAGCGGATCGAACGCGCAGCGCACTCGCTGCATGGTTGCCAGATCGGGCTCCGCAAACATTTTTGACATCATTTTCTTTTTGTCTTCCCCCACGCCGTGCTCGCCAGTAATTGACCCGCCAGCTGCAATGCACAATTCCAGAATTTGAGACGAGAGTGCTTCGGCGGCTGCTTCCTGACCCGTGATGCGGCGGTCGTACAGGACGAGTGGATGCAAATTGCCGTCGCCCGCGTGAAACACATTGGCGACGCGCACGCCCGCTTCCTGGCTGAGGCGTGCAATCTCGCTCATCACGCGGGGAAGCGCCGTGCGCGGAATCACTCCGTCCTGCACGATGTAGTTCGGCGAAATCCGTCCCATCGCCGCGAAGGCGGCCTTGCGGCCTTTCCAGACCAGCGCGCGTTCCGCATCCGACTGCGCCAATCGAATTTCCGACGCGCCATTCGAACGGCAAATCTCGTTCACCTGGGTCATCAACGCTTCCACTTCCGCGATCGGACCATCCAATTCGACGAGAAGCAAAGCGCCGCAGTTCGGATAGTTTGCGTGGACCGCCGCTTCCGCCGCTTGAATCGCCAGGTTGTCCATCATTTCGATGGCCGCAGGAAGCATGCCAGCGGCGATGATGTCGCTCACCGCCGCGCCTGCATCATTCGTGGAAGGGAAAGCTGCAAGCAGCGTTCGAACGCACTCCGGCCGCTTCACAATACGCAAAATGATTTTCGTCGCCACGCCAAGCGTGCCTTCCGAGCCGACGAAAACTCCAGCAAGGTCGTAGCCGGGAGCGTCGAGTGTTTTTCCGCCGAAATGCACCAGCGAGCCGTCCGCAAGCACGACTTCCAGTCCAAGAACATGCGTCGTCGTAAATCCGTATTTCAGGCAGTGCGCTCCGCCGGAATTTTCCGCCACGTTTCCGCCGATGCTGCAAATCGATTGCGAGGATGGATCCGGCGCGTAGAAATAATCTTGTGGTGACACGCGCCCGGTTACGTCGAGATTGATGACCCCTGGTTCAACCACCACTCGCGCATTCGGAAAATCAACCTCCAGGATGCGATTCATGCGCGCCAGACTGATGACAATCCCGTTTTCAACCGGGAGCGCCCCACCGCTCAAGCCCGTGCCGGAGCCGCGCGCCACGAACGGAATTCGTTCGCGGTGGCAGATTCGAACGATGGCCTGCACTTGATCCGTGGAATTTGGCAACAGCACCGCGCGAGGCATTACGCGGAAATTTGTCAGTCCATCGCACTCGTAGGTATGGAGCTCTTCCGGCGAAGAAATCAGGCCGCGCTCACCTACGATCGCTCGAAGCTCATCAAAAATGCGCGCTTCCATGGGATTCATTCACCGCAATGCCACAACCAGCTTGCCCCATCAGTGAATGAAGTTCAACCCGCTCGGGATGAATTGCGGGAAAACGTAGGCGTACATCATGACGATGATCCCCACGATGGCCGCGAGTGCCACGGAGTGCCAGAAAACAAAACGGAATATGGAGCCTTCGTTGCCGACCTGATTGGTCGCGGCGGTAGCGATGCAGATGGACTGCGCATCGATCATTTTGCCCATCACGCCGCCGGCGCTGTTCGTGGCGCACATAAGGATCGGGCTCAAGTGGAGCTGCTGCGCAGTGATTTTTTGCAAACCGCCGAAGAGCGCGTTGGAAGACGTATCGCTGCCGGTCAGCGCGACGCCGAGCCATCCGATAAACGTGCCGAAGAACGGAAAGAACCAGCCGGTGCGCGTGAAAGCCAATCCCAAGACCGCGTCCATGCCGGAGTATCGCGTGATGTAACCTAATCCGAGCATGCAGGTCATCGCGACGATCGCGAATCTCAATCGCACGAGAGTACGCCCGAAGATCTGGAACATTCTCCCGGGCTTGAGGCCGAGGATGAGGCCCGCAAAGAGAGCCGCCAGGAAGCAACCGGTTCCCGTTGCGGTCAGCCAGTTGAGATCGAATCGCGCCGCTTCCGCTGTGGGCTTTGCTACCACGGGCGCCGTTCGAAAGACCTTGGCATGCAAATAGGGCCAGTCCCATCCCGCCGGGCCAGGGCGCGGCTTACCGTCCGCCATCACAACCTTGAAGGCGGGCGTCGTCGCTTTATTCATCGCCAATTTCACTGCGGGCAATCCCCACACGAGAACAAAGAGAGAAAGAATCGCGAAAGGCATCCACGCTTTCGCGATTTGTCCGGCAGAGAAATGCCTCACGGAATCTCTCGCTTCCGCTGCCGTCACCGCCTGTTCGTCCGCGAATCGCCAGATTGTTTTTGGCTGCCAGAACTGAAGAAAAATCAGCGTGGCAACCATGGAAACGACGCCCGCCGCGATGTCCACCAGGTTGCTGTCCATGTAATTCGCCCAGAACCATTGCGTCGCGGCGAACGAGCCTCCCACGACGAGGATCGCGGGAAAAACTTCAAACGTTTCTTTCCAACTGACCATCGCGCGCACCAGCCAGAAGGGAACGATGATCGCAGTGATGGGCAGAATGCGGCCGATCATCGCGTTGAGGTCGCTCTCGTTCAGCGCGGTCACCGCGGCAAGCGTATGCACGGGAGTGCCGATGGCGCCCCACGCGACCGGCGCGGTGTTGGCGATCAAATTGAGCGCGGCTGCTTGAAAGGGCTTAAAACCGAGCCCGATCATAAACGCACCGGCAATAGCGACGGGCGCGCCGAATCCGGCGGAGCCTTCGATGAACGCGCCGAAGCAGAACGCGACGAGAAGTAGCTGCAGCCTGCGGTCCGGTGTGATCGCCGCTACCGACTGCTTCATGATTTCGAACTGGCCGGTCTCCACGGAAATGTCGTACAGAAAGACGGCGGCAATCACGATCCAGACGATTTTCAGGAGGCCAAACGCCGACCCGTAGAAAAAGCTGCTTACCGCCAGCAGCGCCGGCATTTTGAAAGCCACAATCGCAACAATGACCGCCGTGGCCGCCCCGGCGACGGCGCAAAGATGAGCTCGCACTTTAAGTCCGGCCAGCAAGCCCAGCAAAACGATAATGGGCAGCGCCGCGACGAGCGTCGAAAGCCACCAATAGCCCAGAGGATCATAATTTTGATTCCAAGTCACAGCAGAACCTCCAGCACACTAGTATTTGCAAAATCGTGGTGAGCCCAAATTCCCCAATGCTCGTTCGAACCGTAAGAATGCCAGTCCGGGTCACACCTCTAATCCCGGAACCCTGCGGTTCGGTCGCTGAGATACTTCCTTTACCGCGCTCTTGTCAAGCGATAACTATTTCCTCGCCGGTCCACTTCGTTTTGTGACTGCCTCCAAAGTTGAGCCGCGACTGCCAGCAGAGCGGGAAAGCAGACCAAGACGTAGCGCGGCTCGCAGGTTTGCAGTTGCGTGAGAAATGCCGTGCGAATAGCGATGAATGTTGCAATCAGCAAAACTCCGGGATTTGTGCGCGAGAACCACGTCGCTGCAAGACCCATTGCAACATAGAGAACATTGAGCAGGGCGAGCCCGAGAGTAACTTCGAACTCGGCGGGATTGTAGTGGTAACTTTCGGCGAGCGGCCAGAAGCGGCCGGAAAAAGGCAGCAGCGTAATTCGCGGTGTGAACCACATCGCTGCGGCGCGCTCGATGGGGATCCATACATAAGTGCGAACCGGGTGGTGTTTCGCGCGTTCCCCCGCCAACTCAGCGAATTCAAAGTCGAGTTGGCGGGTCATGCCGGGTGCGCGGTTGTAACGGTCAAGCAGGGAAGAGACGCGTGCTAATTCTTCGGGAGAATCCACTGCATACGAAGGAAGGTCTTTCACGTCGATCGGCTGCGAGGGCAGTTTCCAGGTGAAAAGGTACGCGTCGCGAAAACGAAACATCCACGTTCTCGTCCACGCGTAGAAGCCGGTCGGCAAGACGTCGCCGTAAGTCTCCGCGTAGCGCGGAGCCAGGAATTGCACTCGCCCGAGGCTCAAAGCGTTGCGCGCGGCCCACGGCGCCAGCGGCAGAAGCAACCCAACAATCATCCACAGAGTTGCAAGCGCGAGTTTTTTCCAATTCGCGGGACGGCGATAACGGAGCCACAAGAAAATCGAAGCGGCGACGAGAAGCAGTGGCGTTTCCGGTCGAACCAGGGTGCCGAGGCCAACAACGAGTCCGCCTGCAAACCAAATTTTTGTGGCGCGGCGCAAATCGCGATTCGAGACAATGCCGTCGAACTCCATGTCCGCTGGCGAAAGAAAAATCAGCAACGCGAGCGTGGTTAAAAATGTTGCCAGAACCTCGGTGAGCGGCACCGCCGCATAGTTCGCTGTGAACGGACAAAGCGCCGTCAGCCACAGTGCTGCCGCAGCAACGCGGCTGTGTGTGGCATCGGAAGCGCCCGCAGCCAGACGACTGGCGATGCCCGCGGCCAGCACGCATGTCGCAAGATCGACGAACGCTTGCGCAAGCATGACCGCCTTCCGCCCCGTGCCAGCCAGAAAATAAATCCCAGCGAGAAATGCCGGATAGCCGGGGCCGCGCGCATCCGAGGGAACGAGCTGCCCGTGCGAATAGAAGCCGTAAACGCCGTGGTACAGCCAGTTGCGCGCGAGTTCTTCGTAATAGGCCGTGTCTCCGGAATAAAAAGGGAAATGCAGTATGAAGAAGAAGCGCAAGGCGAGTCCGGCCAGCAAAGCCGGCGCGAGATGCTTGGCAAAAGCCTTGGTTAACATGTGTCCGGCCGGTGACGAATCCGTTTGCCCGGGCATTGTAGCAAGCGCCGGACCGGGGCAAAGAGGGCAAAGGGGGCAAAAACCACGCTGACAAAGGCTTGACACTCAGGGTAAAATCACTACAAATGGGAAACGCACCCGATGCTGTCAAGGCTCCAGGAATGGTGCCCGACGAGCAGAAGTTTGAGCCGCGCTCGAAGGGAATCGTTACCGCACGCAAGAAAAAACCCAAGGAACTGGCCGTCATTACCGAGTGCTGCACCGGCTGCGCGGGTTCGCCAGCCTGCGTGGAGTACTGCCCGGTAGAAGATTGCATGTTCTGGGTGCCGGACGAGGACAATCCGCCGTTCGGGCGCATCCAGATCGACCCCATCCAGTGCATCGGGTGCAAGAAGTGCCTCAGCAAAGGCCCCGACGGCTGCTTCTTGGATGGCTGCCCGTGGGACGCCATCGTTATGGTGGATATCGCCGAAGTGGAAAAAGAAGTCGGCCCCATGGCGTACTGAGCAGTTCTCCCCCGTTCGAGGTTCAAGACCCACACCCACCCCCGCTGTTTTTTGCAAAGAGTGCGGAATCGCTTGAAAACAAAAGAGTTGAGTTTTGCGCCAGTGCAAAAAAGTGCAAAAAAATGCAAAAGAGTGCGCAAGACTATGAATACAAAGGGGATAACTCGCAAGTGTATTGGAACGTCGCAAAGTCTGGAAGTCGAGGGGCTGCCCCCTCCCCCACTACTTTTGTAACGATATGATTCGGCAGGATTTAGTGGGTGGTGGTCTGCAAACGATATGATTCCATGGAAGTTACGTGGATGGTGGAGCGGGGCCAAGGTGGGAGCGGGCAGGGAGAGCCGAGCGGCAAGGAATGTGGATAAGGAAGTAGCGGACAAAGGGAGGCGCTCCTTTCTCCGCCAAAGTCAAAGACAGGAGCACCATAACACAAAGGGTACTGGCGGTCAAGAATAACTATGTTGTTATTCGAATGAGCGCGGGCTATTTGACACAGTGGGGTTCAAGTTGGCCGATGCAAAGGGTTTGCGAGAGGGGTGAGATTCGAAAGAATTGTGGAAATCTGTGGAAAAAGAGGTTAACGGTCCCGACAGGGTCGGGATCTTCGATCGACGGCTGAAAGTTGAAGTAAAGACAGTCGAAGAATGAAACACACACCAAAGTCTTCGGAAATGGTGCATGCTTTCGATATGGGCAGAACGAATATTGAGATTGATGAAAGTTTGGTGCGTAAGGCGCGCAAGCTGACGCGGCTTAAGACCAAGCGGGAAATCGTGGACGCTGCGCTGCGACTGCTGGTTCGGTCGGAGAGCGGGAAAGGCATCCTTCGGCATTATGGAACAGGGATCTGGAAGGGTGACTTGAAGGCGATGCGGAGCCGCTCAACAGTGCGGGAGAGCAAAGATCGAAGAAAAATATAACGCAGAGACGCTGAGACGGTGAGACGCAGAGATATCGCGGAGAAGAGAAAATCTATGAAAAAGGTTTCTGGGAAAGTGGCAAAGGAACTTGCGGCACTGGCGCAGATGGCGGACGACAAAATCGATTTGACGGATGCGCCGGAAGCGCGGGATTGGAGGGGCGCCGCGGTGGGGAAGTTCTACCGCCCTATCAAGCGGCCGGTGACGATTCGCGTGGATGCCGATGTGCTGGCATGGCTGAAGCGCCAGGGACGCGGTTACCAGACCAGGATCAACAAACTGCTGCGCGAAGCCATGGAAGGGAAGCGGCGGCGCGCGTAGGCGGCGGAAGATTATCTAGGGAAGTCAGAAGACCGCCCGCCAAGAGAAGAATGTCCCACCTTTGCAAAACCAAAACCGCAAAGGTAGGCCACCCTCCGAGCCTGCGCCACCCGCCCGGCGTGGTATCTGTCATAAGGCTATGTCGTGGAGTTCGTGGGTTGCGGTGGAATTGGTAACACGGCGGTTGACGTAGCGACCGTTGTACTTGCTGCATGAAGAGTCAAAATCTGGACTGCTGGTACGGCTTCCAAAAGTTGGTTGGTGGGCTGCAAAGTCTGCCCGACCTGACTCAACAAAGGCTCAATCTCGTTGTTCATCTCATCTATCTGCCAGTCCTTTAACTGGACTCGTTGAGTTGTGCAATGTTGTAGATAACGCGAGATACGGTCGGCCTGCTCCTCATACTTCGTCCAAAGCGGCTGTGCTTTGCCATGAATCTGGTTGACCCAACTCGGAACGGCCAGACCTTCAAGCGCCCAAAGATTCGTAATGTGAATATCACCTTGTCGGAGTCTGTTCTGCGGCTTGCCTAGAAACTCAATCAGGTTTCTGTAGTGAACCAGAAACGATTCGAGATACACCCAAGCATCGCGCTCGTTCTCCCATTGTTCTCGGATAAGTCTGGTACACGAAAAACGAAACATATAAATTTCATAAAGAATCGTATCGGAGTGACTCAGTTTATTGACGCGGGTTCGAGTGATCGGCATTTGAGTACCTCACTGCGAATAGTCTAGCGGCAACTGCTATGACTTGTCATGTTAACCTCGGGTAATGGAGGCCCACAAATGGAGCCACAATCGCCCAATCTGAGTAACTCAGTTTCAATCCTCTATGGGTTTCCAGAAGAGTGGAGAGCCTTCGCGATCAGGCATCTGGAGTTTACGAAAAGATTCGAAAATATCGCCAAGGCAATCGATGTCACGTTTCAGCGAATCCACCAAACAACCACTCCGTTGGAGAAAACAATCTACTTCCTCGGGCGACTCGGAGTCGAAGAATTCATGGAAATTCTCTTACTCTGTGCCAACGGATACGGCATCGGGGCGCAAAAACTCATTCGAGGAATGTATGAGCGAATCGTGACAGCAAGGTATTTGTACGAGCATACAGAAGAAGTAGACAACTACCTGGCGTGGCACAAAGTCACCGATTACAAAATCTTTGTCGCCACGCAGTCTGGCAAGACCAGTGGGATTTTCTCGTTCAAACCTGAAATGATTGAAAAGATCAAAGCGGATTTTGAAGCTGTAAAAGAGCGGTTCATGGTTCCGGCCTGCCAGGAAGACTGCGAAAAATGCGAGAAGGCTCGCCGCCTGAACCATACTTGGACGAGAACGGACATTGTCAGCATGGCTCGTGAATCCGAGGACCTGCAAGCGATGCTTGTTCCCGCGTATTACCTGCCGATGAGGGAATTTCACAGCACGATGGGCGCTATATTTTCTCGACTCGACGCGGAAGCTTCCGCACAGGGCGAAGGCTTGATATTCGACGGTGCCGCGCAACAAGACCGGGCAGATCAGGCAATCATCACCGCACTCACTCTTTTGCTCAATATACTCGACCTTCAAAGGGAATGCTTTCAGATCAAGGAACTCGAACCATTGATGCAGACGTGCTTTGAAGATTTCAGAGCGATTCTTAACGAACAATCAGAGAGGACGTAGATGGATCGACAGAGGAAGTTCTGGCCTAGCTTAGGAAATGAAGTGGGGGTCGAGTCTTGCCTTTGTACCTAGTAGCCAGGAGCTGCGGAAATTACTAGGTTCAAGTCTCGCTCCTTGCTGACGATTGCCAACAAAGTAAGCGCGTGGTGTTGACGCGGCTCCTCGCGACCCCCAGGAGCATACCGTTCGCCCTCCAAGGGCGATGAAAAAGTATACCGCAGCGTTTTATTCATCTATTTTCTTCCAAGAAACATACACTTTCTGAACGGTATCGGTCTTCGGCACAGTCACGGAAGAGTCCGGCGTAAACGGCGTCCAGCTTTTACCCTCGTCGTAAGACGCAATCGGATTTCCCGATGTGGACGTAGCCCAACGAACCGTCGAAACTTCGCGGTCATAATGGCAATATTTCGTTCCAAGGGGAGCCGCCAGGAATGCGCAATTGTGTGGCGTCTTTTCGATAATCACCTTTTCAGAATCCACATCATAGGCGAGAGCGTAGCGCCATTTGGCGTGCCACAAATCCACGGCTAGATACCATAGCAAGATCAATGACCAGCGCCACCCAAATCGACTTCCAGTTGTCCTTGATGGCTGCTTCAACTTTTTGGACTGATTGTTGTATACCCCGAACGGCCTTCTCTATGTCTTGAACGGATTGTTCGATGTTTTCGAACGCATCATTGGCATCGGTCATTGATGGTTCACCTCAGAGCTACGATTTGGAGTATGGCACCGCTACATTTCTACGCAACTAACTACTTTCGCGACATATGCAATTTAAGGGGGAGGATTCTGGCGTAGGACTTGAAATCGGGGTCGGCGGCAAAGATGGACCAGTCGCGGGCGAGGGCGATGGCGCAAATCAGGATGTCGGAAACAGAGACGGCGACTCCCCGGGCGCGACAGTCGTTGCTGGCTTTGGCGGCGGCTTCATAGTCGGCGGTGGCGATGGGTTCATCGGGGAAGGAACGCAGGACGGCGCGGAGCTTTTCGTATTGGCTGGCGGTCTTGATGCCGGAGAGCAGCTCCTGGCGGACCAAGCCGATGATTCTGGCGCGGCCCTCTTTGATCAAGTTGGCGAGTTCGGTGACGGCGGCGCGCTCGGCGGGATTCAGGTCTTGGGCTTTGCGGCGGAGCGCCAGGGACCAAATCGAAGTATCGACAAGAACGCTCACGCGCGCTTTCGGGTGCGTTCTTTTTTGTAGTCGTAGCTGCGGTCGTACTCGATGGTGCCGAAGAGCGGAAGAATGTCCTGTTGTTTGCGGCGCTGAATGTATTCATCCAAGGCGGCGGTGACGGCATCTTTCTTGGTGCGGTGGCGGCCCAGCTTTTGGGCTTCTACAATTAAGCGGTCGTCGATGGCGAGATTGGTAGGCACGGCTTGCTCTTGGGATAGTTTACACAGTTGCATGTGTAGACTCAAGGACATCGTGATGTGTGGAGTTGAGGATTGGCAGAGGATCCGTACGCGGGGACATCGTTAGAAGCAGATCCCTCGCTGCGCTCGGGATGACACGTGGCGGGGAGGACGTTTGGGCGATTGATGCGGGATTTGAAAGCGGAGGAGAAGATGGCGGGCTAAAGCCCGCCGCTACGCAGGCAAGGGAGCATGGCCAGGAGTGAGGGTGTCACAAGAGGCACAGGTCACGATTCATGATCCTTGAATAAGTCCGCCAGATTCTGGTGCAGACGCCCCAGCGACCGGAAGAGCTCAGCCATTCCGGTGGTTTCGCTGCTCACTTCGTGAGCCGCCAAATCGTCAGATATGGCGTCGCTGAGCTGAGTGGCGCGGCGGATGCGTTCAGCAGTAATGAGCGGGAGCACGGTTTGCGGATCACGCTGCTGGAGTTGGCGCTCCTGCCACTCCTCGGCAGCCCAGGCCGTCTTGCGGACGTAATCCACGGCGTCGCGAAACTCCCTTAGTATGCGGGGGTCAAGGTTGCTGCCTGACTGCATGAGGTGGTGAAGTTTGGCGAGCTCAGCGCTAGTTTTCTTCAGCCGGAAATTGACGCCCCAAAAAGTTTCACTCGGAATCAGAAGCTCAACCGCCACGCCGAGCATACGTCCTTCTGTGGACCGGCGGGTGCCGACAACACGCGCCCGAAATGCCTCGCCCGAAAGGAGGTTGGTCAACTCAAGCTGGCTGCCAACGCTAGGGTAAGCCTTCATCTCCAGCAGGCCCCCTTGAGCGTTCACCTCTATAGCGCGAGCCGCCTCTTTTACGCTCTTGCCGCTCGCCTCCTGCCACTTCGCCTCTACGGGAACAACGACAGGAAAGCGGACACCCCTCCGTTTTTCTGTTTGTATGGCCGGCCCGTTGGCAGTCATGTTGTCCACTCCGAAGGCCAATTATATTCCAGGACGGGAAGCGCCCACGGGCGCGTCGCAGGCAGATGTACGTTTAAGCTTGCAGGGTTTCTGCCTGGGAACCTCGAGTTGGAGGACCTCCGTCAGGTTGCGGACATTATATGCGCACTCGAAGCGATGGTCTATCCGCAGAGTTCACTCGGTGACGATGCGGTCGGCCCACTCGACCAAGCCCACGAAAATTGCGGGACTGCCGAATTTTGCTCCCCATTGCGTGACATCTGCTTCCGTGACCCCACGGGCCCGGCTGCAGGCTCCTCAAGCAAAGACGGGAATGTGTTTGGCCATGATTTTTTCGAACGCTTCGCTGAGCGGCGGCCAGCCGACGGGCACGACGGCGTTGGCGGTGACTTTGCGCATCAGCGAGGTGGCTTCGCCGAGAAGGAAGATCTGGACTTCGTGGCCGGCTTCGGCGAGCGCGAGTCCATGATGAAAAGGAAATGCGGCTTTGGTGGGGTCATCGGAGCCCCAGGCGCTCTTCATCATGATCTTGAGAGCTTTCTTTTTTGGTTCCTCGGCGGCCTGCGCGCCCAAGGAAAGAAAGGGCAAACCCAACAACTGAGCTAGAAATTGGCGTCGCGCCATTTTTTTCTCCTGGTCTGAACGTTGCGTGCGAAAGTGGCGCGAAGTGTAGTCGTTTTTCTTTGTGGTGTCTACTCCGCGTTGACTGTGCCATCGGGCCTGGAGGGAAGATGGCGGGCTGAAGCCCGCCGCTACGTGGGCAGGAGAGCACAGCCAGGAGTGGCTGTGCGACGCGACCGGTGACAATCCGTCGTCAGGGCAACTGGGCGCCTTGGGCGTCCACGTAGACGGCGTAGAGGGATTGGCTGGCGGCCATGAAGAGGCGGTTTCGCTTGGCGCCGCCGAAACAAAGGTTGGCGCACGTTTCAGGAAGATGAATCTTGCCGATGAGCGTGCCGTCGGGCGCAAAGACGTGCACGCCGTTGAAGCCTTCACCGGCCCATCCGGCGGCGGACCAGACGTTGCCGTCGGTATCGCAACGAATGCCATCGGATGAGCCGGGCGACATGTCGGCAAACAAGCGGCCATTCTTAAGCCGTACGCCATCGACGACGTCGTAGACACGGATCGGGTGAGGGTCAGCAGGATGGCGCGGGGCGCCGGTGTCCACGATGTAGAGCTTTTTTTCGTCGGGAGAGAAGCAAATGCCGTTGGGCTTATCCATGTCGCTGGCAACGACGGTGGCTTCGCGTGTCTTGGGGTCGAGGCGGTACACGACAGCGGGCAGATCGAAGGGGGCTTTGTGGCCTTCGTAATTGGACATGATGCCGTAGCCCGGATCGGTAAACCAGATGGCGCCGTCGGAATGCACTGCAAGATCGTTCGGCGCATTGAGCTTTTTGTCTTGAAAGCGGTCCATCAGGACAGTGATGGAACCGTCGTATTCGGTGCGCGTCAGCCGCCGGGAATCGTGCTCGCAAGTGAGCAGCCTGCCTTGGCGGTCGCGGTAGTTGCCATTGCTGTAATTCGAGGGGCTGCGGAAAACGCTGACTTCTCCGGTGTCCTCGAGCCATCGCAGAATGCGATTGTTGGGGATGTCGCTCCAGAGAAGGTAACGGCCGTCGCCAAACCACACTGGACCTTCGGACCAGCGCGTGCCGGTGTACAAGCGTTCGATGGCGGCGTTGCCGACTTTGTATTTTGCGAAACGCGGGTCGATCACTTCGATCGCGGGATCGGGATAAACGACCGGGCTTTTCTGTTCGTGCGTGGCGGCAAGCGCCAAGGGCTTGAAAGCCAATGCTGCCGCAGCGCTGGCGGTAACGTTCATGAATGCGCGTCTGTGCATCGGTCGCCCTCCCTGGCCGGCAATACCGCGAAGGCGAAATGTATCACGGCTCGTTCGTCGAGTGATGTGCCGTGGTCGGCGAGTCGAGAGGGCTGTTTAGAGGTACGGGTAGAAAATGCGTGGTTTCGGTACTTTTTGAAACTTAGCCGAGGCCAGGAGAAGAGCCCTAAATACACATAAGTCATTGATCAGGAAAGGTTTACACCTTGGAGGGTAGATTGCGCTTATTAACCAGGAACCCGTGTGTCGAATTGTGACGACTGGCACCGGCTTCAGGAGGACTTCATGACGTTGAAGAAACTCTGCCTAGGAATACTTGCTTTCTCGTTGCTCGCGGTCCCTGCGGTAGCGCAGAAGAGCCACTCGAATAAGGGCGGCGCGGCGCGCGCGGACAACCGCGCGGACGCGGTTCAAGCGACGAACAAAAAGGATAAGGATCACGATCCGCTTCCTGACAACGACAAGAAAGGGAAGCACAAGGGCGAGACCAAGGGCAAACACAAGGCCAAGGGTCACAGCCACTAATAAGCTGACCGACGGAAATTATCCCATTCATTAAGGGGAGCGCCATTCGTTGTGGCCTCCCCTTTCTGTTTCTGTAGGTCCAGATCAGTCAGGGACGAGCTGTGACGCGTTCGCGGATGGATCTTTCGGTGAGGAGGGCTTGCTGGCGGACACGGTCGGAGATTTCGGGTAGTTCGCGTTCGTAGGGACGGATGGGAGGGAGATCATCGGGCTGGCCAATAAGGTAGAGGGCGCGGAGAGCTTCCCAGACTTGCTCGTCGCCAGGGTCGACGGTGACGATTTCGGCGCCGGCGGCGACGTTTGCGCCTGGGGATACGGAAAGGGTGCGGATACGTCCGCTGATTGGGGAGCGGACTTCAATGGATTGCTGGCCATCCTGAAGTTTTGCAACCAGGCCACCTTGGTGGATCGCGGTTCCCACTTTATCGGCGTCGGTGATGCGGCCAGCGGCGGGGGCAACGATTCTAGCAGGCTGAAGGAGGGCGACGATGTGGGGACGGCCGCTCGCGTCGCCGAAGCGGACGAGCGAAAGTGCGGCGTTGCCGCGGACCATCGGGGATTGATCCTGGAGCATTTTACGGAGAGCTTCGTGGAAGGCGGGGACACATGTGTCCTGGCCCATCACCCAGGCGTCGGTGTTGCGGACTTCTTCGACGGGATGCGAAGCCAGACGGATTAGTTCCGGATACCAGCGCATGGCGGCGGGATCATGGTGGCTCATACGCTCACCGAGTTGCACGAGGGCGTGTTGGATGTGGCGCGGATGCTTTTCGTCCTGAAGGTATTCGGTGATTTGTCTGTCGGGGAGCCGGCGGCCGAACCAGGTGTTCCACCAGAAGAGGAACGGCATGAGGACAATGAGCCAAGCGGTGACGAAAACGAGGGCACGATTGCGGGGAGACATTTTGTGGTGCGGGGAGGAGGAGGGCTTCTCCGCAGAGGGATCGAAGGGAAGTTCGGCGTGGGCGGAAGTTTCTGGGGAAGATGGTGGCGTGGGCATGTTTTGTTAGCTTTGGCGGTCGGAAAAGCGACAGCAAGTTGCCGCACTCCAATTAGCTTTCTTCGGAGGAGGGCGGTTGCTTGGCGGGCTCTGCTTTGGTTTTTCCGAAGAGGCCGCGGTCGCGACATTCCCAGAAAACGTTCAGGAAGAAAACCCCGGAGATGCTCAGCATGATGAGGCTCTCGAATAGACCGTCCACAGTGGTGATGGTGCCGGAGACGAAGATCCAACCGATCCCCGCGAGAGGGATGAGGCCGAGCAAGATGGAAATCAGGAGCATCACGGGACGCAATGGACCTCCTCGAAAAGGCGGTTGTTAGTGAGCACAGTGATCAGTTCTCAGTTTTCAGGGGGACCGGAAAAACGGTTGCTCATTGGCGGTCCCGCGCGTAATCGTTGCTGTCGTGGCCCGACGACCCCAATCACGTGAGCTTGCCACACTACAGTTGAGATTCTTCGTGCGTCCTGATCGGATGCGCTCAGAATGACACTTGCGGCCGCGCGCCTTGCCTTAGGGCTTGAAGGTGGCGTCCACCGTTTTGGCGTCTTTGGCGGCCAGCGTTACTTTTACGTCTTGTTCGCCGAGCTTTTCGTGGACGAAAGCGACGGTGTAGTCGCCGGGAGGCAGGCCTTTGATTTCGAACTTGCCATCGGGACGGGTGACGTCGAAGAAGGGGCTCTTGGTTACGTTGACGAACATGCGCATCCAAGGATGCTGGTTGCACTTCACCGGAAGCATGATTTCTTCGCGGGCGAAAGTTTTTTCGAGCGGGGCAGCCGAAGGAGGCTGAGACTCGTTCCACTCGCGGTTGTCCTTGGGAGTGGGATGAATGTTGTGGGTGGTCGGATCGCTGTTGACGATCTTGATGGTTTGATTGGCGATTACGCCCAACACGTGGGGATGGTATTTGCAGCCGCTTTGATCGAGGGTGATGGCTTCCTTGGGAACATCGAAAGTGCGGTTGCCCAGGCCCTCTTTCACGTAGACGAAAACATTGGCGAGGTGACCGCCGCTGGCCATCACGTTTTCGGCCGTGTTGGTGCCTTTGCAAGCGGGGTCCTGGCTCATGTCAATCTTGGCGGCCTTGGGAGCTTCGCCTTCAAATTTCACGGTACCGCTGATACTGGCTGCCGTGGCGGGATCAATGGGAGTAGCCGGGGCCGCAGCAGGCGCCGAGGCGGCGGGAGTCGCCGCAGGTTCGGTGCCTTCCTTTTTGCCGCATCCTGCAACGAGGACAAGGCCGAACGAAGCGGCCAAGCCCCAAACTGCAATTGAAGTTTTCGTTTTCATATTTTCGACGTACCTCTCTTGAATTTGATTGCTCAAAACAAATAATAATTTATTCGGGCGAACCACGGCCAGCGTTGCCAGAAGATTTTGTACTGGACGACGAATTGCCAGATGCGGCGCTGGAACGGCCCATGGCCGCGCCAACGCGGCGCTGCTCTTCCGGCGTGAGCTGGAGGATGTAATCGACCAGCAGCTTAGTGTGATCTTTGTCGTAGCCACGGAAAGAAGCGGGCGTCGGACCGGAGAAGACCCAGTGGCCGTTTTCGCGCTTGAAGAGGCCGGAAGGCATGGAAGTGCCCGGGCTAATGGCTTGTGGGTCGATAATCCAACGTTCCACCCAATCGGGCTTCAAGCGTCCGCGGGCTTGCAAGAAATTTGGGGCCGTAGCGAAGCGGTCGTGAGCAGGATCGCCGGTGGCGTGGCACTTCAAGCAAGGAGCCGCGGCGCTGCTGAAGAGGCTGCGCGCCATTTCGGTTTCCTTCGTGGTCAGGACTGGAACTTCTTCCGGAATATAGGGAAAGGGTTGGCGCGAAAGGGCCTGGAAAAAGCGCACCAATTTACCGAGCTCGTTTTCGGAGAAGGAGAACGTGGGCATGCGGACCTGTAGGTAAGAGCGCACGCCGTTGCGATTATTGTCCTTATCGTTCAGCGCCGGATTTTTGAGGAAGCGCAGCAACCACTCGGGATCGACGCGCGCCCCTTCGGTGAGAAGTTTGGGAGGGAGCTGCTCCTGAGCGTCCTGGTAGCGGGCCATGCCCATGAGCGAAGTCTTCTGGCCAGGAATAAGCTGGTGGCAGCCCATACAGTTATATTTCTTGACGACCCACCAGCCTTCTTGAATGTCGCGGCGGTAATCCAGCGGGCGGTACTGATAGCTGGGGGGAAGAGGATTCTCCTGGCTGCCCAAGAGGAAAGTGGTGAGCGCACGAATCTGTTCCTTGGTGAGGTGCAGGTTGGGCATGCGCAATTTTTCGGTTTCGGGCTTTTCCTTGCCCTGATCCCAGATGTTGGGCTCGGCGAGCTTGTGTTCGAAGAAACCTTTTTGGTCGTACCACGGCTGCTTGGCGGGGCCTTCGGGGAGACGCGATAGATCGCCGGGGTCGGTGATCGGTTCGTGGCCGCCGCGCTGGGCGACTTCCGTGAGCAACGCGAAATCCAACCGCTCGATTGGTTTGCTGCCTTCGGTGGTCAGCTCGGTACCGATGCGGCCTTCATCTTCAAGGCCGGAAATTTCGTGGCATCCGAAGCAACCGAAGTGGCGAACCCACTTTTTGCCTTCCGCCCTCAAATTCGGATCGTCCATGAACGAGGCGTCAGCGTAGGAGGAAGGCTCCTGCTTTTTCAGAGTGATGAGATAGCTGGCGATGTCTTCGGCGTCCTGCGGGGAGAGGCGCAGGCTGGGCATCACGGTCATGTTCTGAACTTGGAGTTCGTGGCCGTCGTTCGGGCACTGGCTATGTTCCAAGTCGAAGACGTACGGCAAACCCTTCTTTTTATAGTCTTCGGGACCGATGTCCTTCTTCTCGTAAGGGCAATAGGGGCGTGTGCGTTCCCGCGCGTTGTGGACCCAACGGACGAGATAGTCGTAGTTGGCTTTCTCACCCACGCGCGTGAGATTTGCAGCGAAGGTTCCGCCCTGAACTTGATCGCCTTCACCGATGGAGTGACAGGCGAGGCAGCCGCGCGTTTCGAAAAGCTCTTTGCCATGAGTGGCGTTGCCGGGCTTGTGCTTGGGCAATTGATCCGTGAGCGCCGACTGCCAGATGTAGGCGGAGATAGTTTTGATTTGATCGTCGTTCAGGCGGAAATTCGGCATTTTGGTAGTGGCGCGGAAGTCGCTGGGTTTTTTGAGCCAAACTGGGATCCAGTTCTTGTTTAACTTGAGGCGGATGTCCTTGAGATTGGGGCCGACCTTTTTCATGTCTTGCAGCAGGCTCTTGGTGGAGCGGTCAAGCTGGACGATGCGCAGGTCAAGCTTGCTATTGGTTACCTTGAGAGCGACGGCGCGATCGTTTAGGCGATTGGCCTCATCGTTGGATTCGGCCTTGTCGGCTTGCTTCATCAGGTCGCCGGCTTGTTTGAAATTGTCCTTCTTCTCTTGATCGAGTTGCTTGATCTGCTGCGCGATGGAGAGCAGGTCCTCGGGCTCTTTGTCGTAGCCCTCGTAACGATGGCACCCCGTGCAGCCGCGCTGGCGGAAGAGATCCTTGCCTTCGGTGAGCGTCCAGCCGATGTCGTTGCTGATGACGACCATATCTGCGGAGTGGCAGATCTGACAGCCAGACTCGTAGTTTCCCGGGGAGAAAAGAGGCCAGAGCCAGTGTTCGTAATTGCCGTGGGCTTTCTCGACGCTAGTGGTGGCGCGGCCATTGCCCTGGTGGCAGGGCGAGCAGCCGTATTTTTCGGGATCGTGAATTTTCAAAAGGTCGGGTTCCGGATGGCTGGTGAAGGCGCGCGCATATTCGTCCGGCTTTTTGCCTTGCAATGCCATGGAAGCGGCGGTGAGTTTCACCGGCTCGCGAATGCCCATGTGGCAGGACTCACAGCGATCGACAATATTGGCACTATCCTCTCTTTCGAGATTGGCGCTGTGCTCGTTGACATTAATCTGGCGAATTTTCGGCGTCCAGGCTTCCACGCCGTTCTGCAAGTTCACGAGCTGAGAGGGCGTAAGGTTCACCATGTGATCGGAGAGGTAGGAATCCATCAACTGTTTTTTTTCGCTGACGGGCTTGATGAGGTCGCCGAGTCCGGCGCTCAACTGGGTACGTTCGTTTTTCAGATCGTTATAAGTCGTTTCGAGATCGTCGTAATCCTTAAATTGCCGTGTCTTACCGTCGGGCATTACAACGGCAATGCTTTCTTTCTTGTATTCGTCCAAGCTCCTTTGCTTGCGTTGCTTTGCAGAAGGGCTTGTCTCCGTCTCGATATCATAGGTTGAGGCGCCGACGTAGGCGCGGCGGTCGGTGAAGAGGTTCTGGACAGCCAATATTTTAGCGCTCAAATCGTGGAGCTTTTCGTTGATTTCCTTGATGCGCGGCGTGGCAGCCTGGCTGGCGGCCTCAAAATCCTGCTTCAACTTCTGATAGTCGGCGCTGTTCACAACTTCATTCTGCGAGTCGCTGGACTGTGAGCCGGCGTTTTTCAGAAATGTCGAGTAGCGGTCTTTCCATTCGTGCTGGAATGTTTTCCACGGACGCTGACCAAAATCCTCGTCCCACATGGCCCAGAAGAAAGTGGCCATGAGAAGGACCATGGAGATGACGTAATGCGGGGCGAGCGACTTGCTGACTACCGGGTCGTTTTCGGGAATGGGCTTTTCGGGCACCAGTTCGCTCCTAAACGTTAAACCAAGGTGTAATCCACACGTATTTAATGTGGAAAAGCAACCGCAAAAGCATTTTGATCGGTAATCCGATCATGGTCAGGAAAAAAGTCATCAAGATCGAGTACTGCAGCAAGCTCATACGCTTGTAATCTTTAGCGTTGTTGCGCCGGAAGAAGGCGTGCACCAGCATGCCGC
>WNFO01001151.1_pt1 | contig 43738 bp, 46 predicted proteins | sample 5400251 | NCBI WGS metagenome assembly WNFO01 (sample SAMN13153354, study PRJNA577476) | soil metagenome | isolation source: 100 cm saprolite under Madrone tree | place: USA:California | collected 2016-06-14 | reverse complement strand
AGGAAGGCATCCGTATCCACCTTGCTCCACGTCCAGTTCGGCATCGCCTGGACGCCCACGGTGAGGGCGGGTGTGAGCGCGTAGCTGGCCTTCACGCCGGGGCTGACGCGGCCGTACTTGTCCCAGCCGATCTGCACGCCTGGGCTGGAACCGTTGGTGGTGATGATCTGGCCGTAGTCGAGACCGAGAGACATGATCTGGGTGCCCCAGTCGGCCAGGTACGAGGTGTCCGTATCGAGCGGCTGGTAGTACTTGATGCTCTTGTACGGGTTGCTCTTCGCGTCCTGACCGGTGGTCCACATGACCATTCCGGAGAGGAGTAGCGGACCCAGCTGGAAGCTGGCGCGGATGTCACCCAGCCAGGCGTTGATGTCTGCCGACTGCCTGGTGCCCGCCGTGCCGTAGGCGCTGGCGATGCCGCCCGGGTTCCACTTCGCCTGCGTGCCGAACTGGTAGAGGATCGTCGGGTCCACCGACCACGGGCCCGAGCGCCAGCGCGCGTCCACGCCGACCGTATTGCGGTACTCGTGTACGCCCGTGCCCGCGCCGTCGGCGCCGGCGACACCGGGCGACCCGTTGGCGTTGGGGGCGTTCATCGGGGCGAACGGTCCACCCTGGTTGATGGACACGCCGCCGCGACCCTGACGGACGGCCGTATTGCCGGCCTGGCCCGTGAGGGACATGTGAGAGAACATCGGCTTGATGTCCAGCCCCTTCATGACCGTGATCTCGGGGCTGCCGATGAACGCGAAGTTGTCACCGCGCGAGTTCGACGTGCACTGCGCCCCCGAGAGCACCGTGGTGGCAGTGACGCCCGTCGCAGGGTTGGTCACGTTGGCAATACACTTGTTCAGCAGGGTCCCGCCGGGGGCGATAACGGACGAGTTCGCGAACGTGGAGCCGGTGCCCTTGCCGTACAGGTTCTCGTCGATGGCCACGTAGGTCAGCTGCGCCTTGAAGGTCGGGCTGAACGTCGTGTACAGGTTCACGCCAGGGAAGTCGCCGTTGGCATAGGTCGCCAGCTTGTAGTTGGCGGCGGTGGCGAAGGGCTGACCGCCGAGCCGGACGATCGTCGCAAACGGGACGAGCGGCAGCGGGAACTCGACGTAAATCCACTTGATCTGGAAGTTGCCCTGCGTGTCCGTGTTCAGGTCGAACGAAGCCTCGGTGGTGCCGACGGTGGGGGTGCAGGTGACCGCGCCGGCCGAGGAGGTTTGACACCCCGTCGTGTTGTTGCTGTCGACGAAGCCGTACTGGCCCCACGTGTGGTCCATCTCGAATCCGAACACGCCCTTGGCCTCGCCGACCTCGCCGATGATGTCGAACCGGCCGCGGGTCCGGCCATAGAAGACATGGTCCCGGTTCCGGTTGGCGTTTTGGTCCAGCGTGTTCATGTTCTGCGACCAGCTGCCGACTGAGTCGATGAGGCCCGTGATGGTGAACTTCGGCGTGGGTGCCGCCGCCTGAGCAAAGACGTCAGGGGGCGCCACGAAGCCGAGGAGTGCCACCAGGGCGAGAGAAAGGAACAAAATCCTTCTCATTTACCGCCTCCTCATGGTGTGAGTGCACGACGTGCTGCAAAGTGTGCGTCCTGCCGGTGACCACCTCCGCGCGACTACATTGGTTCAACCGCGTGGGTTCAACCGCGTGCATCAATTGCGGTCCGTCTGTGACCTGACACTTTTACCCCGGGGAGAGTCAACCAGTCAAGATAAAAGAGGGTGATACTACTCGTCAACCGTTTAGCTTTATCCCCCGTCTCCGAGCTGTTTGAGAGCGTTCTTGGCCAGCTCGGAAAAGGGCGAGGCTGGGTCGAGATCCCTGGCCCGCCTGAAGGCGACCTTGGCCTCGTCATTCCGGCCTCCTTGGGAAAGCGCCAGGCCGAGCCCGTACTGGGCCGCCGCCATGGTGGGCTCGAGCTGGATAGCGGCCCGAAAGGACTCCTGCGCCTCCTGAGGCTTGCCCAGCCGGATGTACGCCTCGCCCATGTTGTAGTACGCGACTTCTGGTGTCGTATAGGTGGGGAAGGACAGCGCCTTCTTGTAGGCGGCGATGGCGTCGTCGAAGCGGCTCTGCTGGGCCAGCGAGATGCCGAGGTTGTGCTGGAGATCCGGGCTATTCCGGTCCAGGTCGATCGCCGTCTGGAACTCGACCTGCGCCTCGGTCGGCCTGCCTAGATTGAGCAGTACGAGCCCGAGCGTGTTGTGGTACTGGGCATTCTCGGGGTCGAGCTGCAGGGCCTCCTTGAGCGAGGCCATGCCGAGCGCCAGCCGGTTCTCGCTCAGGTTCCGCACGGCCTGCTCGTAGGTCGCCCTCGCTCGGAGCTTCGCCACTTCCTCGTCCTGCTTGGAGGCGCATCCGAGCAGGAGCACGAGAGCCGCGCCGACTAGGAGCGGGCCACGCGCGCCGCCCAGCCTTGACAGGGTCGTTTCTCCCCTGTTAACCTTCATGGTTGTGCCGACCTACGAGTACGAATGCCCGAAGTGCCCCCGTGTCTTCGAGGTGAAACAGCGGATCACCGAGCCCAAGCTCGAGGTTTGCGAGATCTGCGGCGGGCCCATCCACCGGCTCCTGTCGGCCACCCCGTTCATTCTGAAGGGCGGCGGCTGGTACGTCACCGACTACCCGTCCGAGTCTCGCAAGAAGGCGTCGCAGTCGGAGTCCACGTCGGGCGATAAGGCTCCGGCGGCTCCGAGCCCCGCCGGAGAGAAGTCTAGCACGCCGCAACCGGCGCCTTCACATTCCGAGAAAGCCAAGAGTTCAGAGAAGACCAAGAGCTCCGAAAAGCCGAAGAGCGAGCCGGCAGCAAAGCCCACGCCGTCCGATTCGTCTTCTTCCGCTTCCTAAGAGCCGTGGCCTACGGGCCGCGCCGGCGCGCCTCTCCCGGTTACTTGTCCCGATCCACCACATAGTCGGCGACGAGCAGCAGCGTGTCCTTGTCTTCGCCGTCGGGGAATGCGGCAAGAGCCTCCTTGGCGCTCCCCGCGTAGTCCTGGGCGCGCGCCTGCGCGTACTGGACGCCACCGTAGCGCTCGACGAGCCGGCGGATCTCCTCGAACTCGCCAGGGCCGGCGGCGTGCCGCTTCAGCACGGCCTGGATCCTGTCGCGCTCGGCCGGACTCGCGCGCTCGAGCGTGGTGATGAGCGGCAGCGTCCGCTTGCCCTCTTTGAGGTCGGCGCCCACGGCCTTGCCGAGGCGCACCTGGTCGGCGACGAAATCGAGCGAGTCATCGCTGATCTGGAAGGCGATGCCGATGTGCAGTCCGTAACGGGTGAGGGCCTCCACGCGCTCTTCGGGCGCCTTCGCCAGGAGCGCGCCGATACGGCAGCAGGCCGAGATGAAGGACGCCGTCTTCTGGGTGATGATGCGCAGGTAGTCGGCCTCGCTCGCGGTGCCGCTGCGCTTCCGCTCGAGCTGGAGTACCTCCGCCTCCGTCATCGAGACGGTGGCGCGCGCGAGCGTCTCCAGCACGGCCGGATCCCCGTCCTCGACCATGAGGGCGAAGGACTTCGAGTAGAGGTGGTCGCCGACGAGGATGGAGGCGTCGTCTCCCCAGCGCGCGTTGGCCGAGGGACGGCCGCGCCGGAGCGGCGCCTGGTCCACGACGTCGTCGTGGATGAGGGTCGCGGTGTGCAGGAGCTCGACCACGCAGCCCATGCGCACGGCCCGCGGGCCGCCGTAGCCCGCCACCCGTGCCGCCATGAGCAGGAGGATGGGCCGGAGCCGCTTGCCGCCGGCGCCGGCGATGAAGTCGCCCATCTCGTGGATCAACCCGACGGGCGATGAGATCGAGTGGGCGATGGCCTCCTCGATGGCACGCATCTCGGGACCCACGGCCTGCGCGACGCGCTCCTTGAGGAGCGCCTCCAGCGGCGTCGGGGCTTTCACTGGCCTGTTTTCACCGGCATGGACGGATCGAGCGCCACGGGGTGGGTCAACGCCAGTGGGTCGTGGTCATCGCCGAGCGGTGGAGGATCATCTGATGACGACCCGGTCCTTGACCTTGACCTGGTTGCCCGAGGAGACAGTCGAGAGCTCGACCACGGAGAACTTGTCCCTGACCTCGGTCACGCGGCCCGTGGCAACCTCCTCGTCCAGCTCGCCCAGGAGCTCGCCGGTGACCGGGTGGACGATGGCGATCTTGTCGCGGCGCACGCTCACCTGGGCGCCCGGCCTGATGCCATCCTTTCCGTTGAGGTCGATCACGACCCGGCTCGTGTCGACGAAGACCACGAAGCCGCGATTGGCCGGCAATGCGGCCACACCGGCCGCCTGCGTGGTGCCGCCCTTCGCAGCGGCCGCGCCCGCCTTGGGCGGCGGAGGTGTCGGCTCGACGGACACGGCCATCTTCTGTCGCGGGCTGACGCGTCCGCCGCCCGGGGGCGCGCCGTACTTGGCCACGATCTCGGGCGCCGCGATGAGGCTATCCTTCCCGAAGATCAGGGTGCCCATGGTGGTGGGAACCTTGTCGTCTTCCACCCAGATGTATTCAGGCTCGCTCGGCACGTCACCGAAGCGGGGATTCTTGATGAGGAGCCACTTGTTCTCCGCCGGTTTGATATCGACGCTGGGATCGCTGTCCTTGGGTAGCCCCGCCAACTCCCGCAGGCTCGGCAGCTCTCCGCAGCCTGCCAAAGAAGCTGCCGCCAGCGCCAAGCCGGCCAGGAGACGGAGCGCGGTGGCGTTCATCGGGCCCCCAGCATAGCAGATTCGCCGCGGGTCAGTCCTCGGAGCGCGGCTCCCAAGGGAAGCGCTGCTCACCGGCGCCCTCGGAGCGCGTGAGCGCCTGGCGCCGCGAGAAGAGCGCGGCCCCCGTGACCGCCGATATCCACGTCACGTCGAGGTAGGTGATGCCCCGCCGCTCGATGAGCACGGGGATCAGCCAACCGGTCACGTCGAGGGATTTGCCCAGCGTCACCGCTCGGTCCGGCCGCACGAGCATTTCCTCGCCCTTGGTCTTGCTGTTCAGCAGGACCTCGCTGACCTGCCCCGAGTCCACGCTCTGGAATCGGCGCGTCTGGTCCATGGCGAGCGCCAGCATGAAGGGGACGCGGCGCAGGTCAGCCTTGCCCGTGGTCAGGTCGACCGGCGGAACGACCGCGACGCGTATGCGCCCGCGCGTGATGCGTACGCCGTCCTCTGGTCGAGGCGGCGGCCGGCCCTCGACGGGAACGAAGAGGGCCTCCGAGAAGCTGGTCTCCACGCGCTGCACCTGGGCGTAGCCGAGGACCTCTTCGTACCGGCCGAGCGGCTTGCCCGAGCCCGGGAGATGAAAAACTTCGCCCTTGCGGAACACGGTGAACTCCTGGCCGAGGAGCACGCCGTCCTTCCTGCCCAGGTCCAGGTAGAGGTTCTCGCCGTCCACCTGTACCACCAGGCCCTCGACGGCGGGGAATGCGGTGACCACGTCCTGGAGCATCAAACCGAAGGTGGCGCCGACCTGGTCCGCGATGCCCGCCTGGGCGGGCCCGGTCAGCACCAGGGCGGCCACGGTGAAGGAAAGCGCCGCGGCCAGTCGAGAAGACGCCACCGCGATTCTAAAAGACAACCGACGGCTGATGGACACCGAAGACGCTCCGCAGCGCATCGCAGATCTCGCCGAGCGTCACCTGCGCGCGCACGGCGTCGAGGATGAACGGGATGAGGTTGTCGCGGCCGCGCGCGGCCCGGCCCACGCCCTCGAGTGCCCGCGCCGCGGCTCCTGCGTCGCGTGTGCGCCTAAGATCATCGAGGCGCTCAGCCATCGCCGCGCCCACGGCGGCATCGACCTGGAAGAGACCGGCGGCTGGCGGCTCGTCCATGACAAACTCGTTGACCCCCACCACGAGGCGCGCCTTCGACTCGACGTCCTGCTGGTAGCGGTACGCCGACTCCTGGATTTCGCGCTGCATGAAGCCGATGGCGCTGACGGAGCCGCCGAGGCCGTCGATCTTGGCGATGTAGGTCTCGGCCTCCTCCTCGATCCTGCGCGTCATCGCTTCCACCGCGTACGAGCCTCCCAGCGGATCCGCGGTGTCGGCGACGCCGGACTCGTGGGCGAGCACCTGCTGGGTGCGGAGGGCGAGCCGCACGGAGGCCTCGGTGGGCAGGGCGAGAGCCTCGTCCATCGAGTTGGTGTGCAGCGACTGGCAGCCTCCGAGAATGGCGGCGAGCGCCTGGACGGCCACCCGCACGATGTTGTTCTCGGGCTGCTGGGCCGTGAGCATGCTGCCCGCCGTCTGCGCGTGGAAGCGCAACATGCAGGAGCGCGGATCGCGCGTTCCGAAGCGCTCGGTCATGATCCGCGCCCAGAGACGCCGGGCCGCGCGGAACTTCGCCACCTCCTCGAGGAGGTGGTTGTGGGCGTTGAAGAAGAAGGACAGCTGCGGCGCGAATTCGTCCACCCCGAGCCCCGCCACCCGCGCGGCGGTGACGTAGGCGATGGCGTTGGCGAGGGTGAAGCCCACCTCCTGCGCCGCCGTGCATCCGGCTTCGCGGATGTGGTAGCCCGAGATGGAGATCGTATTCCAGCGCGGCACGCGATCCTTGCAAAACGCGAACATGTCGGTGATGAGCCGCATCGACGGCGTGGGCGGGTAGATGTACGTGCCCCGCGCGATGTACTCCTTGAGGATGTCGTTCTGGACGGTGCCGGCAAGCGTGTCCGCCGCTATCCCCTGCTTTTCCGCGGCGGCGACGTACAGGCAGAGGAGGATCGAGGCGGTGGCGTTGATGGTCATGGACGTGGACACGCGGTCGAGCGGGATGCCCGCGAAGAGCTCCTCCATGTCCCGAAGGCTCGAGATGGACACGCCCACCTTGCCCACGTCGCTCTTCGCCATCGCGTGGTCGGCGTCGTAGCCCATCTGCGTCGGCAGGTCGAAGGCGACCGAGAGGCCCGTTTGTCCCTGCTCGAGAAGATAGCGGTAGCGCCGGTTCGTCTCGGCCGCCGAGCCGAAGCCCGCGTACTGGCGCATGGTCCAGAGTCTGCCGCGGTACATCGTGGGCTGGACGCCGCGCGTGTACGGAAACTCGCCGGGGAACCCCACGTCACGCAGATAGTCCTGGGCCGCCGTGTGCTCCGGCGTGTAGACACGCTCGAGCGGCGCGCCGTCGGAGCCCGTGAAGAGCCCCGGCCTGTCGGGCGACTTCTCGAGCGCGGGCTTGAGCGTGCGCGCTTCCCACGCGCGCCTTGCGTCGTCGAGCCGCTTCTTCTCTTCGGGCGTCATAGCGGCCGCGCGTTCACAGTGGAATGTTCCCGTGCTTGCGCGGCGGGTTCGAGTCCCGCTTGGTGTGCAGCACCTCGAGCGCCTGGATCAACCGGCGGCGGGTATCCTTGGGCTCGATGACCTCGTCGACGTACCCGCGCTCGGCGGCGGCGTACGGGTTGGCGAACTTCTCGCGGTACTCGCGGGCCTTTTCGTCCTTGAGCTTCCCCGGGTCCTTTGCCGCGTCCATTTCCCGCTTGTAGAGGATGCTCACCGCCCCGTCGGGGCCCATGACGGCAATCTCGGCCGTGGGATAGGCAAAGTTGGCGTCGCCCCGGATGTGCTTCGAGGACATGACGTCGTAGGCGCCGCCGTAGGCCTTGCGCGTGATGACGGTCAGCTTCGGCACCGTCGCCTCGCAGTAGGCGTAGAGCAGCTTCGCCCCGTGCTTGATGATACCTCCGAACTCCTGCGCCGTCCCCGGCAGGAAGCCCGGCACGTCCACGAAGGTGACGAGCGGGATGTTGAAGCAGTCGCAGAAGCGGACGAAGCGCGCCGCCTTGAGCGACGCGCTGATGTCGAGACAGCCGGCCAGGTGCGCGGGCTGGTTGGCCACGACGCCGACGGGCCGGCCGCCGAGCCGGCCGAAGCCGACCACGATGTTGGGAGCGTAGCCGGCGTGCACCTCGAAGAAGTACCGGTCGTCGAGCACCGGCTGCACGATGTCCTTGATGTCGTACGGCTTGTTCGGCTGGGCGGGGACGACCGTCTGCAGCTCCTCGTCCGTCCGGTCGGCGGGATCGGTGGTCGCCCGCACCGGCGGATCTTCCAGGTTGTTCTGAGGCAGGAACGTCATGAGCTCGCGGATGAGGGCCAGGCACTCCTCCTCGCTTTCCGCCGCGAAGTGGGCGACGCCGGAGGTCGAGCCGTGCGTCGTCGCGCCGCCCAGGTCCTCGAAGGAAACTTCCTCGTGCGTCACCGCCTTGATGACGTCGGGACCCGTCACGAACATGTAGGACGATCGCTTGACCATGACGACGAAGTCGGTGATGGCCGGCGAGTACACGGCTCCTCCCGCGCACGGGCCCATGACGGCGGAAATCTGCGGCACGACACCCGAGGCGAGCGTGTTGCGCAGGAAGATGTCCGCATAGCCCGCGAGCGAGACGACGCCCTCCTGGATGCGCGCGCCTCCGGAGTCGTTCAGCCCGATGACGGGTACGCCGGTCTTCATTGCCAAGTCCATGATCTTGCAGATCTTGCGCGCGTACGCCTCGGAGAGCGACCCGCCGAAGACGGTGAAATCCTGGGCGAACGCGAAGACGGGGCGGCCGTGGACGCGCCCCGAGCCCGTCACCACCCCGTCACCCGGGATGCGTTGGGCGTCCATGCCGAAGTCGTGATTCTGGTGGACCACGAAGCGGTCCACCTCGGCGAACGAGCCTTTGTCGAGGAGGATCTCGAGTCGCTCGCGGGCCGTTTTCTTCCCCGCCTTGTGCTGCCGCTCGATCCGCTCCGGTCCGCCGGCCGCGTCGGCCTGCTGGTTGCGGCGAGAGAGCTCCTCGAAACGATCCTGGAGGGACATGGGTACGGCTCCTTGCAGTGGCCGACGTCGGGGAGTGCCCGGCGGTGCGCTCCTGCCTCTCGTGGAGTATAGGGGCCCGTCGTCCGGAAAGTCAATGAATGCGCGACCTTTTCTGCTATCCGTTTGACTTCGCGAGGCGCCGTCTGGCATACTTCGCGGCCTATGACTCCGTTGGCCCAGACCGTGCTAGTAATCTGCGCCGTGGTGCTCACCGTGGCACTCGTCGTGACCCTGGCGTCACTCAGACGCGCGACGGCCCGAGCGGAGATCGTGCTGCAGCTCGTGGAGCGGGAGATCCGCCCGCTGGCGAGCCAGGTGGAGGCGCTGGCGGCGGACGTGCGGACGCTGTCGCAATCGGCGAACCGCGAGCTCAATCGGATCAGCGGCGTGGTCCGCCGTGTGGAGGACATCTCCTTCAAGATCGCGCGGGTGGTCGGCGTGGCGAACAGCCTGGCGTCCTTCCGCGGGATCAGCGGCGTCGGCTCGGGCCTCCGGACGGCGCTCAAGGTGTTTGTGTCGAGGCTCAGGAACTAGGAAGGAGGACGCGATCATGTCGGATCAGCGTGGTGGGGACGCAGCAGGCTATCTGGGCTGGTTCTTCCTCGGCGCCATCGCGGGAGCGGCCGCGACGATGTTGCTGACGCCCAAGACGGGAACCGAGGCCCGCGAGCTTCTGACGGAGCACGGGCAGGAGTGGCTCAAGAAAGCGCAGGCGGCGGCGGAGGAAGCGCAGGAGAAGGCGGGCGACCTCTTCGGCAAGGGCCGCGAGTACTTCGAAGAGCAGCGCAACCGCCTGGTCGGAGCCTTCGAGGCCGGCCGCTCAGCCATGAAAGAGGAGATGGGCAAGGGCCGGAACGAGGGCTAGACCTGCAGGAGACGGAGACATCGCGAGGCCAGACCGAGGAAAGTCCGGCGGCCGCCGACACGGGAGGGCGGCCTCCCGCCTCGGCGGCGCCCGGCCCGGCCCGATCTCCACGGGAAAAATCGAAAGATGGTGGGGGCTCGCGATCCCCGCCACCCTTGCCGTCCTGACCTTTCTCGCCTTTTTTCCCACGTTCGACAATGGCTTCGTCGACTGGGACGATACCGGCAACCTCAGCGACAACGAGTCCTACCGAGGGCTCGGCTGGACCCAGCTCAAGTGGATGTTCACCACCGTCCACATGGGTCACTACATCCCCCTCACCTGGCTGACCTTCGGGCTCGACTACGTCGTGTGGGGCATGGACCCCTTCGGCTATCACCTGACGAATCTGCTCCTTCACGTCGCCAATGCCGTCCTGGTTTATCTGATCGCCGTTCGACTCCTGGCGGTGGCAGTGCCCGCTCTCTCCGCCGAGTGGCTCGGTCTGCGGATCGCCGCCATGGCGGCGGCCCTCCTGTTCTCCTCGCACCCGCTGCGTGTCGAATCCGTGGCGTGGGCAACCGAGCGGCGAGATGTACTCTGCGCGTTCTTCTACCTGCTTGCCGTCCTCGCCTATCTCCACTCGTGCGACGCTCCGACGGTCCCGGCGCGGGGGCGGCGACTGTGGTACGGCGGAGCCATTGCCGCCTGCGCCGCTGCGTTGCTCTCGAAATCCATGGCGGTGAGCCTGCCGGTGATTCTGCTCGTGCTGGACGTCTATCCCCTGAAGCGACTCAGCCTCCACGAGAGCATCCTGCGGGAGGCCGATCAACGGCGCGTGCTCCGGGAAAAGATTCCCTTCTTCCTCTGCAGCGCCGTGGCCGCCGTCGTCGCCATCATTGCCCAGCTCATCGGGAGCGTCACGACATTGAGTCAGTTTGGGCTCGTCGAGCGGCTGAGCCTCGCGTGCTTCTCACTTGCCTTCTACCTCTGGAAGACGATCGTGCCCCTGAACCTGTCGCCGCTCTACGAGCTACCGGACCCCATCCGGTGGTGGGCGCCTTCATTCGTGCTGAGCGGGCTCGTGGTGCTCGCGATCAGCGTCGCGGCCGTGGCCATGCGACGTCGCTGGCCCGCCCTCGCTGCCGTCTGGGTGAGCTATATCGTCATTCTTCTCCCCGTCTCGGGCATCGTGCACAACGGGCCCCAGATCGCGGCCGATCGCTACAGCTATCTGGCCTGCGTGGGCTGGACGCTCCTGGCCGCCGGGGGCCTCGGGGCGGGTTGGCTTCAGCTCCGACGGACACGATCGGTCTCATCGGCGGTCGAATGGACGCTGCCTATCGTGCTGATCGTGAGCGCGTCCCTCGGCGTCCTGACGTGGCGGCAGACGCAAGTCTGGCACGACACGGGCACCTTCTGGGCTCAGGCGCTTGCCACGGCTCCTTCGGCGATGGCCCACGCGAGCGTCGGCTCGCTCCTCGCCGAGCAGGGACGGATACCGGACGCCATCTCGCACTACGAGGCAGGGCTCCGGCTGAATCCGAGGTCCGGGCGCATCCACAGCGCGCTCGGCGTCGAGCTCTCCAAGCAAGGGCGCCTCGCAGAGGCGATCAGTCACGACGAGGAGGCGGTCCGGCTCATGCCTGACGCCGCGTTCTCCTACAACAACCTCGGCGCGGCTCTGGCCGCGCAGGGTCGCACCGACGAAGCGATCGAGCGTTACCGGCAGGCTCTGCAACGCCTGCCAAGCTACGCGGAAGCTCACAACAACCTCGGAAGAGCGCTCGCCGACAAGGGACGCCCGGCCGAGGCCATCGAGCACTACCGGGAGGCCTTGCGGCTTCGCGCCGACCTTGCCGAGGCACACGACGGGCTGGCCCGAGCGCTCGTCAGCCAAGGGCGGCCGGCCGAGGCGCTCGAGGAGTTCCGCGAGACCGTGCGCCTCCGGCCCGCGGATGCGGTCGCCCGCTACAACCTGGGCAACATACTGGCCGGACTCGGGCGCCTGGACGACGCCGCCGTCCAGTTCCGTGAGGCGCTCAGGCTCAACCCCGGGCTTCGAGAGGCCCAGGTGAGATTGGAGCGGCTTGCCGGAGAGCGAGCCAGAAGCGCGAGATAGGACGCAGGGAAAAAGCTAGATATGGATGGCCTGGCCGAGCGCGGCGAGGGTGGCTTCGAGCGAGGCCTCGGACAGGGTCGGGTGGGCGTGGATCGTGTGAATGATCTCCTCGAGCGTAGCCTCGAGCGTCCGCCCCACCGCGAACTCGTGGATCAGCTCCGTCGCCTCCGGTCCCACGATGTGCACGCCGAGGATTTCTCCCGTCCGCTTGTCGGCCACCACCTTTAAGAAACCCTCCGTCTCGCCCAGCGCCACCGCCTTGCCGTTGGCCGTGAAGGGGAAACGGCCCACGCTCACCTCGCGTCCGTCGGCCTTCGCCGCAGCTTCGGAGAGCCCGACCGACGCGACCTGGGGACGGCAATACGTGCACGAGGGGACATTGCCGTAGTCCACCGGCCGAGGCGATCGGCCCGCGATGGCCTCGGCCGCTACCACGCCCTCGGCCATGGCCTTGTGCGCGAGCATCTGGCGACCCGTCATGTCACCCACGGCGAAGATTCCCTTGACGGCTGTCTCCATGGTCGGCCCCACCGTCACGAGCCCGCGATCCATCGTCACTCCCAGCGCCTCGAGCCCCAATCCCTTCGTCCGCGCCGCGCGCCCGACCGCCATGAGCACCTGCGCGGCCGTGAGCGTCTCGCGCGTGCCCTCGGCGTCGATCTCGACGGCGACGCTTCCCTTCCCCGGCGTGACCTTGACGACCTTGACGCCGGTGCGCACGGTCACGCCCCGGCGGGTGAAGAGCCGCGCGATCTGGGCCGAGGCTTCCTCGTCCTCGAGGGGCAGCACGCGCGGCAGGGCTTCGAGAACGGTGACCTCGACGCCGTAGGCCCGGTAGACGTCGGCGAACTCCATGCCGACCGCGCCGGCGCCGATCACGACCAGCGAGGCGGGCCTCGTCTCGGTGCGAACCGCGCCGTTGGAGGAGATCACCTGTGTCTCGTCTATGGCGACCCCGGGCAGCGACTTGGGCTCCGAGCCCGTGGCGAGGATGACCGCCCGGCGGGCCTCGAGGATCTCCACGCCGCCCTTGCCCTTGACCTCGACCACGCTCTTGGACTTGAGGGAGCCCACACCCGCAAGGAGCGCGATCTTATTCTTTCGGAAGAGGAACTCGACGCCCTTGGCCATGCGGTCGGCGACGCGCCGCGAGCGCTGGATGGCCTGGGCGTAGTCGGCCCGCCATTCCCCGACCGTGAGGCCGAGCTGGGCGCAGCGGATGGCGGCGACGTAGCCGCCGGGGCCCGTGCCGACCACGACGACGTCGAAACCCTGGTTCGCCATGGCGTCAGACGAGAAGGCGGAGCGGCTCTTCCAGCAGGCGCTTGACGTCCTGGAGGAAGCGGGCGCCCATGGCGCCGTCCATCACCCGGTGGTCGCAGGAGATGGTCATCTTCATGCGCCGGCCGGCGCGGATCTGACCGTCCTCGACCACGGGCTTCTCGAGCACGGACCCGACGGCAAGGATGGCGCCCTCGGGCGGGTTGATGATGGCCGAGAACTCCTCGACGTCGTACATGCCGAGATTGGAGATGGAGAAGGTCGCGCCGGAGAGCTCCTGGGCGCGGAGCTTGCCGCCTCGCGCGCGCTCGGCCACGTCCCGCGCTTCGACAGCAATCTGCGCCAGTGGCTTCACGTCGCAGTCGCGCAGCACGGCCGTGATCAGTCCCTCGTCGAGGGCGATGGCGAGACCGATGTGGGCGCGGTGAAAAACGCGGATGCTCTGCCCCTGCGGCTGTGCCCCCACGAGCTGCGCATTGACCCCGGGGTTCTTGAGCAGAGCGAGCGCGCAGGCCTTGACGATCATGTCGGTGACGGAGACCTTCGGCTGCCCCTCGAGGGCGTTCAGCTCCGCGCGGAGGGCCGACGCGCGGTCCATCGCCACTTCCGAGGTGACGTAGAAGTGCGGCACCGGGCCCTTGGACAGCGGCATGCGCTTGGCGATGATGGCGCGCATGGGGCTGAGCGGCCTGTCCTCGAACTCGGCGTCCGTCCTCTGGGGAATGACGAACTGCGGGTGGGGAATGACGAACCGCGGGCGCGCGGGGGCAGGGGCCACCGGGCCGGCGGGAGCGGGAGCCGCCGCCGCGACGGCGGGAACGGGCGACGCGGCCGCGGTCTCGACGTCGCGCCTCACGATGCGGCCACCGGGACCCGTACCCTGGAGCAGCCGGAGGTCCACGCCCGACTGCGCGGCGACCTTGCGGGCGAGCGGCGAAGCCTTGATCCTCCCGCCGCCGCCCGCGGGCGCCGCCGAGGGCACCGGCGCCATCGGCACCACGTTGGCCGTTTCGGGCACCGACCGGTAAGATTCCATCGCCGGCAGCGGGGGCGGCGCAGCGGCCGCAGTGGGAGCTGCCGCCGGAACGGCTGCCGGGGCTGATGGGGGCCGTGTCGCGGACGCGCCAGCCGCGATCGCGGCAATGTCGTCGGCAGGGTCTGCGATGACGCCGATCGTCTCGCCCACCGGAACCTGCCCGCCCTCGCCGACGAGGATCTTGCGCAGCACGCCCGAGCCGAAGGCCTCGATCTCGACGTTGGCCTTGTCGGTCTCGATCTCGGCGATGACGTCGCCTCCCTTGATGGGGTCGCCTTCCTTCTTCAGCCACTTGATGACCTTGCCGGTCTCCATGGCTTCGCTCAGCTTCGGCATCATGACTTTGGTGATCATGCGCAGGCCTTTCGAATGGCGTCGGCGATCTTGGCCTTGGAGGGGGTCTTCAGCAGCTCGAGGTTGCGCGCGTACGGCATCGGCGCGTTCTCGCCGGTGACGCGGACCACCGGACCGTCGAGCTCGTCGAACACCTCCTCCTGGATCTCGGCGGCGATCTCGGAGCCCATCCCGGCGAAGCCCGCTCCCGCCTCGATCACGACGCAGCGGTGGGTCTTGCGGACGGAGTTGAGGATGCTCTCGGTGTCCATGGGTCGGAGCGTGCGGGGATCGACGATCTCCATCGAGATGCCCTCTTTGGCCAGCTCCTCGGCGACCTCGAGGGCGCGGTAGAGCATGCCCATGTAGGCCACGACGGTGACGTCGGTGCCCTCGCGCCGGATGGCTGCCCGGCCGAGCGGGACCAGGTAGTCCGGATCGTCGGGCACGTCGCCCTTGATGGCGTACAGCGTCTCCGACTCGATGAAGATCACCGGGTTGTCGTCCCGGATGGCCGACTTGAGCAGGCCCTTGGCGTCCGCCGGCGTGGAAGGGCGGACCACCTTGAGCCCCGGCACGTGATAGAAATACGTCTCCATGCTCTGGGAATGCTGGGCGGCGAGCTGCGAGGCGGGCCCGCCCGGCCCGCGAATCACGAGCGGAATATTGTACTGGCCGCCCGACATGTAGCAGAGCTTGGCCGCCGTGTTGACGATCTGGTCGAGCGCCAGGATGGAGAAGTTGAAGGTCATCATCTCGACTACGGGCCTCAACCCCAGCATGGCGGAGCCGACGCCGACGCCGGTGAAGCCGGACTCGCAGATCGGCGTGTCGATGATGCGCCTCTCGCCGAACTCCTTGAGCAGTCCCTGCGTCACCTTGTAGGCGCCCTCGTAGAGGCCGACCTCTTCGCCCATGACGAACACGCGGGGGTCGCGGCGCATCTCCTCCCGCAGCGCCAGGTTCAAGGCTTCGCGATAGGTCATGACGGTCATCCCGCTAGTCCTTGTACACGTCCGTGAAGAGCTCTTCGGGCGGGGGCGGCGGGGAGGCGTCGGCGAAGGCGACGGCCTCGTCCACCTGGTCGGCCACCGCCTTTTCCATCATCTTGACGTCCGCCTCGGTCAGCGCGCCGTCCCTCACGCAGCGCTCGGCGAAGATCATGATCGGATCGCGCAGCTTCTCGCGCTCGACCTCCTCCTTGGTCCGGTACACGGCACCCGCCGGGTCGCGCATCGAGTGCCCCCGGAAGCGGTACGTGCGCACCTCGATGAGGGCGGGCGACTTGTCCCGCCGCGCCCGCTCGACGGCGCGCCCCACGCACTCGCGCACGGCGAGCACGTCCATGCCATCCACCGCCTCGCCGTGGATGCCGTACGTCTCGGCGAAGCGCCAGATCTCCGTCTGCGCGAGGGCGCGGTGGATGGCCGTGCCCATCGCGTAGCGGTTGTTCTCGCAGAGGTAGATGACGGGCAGCTTCCAGAGCGCGGCGAGGTTGAGCGACTCGTGGAATTCGCCCTCCGGCACGGCGCCGTCCCCGAAGAAGCAGAGCACCACCTGGTCGCCGCCCTCGTACTTGATGGCGAAGGCGGCGCCCGCCGCCGGGGGCAGGTGAGCGCCGACGATGCCGTGGCCGCCCAGGAAGTTGACGCTCTTGTCGAAGAGGTGCATCGAGCCGCCCTTGCCCTTGGAGAGCCCGTCCCGCCGGCCGAAGAGCTCGGCCATGACGCGCTTGGGATCGGAGCCCTTGGCCAGGCAGTGGCCGTGCTCGCGGTATGACGAGATGGCGTAGTCGTCGGGGCGCAGCGTGGACATGGCGCCCACCGCCACCGCCTCCTGGCCGATGTAGAGGTGGAGGAACCCGCCGATCTTGCCCATCGCGTACATCTCGGCGGCCTTCTCCTCGAAGCGCCGGATCAGCTGCATCTGCGTCAGGAGGGCCCGGGCGAGCGCCGTATCGAGCCTTGCGCTGGGAACCGCGGCCTTCGTCTGCGCCATGGCCCTAGCCCCGCATCAGCGACAGCTCGTCCACCGACAGGCGGCGGCGGAGCCGGAAGATGGCCACGATGATCGCGAGCCCGACCGCGACTTCCGCGGCGGCCACGCACAGGACGAAGAACACGAGCGCCTGGCCGTCCACGGAGCCGTGGCGCTGGCCGAAGGCGACGAGGGCGAGGTTGGCGGCGTTGAGCATGATCTCGATCGACATGAAGATCACGAGCGGGTCGCGGCGCACCAGCACGCCTAGCACGCCGATGACGAAGAGGACGGCCGACAGGCCGACGTAGTCCGAGGTGGGGACCATGTCAGGCGGTCCTCCGCTTCGCGAGGGCCATCACGCCGACGAGGGCGACGAGTAGCAGCACCGAGGTGACCTCGAAGGGGAAGAGGTAGTCCGTGAACAGCGCCCGGCCGATCGCGGCCACCCCGCCGGACACCGCCACCGCGGGCACCGCACCCGTAAACAGCGCCGAGCGCAGCATCACCGCCAGGAGCACGAGCAGGAGTCCCGCCACCGGCACCGCGAGCAGGCGCTGCGAGCGTAGCGGGTCGGGGCCCGTCTCCTCCTTGCCCGGGATCAGCACCATGATGGCGAAGACGAAGAGAACGGCGATGGCCCCCGCGTACACGATCACCTGCGCGGCCGCGAGGAACTCGGCGCGCATCTTGAGGAAGAGCGCGGCCAGGGTCGCGAGATGCGCCACGAGGAACAGCGCGCTGTGGATCGGGTTGCGCCGCAGCACGACCCCTAGCGCCGAGCCGACGGCCATCGCGGCGAGGATCCAGAAGGCGACCTGGCCCGCCGACATCAGGGCATGCCCTTCGTGGTCGTGGGCAGGCGCCGGTCGGCGGGGATGGGCACGGGCGAGGTGGGGACGCCGTGGGGTCCCGCCGGCTCGAGGGCGAGCAGCATCTCCTTCGTATAGATCATGCCCTCGCGGCTGTAGGAGGAGAATTCGAGGATGCCCGTGTCCATGCGGATGGCGTCCTCGGGACAGGCCTCGACGCAGTAGCCGCAGAAGACGCACTTGCCGAGGTCGATGTCGAAGCTCTCGGGCACCTTCTCGATCTCGGGGTTCGGATGTTCCGTGGCCACGATGTAGATGCAGTGGGCCGGGCACACCGTCTCGCACATCATGCACGCGACGCATCGGGGCGAGCCGTCCTCGCGCCTCACGAGCCGGTGGAGGCTGCGCAGGCGCGTCGCGTAGGGCCGCCGCTCGTCCGGGTACTGGATGGTGACGGCGCCGTGGGCGCTCTTGACGCGGAAGATCGTGTGCAGGGTGTGCCGCCACATGTTGGCGAAGAAGCGGATGCCGGTCAGCTTGAGCCCGAGCAGCACCTCGACCAGGTAGAAGCGCTGGAACAATCCGAGGCGGCTCGAGTGCCGCGCGTCCGCCGGCGTGTTCGACCGCTGGTAGGGCGACGCCATGCTCAGGCCTTCCCGAGGAGCAGGATCACCAGCCCCGTGATCACGATATTGAGAATGGAGAGCGGGAAGAGCCCCAACCAGCCCAGACGCATCGCCTGGTCGTAGCGGAAGCGGGGCAGCGTCCACCGGATCAGCATGAGGAACCAGATCAGGACGACGACCTTGGTGAGGAACGCCACGACCTGGAGCGCCGTCACCAGGAGAGGGGGGAGCGGCACCTCGAGTCCCCACGGAAAGGCAAATCCCGACGAGTCGAGGTACGGCACCTGCCAGCCGCCCAGGAAGAGCCCCGTGGTCATGCCCGCGATCACGACGGTCTCGAGGAAGTCCGCCATGGCGAACATGCCGAACTTCATGCCGCTGTACTCCACGAAATAGCCGATGATCTCCGACTCGCCTTCGGGCATGTCGAAGGGGATCCGCTTGGTGGCGGCGATCCCGGCGGTGAGGAAGAGGAAAAAGGCCAGCGGCTGCGTGAGGATGCCCCAGGCGGGTATCCACCGTCCGAAGTACTGCGGCAGGAGCGGCTGCCCCTGGCCGCGGGCGATGTCCTGCATGTTGAGCGAGCCGTAGACCATCACCACGCCCATGATGGAAGCGCCGATGGCGATCTCCGCCGAGATCATGAGCGCGGCGGCGCGCTGGCCCCCCAGGAGCGCGTAGTTGTTGGCCGACGACCAGCCCGCCATCATGAGCCCGTACACGCCGAGCGAGAGCATGCCGAGGACGTACAGGATGCCGACATTGAGCGGAACGGCCTGGAGCTGGATCTCCCGTCCGGCGATCGTGAGGGTATCGCCGAAGGGGATCGAGGCGAAGGCAGCCAGCGCGAAGAAGACGGACACGAAGGGGGCCAAGGTGAACAGCAGCCGGTCCGCGCGGGCCGGCATGAAATCTTCCTTGGTCAGCATCTTGACCGCGTCGGCCAGCGGGTGGAGGAGGCCCAGGACGCGGATGCCGAAGATACTCGCCCGGTTGGCACCGATCCGGTCCTGCATGATCGCCGACTGCTTGCGCTCGACCCAGGTCAGGAGGCCCCCGAAGTTGAGCACCACGAACATGGTGAAGGCGACGGGGATGGCCATGAGCAGGAGGGTGAGCGCGATTCCGCTCATGCCTTCGCCGGGGCGCCCGCGTCGCCGATACTCCGATAGGTCATGCCGCCGAAGGCCGGCACGGCCGAGACGAGCGCGTTGAAGACCTGCTCGGCCCGCTCGGCGGAGAAGACGGGGTCCTGGAAGCCGAGCGCCTTGCCGATCATGGACAGGATCAGCCAGTCTGGTCGCGCGTCTCCCAGAGGCTCGAGCGCGGTGCGGAACCGCTGCACGCGACCCTGGAAGTTCGTGAACGTGCCCTCGCGCTCGACGTAGGCGGCGCTCGGCAGCACGAGGTGCGCCCGGGTCGAGGCGTCGTTGGCGTTGGTGCCCTGGAAGACCACCGTCTCCGCTCCGTCGAGGGCCGCCAGCACCTCGGCCTCGGGCCAGGCGGCGGCTCCGAGGTCGTGGTGGAAGACCCAGAGGAGCTTGAGGCGCTGCTCGCGCGCGGCGCGGAGCATGCCGGCGGCGTCGAGGCCCGCCTCTCGCGGCGCGATGCCGATGAGCTCGGCCCCCCGGCGGTTGGGATTCTTGTCCGCGCGGATCAGGAAATCGTCCTCGTCACCCGGCGCGCGCGGCGGTACGCGGAAGTCGAGGTTCTTCACGCCCAGCCCCTCGGCGAGCCTGCGCACGAGAAAGAGATCCTCGTTGGACATCTGGGGCGAGGCGAGGATGCCGATTTCCTCGGGCGGGGTGCGCCCGAGCGTCGTGACGAGCTCGCGGAGGGCGCGGTCCCACGACACCTCCCTGCCCTGCGAGCCCGCCCGATGCAGCGGCTGGATGAGCCGGCTCTTGTCGTCGATCCACGTAAAGCCGTAGCGGCCGGCGTCGCAGATCCACCACGTGTTGACCTCGGCGTTGAAGCGCGGCTTCAGTCGCGCGACCCGCCGGCCCTGGTTGTGGTGGGTGCGGTGCTTGTTCGTGTGGACCTCGATGTTGCAGCCGCGGGCACAGCCGTTGCACACGCTCTTGGCGGTGTCGAGATACCAGACGCGCACCTGGAAGCGGAAGTCGCGGTCTGTCAGCGCGCCCACCGGGCAGATGTCGATGACGTTGCCCGAGTACTTGTTCTCGAGCGTCTTGCCCGGGAAGAGGGCGATTTCCGAGTGGTCGCCGCGGCCGAAGATGCCGAGCTCGCCCGTGTGCGTCACCTCGTCGCAATAGCGGACGCAGCGCGAGCAGAGGATGCAGCGCTCGGCGTCCAGGATGACGTGGGGCCCGAGCGGCACCGCCTTGGGCTTGTGGACCTTCTCGTCCGTCATCCTCGGGTCGTACAGCCCGTGCTTCATGTAGTAGATCTGGAGGAAGCACTCGCCCGCCTGGTCGCAGACCGGGCAGTCCAGCGGGTGGTTGATCAGGTGGAACTCCATCATCGAGCGCCGGGTGTCCTTGACCCTCTCGGTCTCCGTGTGGACCACCATGCCCTCGGTCGCCTGCGTGTTGCAGGCGATCTGCGGGCGCGGCACCTTCTCGATGTCCACCATGCAGAGACGGCACTGGCCCGCGATGGAGAGCGACGGGTGATAGCAGTAGTGCGGCACGTCGGCGCCGGCGGCCTTCGCGGCCTCGATGAGGTTGGTCCCCGCGGGGACCTCGACCTCCTTGCCATTGATGGTCAATTTAGGCATGGGCGTTCCTGATGAGGTCCTCGAACTCCGCGCGGAACTTCTCGATGTAGCTGATGTAGGGCCCGACGGCGCCGTCGTAGAAGGCGCAGATGGTCGTCCCCGCCCCGCGCTTCGCGACGTCGAGGATGGTGTCCAGGTCTTCCTTGCGCCCCTTGCCCTCGACGATGCGTCGAGACATCTTGTAGATCCACCCCGTGGATTCCCGGCACGGGGTGCACTGGCCGCAGCTCTCGTGCGCGTAGAAGCGTGCGACGATCATGAGCGCCTCGGGAATGGACACCGTGTCGTCCATCACGATGATCCCGGCCGAGCCGATCATGGACCCCTTGCTCTTGGGTCCCTCCACGTCCATCTGGATGTCGATCTCGTCGGGGGTCAGGATGGCGGCCGACGCGCCCCCCGGCACCACCGCCTTGAGCGTCCTGCCGCCGCGAATGCCACCGCAATGCTCGTAGATCAGCTCTCTCAACGTGACCGAGACCGGAGCCTCCACCACCCCCGGACGTTCCACGTGACCGGAGACGGAGTAGAGCCGCGTGCCGCCCTGGCTCTTGGTGCCCAGGCCCGCGAACCACTCCGCGCCCCTGTTGATGATCTGCGGCACCGCCATGATGGTCTCGACGTTGTTGACGATGGTGGGGTGGCCGAACGCGCCCTTGACCGCGGGGAAGGGCGGCTTGATCTTCGGCCATCCCTTCTTTCCCTCGAGCGACGACAGGAGCCCGGTCTCCTCGCCGCAGATGTACGCGCCAGCGCCGCGGTGGATCACGATGTCGAAGTCGAACCCGGAGCCCTGGATGTTCTTGCCGAGGAAACCCGCCCCGTAGGCCTCCGTGACCGCGCCGTCCACGATCCGCCACGGCTTCACGTACTCGCCGCGGATGTAGACGAAGCCCAGGTGGGAGCCGATGGCGCGCGCCGCGATGACCATCCCCTCGACCATGGCGTGCGGGTCTCGCTCCATCAGGTAGCGGTCCTTGAAGGTGCCCGGCTCACCCTCGTCGGCGTTGATCACGAGGTATTTCGGATCCGTGGAGCCTTTCGGAATGAATCCCCACTTCACGCCCGTCGGGAACGCCGCGCCGCCCAGCCCGCGCAGGTTGGCCTTCTTGATCTCCTCGGTGATGGCCGCCGGCTCCATCCCGAGCGCCTTGGGCAGCGCCGCATAGCCTCCGTGCTCGCGGTAACGCACGAGCGTATGCGAGTCGGCCAGGTGGAAGTTGCGGGTGAAGATCTTCTCGGCCGTCTTGTTTTCACTCATCAGGGGAGCCCGTCCAGGATGCGGTCGACCTTCTCCGGCGTCAGGTTGCCCTCGTAACGATCGTCCACCTGCATCATCGGCGCCTGCTCGCACGCGCAGAGGCACTCGACGGTGAGGAACGTGACCCGGCCGTCCGGCGTGGTCTCCCCGGGTGCGACCCCCAGCCGCTCCTCGAGGTGCTGGACGATGCCCTTGGCGTTCATCAGGTAGCAGGAGAGGTTGTGACAGACGGAGACGACGTGCCGCCCCTTCGGCTTCTGGAAGAAGAGCGTGTAGAACGTCACCACCTCGTGGACGTGGGCCGGGTAGAGCTCGAACAGCTGCGCGACGTACTCCTCGACCTCGAGCGAGATGTACCCGAACGTGTCCTGGGCCAGATGGAGCACGGGCAGGAGGGCGCCCCGCTTGTCCGGGTAGAGCCCCTGCAGCCGCCTGACCTCGGCCAGCTGCTCTGCGGTGAACTCGGGCCGCCGCGCGTCAGCGGTCAAGCTCGCCTCCGATCATGTTCACCGAGCCGAAGGTCGGGATGATGTCGGCGATCATTTGCCCCTCGATCATGCGCGGCAGCGCGGCCACCGGCGGCAGGCACGGCGGGCGGCAGCGCACGCGATACGGCCGGTCGCCGCCGTCGGAGACGACGTAGAAGCCGAGCTCGCCGTTGGCGCCCTCGGCCGCGAAGTAGGCCTCGCCCGCGGGCGGGCGGATGCCGTAGCCGTCCATGACGAGCATGAAGTGGTTCATGAGCCCCTCGATGGAGCCGTAGGCGGTCTCCTTCGGGGGCATCACGACCGTCTTGTCGGCGACGTTCACGCGATCGTGGGCGAGGCGGCCCGTCCCCTGGAGATTGGGCGAGAGCGTGATGGGCAGCAAGAGCAACCCCTCCGTCTGGCCCTGCTTGCCGCGGTCCACGTACGCGTCCACGGGAATCTCGCGCCCCTCGAAGTCCACGTTGATGGCGCCGCCCGGCATGCGCTCGAGCGCCTGCTCGACCATGCGCATGGACTGCTCCATCTCGGCCATGCGAACCAGGTAGCGGTCGAAGTTGTCGCCGTTCTTCCCCAGCGGCACCTCGAACTCCACGCGGTCGTACGCCCAGTAGGGCTGCGCACGCCGGAGATCGAAGGACACCCCGGCCGCGCGGAGCAGCGGCCCCGTGATGCCCCAGGCGATGCTCTCCTCGGCGGAGAGGGCACCCACGCCCACCATGCGGTCCATGAAGATGCGGTTGCCCGTGATGAGGGTGTGGACTTCTGCGAGAACCTGCCGAACCTCGGCGAAAGCCTTGCGCACCTTGATGCCGAAGCCCTCCGGCAGGTCGGCCTTGACGCCGCCCACGCGGCCGTAGGAAATGGTCAGCCGCGCGCCGGTGACGTCCTCGACCAGCTCCCAGAGGTACTCGCGCGCCTTGATCATGTACAGGAAGACGGTGAAGGCGCCCAATTCCATGGCGGAGGCGCCCACGCACGTCAGGTGGTCGCAGACGCGCGAGATCTCGCTCATCGCCACCCGGATGTACTTGCAGCGCTCGGTGATGTCGATGCCGAGGAGCTTTTCGACGGCGGAGGCGTAGGCGAAGTTGTTGATGAGGGGCGAGACGTAGTTGAGGCGGTCCGTGAAGGGGATGGCGTTGTTGTAGGGACCGACCTCGCAGTCCTTTTCGAACGCGCGATGCAGGTACCCGATCTCGACGTCGGTCTTGACCACGACCTCGCCGTCGAGCTCGGCGAAGATGCGGATGATGCCGTGCATGGCCGGGTGCGCCGGACCCAGGTTGACGTAGAGATTCTGGCTCCCGCTGCCCGCGCCGGGACCCTCCCCGAGGAACAATTCGCGCGCGGTGCGTTCCGGCATGGTCATCTCCGAGCCATTTCAGCGCTCATCTCGCCATGGATCGACTCAGCCCTCGCCTCGCGGCGAGGCCGCTCATCTCGAACCTCCACGCCGGCGGCCTGTGCCCGCATTAGACGTTCGGCCCTATGAGGGGCTGGCGGCGCTCGATGGGATAGTCCTTCCTGAGCGGGTGGCCGACGAATTCCTCGTACAGGAGAAGGCGCCTCAGGTCGGGGTGCCCCTCGAACCGGATGCCAAACATGTCCCACACCTCGCGCTCGAGCCAGTTGGCGATGGGCCAGAGTCCCGTGGCCGTGGCCACGGAGGGCTCGTCCTGCTCGACCGCGACCTTCAGCCTGAGGCGGTGATTGTGGGCGACGGAATAGAGGTGGTACACGACGTCGAAGCGCGGTCCGTCCTCGCGCCCGGGAAACTTGAGATAGTCCACGGCCGTGAGGTCCATGAGCATGTCGAAGCGGAGGAAGGCGTCGTCACGGCAGAAGGTGAGCGCGTCGAGGATGCCGTCGCGGCTCACCACCGCCGTGTGGTCGCCGTGGTGGTCGTGGGTCTCGAGCACCCGCGCGCCCAGGCGCCCGCGCAGCCGCGCGAGAATGGCCGATCCCTCCATGGTCGGGGCCTAGTAGCGCTGCGCGCCCGCGGCGATCTTGTCCTGCAGCTTCATCAGACCGTCGATGACGCTCTCGGGACGGGGAGGGCAGCCGGGAATGTAGACGTCCACGGGAATGATGGTGTCGATCCCCTGCACCGTCGCGTAGTTGTTGTAGAAGCCGCCCGTGCAGGTGCAGACGCCGAAGGCCACCACCCACTTGGGCTCGCACATCTGGTCGTAGATCCGCTTGAGCACGGGCGCCATCTTGTGGCTGATGGTGCCCACCACGAAGAGCACGTCGGCCTGGCGCGGGGAGAATCGGGGCAGCCCCGCCCCGAACCGGTCCACGTCGTAGTGCGAGCAGGCGGTGGCCATGTACTCCATGCCACAGCACGCCGTCACGAACGGGTACTGGAAGATGGAGAACTTGCGCGCCCAGCCGATGGCCTCGTCGAGCTTGGAGGTGAAGAACGTCCCTACTCCCATTCGAGCCCCCGCTTCTGCCAGATGTAGAGGAATCCCAGCATCAGGACGCCCAGGAAGACGAGCATGACCGAGAAGCCGAACCACCCAAGGCTTCTGAACACTGTCGCCCACGGCCAGATGAACAGCAGCTCGATGTCGAAGATGATGAAGAAGATGGCGATGGTGGAGAACTTGATGGCGAAGCGCCCTTCGGGAAGCGCGACCTGGTCCTTGCCGCACTCGAAGGGCTCCATCTTGATCGGCGAGTATCGCCGGGGCGCGATGAGCAGTGGAATGCCGAGGAGCGCGCCGGCCACGAGCGCGGAGACCGCGAAGACCATGAGAATGGGAACGTATTCCATTATGTGCTGGGGGGGAGCGAGCGCCGCTCCTCCCCCAGTCCCCCCCACCGACGCGGAGCAATCGCGAGCCGGTTCATGAGCGTTCTCCCGCAACGGCGTGCGCGACCTGGCGCTTGGCGTGATAGGAGGAGCGGACGAGCGGGCCGGACTCGACGTGGGCGAAACCGAGGGTGCGCCCGGCTTCGCCGAGCTCCGCGAACTCCTCCGGCGGGTAGTAGCGCGCCACCGGCAAGTGCTGAGCTGAGGGCCGCAGGTACTGCCCGAGCGTCAGGATGTTCACGTCGGCGGCGCGCAGGTCGCGCATCGTCGCGAGCAGCTCCTCCCGCTCTTCGCCAAGCCCCAGGATGATGCCCGACTTCGTGAGCAAGCGCGGTGCCTGCCGGCGCGCGCGTCTGAAGAGCTCGAGCGTGCGCTCGTAGCGTCCGCCGTGGCGCGCGACCTTGTAGAGGCGCGGCACCGTTTCGGTGTTGTGATTGAGGATGTCGGGGGCGGCGTCGATCACCGCCTCGAGCGCGTCGGCATTGCCCTGGAAGTCGGGGATCAGCAGCTCGACGCGGCAGCCGGGCGCGGCGCGCCTGATCGCGCGCACCGTCGCCGCGAATGCGCCCGCCCCGCCGTCGGCCAGGTCGTCACGATTCACCGACGTGATGACGACGTGCTCGAGGCCGAGCTCTCTCACCGCGCGCCCCACGCGCTGTGGCTCCTCGCGGTCCTCCCACACCGGCTTGCCGTGGGCCACCGCGCAGTAGCCGCAGTTCCGGGTGCAGACGTCCCCCAGGATCATGAAGGTGGCGGTCGAATCCTCCCAGCACTCGCCGATGTTCGGGCAGTGCGCCTCCTCGCAGACCGAGTGGAGGTTCCACTCGTTCATGAGGCCCTTCAGGCGGATGTAGTTCGGCCCGCCGGGGGCACGCACCTTGAGCCACGCCGGCTTCGGAGCTTGCGCGGGCCTCGGCGGCTCGAGGAGGGGAAGCGGAAATCCCATGGAGGCTTGTCCTTTTTTTCCGTTCGACTCAGTCCATTATGGCACACGTTTCACGAGCGCAAAAGTCCCTCCGGGATCGGCGTGACCACGCTGTCGCGTCGGGATGGAAACCACCCGGAAGGAATGGTGCCGAAGGGGGGACTCGAACCCCCACGGGTTGCCCCACACGCCCCTCAAACGTGCGCGTCTGCCAATTCCGCCACTTCGGCCCGGCGAAGGCAGAGTATGCCGTGGCCGCGAGCGGCTTGTCAATCAACGGCCGAGCCGGAGCACCCGTCCCACCGTGGATTGGCGCAACCGAGGGTCGAGCGCGTCCCGTATCCCTTCCCCGAGGAGGTTGTAGGAGAGCACGGTGACGAGGATGGCCAGCCCCGGATAGAGGGTCAGCCACCAGGCGTAGGTGATGAGCTCCTTGCCGTCGTTGAGGATATTGCCCCAGGTCGCGTAGGGAGGCTGAACGCCCAGTCCCAGGAAGGACAGCCCCGACTCGGTAAGGATGGCGGCCGGGATACCCAGCGTCATGGCCACGAGCACGGGCGCGATGGCGTTGGGCAGGATGTGCTTGAAGATCACTCGCGGCGCGCCGGCCCCCACAGACTCCGACCAGATGACGAACTCGCGCTCGCGCAGAGTCAGGAACTCCGCGCGCACGAGCCGCGTGACACCCATCCAGCCCGTCAGGCCGATCACCGCCATGATGGTCCAGATCGAGGGCTTGAGAAAGGCCAGCACCGCCAGCAGCAGGAAGAAGCGCGGAAAGACCAGCATGAGGTCGACCAGCCGCATGACGAAGGCGTCCACGACACCGCCGTGGTAGCCCGCGAGGGCGCCGAGCAGGATGCCGATCACCACCGCGATCCCCATAGAGACGAAGCCGACCGCCAGGGAGATGCGGGAACCGTAGAGCAGGCGCGAGAGCACGTCGCGCCCGATCTGGTCGGTGCCGAACCAGTGTTTGGCGGAAGGGCCCTCGAGAATCCTCCTCGTGTCGGGCTTGTTGGGGTTCCACGGCGCCAGAGCCGGCGCCAGCACCGCGAGCGCGACGAGGAGACCGACCACGACGCCGCCGTAGCAGGCGAGCCGGTTGCGCGAGAAGGTCCGCCAGAACTGGCGGATTTCCCCCCGCCGCGCCCGGGCCGCCGGGCGCATCCTAGCGCCGCCGCCGGCGCGCCGAGAAGCGGATGCGCGGGTCCACCAGCCCGTAGGCGAGATCGGCGAACAGATTGGCGAGGAGCGTCAGCGTGGCCACGATGACGAGGTTGCCCATGATCACCGGGTAGTCGCGTGAGAAGACCGACTGGACCATGAGCTGGCCCATGCCCGGGATGGCGAAGATGCTCTCGATGATGACGCTGCCGCCGATGAGCCCGGGCAGGGAGAGTCCGAGAATGGTCACCACGGGCAGGACCGCGTTACGGAGCGCATGCTTGCCGATGACCACGGGCTCGGGCAGCCCCTTGGCCCGCGCAGTCTGAACGTAGTCCTGGCGGATCACCTCGAGCATGCTCTGCCTCATGTAGCGCGAGAGCCCGGCCAGGCCGCTGAAGACCACCACCGCCACCGGCAGCACGAGGTGGCTCAGGAAGTCCCGCTGCTGCTGCCAGAAGCTCATGTACTCGAAGTTGAGCGAGCGCAGCCCGGAGATGGGCAGCCAATCGAGCTGCACGCCGAAGAGGATCATCAAGAGGAGCGCCAGCCAGAAGTCCGGGGTGGCGAAGCCGACGAAGACGAAGACGGTGGTGACCTTGTCGAAGAGCGAGTACTGGCGGGTGGCCGAAGCGACTCCGATGGGGATGGCCAGCGAGACGATGATGAGCATCTCGGCAAGATTGAGGAAGAGCGTGATGGGCAGCCGCTCGCCGATCTTGGTGAGGACCGGCTTGTTGTCGGGCTGGAAAGAGCGGCCGAAGTCGAGGAGCGCGATGCGAGACAGCCACCGCCAGTACTGGACGTGGGTGGGCTGGTCGAGACCGTACTCCCTGTTCAACCGCTCGATCAGCTTGGGGTCCTGGCTCGTGCTGTCCGTGCGCAGGTAGTCGAAGGGCCCGCCCGGCGCCAGCTGGATGACCAGGAAGGAGATGAAGGTGATCCCGATGAGGAGCGGGACCGCCAGCACCAGCCGGCGCAGGGCGAAGAGCGCCATCTAGCCCGAGCTATAGCGCTGCAGTGACTTTGGCACGAACCAGTCGATGAAGTTGTAGTCGATGCCGGCCGGCGCCGGCTTGATCCCGCGAACACGAGAGGACACCGCCCACAGGGAATCCGGGTAGTAGAGGAAGACGTATGGCTGGTCCTCGGCCAGGATCTCCTGGATGCGCTGGTAGACGGCAACGCGCTCCGATTGGTGGCAGGTGGCCCGGCCCTTCTCGAGGAGCGCATCCACCTCGGGGTTGGCGTACGAGATCGAGTTGAGCTGTTCCGGCCCTGACTGCGAGGAGTGCCATATCGGGTACTGGTCCGGATCGCTCGTCGTTCCCCAGCCCAGGACAATGGCCTCGAAGCGCTTCTGTCGAATGTACTCCTTCAGGAAGGCCGCCCACTCGATGGTCTGGATCTCGGTCTGGACGCCGATCTCCTTGAGACGTTGCTGGATGATCTCGGCTGCCTTCTTCCGCTCGTCGTTCCCCTGATTGGTCCGGATGGTGAAGGCGAAGGGCTGGCCCTCCTTGTTGCGCAGGATGCCGTCGCCGTTCCTGTCCTTCCAGCCGGCGTCGGCCAGGAGCTGTTTGGCCTTGGCGGGATCGTACGGGTAGCGCTTCACCTTGTCCGTATGGGCCCACGTCCCCGGCCGAAGGGGGCCAGTGGCGATTTGCCCCAGGCCCAGAAGCACGCCGTCGATCAGCTCCTGCTTGTTGATGGCATAGGCGAAGGCCTGTCGCACCCGCTTGTCGGCAAAGCGCGGGTCCTTCAGATTGAAGCCCAGGTAGGTATAGCGGTTATCTGAGAAGCGGTACTTGTTGTAGTCCTTCTTGAATGCCGGGTAATCCGTCTGGCGCGCGTACTGGACGGCGGTGAGGCGGGACATGTCCACGCCCCTGGCTGTCAGCTCGAGGAAGACCGTCGCCTGACTCGGGATGATGCGGTAGACGATGCGGCCCAGATAGGGCCGCCCTTCCATGAAATAGTCCTTGTTGGCGACCAGCACGACCTTCTCGCCGGTCTTCCATTCCTGGAAGCGGTAGGGCCCGGTGCCGACGGGCTTCAACACCTGGGGCGCCTCCCGGAGCTTGCCGTCCTCGGCGTATTTCTCGAGCAGGTGCTTGGGCAGGATGGTCTGGCCCCAGCCCATGAGCGCCTTGGCGAAGGGCTGCGAATAGGTGACGCGAACGGTATACGGGTCGGGGACCTGGACATCCTTGATCGGCTCGAAGTCATTCTTGTAGGCCGTGGGGGTCTTGGGATTCATCATGGTCTTGTACGTGAACAGCACGTCGTCGCCGGTAAAGGGCTTGCCGTCGTGCCACTTCACGTTCTTCCGCAGCTTGAAGGTCAGGGTCAGGCAGTCCTTGCTGAACTGCCAGGACTCGGCCATCTGCGGCTCCCAGTTGTAGTCCTTGTCCTGGCGGACCAGCCCGTCGTAGATCAGGCCGCCGACCTCGTGCGACGCGCCGTCCGTGGTGATGTTGGGGATGAGGCCGGTGATGTCGCCGATGGAGGCTTCGACGAATGTATCGCCGGCCACCGGCTTCTCGTTCGCCGCCGGGGTCTCCTCGGCCGCGATCCCGGCTTCGCGCCCCCAGCTGCCGCCGAAAGCGACGAGCGCCACCAGAGCCAGCAGGGTGCTTCCGCGAACGGGGCGCATGCTACTTCTTCTCCGGCGCGGGCGCCGCGGGAACAGCCGGCGCTGCGGGAGAACCGGGCGCGGGGGGCGCCGAGGCCGGCATGATCGTCGTCGAACGGTGGTGGGAGAGCACGGCCAGCGAGAACGACGTCACCAGGAAGGCGACGGCGACCACCGACGTGATCTTGCCCAGAACCGTCGGAGTGCCCATGGAGCCGAACACCGCCTGGCTGCCGCTGCCCCCAAAGGCCGAGCCGATGTCTGCGCCCTTGCCCGCCTGGAGCAGCACCAGCCCGATGATGATAAGGCTGACGATCACGTGAATGACGACGAGCAAGGTGAACATGCGATGGCTACTCCTTCGAGGATCCGCCCCTGGAGGCGGATTTTCTCGCGATGGTGATGAAGCCCGGAGCCTGGAGAGAAGCGCCGCCCACCAGGGCGCCGTCGATGTCTGGCTCCTGGATGAGCACGGCCGCGTTGTCGGGCTTGACGCTGCCGCCGTAGAGGATGCGCAGGGACTGGGCCGTCTCCTTGGAGGCGATCTCGGAGACGATCCCGCGCAGGTAGCCGTGGACTTCCGCGGCCTGGGCGGGCGTGGCGTTGACACCGGTGCCGATCGCCCACACGGGCTCGTAGGCGAGGACGGAGCGGGCGATCTGGTCGGCCGCGAGTCCGGCCCATCCCGCGCGCAGCTGACCCTCCACCACAGTGAAGGTGAGCCCCTGGCGCCGCTCTTCTCCGGTCTCGCCGACGCAGAGCAGCGGGACCAAGCCATGGCGAAGGGCCGCCGTCACCTTCCGGTTGATCTCCTCGTCCGTCTCGCGGAAGATGCTCCGGCGCTCCGAGTGCCCGAGGATGACGAAGCGGCAGCCCAGCTCGGACAGCATGCCCGGCGCGATTTCGCCCGTAAAGGCGCCCTTGTCCTCCCAGTGACAGTTCTGGGCGCCCCAGCCGATGGGCGAGCCCGTCAACACCTCGGCCACCGCGGGCAGCGAGGTGAACGGGGGACAGACGGCCACCTCCACGCCGCGCGGGCGCTTGAGCCCGTCGCGCACGGCGGAGGCCAGCTCCCGCGCCTCGGCGATCCCGCCGTGCATCTTCCAGTTTCCGACGACGAGCGGCGTTCGCACTAGGGCGCCTCGCTGAGAGCGGCCACGCCGGGAAGCGTGCGGCCTTCGAGGAACTCGAGGAAGGCGCCGCCGCCGGTGGAGATGTAGCCGATGCGGTCGGTGACACCCGCCTGCCGTACCGCCGCGATGGTGTCGCCGCCGCCGATGACGGAGAAGGCGCCGCACCCGGCCACCGCACGGGCCAGGCCGAGAGTGCCCGCGGCAAAAGCCGGCTTCTCGAAGACGCCCATCGGGCCGTTCCACACGACGGTCTTGGCGCCCTGGAGCGCGGCACCGAACTGGGCCACCGTGAGCGGGCCGACGTCGAGGCCCATGAGATCGTCCGGGATCTCGCGCACTCCGACAGTCCGGATGCCCTCCGCGCTGTCGGGCGCCGACGCGGCGACCACGTCCACCGGCAGTCGCATTCGCACGCCGAGGCTCCTCGCGCGCCCGAGGATGGCGCGCGCCGCCTCGAGCCGTTCCGCCTCCAGGAGCGAGCGGCCGACACCGTAGCCCAGCGCAGCGAGAAAGGTGAAGGCCATGCCGCCGCCGATCAGGAGGGTGTCCACCCGGGCGAGCAGGTGTTCGACCAGGGCGAGCTTGTCGGACACCTTGGCCCCGCCGAGCACGGCGGCCACGGGCCGCTCGGGCCGCTCGAAGATCCGGCCCAGCGCCTCGAGCTCGCGCGCCATGAGAAGCCCGGCCGCGGCGGGCTGGAGGAAGCGCGTGATGCCCTCGGTCGAGGCGTGCGCTCGATGCGCCGCCGCGAACGCGTCGTTGACGTAGACGTCGGCCAACGCGGCGAGCCGGCGCGCGAACTCGGGGTCGTTGCCTTCCTCGCCCGCGTGAAAGCGCAGGTTCTCGAGCAAGACGGTCTCCCCCGGCTTGAGCGCGGCGGCGGCCGCCTCGACCTCGGGTCCGACGCAATCGGGCAGCAGCGGCACTGGACGGCCCAGCAATTCCTCGAGACGCACGGCCACCGGCTTGAGCGAATAGCGCGGGTCGACCGTGCCCTTCGGGCGCCCCAGGTGCGAGGCGAGGATGACCGAGGCCCCCGCTTTGAGGCAGTGCTCGATCGTGGGCAGGACGGCGCGGATGCGCGTGTCCTCGGCGACCCGGCCCGCCTCGAGCGGGACATTGAGGTCCACCCTCAGGAAGACGCGCTTCCCGGCAAGGTCCAGTTGATCGACGGTGAGCTTTGGCAAGCTACAGGGACTTCGACATGTACCGGATGAGGTCCTTGACGCGGTTCGAATAGCCCCACTCGTTGTCATACCAGGCGAGGACCTTGACCATGGTGCCATCGATGACCGCGGTGGACGGCAGGTCCACGATGGACGAGTGCGCATTGCCGTTGAAGTCCACCGAGACCAGCTCCTCGTCCGTCGCATCGAGAATGCCGCGCAGCGCGCCGCCCGCGGCGGCGCGGAAGGCATCGTTGACCGCCGCCGCCGTCGTCGACTTCCCGAGCTCGGCGGTGAGATCGACCACCGACACGTTCGAGGTCGGCACACGGATGGCGAGACCATCCAGCTTCCCCTTGAGCTCGGGGAGCACCAGGCCCACCGCGGTGGCGGCACCGGTCGTGGTCGGGATCATGCTCACGGCGCCTGCCCGCGCACGGCGCAGGTCCTTGTGCGGGAAGTCATGAATGGGCTGATCGTTCGTGTAGGAGTGCACGGTGGAGGCGAAGCCGCGCTTGATGCCGAAGTTGTCGAGCAGGACCTTGGCGACGGTGGCGAGGCAGTTGGTGGTGCACGAGGCGTTGGACACGAGCTCGTGCTTGACCGGGTCGTACTTCTCCTCGTTGACACCCAGCACCACGGTGATGTCGGGGTCCTTGGCCGGCGCCGTGATCACCACCTTCTTGGCGCCCGCCTGCAGGTGCTTGGTCGTCGTCGCCTTGTCGCGGAAGACACCGGTAGACTCCACCACGATCCCGACGCCCATCTCGCCCCATGGCAGGGTCGCCGGATCCTTCGCGGAGCAGACGCGCACCTCGCGTCCGTTGACGAAAATTGCTTCGCCCTTGTGCGTGACCTCGGCGTCGAGAATGCCGTGGACCGAGTCGTACTTGAGGAGGTGGGCCAGCGTCTTGGCGTCCGCGAGGTCGTTGACCGCCACCACCTCGATCTCCGGCGCTTCAAGTGCCGCCCGGAAGAACACCCGGCCGATCCGTCCGAATCCGTTGACCCCGACCCGCACGCCCATGGTGCGCTCCTTGATGACAATTGTTGAGGATTCGCGCTGACTTCCGCCTGAGAAGAACCCTGATTATAGGCGAGGCTGCCAAGAAGGGCCCGGCGGCGACGATGAGCGCTTGCGCGAAGAGGCCCAGTGGTCAAACCGGTCTGATCCACATCGAGGCAACCCGAAGACGGCGCCCTCGGCTGCGGGCTCGACCGAGAGAGACTACGCCTCGCCCGCAGCCTTCGGGCGCCGCCTCGCATCCGGACCCTTCCCGGCAGCCTGGTCGCGCCAGAGCAATTTGGGAGGGCGCAGTTACAGGGCGCGGGCGACGGTGATGACGCCGACGGTGGCCGCCCCCGCGCGTATCAGGACGCGGGCGCATTCGCCTGCGGTGGCGCCCGTGGTGAGCACATCGTCCACCAGCACGACGTGGCGTCCCTTGATCACCTCAGGCCGGCGCACGGCGAAAGCGTCGCGGACATTCCTCCTGCGGGCGGCGGCATCCAGATCGGCCTGGGGCAGGGTCGGCACCTCCCGCCGGAGCACATCGGCGGCTACCGGGACGCCCCAGGCGCGCTCGAGCCGCCGGGCCAGGAGGATGGCCTGGTTGTAACCCCGCTCGCGGGCGCGACGCGGGTGGAGCGGCACCGGTACGAGGAGATCGGGCACGGCGCCCGGCAGGGCGGACACACCGAGGCCGGCGAGGAGATCACCGAGCGGATTCGCCAGCCCCCGCCGCCCGCCGAACTTGAAAGCGTGGATAGCCTCGCGGGCGACGTCGCCGTATCGCAAGGCCGCCCGTGCGTACGCGAAGCGCGGGCGCCGGGTCCGGCACGCCCCGCAGAGCCCGTCGATGCCCAGCGGCGCGCCGCAGCATCGGCACCACGGAGGCGAGATCCGCTCGAGGGCCTCCCAGCACGCGCCGCAGAGGGGGTCGCGCCGGCCGGTGCCGAGCAACCCGTCGCACACCGGACAGAGCGGCGGAAAAACGAGGTCGAGGGCGGCGACGACCCACGGCCGCCAGCCGCGCGCCTCGAGAAGCGCTATGGGCGGGATGTATTCCAACCGCGGCACGACGGGCACCGGTCGGTCCAGCGGCCGTGCTCGACCCCGCAGGCGGCACAGCGGTAGGGCCAGTCGAACGCGCCACCCAGGGTGAGCGCCCGTCGGTATTCGTCGAAGGCTTCGGCCGTCTGCCCGCGACGTTCGAAGATCGCGCCGAGGACGGCGTGGAGGCCTGGCAGGTTCGGCTCCCGGACCTCCACCTTCTGGAACTGGTCGGCGGCCTCGTCCAGCATGGCGAGCTCGAAGTAGACGCGGCCGAGGGCGAAGGCGAGCGGCACGCTCTCCGGCGCGCGCGCGCTCGCCGCCTGGTAGAGCGCGATCATGCGCGTCGGGCGGCCCTCGGCCCTGTATGCCTGCTCGAGGCGGGCGAGGAGCGGCAGCTCCGGCTGGGTCTCGACGGCCCGCTCCCAGACGCGGAGAGCTTCCCGGCCCTCGCCCGCGGCCACATGGGCGTCCCCCATCGCTATGACAGCGGGCAGGAAATCGGACTGGGAGCGCAGCGCCTCGCGAAATCTGGAGAGCGCGCCTTGCGCCTGGCCCTCCGCGAGAAGCGCCCGCCCGAGCTCGTAGTGGATGCCGGCCAGCGTCGCCTGCTCCTCCCGCCGGTCGCCAGCGCCGAGGGCGACGATACGCTCCTGCGCGCCCAGCGCACGCTGCCACTGCCCGTCGGCGATGCTCAGATCTCTCAGCGCTCGGAGCGCGGCCACGTGGTCGTGGTCGCGCGCCAGCACGCGCTCGAGCAGGGCGGCGGCCTCGCCGGGGCGGCCCGTCCGCCGGAAGTCCTCCGCCGCCGCGAGCACGAGGTCGGGCTGCTCCTCGTCCCGGAGCGCGTCGAGGTGGTGGATCAGTGCTCCTTTGGCGTCGCCGCGCGCGAGCGCAAGCTCGCCCAGCCGCGCGTGCGCCTGCGCGTGACCGGGATCGCGCTTCAGGAGCTCCTCGTAGATCTGCACGGCCGCCTCGGCGCGGCCCGACAGCTGGGCGTCGACGCCGCGGTGGTAGGCGTCGCTCAAGGACTCGGCGCGACGGACCTCTCGCGCGCGTTGGTGCTCACGGTAGGAGCGGCCGAGGTCACGGACGAGCCCGAAGAGCAAAGCCAGCACCGCACCGGCCAGGAACGCTCCCACGACCAGCACGGCCAGCGGGACGTCCCAGCCCCAATCGGCCACCGCCACGCGGACACGCGCGGTGTTCAGCGAGGCAAGATACGCGACGGCGGCGCCGAAAGCGAGCGCGAGCAGGACCCCGAAGCGGACGGACACGGCTGGCGGGCCCCGGGGGGCGCTACCCGGCGGCCGTGCGCTCTTCTTCTTCGACGAGGCGCTGACAGTCGATGCAGTAGCGGGCGAAGGGCAGCGCTTCGAGGCGCTTGTCGGAGATGGCTTCCCCGCATCTCTCGCAGTCGCCGAAGTTGCCTCCGTCGATCTTCTGCAGGGCGGAGACGACTTCCTTCAGGACCCGGCGGTCGCCATTGCTCAGCTCGAAGAGGAACTCGCGGTTGTAGGACGTGGCGGCCTGATCGCCGAGGTCCTTCGTGGAATCGTCCTCGGGCCCCTTGCCGTACAGCACGTTCTTGCCTACTTCTTCGACGAGCTGGCGGTGTTTCTCCTCCAGCTTTTTCTTGAACTGGGCCAGTCGGTCCTTCTTCATCGCTGTCTCCTCCGCGACACGCCGGTCCGGGGCCGGAATTAGTGGCGAAGGCTACCACGCCCCCCGGGGGAAATCAATCGCGGGCGGCCGCTCCCTGTTCCACGGAGAGAAGCGGCGCGTCGCCCCACAGGCGTTCGAGGGCATAGAAGTGGCGCGTGGCTCCGACGAAGACGTGCACGATGACATCGATGTAGTCGAGGAGGAGCCATCCGCTTTCCGCACTGCCCTCGAGGTGCCGCGGCCGCGTGCCGGCGGCCTTGAGTGCCATCCGCACGGTCTCGACGATGGTGTCGGCCTGCGTCGTCGAGCGCGCGCTCGTGATGAGGAAGAAGTCGGCGACCGTGGACAGGCCCCGGAGGTCGAGGATGATGACGTCTTCGGCGTTCTTGTCCAGCGCGGCGCGGGCGGCGAGGCGCGCGGTGACTTCGGCGGAAAGGGATGCCATCAGGATACCGGCCCATACAGGCGGTGCTCGCGGATGTATGCGGCGACTGCTTCCGGCATCCGGTAAGCGAGGCTCCGGCCGTCGCGCGCCCGGCGGCGGAGATCCGAGCCCGAGATGGGCAGCGATGCCGCGTGGTGGAGCACGGGTCCGTCCGCGCTGCCGAAGGCGGACAAGCCAAGCTCGTGGAGCACCTTCTGGGCCGCCGGCGCCTCGGGCTCGAAGTCGGCGCCGGTGCGCGGCACGACCACCAGCCGCGCGAGACGGGCGACCTCGCGCGGCTCGCGCCAGTTCAAGAGGTCGAGGAAGGTCTCCGAGCCGATCAACAGGTGAAGGTCGCCCTCACCTCGAAGCGCCAGGAGCGTGTCCACGGTATAGGAAGGTCCACGGCGGCGGAGCTCGACGTCGGAGACGGCGAAGCGCGGGTGCGCGCTGACCGCCAGCTCGGTCATCCGGAACCGATGCTCCGCCGACGTGAGCTCGGCCGCGGGCTTGTGGGGCGGCACGGCGGCCGGCACGAAGAGCACCCGGTCGAAGGTCAGAGCCTCGCAAATCTCGTCGGCGAGGAGCAGGTGTCCGAAGTGGATCGGGTTGAAGGAGCCGCCGAAGACGCCGACCCTGGGCACCGGGGCCGCTACTCCCGCACCTGACCGTCACCCATCAGGATGAACTTGGTCGTGGTCAGTTCGCGCACCCCGACGGGTCCACGCGCGTGGAGCCGCGACGTCGAGATGCCCATCTCGGCGCCCATGCCGAATTGCGAGCCGTCCACGAGGCGCGTCGAGGCGTTGACGAGGACGGCGGCGGCATCCACTTCACGGGTGAAGCGGCGCGCGCGCCCGAGGTCTGACGTCACGATGGCCTCGGCCAACCCGGAGCCGTGACGCCGGATGTGCTCGATGGCGGCGTCCAACCCGTCGACGACCCGGATCGCGACGATGTAGTCGAGGTACTCCGTGTCCCAGTCGGCGTCCGTCGCCGGCCGCGCGCCGGCAACGAGAGCCCGCGTGCGGTCGTCCCCCCGTATCTCCACCCCGGCCTCGCGCAGCCGCGTGGCCACCCCCGGCAGGAAAGCCGCAGCCACCGCCGAGTCCACGAGCAGAGTCTCCATGGCGTTGCACACGCTCACGCGCTGAGCCTTCGAATTGACGACGATGGCCGCAGCCATGTCGAGGTCGGCGGCCCCGTCCACGTAGACGTGACAGAGGCCCTTGTCATGCTTGAGCACGGGGACCGTGGCGCGCTCGGCGACGAGCCGCACGAACTCCTCGCCCCCGCGCGGAATGATGAGGTCGATCAAGCGGTCGAGCGTGAGCATGGCCATGACCGCCGCCCGGTCGGCCGTGTCCACGACCTGCACCGCGTCGCCGGGCAGGCCGGCCTTCTCGACGGCCTTGCCCAGCACGTTGACGATGGCGGCGTTGGAGGCGAGCGCCTCGCTGCCGCCGCGCAGGAGCACCGCGTTGCCGGACTTGAGGCAGAGGCCGGCGGCGTCGGCCGTGACGTTGGGACGCGACTCGTAGATGAAGCCGATGACGCCCAGCGGGACGCGGACGCGCGAGATCTCGATCCCGTTCGGCCGGCGCCAGGCCTCGACGGTCTCGCCCACGGGGTCGGATAGCGCGGCGACCTGGCGCAGCCCTGCCGCCATTCCCTCGATGCGCGCCTCGGAGAGCGTCAACCTGTCGAGAAAGGCGGGGGTGAGGCCGGCCGTCCTCCCGCGGGCGAGATCGGCGCGGTTGGCGGCGAGCACGGGGCCGACCTTCTCCTCGAGCCCGCGGGCCATCTGCAGCAGCGCTTCGTTCTTGGCCCCGGTCGACGCCAGCGCCAGCGCGCGGGCCGCCTCCTTCGCCGACCGAGCCTTCGCGGTCACGTGCGCCGTCACGTCCATCGTCAGCTTCCTCCCGGGCCGGAGAGCACGACCAGGTTGTCCCGGTGAATGACCTCGGCCAGCCCCTTGTATCCGAGGGTCTTCTCGATCTCTGCCGTCTTCGCGCCGCGGATCTTCCTCAGCTCGCCCGCGTCGTAGTTGACGAGCCCGCGCGCGAACTCCTGGCCGTCAGGCTCCGCCAGCGCCACGACTTCTCCCGCGTTGAACTCGCCGTCGACGTCCACGACGCCCGACGGCAGCAGGCTCTTGCCCTTCTCAGTCAACGCCTTTCGCGCCCCGGCGTCAACGGTGAGCCGGCCCTGGGGCGGCACGGCGAAGGCGATCCACCGCTTGCGCGCCGCGAGCCTGTCGTCGCGGGGCACGAAGTGCGTCCCCAGCGCCTCGCCCTTGAGCAGGCGGGCCAGGGTGCCGGGCTCGCGGCCGCTCGCAATCACCATCGGGATGCCCGACGCGCCCGCCTTCTGCGCCGCCTCGAGCTTGGTGGCCATACCCCCGATCGACACCCGGCCCGCCTCGTCGAAGCAAAGCCGCTGGATCGCCTCGGTCACGGCCTCGACGGTGTCGATCCGGCGCGCGGAGGGATCGCGCCGCGGATCGCCGGTGTAGAGACCGTCCACGTCCGTCAGCAGCACCAGGAGGTCGGCGTCGATCAGGTGGGCGACGAGCGCCGCCAGGTTGTCGTTGTCGCCTACCTTGATTTCGTCCACGGCGACCGTGTCGTTCTCGTTGACGATGGGCAGCACCCCGAAGTCGAGCAGCGCGAGCAGCGTGTTGCGTGCGTTGAGGTACCGGCCGCGGTCGCTGATGTCCTGGCCCGTCAGCAGCACCTGGCCGACCTTGATGCCGTGGCGCTTGAAGGCCTGCTCGTAGTGCCACATGAGGGCCGACTGCCCGACGGCCGCGGCGGCCTGCTTCTCCGGGATCGAGCGCGGCCGGGAGGCGAGGCCGAGGCGCGCCGTGCCCGCGACGATGGCTCCCGATGAGACGAGCGCGACCTCGCGGCGCTCGGCGACGAGCGCGGCGATGTCCGCGGCCAGCGCGGTGATACGCTTGGCGTCGAGACCTTCGCCCGGGCTCGTGATGAGGCCGCTGCCGACCTTGATCACGAGGCGGCGCGCGCGCGTCAGCCCGCGGCGGGCGCCCATATCTGGCTCGCCAGGATCCCGGCGACGTCGCGCAGCAGCCCGGGGAGACCCAGGCCCGTGACCGAGGAGATGGCGTGGAAGGAAATTCCCTCGGCCGCGCAGAAGGTTTCGAGCGCGCGACGGCGCTCCTCGGTGCCGGGCAGCTCCGCCTTGCTTCCGGCCACGATCTGGGGCCGCGCAGCTAGCTCCCTGGAGTACGCGGCGAGCTCGCCCTGGATGACCCGCCAGTCCTCCACTGGATCACGGCCGGAGCCCGGGTCGAGGTCGACCAGGTGCACGAGAACGCGCGTCCGCTCCGTATGGCGCAGGAAGCGGTGTCCGAGCCCCTTGCCCTCGGCGGCACCTTCGATCAAGCCAGGCAGGTCGGCGATGACGAAGGAGCGATGCTCGTCCACGCGGACGATGCCGAGGCTCGGCTCGAGCGTGGTGAACGGGTAGTCCGCGATCTTGGGCTTGGCAGCCGACAGCCGCGAGACGAGCGTCGACTTGCCGGCGTTGGGGAACCCGACGACGCCCACGTCGGCCAGGAGCTTGAGCTCGAGGTGGATCCAGCGTTCCTCGCCGGGGCGTCCGAGGTCGGCCCGGCGCGGGGCGCGGTTGGTCGAGCTGGTGAAGCGGGCATTGCCGCGCCCGCCGCGCGCGCCGCGCGCGACGAGCACACGCTCACCCGACACCGTGAGGTCGCCCAGCCGCTCGCCCGTGGCGCGGGCCGACACCACGGTGCCGAGCGGCACGCGCAGCACTGTGTCGTTGCCGGAGGCGCCCGTCTTGTCGGCGCCCTTGCCGTGCTGCCCGCGCTCGGCGGTGTAGTGCCGCCGGTAGTGGAAGTCGAGGAGGGTGGTGATGGACGGATCGGCCTCGAGGAAGATGCTGCCACCGTCGCCGCCGTCGCCGCCGTCCGGGCCGCCGCGCGGGACGAACTTCTCGCGCCGGAAGCTCACGCAGCCCGCGCCCCCGTCGCCGCCCTTGACGAAGACGTCGATCTCGTCGACGAACATCTCAGGCCCCGGGGACGCCGGGCGCGATCAGGCGGGCTGCTGGGCGATGCTGACGTACTTGTCGTCGCCCTTGCGCTCGAAGCGAACGTAGCCGTCGGAGGTGGCGAACAGCGTGTGGTCCGTGCCGAGCCCGACGTTGACGCCCGGCTTGAAGCGGGTACCGCGCTGGCGCACGATGATGCTGCCGGACGTCACGAACTGCCCGCCGAAGCGCTTGACGCCCAGCCGCTGCGAGTTCGAATCGCGCCCGTTGCGGGAACTGCCGACGCCCTTCTTGTGAGCCATGGCGCTATGCCTCGATCTTGGTGATGCGGACCGCCGTCATGATCTGGCGATGCCCGCGGTGCCGGCGGTAGTTCTTCCTGCGCTTGAACTTGACCACGAGGACCTTACCGCCCTTCTTTTCGGAAACCACTTGGCCCGTGACCTTCGCGGCGGCGAGCGCCTTGGGCTCCACGGTCACCTGGCCCTCATTGCTCACCAGGAGCACCTGGGTGAACTCCACCGGCGAGCCGGCCTCCTTGTCGAGGCGCTCGACCTTGATCACCTGGCCCGGGGCGACCCGATACTGCTTCCCGCCTGTCGCGATGACGGCTTCCATAGAAAGATAAGGCCTCTCTTGAATTGATTTGCCGCGGGTGAATTGATTTGCCGCGAGCGCCCATAAGACCACAGGGACCGCCCGAAAGTCAAGCACGGCGCGACGTTAGGCGCGTGCAGTCACGCGGCTGCCATGTAGCGCGAGAGGCGCTCCCGGAGGAACAGGCGCGAGCGGTGCACGCGGGACTTCACCGCGGGCAGGCTCAGGTGCAGGGTCTCGGCGATCTCGGGGTTCGATAGCCCCTCGACATCATGCATGAGGAAGGCGGTCCGGTAGTCCGCCGGAAGGTCGTTGATCGCCGAGGTCAGCACAGTCCGGAGCTCCGTCTGGAGCGCGGGCTCGTCGACCTTGCCCGACCAGTCGGCCACGGGCTCCGCGTGGCGCCGCTGATCGTCGAACGCGGGCTGGACGTCGTCCCATAGCACCTCGTTCCGCCGGCCGCGGCGGCCGCGGAGCTTTTGGTACGCCGTATTCGCCGTGATCCGGTACACCCAGCTGCCGAAGGCCGACTCACCCTTGAACGTGCCGATCTTGCGCGCCGCGGTCCAGAGAGCGTCCTGGGCCACTTCCTCGGCATCCTGCTCATTGCCGGTGATGCGGATGGCCAGACGATAGACGCGGTCTCCGTATGTGTCGAGCAACAGCTCGGATGCCATCGGATCACCCCGGCGCAGCCCTTCGAGAAGGGCCGCGTCACGATCGACGCGCGGGGCTCCGGCGGGTCGCGGCTCGGGCTCGGTCATCGTGTCCGCCGGCGGGACGCTCATCATGACTCTCCTGTGTCCCGCGTCACGGGACACGCCAGTCGTCGTTGGTTCAGGACCTCGCATACAGCGTCAGATGCCGCTTGAGTTCGTCCACGCACTGCTCCATCACCGAAATGTCCTTCGTCATCTTGCTCATGAGGATGGCCCCCTCGAGGGCGGCCACGAGGAAGTGGGCCAGCCCATCGGGATTGCAGTCGGCGCTGAGCCGCCCCGCCGCCTGGCTCCGGCGCAGCGCCCGGGCCAGCGTCGCGCGCCATCGCACGAAGATCTCGGCCAGCCGCTGTCTGAAGCCCTCGTGGACGTCGGACAACTCCGAAGCGAGATTGCCCATGGGGCAGCCCCCGACGCAGTTGCGCTGCCGCAGGTTGTCGAGGACGCGGTCGAGGAAGCCGTGGATCTGGGCCAGCGGATCACGATCGATATCGGCGAATGCCGGATCGAGCGTGCGCTCGACGAAGGCGCGCACCAGCCGGTCGATGATGGCGTAGCCCAGCTCTTCCTTGCTCTTGAAGTAGTAGTAGAAGTTGCCCTTGCCCACGCCGCTATCGCGGAGGACATCGTCGAGAGTGGTGCAGTGGTAGCCCTGGAGGTGGATCAAGCGCGCGGCAGCGTCGAGAATCTGGTCCCTCGTCGCTGCTCCCTTTGCGCTCTTCGTCTCGGTGATCATGTGCCCGTTGCGCCCCCTGAAGGTATGTTGTACCAATGAGTCAGTACAATCCTAAACCCGAAGAGTTTTCAGTGTCAAGATGTAGGGTTTATTCTTCTAGTTCAGGTACTTAGTCAGCCACTGGCGCATGATGTCCCAAGCATTCTGAGCAGCGCCAGCGTCATAGGATGCCCTGTCGTTGCAGAAGAAACCATGTCCGGCGCCCTTGTAGACCTTGACCTCGGCGGTCTTCTTGAGCCGCTTGAGGGTTTCGTCGACGCGCCGAACCTGGTCCATCGGGATCATCTTGTCCGTCTCGCCGAAGAAGCAGAGGATCGGGCACTGGATGCGATCCGCCAGATTGATCGGCGCGGTCGGCGTGTCGGCCGCGATGCCGCCGCCGTAGAAGGGCACGGCGACCTTGATGGCTGCCGGGTGCCGGCACGCCGTGAGGAAAGCGATACGGCCGCCGACGCAGAAGCCCGTGATCCCGATGCGGTCGCTCCGCACCTCGGGACGGCCCTTGAGGTGCTGGATGACCACGCCCAGTTCGGCCATCAGGACGGCATCGTCGAACTTCTGGATGTAGCCGAGGGCGCGCGGCACGTCCTCGTAAGGAACGATGGGGCTGCCAAAGCGGTAGAAGAGATCGGGCGCGATGGTGACGTACCCTTCGCGCGCGATGCGCTCAGCCACGTCCTTGATGTGGGCGTTGAGACCGAACGCTTCCATCACGACGATGACGGCGGCATGAGAACCCGCGCCTGCGGGCCGGCAGACATAAGCCGGCATCAGGCCGTCGGCCGTGGGCAGTGAGTCCATCTCGGTGCGAATCTCCATGACTGCCTCCCGCGCCCTAGAAGGTCAAGAGCTTGAGCAGGTCCGCCGTCAGGTCATACAGTTGCGCACAGCCGCTCTCGCCGCCGAGCTGCGTCTGGATCCGCTTGCGCAGCGCGCCGTCGGCGCCTTGGCCGACCAGGGAAGCAATCTTGCCCTGGGGCTCCGTGCAGATGCCCTGGTACGGCAGCCGCGAGCTGATCGAGTCTGCGGCGGCCACGGTTCCGGCCTCCAGGTCGATCTCCATGTGGAGGTCGAATCCGTGGACATTGTCGTGCATCGAGTGGAAGAGGTGGAGGCGCGCTCCGGTGCGCACGAGCCGCATCGTCTTCTTGCGCACAAAGATCCGGCGCGCGCCGGGCGGCGGGCTGTACAGATCCGCGACCATCGGCGTCGAGACCGCTCGCGTCTCGAGGAGCGCCCGGCCCGCGCCGCTGTAAGTGAAGCAGGACCCGGGCAGGTCTGTCCACCCAGTGGTATCGAGGTTCCAGCAGGCGAGCGCGCCGCCCGCGGCCAAGCCGGCTGTCGCCTCGCACGGGAACTTGGCGACCTGACG
>WNFO01000848.1_pt1 | contig 43751 bp, 35 predicted proteins | sample 5400251 | NCBI WGS metagenome assembly WNFO01 (sample SAMN13153354, study PRJNA577476) | soil metagenome | isolation source: 100 cm saprolite under Madrone tree | place: USA:California | collected 2016-06-14 | reverse complement strand
TATCGTTGTTGAATGATCCGGGAGCAAGTGAGTTGCGATGGATCGAGAGCATGAACCCCAAACAGACGAAGGGAAGTCTGCAACGAGTGACGTGGGATGAGGTCGGGCCAATCGTAACCATCCCAGCGTGGAAATCAGCCATGAACGAGAATGCCGCGCTTTTGGAAGGGATCACCGCCGAAGGAATTACCGAAAAGATTAAGGAGCTCTCCGCCATGGGCGCGCGGATGCGAGACCCGAAAGGGATGTTGCTGGCGCCCGACCAAAGAAAACAACGCGCGGTCTGGCTGCTATCGGGAGCGCTCGCTCTGGCACTGATTGAGAAAGGCTGGCAACTGGAAGCGCAGCCGGGGGATTTCCACTTGCACCGTGGAAGCGAGACACTGAACCCCTTTGATATGTTCGGAGAACTGACTGAAGGAAAAATCGCGCCGCAAACGTGGCGGGAGAAATGCCGGGAATGGGGCATCGAAGGGGCGTTGCTTGGCGTAGGAGCGGGAGAACAGCAAGCGGAAAGGTGAGGCGATTTTTCCACAGATTTCCACAATTCTTTCGAATCCCACGCCTCCTGCAAGCCCTTTACCTCCGCCAACTTGAACCCCACTGTGTCAAATAGCCTACAACCATTCGAATAACAACATAGTTATCCATGACTGCCAGTACCTCTTGTGTTATGATGCTCTTGTCTTTGCCCCTGGCGGAGAAAGGAGCGCCTCCCTTTGTACGCCACCCCTGTACCCTCCCGACCCGCTACTCCCCAATCGTCGTCCGTTTGCTCGGCCACCCAGCCCCAGTCCCATAACTCCTTTCAGTTCAATCTTTCTGCCGACCCCCACCCTTTAAACCCTGCTGTGTCAAATTTTTACAAAAACATAGGAGGGGATGGGTGCCTGGCCCCAATCGGCATTTCCTCGTCCCGGCCTTGGCCGTTGCAACGTCTTTTCGACCTATCCCTTTTGTCTACAGTACCTTGCGCACTCTTTTGTACTCACCAAAATCACAACCTTTTTCTTTTCAATCATTTCCACACTCTTTTCCAAAAACACCCGGGGGTGGGGGTACCTGTGAACTTTCAACACGTTGTTCCCTGTAGGAAGGCTTTTCATTCGGGCGCACCAAAGACATGGGTTGTGAGTAAAGGGCCTAGCGGAAGAACGACCTGATGGAAATTCATAAGAACGCACGACTTGTTGCTCAGAGCTCTGAGTCTCATCCGATTCGCCGATCTGCGGTCAATCACCGTACAGCCCCATGTCTCTCGCTTCGAAGGGAACAACGTCTTGAGAAACCACAGGTACCTATTTCAATGGATGAAGGTCCGAAAGTAGAATGCGAGGATTGGAGGCTGCCGTGCGCGTACTTCTTGTTCCTGTGCTGTTTGGACTCTTCTTTGTTTGTTTGCCTGCTAGCACTGGCCAAAAGAGCGCACCGGAGCAGCCGGATATCGGCAGATCTGGCAGGGACTTCTTGGAAGTCTGTTCCAGCATAGACAGTGAAGGGAACAGAGACGCTGCCCGGATCCAACGCGATGCTACCTGTCTGGGCTGGGTTGCAGGCTTTGCGGATGGCTTCCTGGTGCATGAGGAGCTGCTCAGTGTCCCGAGAAAGGACAGGATGGCCTGCGTGCCCCGCGGAGTGACCCCTCTTCAAATCGTTCGCGTCATTAAGAAATACCTCGCTGACAATCCTGGGAAAGCGCACCGGCCAACACGTTACATAGCCTCGATTGCATTGGCAGGAGCATTTCCGTGTAAGGCGGGAAAGTAGGCCAGGGCAAAATCCGTTGAACGTTTGAAGGTTGTAAGGTTACAGAGAATAAGGAGAGAGCGGTAGATGGAGTTTGCGGCGGTAGAGAATGTGCGAGACCTATGGCGCAGAACCAAGGAACGAAGCGCCGGGTCAGTCGTCGTCGGGGTCGACGGGCGGGCGAGTGTCGGCCAGGAAATGAGAGGCTTCCAGTGGCGCTGCGACGAGCTGGAAGGGCTGCCGCGTTTGCGTGAAATCAAAACAATCGGAGAGGTCGTCTGCGGGAGTGTCCGCGAAGCCGAGCGAGGGCAGCTTGAAATTGGACTCGATGAACTTGAGCAAGCTGCCGAAATCGTGGGTGACGTGCGAAACGTAGGCGCGCTTGGCGAACGGGGAGACGACAATCAGCGGGACTCGAAAACCGTATTCGTAGGAGTTTTGGATCTTGGGCGCAACGTGATCGTACCAGCCGCCCCAGTCGTCCCAGGTGATGAAGATCGCAGTGTTCGTCCAGTACGGGCTGTTGCCGATGGCGTTGACAATCGAAGCGACCCAGGAAGGCCCGCTGCCGTCGTTAGACAAAGCGTGATCCGAGGCGCGGCCGTCGGGAATGACCCAGGTCACCTCGGCAAGCTGGCCATTGGCGATGTCTGTGAGGACGGTGGTTTGCGGGATGATGACTTTTTGCCAGGCGGGGCCGAAGCGCATGTGCTGGATGGCGTTGGGACCCGTCCAGATGGAGCCAGCCGAAGGAGCGTAGTAGCGCCAGGTGATGCCGGCAGTGTCAAGCAAATCCGTGAGCGTCGGATGCTCGAAACAGGGGAATTGGCGAGTGGCTTCGCTGCCGGTTGGGTCGATCATCGCGACGGTTTCACCGATGGGCCCGGCGCATCCGGCGGCGTTGTTGGTGGAATTCGCAGGTATAAACACATTTTCCGAGGCAAATAGATCGCTCGTGGGCGACGGGGCGGAGGTTCCGGAAATGATGAACTGATGAGCGGGGAAGCTGGGTCCCTGATTGGTCTGAAACATGCGGTCGGCGAATGTGTAGGTCTGAGCTAGCTGGAAGTAAGGCTGAACGTCGGCGGGGTTCACGTACTGGAATTGCGGGTTGGGAGGAGGGCAGCCGATCGCGCCGGCCTTGCAGCCGACAGGGATTTTGTCGGCGCCATCCATTTTTCCGCCGTCGTACATGGCCACGAAAGCAGAATGGGCATGGCTGAGATCATAGTCGTTGGCGATGGGCGTAAGAGGAATGGTTTGCCCGAGGGAGTTGACGCCGCTGTTGGCAATGTCCGCGTTGGGCAAACCGTGAAAGAGATTGTCGGGTGTGCGGTTCTCCTGAAAGATGATGACAACGTGCTGGATCTTAAGCTGCGGTGGCGGCGGGGGCGTTACACCGCCGTCACCTCCGCAACCGACAAGAGCGATGAAAAAACCAATTGCGCAAACCAGGGAAACTAGGATGCAGGGCAGGAGTACCTTCTTGCGACGCATGGCGTTATCCCCTCCACTTCGGGCGCTCCATTTTATGCTGCCAGGCAAAGCGCGCAGACAGAAAGACGTTTCTGAAATAGCTGGCGTTATCAAACCCGCCAAAACTGGAAAAGTTGTGAGTGATGGGAGTTACCAGAGAAGGGGGAGCAGGCGGGAGCGGGTGCGGAGGCAGTAGTCGGAATAGCCGGGGAGGTCGCGGCAGAGCATTTTTTCTTCGTTGAGAAGGCGGAGGACGATCAAAGGGATAACGGCGAGGAAAGGGAGGGCCCACCAGGAGCCCAGGGCAAAGGGCATAAAGAGCAGCATGAGAACAGCGCCGAAGTACATGGGATGGCGGACGAACCGGTAGGGTCCCGTGGAGATAACTTTCTGGCCTTCTTCGACTTGGACAGTGCGAGAGGCAAAGCTGTTCTCTTTCATGACCCAAAGGGTGATCAGATAGCCGGCGAAAACGACGAGTTGGGAAAGAATCGTCAGCCAAAGCGGGACGCGAGACCAGCCGAAACGGTAATCCAATCCGGGAATCGCCGCGGACGCAAAAGCAACCACTTGTGCCCAGCGAATGATGGTTTTCTGCTCGCTGATCTTTTCCTCTGTGCGCAGCCTGCGCTCGACCAGCTGGGGATCGCGCTTCAGGAAATAAGCCGAGGTAATCGGCATGGGGAGAAACAAGATGGCGATGAAAACCCAGCCCTGCCAATACCTGAGCGAACCGGCGGGGATGAAAAGAAGGGCCGCCACGAAAATGACGGCGAAGAGGCTGCGGAGGATGAGTCGCGTCTTGAGACTGCGTGGGGTGGTCATGGACTTCGACGTGAGTGAAAACGACATGGAAAGAGTAGCAGAAGTATGGGGTGAGAGGGCCTGTCTGCACAGGACGCGATGCGCTCATAATGAGCTCAGCGAGTTCTGCTAGAATCGCTGCGAAATGACGGCGGTCGAACTATTGCGATTTGGCGTGGAAGGCGGAGGCCGAGTATCAGCGCTGCTCTGCCGGCCGGAGAAGGCGCGGCGGCTCCTGGTGCTGGGGCACGGAGCTGGAGCGGGCATGAGTCATCCATTTATGGAGAAGGTTGCGGGCGAATTGGCTGGCGTGGAAGCGGCGACGCTGCGATACCAGTTTCCGTACATGGAGGAACGGCGGCGGGCTCCGGACCGGCCCGCAGTGCTGATGGCGACCGTGGTGGCTGCGGTGCGAGCGGCAGCGGAAGCGGCTCCGGGCTTGCCGTTGCTGGCGGGGGGCAAGTCCATGGGAGGGCGAATGACTTCGCAGGCAGCGGCACTGCATGAGCTGGATGGAGTGCGGGGATTGGTGTTCTTTGGCTTTCCGCTGCACCCGCCCAAACAGCCGGGAACGAAACGAGCGGACCACCTTGCGAAAGTTACAGTGCCCATGCTGTTCCTGCAGGGAACGCGGGATACGCTTGCCGATCTCCAGTTGCTGCGGCCGGTGTGCGCGAAGTTAGGGCCGCGGGCGACGTTGCACGTCATTGAAACGGCGGATCATTCGTTTCACATGCTGAAAAGGTCAGGAAGAAGCGACGCGGAGGTGCTAAGGGAGTTGGCGGAGACGACCGCGTCGTGGGCTGAGGAAATCGAAGAGATAAAAGCAAGACCCGCCTAAAACTCCACCTGCTGGCGGCATTGCAAATCCTTTGAAACAAACGGGCCGCCCGCGCGTCTTTACTCCTAGCCAACTTAGGAGAGTTTGGAGTATCCTTCCTAAGTTGTTTAGGAGAGTCTCATGCCAGAACAAGCGCAACTCCTCCCCGGCACTCTCGATCTGCTAATCCTAAAGGCTGTATCGCTCGGCCCCCTCCACGGCTACGGCGTACTTCTGCGGATCGAGCAGATCACCCGGGGCGCTCTGCTCGCCGAGCAAGGCGCGCTTTACCCGGCGCTCTCCCGTCTCGAGCACCAAGGGCTCCTCGCTTCCGAATGGGGCACTTCCGATAACAACCGCCGCGCCAAGTTCTACCGCCTCACGGCTGCGGGCCGCCGCAGGCTGCGCGAAGAAACGCAAAGCTGGAATCGCCTGGCAACGGCCATCGGCGCCGCGCTGGACGCCAAGCCACAGGAGGGATGACATGTTTCCTCAACTGCGTTCGCTCTGGAAGACACTCAGGAACCGCTCTCAAATGGATGGCGAGATGGATGACGAAATGCGCTTTCACGTGGAAAGCCGCGCGCACGACCTGCTGCGCTCCGGCCTGTCCCGCGAAGACGCCTATCGCCGCGCGCGCATTGAGTTTGGCTCCATCGCTTCGTACCAGGAAAAAGCCCGCGAAACGCGCCGCGTTACCTGGCTGGAAGACTTCGCGCAAGATTTGCGGTACGGCTGGCGCGTACTGCGCAAGAATCCCGGGTTTGCGGCGGTGGGGGTGCTTACCATGGCTCTCGGCATCGGCGCAAACACAGCTATTTTCAGCGTGGTTTATGCGGTGGTGCTGAAGCCGCTGCCCTACGTGAATTCAGGACAACTGTTCAACGTGTTTGAGGCGCAGCCACAAGAGGGAGTCACGGGAACGGGTTGGTCGTACCTGAACTTTGCCGAGCTACGCGAGCAGAATAGCGTCTTTAGCGAGATGGCGGGAGTTCAGAAGCACCAGCTTACGCTGACGGGCCGAGGCGAGCCTTCGGTCGTGCACACTTCGGTCGTAACGCCGGAGCTTTTCTCGCTTTTCGGCGAGAAACCTCTTGCGGGGCGCGTGTTCTTTTCAGAAGACGGAAAACGCGGCGCACCCCCCGTCGTCATATTGAGTGAAAACCTGTGGCGCGACGCCTTCGGAGCAGATGCAAACGTAATCGGAAGCTCCGTAAACTTGGACAAGCGCTCTTTCACGGTCATTGGAATCATGCCCGCGGCGTTTCGCTTTCCTTTTCTCACCAAGAGCGAGCAACTCTGGATCCCTCTTGTTCAGGACCCGCTCTTTGGTAGCTGGATGGACCGAAGGGGAGGACATTGGCTTCAAGTCACTGGACGGTTGAAGCCGGGTGTCTCATTGATGCAGGCGCAGGCGGAACTGGATGCCATGAGCGCGCGGTTGGCCAAGGAATACCCGGCGGAAAATGACGGGTGGGGCATCCGCATGGTGCCGCTTCAGCAGATGATTGTCGGAAATGTGAAGTCTGCACTTCTTGTGCTGTTAGGCGCCGTAGGCCTGGTGCTATTGATCGCCTGCGCCAACATTGCGAACTTGCTTCTTACGCGCGCGACTTCTCGCGCTCGCGAGATTGCTCTTCGGACGACCCTGGGCGCCGGACGGGCCCGGATTGTTCGCCAGTTGCTGAGTGAAACCGCGGTGCTCGGGCTGTTCGGCGGAGTAGCGGGGATAGCTCTCGCTTACTGGGGCGTTCAAGCCCTGAGCTCGCTCTTGCCGCCAAGCTTGCCACAAGTGAACACAATTCGCGTTGACAATGTGGTATTAGGTTTTGCGCTTCTGCTTTCCGCGACCGCCAGCGTGGCTTTCGGGCTGGTGCCCGCTTTGTTTGCGGCAAATTCCAATTTACAGGCAAGCCTTCGCGAGGGCGGCGGGCGCTCGGGCGAAAGCGGCAACCGCCGCCGCGCGCGCAGTTTCCTGGCGGCAGTAGAAATCGCGCTCGCCACGGTCCTCCTGGTGTCTGCGGGACTGTTGATGCGCAGCTTCTCGAAGCTCACGTCGGTCAGCCCGGGGTTTGACGCCCAGCATATTGTGAAGGCGGATATCTCTCTGCCACAGTTTCAGTATTCGAAACCGCAGCAGTGGATCGCTTTCTCCGACGAATTACTGGCGCGAATCCAGGCTCAGCCGGGTTTGAACGATTCAGCTATCGCTGTTCCCAGGCCGATAGCCGACGGTCAAATCAATTTGGCATTCGACATTGAGGGGAATCCTCCGTTATCCGCGGGAACATCCAGAACGGCCGATTATGTTTCCGTCAGTCGGCATTATTTTCGTGTGATGAAGATTCCACTGTTGTCCGGACGGTTGTTCGACGGGCGCGACATCCTTTCCGCCCCCCGCGTCACGGTAATCAGCAAAACCATGGCGGCGCTTTACTTTCCAAATCAAGATCCCCTTGGAAAGCAGCTCACATTTGGTTTTCCTCTGGATAGCGGAGCAGCACGGTGGCTACCGTTCGGACACCGTGAGATCGTGGGGGTCGTGGACGATGTCCGGGACGTTGCCTTGGGTCAGGCTCCCGGGCCGATGATGTACGTGCCATACGCGCAGGCGCCATTTTGGGGCGCGAATGTAGTTGTAAAGAGTGCCTTGAGCGCATCGAGCGTGGCGGCCGCGATTCGCCAGGAAGTGCAGAAAATGGATAAGGACCTGCCTGTGACCGATGTCGAGACGATGCCGAATATTATGGAGACTTCGCTCGCGCAACCAAAGTTTCGCACTTTCTTGCTTGGCCTGTTTGCGGCCATGGCGTTGGCGCTGGCGGCCATCGGAATTCTCGGTGTGATTTCCTATTCAGTGTCGCAGCGAACGAAGGAGTTCGGGATTCGCATGGCGCTCGGCGCGCAGAGCGAAAACGTGCTGAAGCAAGTACTGAAAGAAGGTGCCCGGCTGGCGGCCGCCGGCCTGGCGCTCGGACTCGGGGGCTCGCTGGTAGCGACGCGGTTGATCGCGACTCTGCTTTTCGGCGTGAAACCGGCCGATCCGTTGACGTTTGCCGCAGTCGCGGCGATCCTTACGAGCGTTACGCTGGCGGCAAGCTACATTCCTGCGCGGCGGGCTACACGCGTCGATCCTATGGTAGCGCTGCGATACGAATAGTCCAACGCACAGCGGACCGGTCTTATCGATTGAGGTCCAACAGGTGGCGCCGCAAGGTGTCTGCTTGACTTTCACGCGTTCTTTCTTTACATCGGAAGCATTATGACTAGCCCACCGAGGGCCGCGCTCTTTTTCTGTGCTGGCTTGGCCGCGTTCTTCGCTCCAACACCTTCCCCCGCTGAGCCTCACGAGAATTGGCTGGAGATCCAGGCGCCACACTTTACGGTGCTATCGAACGCGGGCGAATACGAGGGCCGCAAGGCAGCCCTGCAGTTCGAGGAGATTCGCGCTCTCTTTCAGCATCTCTATCCGACACTAAGAGTGGATTCCGGGAAGCCGACGATTGTTTTCGCACTCAAAAATGAGGATTCCCTGAAACTTTTCATCCCGTCTTACGGGCAAAACAGCAAAGGCATGCACCTTGGCGGCTTCTATCACCCCTCCTATGACAAGAATTTCGCCGTCATCCGCACTGACATTCGCGGCACCGGTCCGCTCGGCTTCCATACTTTCTACCACGAATACACCCATGCCTTCTTCCGCTACAACTTCCGCGGGCTACCTTTGTGGCTTGACGAGGGGCTGGCGGAGTTTTACGGAAACACGAGCATTGACAGCAAGGAATCCGGCGTCGGCATCCCGAACGCAAATCAGATCCGGACGCTGAAGGAAAACAAGTTCTTACCCATCGATCAGCTTGTCACCATCGACCGAAGTTCACCGCTCTATAACACGCGCGAACACTCCGGCATTTTTTATGCGGAATCCTGGGCCCTGGTTCACTACCTGATGCTTTCGGATGACGTGCGCGGACAGGATCTGATCAACAAGTATCTCCGCGCCCTCCACGCCACCGACGACCCCATCGAAGCGGCGAACCAATCGTTTGGGGATCTCAAGAAAGTTTCCGACAAGCTCAACGTGTACATCCGCCAGTTCAGCTTTAAGTACGAGCGCGTGCGGCTGCAATCGAACCTTTCGGAAAAAGACTTCACGGCGCGCAAGCTTTCCGCAGCGGAGGGCGTCCAGGCAGTTGCAGACTTTTTGCTGCGCAGCAGTCACCTGCCTGAAGGACTTGAACAGTTGCACGAAGTTGAAAAACTGGACGCCGCAACCCGCGGCTATCACAGCGAACTCGGGCATTACCACTTGGCGAAAGCCGACTTCGCCAACGCGGAAAAGGAGCTGCAATCAGCGATTGCCGCAAATCCGAATGATATTTCCGCTCACATCGACATGGCGTTCGTGTATTTGCGCCGGGACAATTACACCCAGGAGTCCACGCCGAAAATCCGCGTTGAGCTGGAAAAAGTACTGAGCTTGAGCCCCGATTTTGCACCGGCGCATGCTTTCCTCTCCATCGCCTATGCCCAGGAGCCAGCCAAGGACGTTGACAAGGCGTTCAAAGCGGCGCGACGCGCTTCTGAACTCGAGCCTGGCAATCTGGCTTATTTTATTGATATTGGAAAGGCTCTGCTGGCCGCCGGCCGCATTCCCGATGCGAGAAAGGTAGCCGAAACCGCTCGCAAGGTGGCCACAACGACCGGCGACCGCAACATGGCCACAAACTTTACGAAGCAGATCGATTACAAAGTGAATCACCCGCAGGAGGGAGCCAGCGCCAAGTCCGCGGAGTCAGATCCCACCGCCCGCGATGCAGCTGCGGCGGGATCAACGGAAGGCCCAGCCCACGTCGAAGGACAGATCACGGAACTGCTTTGCGGACATCCGCCCGAGGTGCTTCTGACGCTTACGACAGACGCAGATTCCTTGCTGCTGCACGTGGCGGACATCGCGAAAATCTCGATACAGGATGGCGCCAAGTCTTCCGATGCCACACAGCTTCCCTGCTCCAAATGGAAAGATCGCCGGGCAAAAGTAGACTACCGCGCCATGACCGCCGGAATGGCCAAAGGCGAGGTGGAAAGCATCTTGCTGGAGTGAAATGCTGCCGGTCGGCGGGTGCGGTCTTTCCTCGGATCATTGCGAGGAAGGAGCGGTGGCGAAACGACGGTTCAGTCACTCTTCCTTATCGCGATACTCGCCGGGAACGTCGTCCTGGGGAACTTCGTGCGTGCGAACTTCGCCTTCGTCAGCATCCCCGGCGTCTTGCACGCCCTTCACGACTTCGGCCTCGAAGGCGTTTCCTTCCTCGAGCAATTCGTCCACGCTCTCCGAATCCGCACCTTCTCGGCTGGACAATCCCTGCAAATCTCCGGATTGGCCGCCAGAGCGTGCGGACAGCCCCTCCGGTGAAAATGTCACTGTATCGATGGTTTGGCTTTTGCCCCGAACCCGTTTCTTTACGGCGCGCGTGGCTTTTCCAACGGCTTTCTTCTTGGGAGCGGCCTTCTTTTTCGCCGACTTCCTCTTTGGAGTTGCGGCCTTTTTCTTTTGCTTCTTTCGGGATTTCTTTTTGGTAGCCATACGCGCAGTGTATCACTGGTCGACCATTCTGAGAGCCAGTACCGAGGGCAATTGGCTTCGGGGCGGGTTAGTGAAGCGGATGAGAGCAAGAGAGAAGCCGAAAAAAGAAGCCTCACGCCTGAAGATCTGAGCTACAGGAACTGGAGTTTATCGCGTTAAAATGCGCGACATCAATGAGGTGATCTACATGCGTTACATGTTGACCATTTGCACTTGGCTTCTCGTGCTTGCTTCAATGGCGGAGGGGCAGAAGCCGCCGCTGCTGCCGGAGAAGGATGTGGCGGCGCTGGCGAATGAGTTGAGCGGTGAGACGGCGAAGCGGAATTTGGAGGGGATTGCGCGGTTTCATCGGCAACGCGGGTCGCGGGGATTTCATGAAGCGGCGGAATTGGTGGCGGAGCGTTTGCGGGCTTATGGGTTGAGCGACGTCGCAATTTTGCAGTTTCTTGCGGATGGGAAGATTTTCTATGGAACCCAGAGGTCGCGACCAGCGTGGGATGCGGATGTTGGGGAGTTGACACAGATATCGTTAGAGTCTTCGCGGCCCTGCCAGGAGGGATGGCGGGAGGAAGTAGACAAATTGCACGCGGAAGGAAAAATTGGAGTCGCGATGGTTTGTCTCAATGTAAACGCGCTAGCGAGTTACGAGGCGATGCCGATTGTGTTGGCAGAGGATAGCGAGAGCGCGGATGTAATGGCGGATCTAGTGGATGTGGGGGAGGGGACGAAAGAGAGCGACTACGCAGGAAAGGACGTGAAAGCGAAGATTGTGCTGGTGAGTTCACAGGCTGGGGCGGTGCAGGGTTTGGCAGTGGGCAAATTTGGGGCAGTGGGAATTGTGAGCTACGCGCAGAACCAGAAGACGGCTTGGTGGGGCGAGGATGAGAATTTGATTCGCTGGGGACACCTGGAGACATTTTCGGCGAACAAAACGTTTGCGTTCATGGTGTCGTTGAAGACCGCGCGGGGGATGCGGGAGAGGCTAGCGAAGGGAGAGAAGATTCGACTACATGCGGTAGTGAAGGCGGGACAACATCCGGGAAATTATGAAGTGGTGACGGCGACGATTCCGGGGGCGGATGCGAAGTTGAAGGAGGAGGAGATTGCGTTTGGTTGCCACTTGGATCATCAACGGCCCGGAGCGAATGACAATGCCAGCGGGTGCGCGACGATTCTGGAAGTAGCGCGGACGCTGCAGAAGTTGATCAATGAGGGGAAGCTGGCCCGGCCTGCGCGGACGATTCGGTTTATTTTTCCGCCGGAGATTGAAGGGACGATGGCGCTGCTGAATGCGAGAGCGGCGCAATTTATGATTTACCTGGATGAGCATGGGCGCACAGCAGAACGAAATCAGCCGGTTCAACCAGGGAATCAGCTCCCCGTGGGCGCGGCTTCCGGCTCCGAATTTGCGAAGCGGATTAAGACAGTGGTGCACATGGACATGGTTGGGGGCGGGCCGGAGACGAAGGCGGTGTTCCACGTGACGCGCGGGCCGATGAGCTTGCCAAGTTTTGTGCATGACGTGGCGTGGGCGTTCGCGGAGTTTGTGAATGAGGAGTCGTACAAGTTTGCGGCGACGGGAAAAGCGGAATATCCGATGGTGGCGCCGGAAGGCGGGAAGGAGCCGCTGCGGGCTGAGTATTCGGCGTACACGATGGGGAGCGACCACGATGTGTATCAGGATTCGTCGTTTGGGATATCGGCGATTTATTTGAATGATTGGCCGGACCGGTACATTCATACGAATTTCGATACGGCGGCGAATATCGATCCCACAAAGTTGAAGAGGGCGGCGTTTATTGGGGCGGCGAGCGGGTATTATCTGGCAGCGGGGCCACAAAAGGAATACCGGCGTCTAGCAGACGCTCTTCTCGTGGGAGATGCCATTCGACAGTCGGAGTGGCAAGAGCGTTCCACACAGGTTTCGAGCGACCAAGTGTGCGTATTGCGCCAGGGTCAAGCGAAATACGAATTCAAGCTGAAATACCCGTACCGCTTGCTGCCCGGAATGCCACCCTTGGAGCAGCTCTCGCGCAGACAAGCAGGCAACTGTCCTCCGGAAAGCAAGCAGGAGGCCGCCGCGCTCCTCGTGTTCGGTCGTGGAACGGAGCCCAAAGGGCCACTGGCGGTGTTTGGGTATGACTATTTCGCGGAGCATGCGAAGACGGCGGGAGTAGCGACGCCGAAACTCCTGAGTTATGAAGGATTATGGGGCGGCGGCGAAGAATATGCATACGAAACGCTGAATTTTGTTGACGGTTCCCGCAACGCCTTGGATATCGCCCACGCGGTGTCGGCGGAGTATGGGCCGGTGCCGTTGGAGATGGTAGTGGAGTATTTGAGGGCGCTGGAGAAGATTGGGGTCGTGGAACAAGTGAAGTGATTATGTTCATTCAAAATCGAAGAGAGATTTCTCCCGCCGCGGCGGGCTCGAAATAGACGGATTAGCGAATCGAGCTGGGTAGTGCGGAACAGCGGTGTGCTAGCATCGAAGATTGCGCATTGAACGGGAGTCCGGGTAGATGGCGACGGCGATGAAGGCGTTGCGGAAGCTGCAGGCGGCGAAGGGCCTGCAAATGGATACGGTCGCCGTGCCTTTGATTGGGCCGACGGACGTGCTGGTGCGGGTGAAGACGGCTTCGATTTGCGGGACAGATTTGCACATTTATGGGTGGGACCGCTGGTCGCAGGGGCGCATCAAGCCACCGGTGACGCTGGGGCACGAATTTTGCGGCACGGTCGAGCGCGTGGGCGACGAAGTGCGCGCGGTGAAGGCGGGAGATTTCGTCAGCGCGGAGATGCACGTCAACTGCGGGCATTGCCACCAGTGCCGGCTGGGACAGGCGCACATCTGTCAGAACCTGCGCATCATTGGGATCGATCTGGACGGGGCGTTCGCGGAATTTGTGAAAATTCCCGCGCCGAATATCTGGAAGCTGGATGCAGCGATCCCCGAACATTACGGGGCGATTCTCGATCCGCTGGGGAATGCAGTGCACACGGTGCTGGCCGGGCCGATTGCGGGGCAGACCGTTTTAGTGACGGGCTGCGGACCGATTGGTTTGATGGCGATCGCGGTGGCCAAAGCCTGCGGAAGCTCGACGGTGTTTGCGACGGAGACGAATGAAAAGCGCCGCGCGATGGCGAAGAAAATGGGCGCGGACGTGGTGTTGAATCCCGCGGCGGAAGATGCGGTGGCAAAAATCCTGGCGAAAACGGACGGCACGGGAGTTGATGCGCTTCTGGAAATGTCTGGAAATCCGACGGCGATTCAGCAAGGGTTTAAAGCGCTTAGAGCAGGAGGGCGCGCTTCGCTGCTGGGGATTCCAACGGAGAATGTGCCGCTGGATCTGGTGAAAGACGTGATTTTCAAGGGCGCGACCGTGCAAGGCATCTACGGACGGCGAATGTATGAGACGTGGGTGCAGATGACGGCGCTACTGAAGGCGGGACGTTTGAATCTGGAGCCGTTGTTTGGCGAGCGGGCTTCGCTGGACAAATTCGAGAATGCCTTCACATTGCTGCAGAATGGCTTGGCAGGAAAGATTTTGCTGTACCCGAACGGAATCCCGCGCTAAATCAAGAGAAGTACCGCATGAATGAAACGGTCATATGTCCGCTGTGGGATTCTCACGACAAGCGATTTAGGTCGCGGCAATACATTGCTTGGGACCGTCCATGTGCGCGATGCAAAAGAAAGCTGGTTGTCGCTCAGGGAGTGAAGAATCGGATGGACGAAGGCGCCGAGCTACCACTCCTCTGTGAAGAATGTGCCTTGGTTGAATCTCACGCGCAACAATCGAAGAATTAGGATTAATTCCAGGAGCTGATCATGTCAGAAATCGGGACACAAACAACAAGACAGAATCCACTGCAATACGTTACCGACGAATTGAAGGAATTGCACGCGAAGGGCGTGGCGCCGAGGCTGCGCGTGCTTGAAGGCGAACAGAAGCCTGTGTGCATTTTCGACGGGCGGGAAGTGATCAATCTGGCGTCAAACAATTATCTCGGGTTGACGACGCACAAAGCGCTGCGGAAAGCGGCGCTGGACGCAGTGAAACGATATGGCGCGGGCGCGGGAGCCGTTCGAACGATTGCCGGGACAATGAAGCTGCACATGGAGCTGGAGGCGCGCGGCTTTCGAAAGCAACGATCAAAGTTTTCAAGCACAAGGACGTTCAGGACTGCGAGCGCATCCTGCAGGAACACGCCGGTTTTCCCGGGAAGAAGCTGATCATCACGGACGGGGTATTTTCGATGGACGGCGATATCGCGCGGCTGCCGGAACTTTGCGACCTCGCCGAGAAACACAACTGCATCATGATGGTGGACGACGCGCACGCTTCGGGCGTGCTGGGACGCGGAGGCCGTGGAACGGTAGACCATCACCAATGCCACGGGCGCGTGCACATCCAGGTGGGGACGCTCAGCAAAGCGATTGGGGCGATGGGCGGGTACGTTTGTGGCTCGCGGGACCTGATCGATTTTCTGTATCTGCGGGCGCGGCCATTTCTTTTTTCGACTTCGCACCCGCCTGCTACGGCGGCGGCATGCCAGGCGGCGTTCGCGCTGCTCGACTCGCCGGAAGGCGAAAAGTTGGTGAAGAAACTCTGGGCCAACACGAAAATGTTCAAGCGCGAATTGAAGAAGCGCGGGTTTCAGTTCAAGGTGAGCGAAACGCCGATCATTCCCATTCACGTGGGAGAGGCGGCGAAGGCCTTCGAATTCTCGAAGAAGCTTTTTGACGCGGGCGTCTTTGCGCCTGCAGTCGGATATCCGACCGTTGCGGAAGGAAAAGCGCGGCTGCGTGCGATTGTCAGCGCGACGCATAAGCGGGAGCAGTTGCTGCGCGCGGCGGACATTTTGGCCGAAGTGGCAAAGCCGCTCGGAATCATCTAGGCTGCGCCCTGAGGGCCTGGTCACCCTGTAAATCCTGCCTAGCACACGTCATTTTTCCGCGGTGCGGGGCCCCCGGTTATTCCGTTAACTTACAGAAACCAATGCCTTTACGCACGGCATGGCCCTTGCCACTATCTAATTGGTTCTTGGATGCCCTTATAGTTGAAAGCAAACCCAGTCTTTCTATAGATGCAGTCTGGAGGAGGAATTACGATCATGAATCGCATAGGGATGGCAATTGTTGTGGGGACGTTTTTCTGCTTGAGCGCTGCGGCACAGGCGCAGACGGGTGCTCAGGCAGGTGCGCAGAGCAGCAGCCAGACATCGGTGCAAGCCGGCCAGACGCAGGCGCAAGCATCGGGCAGCGCATCGGCATCGACCGCGGCGTCGGCGCAGAACGGCCAGACCAATGGTTCATTGGCGAGTGGCACGGCGTTCAACGCCGCGCTGAGTTCGCCAATCGACTCGAAGAAGTGCAAGCCGGGTGATGCGGTGAATGCGCACACCACGGAAGCCGTGAAGTCCGAAGGAAAGACCGTGATTCCCAAGGGTGCGAAGCTGGTGGGACACGTGACGCAGGCTTCGGCGCGTGCCAAAGGCGAAGCGGAATCAGCGTTGGGCATCGTGTTTGATCGCGCGATCCTGAAAAATGGCCAGGAGATTCCATTGAGCGCGGGGATCCAAGCCCTTGCCGCGGCACAAAGCAGTGCCTCGGCTGCGGGAACGGACATTGATGCGTTTGGCGGCACGGGCGCTTCGGCTGCGGGATCAGGCGCGGCCGGCGGACGCAGTGCGCTTGGTGGAGTGACTTCGGCAGCGGGCGGAGCAGTGGGCGCCGTGACGAACACCGCAGCTAATGTCGGCGGAGTGGCCGGCGGAGCGGTGAACACGGCCGGAAACGCTGGCGGAAGTGTCGCAGGCGCCTCGAAGGGAGCCGTCGGCGGATTGAACGCCGCCGGTCAGCTCACTTCAAACAGCCAAGGCGTTTTTGGACTGAACGGTCTGAACCTGAACGCGGCGGCCTCGAATGCCACGCAAGGTTCGGTGATTACTTCGGCGGGCAAGAACGTTCACCTGGATAGCGGCACGCGGATGCTGCTGGTTTCGCAGGCCCAGGCTGGCTCGCAAGGTGAAGCCAAACAGCCCGCGGCGAGCAAGCCAGAACCAAAGTCCGAGCCGAAACCGAGAACCAGCCAACCCGAGCAACCGTAAATGTCAGATGTCTTGAAAGGACCGCGCGGGGACTCGAGCTCCCCGCGCGATTCTTTTCATGCCTGAGCAATCTGGCGCTTCAAGCTTTCCGTGTCGCCAAGCACATAGCCCGAAACGATCTTGGCCTCTCGAAATTGAAAGATGGCCAAGCCTTGGTAGCTGATTCTCCTTCCTGTGCCGGAAAAACCGAACAATTCTCCGAGATGAGTGCCCGTGTAGGTGAGCCGGGCGGCGACTTTGTCACCCTCGCTGATGATTTCTTCAACATGATTGTGAAAATCGGGAAACGCGACGCGGATTCTGCTCACGTATTGTTTGAATTCTTCGAGGCCATGCACAGCAGTACCGATCGAACCGCGGAAGACAATGTTAGGCGCGATGAGTTCTTCGAGCGCCGCTGCGCTCCACGCATTCCAAAGCTCGGAGTAGTATCTGCGAAGCAGTGATTTGCAGTCAGGCATAAGCAAAATTCTCTCGTCTATGGTCGCTTTCCCATAAGCGGAACTCAACGACCAATTTGGGCGTCAACTCTTTAACGAGATTCAACAAGAATCTCATGCAGCAAGCTGACATCTGCGAGGTTCACCGGCTTCCAGTCCCTTCTTCATCCTTTGCTATACTCGCCCGCATGCCTTCCAGTCCAAAAAAACTCTTTCTTGTCGATGCGATGGCGCATGTTTATCGCGCGTTTTTTGCGCCCATGCCTCAGCGGCTCACCGGTCCCGGCGGCATCCCTACAAACATTCCCTTTCTATTTGGAAATATCCTGAAGCGGCTGATCAAGGACTACCAGCCGGACTACATCGGAATTGTTTTTGATCCTCCGGGAGCAACTTTCCGTGACAAGCTTTTCGAGAAATACAAAGCGCAGCGGCAGCCCATGCCGGACGAAATGCGCGTGCAACTGCCCCTCGTTCGCCGTTTGTGCGAGGCGATGCGCCTGCCGGTTCTGGAGCTTCAAGGATACGAGGCCGACGACGTAATTGGGGCGATAGCCGCGCAGGCGGCCAAGCAAAATGTCGAAGTGCTGATCATTTCAAACGACAAAGACATGATGCAGCTCGTCAATGGCGGCGTGCGCATCTTGCGAACCGGTTCGGGCGGAGCAAAGTCGGACGTCATTGTGGACAAGGAGAAGGTGAAAGAAATTCTAGGGGTACCGCCGGAGAAGGTAATCGACGTCATGGCGTTGATGGGCGACACCGTGGACAACATTCCGGGCGCGAAAGATCCAAATGAACGGCTAGCCGAAGGGGAGCGACGGAAGCCTGGTATTGGGGAAGTTGGTGCTCGAGAGTTAATCCAGAAATTCGGGTCCGTTGAAGAGACATTGCGAAGAGCGGGAGAAGTCAAAAGAGCAAACTATCGCGAGGCTCTTCAAAAATACGGCAAGTTTGTCCTTTTGAGCAAAGAACTCGCCAAAATAAGCACAGATATCCCTTTTGAGATTAATCTTTCTGCGCTGGCGCTCCGGGAGCCAGATGTCAGTGCTCTCGCTACGCTCTATCGTGAACTGGGCTTCAGCTCGCTGTTAAAAGATCTGGGGGCGGAAGCAGCTGCGCCCTCCGTGCCCGCAGATTCGGAACCGGCTGTGCAGGCGGATTACGCACAGCTTGGCGACGTCGCCGAGTTCCGCGAGTATCTGGCCAAACTCGCTGCAAGACAGCCCTTGGCGGTCTGGCTGAACCTCGAGGCTGGAGAGCGCGAATCGGAGGGATTTGGAACGCGCATCGCTTCAATCGAAGTTTCCTCGAAGGCCGGCGAGGGGCGCGCGGTTTGGATGGACGAGCAGGGCGAAGCGTTGAAGGCGCTCGCGCCACTGCTTGCCGATTCAAAACGCCCCAAGATTGTTCACGACCCCAAACTCTTCCAATTGCTGGCGGGCCGGGCGGCGAATGTTCGCCACGCGACGCAGATTTATTCCTACCTTCTGCGGCCTACGACGGCGAATCACAATTTCACCGACGTGGTGATGCGGCAATTCAACGCGTTGATAGGTGGCGGGCCCGGCGAGCGCGCCGATTATTTGCAGCGGCTGGCGCCTGCGCTCCACGCGCAGGTTCAGGAACAAAAGCTTGAAGACGTCTACGAAAAAATAGACCTGCCGCTTGCACCGGTGCTCGCGGATATTGAGCGGACTGGCGTTCGCGTTGACTCTAAAGAACTCGAGAAGATGTCGCGGTTGATGGAAAAGGAAGTTCGCCGCTTGGAAAAGGAGATTTGGAAGCTGGCGGGCTTGGAGTTCAACGTCAACTCGCCGACACAGTTGGCGGAAATCCTTTTTGACAAACTGAATCTTCAGCCCAACGCGCGGCGCGGAAAGGCAAAGGCGCGGTCAACGGCCGCGGATATTCTTGAAGAATTAGCCGCGCAACATCCTCTCCCGGCGAAGATCATCGAGTACCGGGAAATTGCGAAGCTTAAATCGACTTACGTTGACGCGCTGCCGAAACTGATTCACCCCGAAACCGGGCGCCTGCACACGAGTTTTTCGCAGACCGGGACCGCCACGGGCCGGCTCAGTTCGAGCGATCCTAATTTGCAGAATATTCCGATCCGTACCGAGCTGGGACGCGAGATTCGCGCCGCGTTCGTGGCGGAGAAAGGAAAGATTCTGCTATCCGCGGATTACTCACAGATCGAGCTTCGCATCATGGCGCATTTTTCGAAGGACCCCGTGCTCGTCGAAGCCTTCCGCAACGGTGAAGACATCCACGCGCGGACTGCGCAAGAAGTCTTCGGCGTGGGGCCGATGGCGCAAACCGCGGAGCACCGCCGCGCCGCAAAGGCCATCAATTTCGGCATCATTTACGGCCTTTCGCCTTTCGGGCTGGCGCAGCAATTGGGCATCGAACAGAAAGAAGCCGCGAAATTCATCAACGCCTATTTCACGCGCTATCGCGGCGTGAAGGAGTATCTGGACAATATTCTTGCCGAAACGCGCAAAACCGGCGTGGCTAAGACGTTGTTCGGAAGAATCCGTCCAATCCCTGAAATCAATTCACCGCAGATGCAGCTCCGCAATTTCGCGGAGCGCACCGCGCTCAATTCGCCGCTACAGGGCACTGCCGCCGATTTGATCAAGCTGGCGATGATCCGCATCGACAGACGGTTGGCGGAAGAAGAGTTCGACGCCAAAATGATCTTGCAGGTGCACGACGAGCTGCTCTTCGAAGCTCCCCCAAAAGAACGCACGAAGCTGACAAAGTTAGTGAAGGAAGAGATGGAAGGCGTCCATAAACTTACTGTGCCCATCGTGGTTGAAATCGGCTCTGGGCCTAACTGGCGTGACCTGGAATAACCCTTCTCCGCTGCGCGGCGGAATCCAAGATTTATTTTCTTGATTCTTTCAATCTTCTTTCCACGGGCGTAGAATCCGCTTAAAACCAAGCCGAACTCAGTGATTCGGCCCGGCACATCCCGTCAGGAGGAAATTATGCGCAGGTCAGTTCTCGTCCTGGGTGCGATTCTGCTTGCGTGTTTCGGGATTTCATACGCTATGAATTCCACTCAGGAAAAGCCGGGATCTTCAGAGCCGCAAATGAAGCCGGAAGACGCCGCCAAGAAGAATCCTGTCTCGCCAACCCCGGAAGGATTGGCGGAAGTGCGCAAACTATTTGGCTACAATTGCGCCATGTGTCACGGCAAGAGTGGCGACGGTAAGGGTGATCTTGCCGCGGACATGAAGCTGGAACTCCGCGACTGGCGCGACCCTTCCTCGATTGAGAAAATGCGACCCTTCCTCGATTGAGAAAATGACCGACGGCGAGCTTTTTTGGGTGATCAGCACCGGTAAGGGGAAGATGCCGGGCGAAGGCGATCGAACGCCGGATAAGACACGCTGGAACTTCGTGAACCTGGTGCGCTCGTTCGCCAAGAAGGGCGCCGGGGATAAACCAAAGGCAGAGGCACCGCCGAGTTAGTGGCATTCAGCTTTCGTCGGAACTCTTTTGGAATGCGGAATTGGAGCCAGAATGGCCGCGGCCATTAGAGGCCATTAGCTCTATGGTATGCTCGCCTCGAATCTTCCCAAAAGGAGTCTTCCAATGGGGGGAGAAGTTTTTGCTCGTGGATGTTCGCGAGGACAACGAATGGGCCAACGGGCATCTTCCAGGCGCCGTTCACTTAGGCCGGGGCATTATCGAACGCGACGTCGAGCAGCGGGTTCCGGACACGAATACGAAGCTCATTTTGTATTGCGGCGGCGGATTTCGCTCCGCGCTCGTGGCTGAAAATCTTCAGAAGATGGGCTACAACAACGTTGAATCGATGGACGGCGGGTGGAAAGGCTGGCTGGAAGCGGGTCTGCCGATAGCAAAAGATTAGTCGAGCTTGACCGAGCCCCTGGCCGGCCAAGGATCACTCGGGAACGCCAGTTGCCGCCGCCATCAGTGGCGGGATATTGTGGTTCAGATGGAAAAAGTTCCCCGGATCGTAGATAGTTTTGATCGCTCTGAGGCGCTCCCATCGTTCCCGATAGGCCTCGGGAACGCGATCGCCTTCATCGCCACTCATGAAATTGACGTAAACTCCCGGAACCATAGCTGGCCGCAACCGAGCAAACAAGTCGCGAATCCACGAAATATTTGCCGCATCGTCCGCCGGTTCTGACCAGTTTCCCAGCAGATTCAGAACAAAGGGCGAGCTACGATCACCAAAGGCGGTCTCGCCGGGCCCAACCCGCCCAGCGGCGCCGCCGAGGTAGGCCAGCTCAATTTCATTCGAAATAGATGGATTCGTAGCGAGCGCCTCGATCATGATGTCGATGCTTTCGTCGTTCAAGGTCTTGAAATACCCGGCTTTCGTGTAGTAGCGGCGGTCATGTGGGAAGTCGGAATCCGCCAGGGTCTGTAACGCACGGAATGAAATCACCTCTTTGGTGACTGCCTTGTGATTGCCAACCGTGAAGGCACGATCCACATACTGGCGGCCTTCTTCGAGGTCGCCAACCCAAAGCGCAGACGTACTTGCGATTGGGCTTCCGCGGACTTCAACGGGAATGTTCTCCTCGTGGGGCCCGATCCTCAATGAGAAGCCCCATCTCAAGTTATCCGGCGCTTCTGGCATGAAGTCGCGCCAATGCCGCAGAAGACCTAGCGCTTCATCGCCAGGACATATCCCTCTACCGAACAAAACCGAACTTACCGGATGAAGTGCTACTTCGAATTCGGTCACGACCCCAAAGTTGCCGCCTCCTCCTCGCAAAGCCCAAAAAAGGTCCGAGTTCTCTCTGTCGTTGGCGCGGACTACCGATCCATCCGCGACAACCACAGTAAAGCCCCGCACATTGTCACAGGATAGGCCATACAAACGATTGAGCCATCCGGTTCCGCCTCCGAGAACCAGGCCGCCAGCACCTGTATGGGAGACCACACCTGAAGGAAATGCGAGCCCCACGGTTTGCGTTACCGCGTCAATGGAACCGAGCAGGCATCCACCCTCGAATCGCGCAGACCGGGTCTCTGGGAAGACTTGGACGTTGCGCATGGGCGAGAGATCAATTACCAGGCCGTCATTGCACGTGCTAAAGCCGGCAAGGCTATGGCCTCCACAACGAACTGCGGTGATAACACCCGCCGAGGAAGCCTCCCGCAGAGCCACTTGTACGTCACTTGAATCGTTACATCGAGCGATCAGACCTGGCCGACGAGCAACCAAGCCGTTCCAAATTCGACGGGCATCAGGGTACTCGCCGTCATGGGGCCGCAGTAAACTCCCTTTGAAGGGACGTTTGAGAGAGCCATAGACTTCTTCAGTTGCTTTGCTCATGTGTACTGGAGGCGGCAATCAGTATTGCCAACGGAACTGAAGAACGACCTGCAGGATAGGGATGATCCGACAGAGATGCAAGCGGCATTCCGATAGCACGTGACTTGACACGTGCATGCATGCATTGTACGGTTCGCGTGCTTCGCTTCCGCCCAGCGGACGTCGTAGTACCGAATCGGTTCAGAATGGGACCCAAGGAAATGAAATGAGTGGTATCGCTAACCCTACCTCTGTTTTGGATCGGCGCTCCCGGTTCCCAATCGAGTCAATCCGCTCGTTGTTTCCGGCTCTTCACCGGGAACCCCTGTTCATATTCTTCGACAATGCCGCAGGCGCGCAAGTGCCGCAGATCGTGCTTGACGCAGTCAACCGGCACTTGGTGGAGCGCAACGTGCAGCGTGGAGGCCGCTATCGGCACAGCCAAGAAGTGGATGCGACCATCACGCGGGCCCGCGAAAGTGTGGGTGTGTTTCTCAACGCGCGCGATCCGAGCGAAATCGCATTTGGCATGAATGCGACTTCTTTCATCCGGATCGTGAGCCTGGCGATTGGACAAACGCTGCAGGAGCGGAACGAAATCATTGTCACAGACATGGATCACGAAGCCAACGTTGCCACGTGGCTGGCGTTGCAAAGAGAAGGGGCAAAATTCCTGTGGTGGAAGATGCGGGACGACGGCAATTTACATCCCGAGGACTTGAAACCCCTGCTGTCTTCGAGAACACGCTTGGTGGCGTGCACGGTCGCCTCAAATGCACTTGGCTCGATCGTGGACGTTGCGGTGGCAGCCAAGCTCGCGCATGGAGTGGATGCCGAGATTTTTCTGGATTGTGTGCACTATGGGCCGCACGCGGCAATCGATGTACAGGCTTTCGATTGTGATTATCTGGTATGTTCTGGTTATAAGATCTTTTCTCCGCACATGGGATTTCTCTGGGGGCGCCGCAAACTTCTTGAGAAGCTGCCAACTTTCCACGAGGACTTCATTCCGGACGAGCCGCCGGGAAAAATCGAAGCGGGCACGTTTATTTACGAAAATGTAGCGGGCATAGATGCCGCCGTCTCCTATCTGGAGAATCTGGGAAAGACTCTGGCAATTGGAGAGAGGGATAATCATGTCTCCAAGCGCGGCAATCTCGTGCGCGCGATGACGGCCATACGTTCGTATGAGGAATCGTTGTCGCTCGAACTGCTGCGCATTTTGCGGGATTGCGGCGCCACTATCTATGGCGTGCGAGAGGATCATCGGGTGCACGAGCGCGTGCCGACATTGTGCTTCAATCTAAAGAAGATCTCTCCGTCGAGAGTCACAGAGACCATGGCCGACGCCGGCATTGGGATACGCGATGGCCACATGTACACACCGCGCCTGATGAAGCGATTCGGGTTGAGTCAGGATAGCGGCGTAGTTCGAATCTCCGCGGTCCACTACAACACCATGGAAGAGATACATCGCTTTGCGGAAGTTCTGTTCGACTTGAGCAAGCATGGGTAAGCTTCCTGAGCCCTTTCAGGGCCTCGCGCCCGGCAGCACAGACTTGCCAGGCCACAAAGCGGAAAGCGGAGAACTGAGGCGGAGGCTAACCCAGCGGCAGCTCAGCATGCTGGCCATTGGCGGAGCGATTGGTGTTGGGCTCTTTTTGGGAAGCAGCGTGACGATTCGCCTGGCGGGGCCGGGTGTGATTGTTTCCTACCTTCTCGGCGCGGTCATCGCTCTCATCGTCGCTTACTCACTGGTGGAAATGGCAGTCGTGCACCCGGTCGCCGGCTCTTTTGGCGTCTATGCTCAGACGTATCTCAGCCCTTGGGCGGGATTCACGGTTCGCGCTACGTATGGACTGGTTCAAATCATAGCGATTGGCGCGGAAGTGACGGCCGTGGCCATCTATTTTGCGTTTTGGTTTCCCTCGATCCCCCAATGGATCTGGGTGGTAGGGGTTTCGATCGGACTGGTCGCGCTGAATATGCTGCAGGTGGCCCGCTTTGGCGAGTTCGAGTACTGGTTTGCGTTTATCAAAGTTCTGGCGATCATCGTTTTTATTGTCGTGGGTCTGGCTTTGATACTTGGTCTGGGGCCAAGGCCGGCGGTTGGTTTGTCGAATCTCACTGCGCATGGTGGCTTTCTACCTTATGGCTGGAGGGGCGTGTGGCTTGCGCTTACTCTAGCGCTTACAAGCTACATGGGCGTCGAAATAATCGCGGTCACTGCGGGCGAAGCGGAGCGACCGGAGGAATCCATTCCACGCGCGATGCGTACGATTGTGTTTCGGCTCATCCTCTTTTACGTTCTCGCCATTACCATTATGTTGGCGATGACCCCTTGGAATCACGCGGGCACGGCCACCAGCATTACGGGGAGTCCGTTCGTGAGCGCCTTTTCAGCCGTGGGCATTCCCTATGTTGCAAGCATCATGAATCTGGTGGTGATCACGGCGGCCCTCTCGAGTTCCAACACCGATTTGTATCTCACCACGCGCATGCTTTTTTCCCTGTCCAGGGGAGGATACGCACCAGAATGGCTCGGACGCCTCAGCCAAAATGGCGTTCCTCGGCGCGCGCTGGCTGTATCGACGGGAGGTATGGCGGCAGCGATATTGCTTGCGATTTATGCGCCGGCGAAAGCGTTCCTCATACTCTATGGCGTTGCCGTCGCGGGGATGTTTTTTGTTTGGATCATTATTCTGCTGACGCATTTCGCGTTCCGGTGCGCGCTCGGTCGCGAGCGAATCGCTCGGCTTCCCATGCGTTTGCGATTCTTTCCGTATTCGACATGGCTGGGAATCGCCGCTCTGCTCGGGATCGCCGCAAGCACGTTTTATGTCCAGGGCTTGCAGTACTCGGTTCCAACTTTCGCCCCGTTTCTTCTGCTGATTTCTCTTGCATATTGGAAAGTCCGGCGAGGGAAAGGGTTTGCGCCCGGAATGGAACACAAGTAACCGAGTGGCTACGCAGAGGATCTTCTATCCCAACCAACAACAGCCATGTCATGACCACACTTACGCCGATCGGACAGACTGGCTGGGACGGAAGAATTCGAGAATTAACCTCTGCGAGTGCCAAGCCCTCTAAAACAGAGCCGAATCAAGGATGAAGGGCCTTCTCGAGTTTTTCGACGACTGTACGCACAGCAGGGGCCATTGAGCCAAATGGCTCGAGACGTAGGTATTCATGATACTCGTCGAGAGCGCCCTGAGCATCCTGCTCGCGCAGCAGGATATTTCCCAACAAGGCGTGAGGCGAAGCGGCGTCCGGCATAGCAGACACGGCTTTGCGGGCATGGGGATCCGCTTCCTTCCAGCGGCCCAGGAACCAGTAGGTTTTGGCAAGTTCATAATGGCCCGCAGGGGCATCGGGCTTCAATTCGAGGCCACGGAGCAGGACCGTTTCGGCCTGGGGATACACCTTGGTTTCGTTAAGAACAGCGCCCAACGACAGGTACGCGTCCGAAGCTCTGTTATCGAGCTGAGTGGCCCTCTGCAACGCCTTTTCCGCTTCCTTCCAATTTTCTTGCTGGATGTAAGCGGTACCCAGCAGAGTGTAAGCCTGAGGGAATCCCTCGTAGAATTTAATCGCCTTGCGAAGATGAGAAACACTCTCGTCCGGTTTGTTCTCCTTTAGGGCAGTTTGGCCCTTTTCGAACTCCGCGCGGGCATTTTCCGGAACCGCAAGATCAGCAGCAGAGACGACGGGAATTCCTGGATGGGCGTCAGGGACAGTTGTTCCGCTGTCGGGTTTCAATTCCAGGGTCGCATATGCTTGCATGGTGTCGACAAAATCGATGTCAAGTGAAGATTCCCTGTAGCCAAACTGCTTTACCCGAACGGTATATTTTCCTGCCCCGCCCGGCACAAATCGGCATCGTCCCGCTCCGTCCGTCGTGCAGTCGACGACGGAAGCGCCTCCTCCAACTTCCAGGCGCAGATGGATACCTGTAGATGCTGCGGTCCCGTCAGGATTGCGCACCTGGACGACAATTTCCGCATTCGCGCTGGAACGCGCCCCAGATGGCATTCCCTGAGACCAAGAAGGCCAAGGCAGAAGGAGTAAGGATGCCAGCAAGGCGAACAATAGAGAGAGACGCTTCATCAAATCGCCTTTGCAACTACCGCCGGCCTGAAACATGGAAGGCCGGCCAAGAATGTCTTCGAACACACGAGGAACGTGTCCGCTTCTGAATGATACTCCCATGGGTACTCTACAGTGGGGAGAAAATCGAAGAGCGCATGCTGGAGGTTGGTTAACGATGAAGACCCTCTTGAACCTTTTCGATCACTGGCCGCACCCCCAGCACCGGCGCAATCAAGTCATCTGAGATCGAGGCGCGCAATCGCTATTAAAAGCTGCCCAAGCGCAATGCCATCATTACTAGAGAGGAAATTTGGCTGGGGCGGAAGGATTCGAACCTTCACCGTCCTCATTAACAGTGAGGTGTCCTACCAGTTGGACCACGCCCCAGCGGCGTGCGGCGGACCCCGGCTGGCCGGAGCCACGCTGAAGAGAGTAGGCTCCGCCGTGATAAAGAGCGGCGGAGGGTATCTCTAAGATATCACGACCCTGCCCTTGGCAGATGCCCAGGTCAAAAATGAAGTGAAAATTTTTTTGAACTTCTCCATTTGCCCAAGCATCACACTCTCCGATGGTAGACGGGTGCGGGAGGAGAAGTAAGTACGAGCGATATATTTCGCCTTTACTTCGTTCACCGTTCCGGCTCAAGCAAGCAAGCGGAGAAACTGTTTGAAACTTTTCAAGGTGCCACAAGTTCTGTAGAGGAAGTTGCCAGAAAGTGTTTGAAAACAACCAGGCGCGAAAGTTGCAATCCAGAATGTTTTGTTGGACACTATCGCGTCAAGCACGGCCCGGGTTTGCACTATCCGGTTAACTCGTGGGACGCTCTGACCATAGCTCCCTTCCGGAGCGTTCCCCCGTATAGTGCTGAAAAGACATGGCCCAGATTTTTCATCGCAGTACGAATTTCATCGCGCGATTCAGTGTGTTTTCGGCCCTTTTTTTGGTCGGAGTGGCGCTCGTAGCCGTCCTCGCGGTCGCGCGCTCGCCCTATATGAGTCGGCAAAACATTTCCCGCGAGCAGCCGGTGCAATTCAGCCATAAACATCACGTCGGCGATGACGGCATTGACTGCCGTTATTGTCATACCGGCGTGGAAACTTCCGCGGTTGCCGGAATCCCGCCGACAAAGACCTGCATGAATTGCCATTCGGTTCTTTTCAGTACTTCCGCCTACCTCGAGCCCGTTCGCGAAAGCTATCGGACTGATAAATCTATCGAATGGGTTAAAGTTCATCGTTTGGCCGATTTCGTATATTTCAATCACAGCATTCATATCAACAAGGGCGTGGGCTGTTCGTCGTGCCACGGGCAGGTCAACCAAATGCCGCTCGTGTTTCAGGCCAATACGTTGCTAATGCAGTGGTGTGTGGAGTGCCATCGCAATCCCGAGCAGGTGCTTCGCCCGAAAGATCAGGTCTTCAATATGGACTGGAAGGCCCCGGATAATCAGGCGGAAGTCGGCGCCAAGCTGAGGGAAGAGTACAAAATTCGGACCACGGCCGAGCTGATAAGCTGCTCGACTTGCCATCGCTAATGGACGTTATGCGCGAGCACGAACAACACGAACACTTGGACGGCCAGCACAACGATCCGGCCGCAGATGTGAAGTTGCACAAAGGCCCGATGGATTTGGCTGCTGTCCGCGCCAAGCTCCAATCGAAAACGGGCAAGCAATACTGGCGGACGCTCGAGGAGCTTGCGGGCGATCCGGAGTTTGCAGAGTTGCTTCACCGCGAATTCCCCCGCCAGGCCCCTTCGGAATGGGACGACAGCGTCGACCGGCGCGATTTCTTGAAGTTGATGGCGGCATCTCTTGCTTTCGCGGGCCTCTCCGGCTGCGGCCGCACGCCGGAACAGTACGTCGTGCCGTACGTCAAGCAGCCCGATGGATTGACTCTCGGCAAGCCGCAATTTTATGCCACGGCGATGCCGCTTGGTGCAGACGCCATCGGGCTGCTCGTGGAAAGCCACGAGGGGCGCCCGACGAAAATCGAAGGGAACCCCGATCATCCGTCCAGCCTTGGCGCGACGAACGTCTTTGCGCAGGCTTCGATACTGAATCTCTACGACCCGGATCGCGCGCAGACGGTGACGAAGTACGGCGAAATCCAGACGTGGTCGTTGTTTGTGGAGAGCGCGCAAGCAATTGCGGCCGGGATGAGAGCCACGAACGGCGCGGGTTTCCGCATCCTGACCGGAATTATCACTTCACCCACGCTCGCCGCGCAGATTCAGTCGCTCCTGACGCTGTTTCCGAAAGCCAAGTGGCACCAGTGGGAGCCAGCTGTCGGCGACGGCACGCGCGAGGGCGCGAAGCTCGCCTTTGGAAGCTACGTCAATACGGTTTATCGCCCGGAGAATGCTGACGTCATTCTTTCGCTCGATTCCGATTTCCTGGGCAGCGGCCCTGGACATATTCGCTACGCGAGAGAATTCTCGCGCCGCCGCAAACTGAATGGCCCGGATGACACGATGAACCGGCTTTACATGGTCGAGCCGACGCCCAGTGTCACCGGCGCGACCGCGGATCATCGCTTGCCCTTGCGGGCTTCGGAAGTGGAGCTCTTCGCGCGTGCGCTGGCAGCGAAACTCGGGATCGGCGGCTCCGGTGCGGCGCTTCCTTCTACCACGGGGAAGTGGCTCGACGCCGTCGCCAAAGACCTCCAGGCACATAAGGGCGCATCCCTCGTGGTTGCGGGCGAACATCAGCCCTCGGAAGTCCATGCGCTTGCGCACGCCATCAATGCCGTGCTCGGCAGTGTCGGCGCAACGCTGTACTACACGGAGTCCGTGGAAGCGAATCCGGTGAATAATCTCGAATCGCTGCGCGAATTGTGCAGTGACATTTACGATGGGAAGGTCGAGACACTTCTCATTCTTTGCGCTAATCCGGCATATACCGGGCCGCATGATTTTGATTTTGCCTCCAAGATCAAATTTGACGAAGTGAAGAAACGTAAGCTCGTCAAGAACACCATTTACGTCAGCTCGCATTTTGACGAGACCGCCGAGCTGTGCGACTGGCACGTTGCGGAATCACACTACCTCGAAACCTGGGGCGATGCACGCGCTTTCGACGGCACGGTCAGCGTGATTCAGCCGCTAATCGCACCGCTATACCATACGCACTCCGCGCGTGAGGCGCTTGGCGCCTTCGGTGACAAACCCGGAGTCTCCGATTACGATGCGGTGCGCGACCGCCTGAAGGCCGCGAATCCCTCCGCTGAATTCGAAAAGTTTTGGCGAAAAACCTTGAACGATGGCGTTGTAGCCGGTTCGGCGTTCGCACCCGTCAGCTTAGTCTCAAAACTTGGTGGCGGCGATCTTCCCGCCGTCAAAACCACCTCCGCGGGAGACATCGAATTCATCTTCCGCCCCGATCCTTGCGTATACGACGGACGTTTCGCCAATAACGGCTGGCTCCAGGAATTGCCCAAGCCGGTTACCAAGCTCACGTGGGATAATGCCGCGCTCATCAGCCCCAAGACTGCAGAGAAGTTAGAACTGGGACACAATGTCGCCTGGCGCGGCGGCGAGCACGGCAAGATTTATTCGAATGTCATCGACATTGCGCTTTCGGGCAGTAAAGTCACCGCCGCCGCATGGCGTTTGCCCGGCCAGGCCGATGGCGTAGTGGTACTTCCGCTGGGATACGGCCGCAAGAGAGCCGGGTACACGGGAACCAACAAGGGGTTCAACGCTTACGCCGTGCGCACTTCCGATACGCTGTGGACCGCGTCCGCGCCCGCCAGTGCCATCAAGAAAACCGGCGAGGATTATCCGCTCGCCTGCACCCAGTATCACTTCAGCATGGAAGGCCGCCAGATTCTCGCCACCGGAACCCTTGAGGACTATCACAAGAATCCCAATTTCGCTAACGAGCACGCGGAAGTGCCTCCGAAAGAACTTTCTCTTTACAAGGGCGAAGCGGAATATCCATACGACCGTGACAAATGGGCGATGGCCATCGACCTGAACAAATGCAATGGCTGCAACGCTTGCGTGATCGCCTGCCAGTCCGAGAACAACATCCCGGTCGTCGGCAAGGACCAAGTCATGCGTGGCCGCGAAATGCACTGGATCCGCATCGACCGTTATTACGAGAAAGCCAAATCCGCAACAAATGATCCCTCCAGCTACGACGAATCGCTCTTCAATCCGCAGACATTCTTCCAGCCGGTGCCCTGCCAGCAATGCGAGAACGCCCCTTGCGAGCAGGTTTGCCCCGTCGGTGCCACGGCGCACAGCGCCGAGGGTCTGAACGACATGACCTACAACCGTTGTATCGGCACGCGCTACTGCTCGAACAACTGTCCTTACAAAGTGCGCCGCTTCAACTTCCTGCGCTTCCAGGATTGGGAAACGCCGCAACTCAAGCTTTTGCGCAATCCGGAAGTCACCGTCCGCAGCCGCGGCGTCATGGAAAAGTGCACCTACTGCGTGCAGCGCATCAACAACGCGCGCATTGAAGCGGAAAAGTCCAACGCCCCGATCCACGATGGCGCGATTGTCACCGCTTGTGAGCAAGCTTGCCCCACTGAGGCCATCGTCTTCGGCAACGCCAACGATCCAAACAGCCGCGTCGCCAAATTGAAGGCGCAGCAACGGAATTATTCGATCCTCGGCGAACTGAATACCCGGCCGCGCACCACCTACCTCGCTGCGGTCCGCAATCCGAATCCGGAATTGGAGTCGGCATGAGCGCCGGGCAACCGCCACTCGATTCTCCCGAAATCCGCCGGCTGACTCCGGTGATTGGCCCTGGGTACACCTTCGGGTCTGTCACGGACAAAATCAGCGCCATTGTCCTGACGCGTCCAACCTCTCTTGGCTGGTACATTGGATTTCTGATTGCCTTCAGCCTTATGGGCGTGATGACCGTCGCTATCGGCTGGCTGATCATCAAGGGCGTTGGAATCTGGGGCATCAACATCCCGATCGGTTGGGGTTTTGCCATTGTCAATTTCGTGTGGTGGATCGGTATCGGCCACGCCGGCACGCTGATTTCGGCGATCTTGTTTCTGCTAAATCAGAAGTGGCGCACCTCCATCAACCGCTTCGCTGAAGCGATGACGCTTTTCGCCGTGGCCTGCGCGGGCATTTTCCCGCTCATCCACACCGGGCGCCCATGGATGGCGTTTTACATGTTCCCTTACCCCAGCACCATGGGACTCTGGCCGCAGTTCCGCAGTCCGCTGATCTGGGACGTCTTTGCCGTCTCGACTTACGGCACGGTTTCGCTGATGTTCTGGTTCGTCGGTCTGATCCCGGACTTGGCAACGCTGAGAGATCGCGCCATCAAGAAGCCGATGAAAGTTATTTACGGCATGCTGTCGATGGGTTGGCGTGGTTCGGCGCGTCATTGGCATCGCTACCAGTCTGCCTATTTGCTTCTCGCCGGTCTTGCAACGCCCTTGGTTCTTTCGGTGCACACGGTCGTGAGCTTTGACTTTGCCATCGCCATCGTCCCGGGCTGGCACACGACCATTTTCCCGCCATACTTCGTCGCCGGCGCCATCTATTCCGGATTCGCCATGGTTCTGACCATCGCGATTCCGCTGCGCAAGGTCTATGGCCTCGAAGACTTCATCACCATGCGCCACCTGGACAACATGGCCAAGGTCATGCTGGCCACCGGGCTCATCGTCGCGTATGGATACTTCTTTGAATTCTTCATGTCTTCTTACAGCGGCAACAAGTTTGATGTTTTTCTGGTCCAGCAGCGTCTCCACGGGCCATACGCGCCGTTTTACTACGCGCTGATTCTCTGCAACATCCTGCTGCCGCAGACGCTCTGGTCTTACAAGATGCGCCACAACGTTCCTTTTCTCTTCTTCATGTCCATCGTCGTGAACATCGGCATGTGGCTGGAACGCTTCGTCATTGTGGTCATCAGCCTAACGCGCGACTTCGTGCCCTCCGCCTGGGGCCGCTACAGCCCCACATTCTGGGATTGGGCCACCTTCATCGGTACCATGGGCATGTTCGTCACTCTGATATTCCTTTTCGTCCGCGTTCTTCCCGCGATTTCCATTGCGGAAATGCGCGAATTGGTGGCGGAGACGTCCGAGGAAAAGAAGTGATTCAGCAGCGTCCACATATTTACGGCGTGATGGGCGAGTTCGGCGCGCCTGAAGAACTCCTCCATGCCGTAGAGAAAATCCGGGAGGCGGGCTACCGCCGCTTCGATGCCTTTGCCCCCTTCCCCGTCGAAGGTCTCTCGGAGGCTCTTGGCCTGAAGCGCAACCTGGTGCCCTTCATTACTTTACTCGGCGGCTTGGCTGGGGGCTTGGGCGGTTTTGGTTTTCAATACTGGGCCATGGCGATCACCTACCCGATGAACATCGGCGGCCGTCCCCTCAATAGCTGGCCCGCTTTTATTCCCGTCACCTTTGAGCTGACCATTCTCGGGGCGTCCCTCGCCGCGGTTTTCGGTATGCTCGCCCTGAACAAGCTGCCCCAGCCGAATCATCCGGTTTTCAACGTCGCCCGGTTCACACACGCGTCGTCGGACCGCTTTTTTGTTTGCATCGAGTCCAAGGATCGGAAATTCCATCTTGGGGAATGCGCGCGCCTTCTCCAGGAAGTTCACGCGCACCATATCACCGAGGTGTCCCTTGACTAACACCTCGCGCTGCCTCGCCGCTGCTTGCGCCGCCGCTTCCCTGATTTTCTGCGGCGGTTGCGAATACCTCCGGCAGGACATGGCCAACCAGCCGAAAAACCGGCCGCTTTCGCCTTCCGAATTCTTTGGCGATGGCCGCTCGGAGCGCCCGCTGGTGGAAAACGCTGTGGCGCGCGGAGCGATTGCCGACGATGAACTCTTTCTTCCCAAGGATTCGAACAATTTCCCGCTGACCGTGGACCTCAAGCTTCTCGAGCGCGGGGAAGAACGCTACAACATTTTCTGTACTCCCTGCCACGGTTTGCAGGGCGACGGCAATGGCATGGTGGCCATGCGCGGCATGAAGCATCCGCCTAGCTATCATCAAGACCGCCTTCGCCAGGCGCCCAACGGCTATTTCTACGACAACATCACCAACGGTTTCGGCCAGATGCTGGGCTACTCGGCGCAGATTCCTCCGCGCGATCGCTGGGCCATCATCGCTTATATCCGCGCGCTGCAGCTCAGCCGCAATGCCAAGATTGCTGATTTGCCCGCGGAACTCCGCGAGAAGCTGAATCAGAGCGGAGCCCCGGCCGCCAAACCGAGTGCTACGAAAGATTCGACAGGAGGCAGCTTCTAATGGCTGCTCAGGAATATCAGGTGCCGGAAAGCGTTGGCCGCCTTCAACAACGGGCGCTATTCGTTGGCGGCGTCGCGCTCGTGGTTTCTATTCTCGGCACTCTTTACACGCATACCCCCGAGCTTTTCTATCAGTCGTACTTGATGAGTTTTCTTCTCATTCTCGGCCTGACCGTCGGCTCGCTTGGCCTCGTTATGCTGCAGCATCTGACCAGCGGCCACTGGGGCGTCATCATCCGTCGTCCCCTGGAATCGGCCACGCGTACTCTGCCACTAATGGCCGTCGCTTTCCTTCCTATCGCGCTTTTCGGCATGCACTATCTTTATTCGGGCCACGGAAACGAAAAAGGCTGGCTCAATGCCCCGTCCACAGGCGAAGGCGCTCTCTCGGATTTTCAAAAAAGCTACCTCACCACTCAGGGCACTTTCGGTTTTTACGGGCGGGCAGTCATTTACTTCGGCATCTGGCTTGTGCTGATGTTTACCTTCAATAATTTGTCGAAGCAACAAGACGCCAGGCCCGAGGACCGCGCGCTGCGTCTCCGCTTCAAAATGCTCGCCGGCCCGGGCATCATCCTCTATGTTTTCGTGATGAGCTTTGCGGCCATCGACTGGGCCATGTCCCTGTCGCCCCACTGGGCTTCCACCATCTACGGCTTTCTGTTTGTGGCAGGACAGCTGATCTCCTCCATGTCCTTCATGATTGCGGTGGTCGTGCTTCTGGCGCGCAGTGAGCCCTTCGCCAGCGTGTTGCAGAAGCGCCATTTGCACGATTTGGGAAAATTGCTCCTCGCTTTCGTGATGCTCTGGGCGTATTTCGATTTCTCGCAACTCCTGATTATCTGGTCCGGCAACCAGCCGGAAGAAATCAGCTTCTACCGCACGCGTCTGTACGGCGGCTGGGGCGTCGTCGCGGTGATCGTCCTGGTGTTCCATTTCTTTGTGCCCTTTTTCCTGCTCCTCTCGCAGGATGTAAAGCGCAATGCCAAAGTGCTCCCGAAAATCGCAATGTGGCTCATCTTCATGCGACTTGTGGATTTATTCTGGATGACGCGTCCGGAATTCACTTCTCGCGCCATGCCTACCTGGCTGGACATTGTTTTGCCCCTGGCCCTCGGCGGATTGTGGCTCGGCTTCTTTGCATTCAACCTGAAGCAGTGCCCGCTGCTGCCGCTCGGAGATCCGGATCTTGCGGAGGCCCTTGAGCACCATGAGCACTGAGTCTCACGACACAGGCCACGAGCCGCGCAACACGGACGTCTCGTTTGAAGAACGCGACATCCAAGCCGGCGTGATCTATAAATATCTTTTTGCCTTGGGCTTGGCTGTCGTGGTCGCCTTGTTCATCTGTGTTTTTATCCTGCGCTATACGACGGGTCTTACGGCTTCGATCGATGCGCCTCCGCCGCCATCGCGCGAGACCCATCAAAGGGAATTGCCGCCGGAGCCGCGGCTCCAAGGCTTTGGTTTTCCCGGCCAGAGAGCCGATCCGCAGGCCGATCTGCGCAAAAAGATTCAAGACGACTCTGAGGCCAATGAAAAGCTGGAGTGGATTGATCGGTCCAGCGGTATCGCGCAGATTCCTGTCAAGGATGCGATGAAGATCGTCGCCGAAAAGGGTTTGTCCCCGGCGCCCGAGGCGTCGGCGGAGAAAAAGAAATAGCGCCATGAAAAAAGTTCCCCATATCGTTGCGATTGCCGCGCTCCTGCTGGCCGCTGGCACGACGCTGCGTGCGCAGGCTGTTCCTGCCGGCACCGGGCCCGGGGCTTCGGCTATGCCCGCGGTTTTGCAAAACGTAGGGTTCGAGCCGCCGCTCGACGGTCCCATGCCGCTCGACCTCCCCTTCCGTGACGAAACTGGCCGCAGCGTTCAGCTTCGCGACTATTTCGGCCAGCAAAAGCCAGTGGTCCTCGCCTTCGTCTATTACGGCTGCCCCATGCTTTGCGATCAGGTCGAACAGGGCGTCGTCGGCGTGCTGAGAATGCTCTCGTTCAATCCCGGGCGCGATTACGAAGTTGTTTTCGTCAGCTTCGATTCCCGCGAAACTCCGGAGATGGCCGCCGAAAAGAAAAAGAAGGCGCTCGCTCATTTCCGCCGCCCGGAAACCGATTCTGGATGGCACTTCCTCACTGGCCCGAAGGAATCCATCGAGGCCGCGACCAAAGCCGCGAACTTCCGTTTTTCCTTTGACGCGAAAAATAATCTGTTCGCCCACGCCAGCGGCGTTTTGCTCCTCACCTCCGACGGCCGCATCTCCCGCTACTTCTACGGCGTCGAATTTCCCGGCCGCGACATGCGCCTCGGGCTGGTGGATGCTTCCGCGGGAAAAATTGGCACGCCCATCGATCACGTTTTGCTTTTTTGCTATCACTACGACCCGGCGGCGGCGGTCTACAGCGCATCGATCCTGAAAATTATTCGCCTCGCCGGCGTGCTGACGATTCTCTGCCTCGTCGGAGGTATTTTGATTTCCCGTCGCCGCGAATCGCTGGCGGCAGCCAGGAATCAGCCGCCTGCCGGCGGCCTGGAACGAGGAGCTCACTAAGCCGTGCAGCCGCAATTGCCAATCTATCCTGAGCAAGCGTCCAACTTCGCGCCGCAGGTGGACGCGCTGATGCTCTTCATCACTGGGATTTGCGTGTTCTTTGCGGCTGCCATTACCATTGCCATTGTCTATTTCTTCTTCAAGTACCATCGCAAGGATTCGAACGCCGTCGGCATTGTCACCCGCGAAGATTCGCGTCTTGAGGCCGTGTGGATGGTCGTTCCCCTGATTCTGGCCCTCGCCATGTTCGGTTGGGGCGCGGTGGTCTATGTGGACTATCGCGACACGCCGCGCGACACGCTCGACATCTACGTGATCGGCAAGCAGTGGATGTGGAAGGCGCAACAACCCAACGGCTTGAAGGAAATCAATGAATTGCACGTTCCCGTGGGCCGCAATATCCGCCTGATCCTCGCCAGCGAAGACGTCATTCACGATTTCTTCGTTCCCGCATTCCGCGTCAAAATGGATGTCGTACCCGGGCATTACAACACCATGTGGTTCCGCCCAACCAAGCCCGGCCGCTATCACTTTTTCTGCTCGCAGTACTGCGGCACCAACCACGCGATTATGGGCGGGTGGGTAACCGTCATGGAGCCGTCGGATTACGCCGCATGGCTTTCCGGCTCCTCCGGGGGAAACACTGATCCTGTCGTTGCGGGCGAAAAACTCTTTGCGGAAAAGGCTTGCATCACTTGTCATGTCCCGGATGGAACGGGACGTTCTCCCTCCCTCAACGGTGTGTATGGCGCGCAAGTCCTCCTTGCCGATGGCTCCACCGTCACCGCCGACGAAGCCTATATCCGCGAATCCATTCTTCAGCCAAACGCAAAAATTGTGGCCGGGTATCTGCCGTTGATGCCCTCGTTCCAGGGACAGTTGACGGAGGAGCAGATTGTCGCTCTCATCGCTTACATCAAGTCTCTGCAGTCGCAGCCGGTTCCCGCAAAGGGCTCCGGGATTGCGCCGCCCACGGGGAAGAGATAAGTCATGAACAACGCGCCGCCAACGCCAGACCACGAATTGCCGCACACCCATTATTTGAACGCCACCTATGGCTCCGGCATCCGTTCATGGCTGTTGACCACTGATCACAAGCGCATTGCTTTGCTGTATCTCTGCTCAGTCACTGTGTTCTTTTTCATTGGCGGCGTCCTCGCCACCATGATTCGCATCCATCTCTTGACCCCCGGCGGGGCGCTGGTCACGCCGGAAACTTACAACAAGCTTTTCACCATGCACGGCGTGGCGATGATTTTCTTCTTTCTCATTCCGTCAATCCCCGCTGTCCTTGGCAATTTCCTGATTCCCTTGATGATTGGCGCGAAGGATCTGGCCTTCCCGAAGATCAATCTTCTCAGTTGGTACATCTACATCATCGGCGGTTCCTTCGTTCTCTATTCATTTGGCACCGGCGGGCTGGACACCGGCTGGACGTTTTACACTCCGCTCAGCAGCGTGTATTCAAATTCCGCGGTGACCCCGGCGGTCATCGGCATCTTCATCAACGGGTTCTCCTCCATTCTCACGGGCCTCAACTTTATCGTCACCATCCACACCATGCGCGCCCCGGGAATGACCTGGTTCCGCCTGCCGCTCTTCGCCTGGGCCCATTACGCCACCAGCCTGGTGATGGTTCTCGGCACGCCCGTCGTGGCCATCACGCTCCTGCTTGCCGGCCTCGAACGCATGTTTCATCTGGGCTTTTTCAATCCCGCTCTCGGCGGCGATCCCATTCTCTTTCAGCATCTCTTCTGGTTCTATTCGCATCCCGCCGTGTACATCATGGTTCTTCCTGCGATGGGCGTGGTCAGTGAAATCATTCCGACTTTTGCGCGCAAACCCATCTTCGGATACTCCTTCATCGCAGGATCGAGCATCGCCATCGCGGTTATCGGCTTCCTGGTTTGGGCGCACCACATGTTTGTTACCGGCGAGTCCACTTACGCCGCTCTTACTTTTTCGTTCCTCAGCTACCTGGTGGCGATTCCCTCGGCGGTAAAAGTTTTTAACTGGACTTCCACACTCTACAAAGGCTCGATCTCCTGGGACACGCCGATGATTTATGCGCTCGGCTTTATTGGCTTGTTTGTGATCGGCGGCCTTACAGGGCTTTTCCTCGCCTGCCTGGGCTTGGACATTCACATTCACGACACCTATTTCGTCGTCGCCCACTTCCACTACATCATGGTCGGCGGCGCGGTCATGGGCTACGTCGGCGGCTTGCACTTCTGGTGGCCGAAGATTACCGGCAGGCTCTATCCTGAAGCCTTGTCGCGGGCTGCCGCCGTGGTTCTCTTCATCGGCTTCAATCTGACCTTCTTCCCGCAATTCATCCTCGGGTACCTCGGCATGCCGCGCCGCTATCACACCTATCCGCCTGAATTCCAGGTGCTCAACGTGTTGTCCACTGCCGGTGCTTCCATCCTCGCCTTGGGCTATTTGCTCCCAATGGTCTATCTGACTTGGTCCATGCGCTACGGCAAGATCGCAGGGCCCAACCCTTGGCCGGCCACGGGACTCGAGTGGAAAACAGCCTCGCCCCCACCGACGGAAAATTTTGATGTTACGCCGGAAGTAAACTGGGAGCCCTACGATTTTAAGAACCGGACTGATCTCGGATTGCCGGCGGCGGTGCCGTCGCCCGCGCCGGCTCATGGAGATGATTAGAGAGTTTAGTCTTTGTGTAGGGGCGGACTTCAGTCTGCCCTGCAGTTGGCCCAAGCCATAGATTGGCTTAGGAATAGGAGCACCGAGTGCACCGCACCGGCGAACTGTACGGACAATTTCAAACGCTTGAGCAGCAGAAGGAAACCGCCACGCTCGGCATGTGGATTTTCCTGGTCACCGAAGTCTTGTTCTTCGGCGGCCTGTTCTTGACCTACACCATCAATCGCAGAACCTTCAGCACGGCCTTCGGCATCGGCAGCAACACTTTGGATATCACACTCGGCGCTGGCAACACCGTTGTGCTGATTATGAGCAGTCTGACCATGGCGATGGCCGTATGGTCCGCGCAAGTCGGAAAGAAGAAACTGGTCAGTATTTTCCTGATCGCCACGCTAGGCCTCGGTACCGTCTTTCTTGGCGTCAAGGCCATCGAATACAAGCAGAAATTCGACCATCACCTCATTCCCGGCCGCGGCTTTGACATGAAATACCATCCTGCGCATCCTTTGCCCGGCGATGACCCCAGGGAATTGGCCCTGGAGAAGAAAGAAGTAGATGAGGCCTTCGCCGTCGATCCGGACATCAACTTCCACGGCCAGCTTTATTTCTCTTTGTATTTTGGAATGACCGGCCTGCACGCCCTGCACATGATCATCGGCGCCGGTCTCCTCATCTGGCTCATCAAAGGCTCGTTCGCCGGCCGTTTCACGCCGCAGTACAACACCCCCGTCGAAATCGTCGGTTTGTACTGGCACTTCGTCGATATTGTGTGGATCTATCTGTTTCCGTTGTTATATCTGATTGACCGACACCGGTAGGAGCAAAGGGAGCGTCGCGCGTGTCCGAGCACATTGTTTCGCCTAAAGTTTACATCGTCATTTTCGCAGCCTTGATGCTTGGCACGGCTATAACCGTCTGGGCCGCATTCCAGAACTTTCACCAGTTCAACATTGTCATCGCTTTGGTTATCGCCTCGATCAAGGCCACCCTCGTCGTTCTCTACTTCATGCATGCCCGCTATAGCCCCAAGCGCACCCAGATGGTCATCGTCTGCTCCGTCTTCTGGCTGGCCATCATGCTGGCCCTAACGCTCACCGACTACACCACCCGTTCTCGCGAAGTGACGCTAGCCGCGCCTCAGGTTATTCGCTGCGCCTGATCTCGAGCGATTTCTTTTCCACCCCCGAACTCAGGTTCCCCGTTTTCAGGCGCACTTTCGCCGTGCTCGAAAGTGTCCAGGGTGTTATTGGGGTGGCCGATGACCGCTTGGAGGTTCTCCGGGTCATCGTTCGGCGAAAGTGAAAGGGGGGAGTAGCGAACCGGCCCAGCCCTCAATCCCCTAAAGGGATCCTCGGCTCGCCTCCCCCACTGGCTCATGGGTTGCAACCCCCACGCCAAAGCTAAACCTTTTCTTTTCAACGACTGCCGAGCGATTTCCAAGTAAAAAAGCTCTACCCCCGCCGCAATTTTACCTGCCTGCTCGGGGGGCACAAAAGGGCAAAAATCCTGATTCGACGGGCTCTTTTATCTGGAAAAGCTGCTGTATCCCTATCATTTTGCTGGACATGCCAGCAACTCGCTCGGCCTCCGCTGCCCCCTTCAAGGCGTTTCGCCTCCCCGGCGCTACCGTCAGCACCTGCCGGTACGCCGTAAGGGCCTCTTTCGGCTGGTGCATCTCCATCAGCAGGTCGCCAAGCAATTCCCGTGCTGGGCGCACTGCTCCCGGCGTCACAGAATGCTTTTCCGCCGCATCTTCGTGGTCCGCCGCCATCCGTAGCAACCGCAGTGCATCGTAGGTTCGGTGCTCCGCAATCGCCACCCATGCTCCGGCCTCCTCGCCCTGGATCGCTACTTGTTGTGCCCAATACTCGTCACCTTTTTCTTTCAATTCCGCTGACAGTCTGCGCACCTGTTCCGCATGTTGCCGCGCGGCCTGCAGATTGCCCGTGTGCGCAGCCCCCAACGCGGCCGCCCAGTGCGAAATCGCCGCCACCTGCGGCTGGACCCCAGGGTCTGCCACCAGGTTTTCGGCCTCCGTCCAATGCTGCTGTTCCAGCGCGCAGCGGGCCCGAATCGCGGCTTTCGCATAATTAATCTTGAAGAGGAATGACGGTTTTACGCTTCCAAGAGCTGGGAGGGTGTCCCTGATTTTTTCCGCTTCCTCGTTCTTTCCGAGTTGCAGGTACGCGTAAGCCAGATAATCCAGCGCGTGAAATTCCTCCCCTTGGTCGCCGTGCTTTCGCGCCGCGGCCACCGCCGCCATGTTCGACAAAACCGAATCCTCCCACAATCCGAGCCGTGTAAAAATGTGCGACGGCATGTGCAATGCGTGCGGCAGGTCAGGAGCAATCTTTGAATAGGCTCGTGCCGCCGTCACTCCTTGCGGTGCGAGCACCGGATTGTCATAAGCATGGATCAGGTAGTGCGCCACACCTGGATGATTGGGTTGCGCCGTAAACACCGGCTCGAGGATCGCCGCGGCCTTTCTTTGGTTGTCATACGTCTTGTCTCCCGGGGCAGCCGTCGCCACCAGCGCCAGCGCATAGAAAATCGCCGCTTCCTGATCCTTGGGATTCCGCTCATGCACACCGCGCATCGCCTCTCGGTAAGCGTTGGCTCGCGCAGCGTAGCCGCGCTGCTCCCGACCGTCATAGAAAATGCCCAAAGCTTCAATGTAATCCTTCTCTCGCGGTGTTCCCGGCTTCAATTCCCGCGCCTTCTGAATCTCCGCTGCCCCGCGCTGCAATTCCGCCGGCCCGGCATACGGTTCCCATAGCTGGTGGTATTCCGTCATCGCCAGTCCCCAATGCGCCATGGCGCAGCGTGGATCCTTTGCCGCGGCCAAGCGGAAAGCTTCCGAGGATTCTTCGTAAGTGAATGAATGCAATAGGGCCATTCCGCGCGTGAACGAAACCTGTGCTTCGGCGGTGCATGACACGCGAAACTCGACAGTTCCCAGAGATCCGTTTGCTCCGTGCTGCTCATGCTCTTGCCCGCTCGTGACGTTGCCACTCAGTATCAACAACAGGTAGAAGGCCAGCGGCAATATGCTCGTCCTTCTGCGCGTCTTGTTCATGTGGGGCTCCCGGCGAAACAGTCATACGGCGTCGATGGTAGTGCGCGCGGTGCAAAGCGTCAATCGAGCAGCTGCCCGTGTCATTCAACGCATCGGCTTTTTGACGCCAACCGGAGTGGCACATTCGCCCGCCAAAACCTTGTCGCACTATCGCACACAGAGTAAACTTTTCGCCTGCGTTAGTCCGGGAGGTGAGGCATGCCCCGTATCGTCCGCTGTGGCCTGATTCAGGCCCAATGTGAATGGTCACCGGAAAAGTATTCTCTTCCGGACATCAAGAAAAAAATGATCGCCAAGCACGAACACTTGATTGCCGACGCCGCCAAGCAAAAAGTGCAAATCCTTGGCCTCCAGGAACTTTTCTATGGACCGTATTTTTGCGCCGAACAACAAACCCGCTGGTACGAACTGACCGAAAAAGTCCCCAACGGTCCCACTGTCACGGCCATGCAGAAGCTCGCGAAGAAGCACCAAATGGTTCTCATCGTCCCCGTCTACGAAGTCGAAATGACCGGCGTGTACTTCAACACCGCTGCGGTCATCGACGCCGATGGCCGCTACCTCGGTAAATACCGCAAGCACCACATTCCACACTGCCATCCCGGTTTCTGGGAAAAATTTTATTTCACGCCGGGGAACGCCGGCTACCCCGTCTTTCACACACGTTACGCCCGCGTCGGCGTCTATATCTGTTACGACCGGCACTTCCCGGAAGGCGCGCGCATCCTCGGCCTCAACGGTGCGGAAATTGTCTACAACCCTTCCGCCACCGTCGCCGGACTCTCCGAATATCTTTGGGAACTCGAGCAGCCCGCCCATGCCGTCGCCAACGCCTACTTCGTCGCTGCTATCAACCGCGTCGGCACCGAAGCCCCCTGGAAAATCGGCGAATTCTACGGCAAGAGTTATTTCTGCGACCCGCGCGGCAAAATCGTCAAGCAGGCCAGCCGCGACAAGGATGAGCTCCTTGTCGCTGAGCTGAATCTCGATGAAATCCAGAAAGTCCGCGATACCTGGCAGTTCTACCGCGATCGCCGCCCGGAATCCTACGGAGAAATCACCCGCACGCGTGCGGCGGAAAACTCCGAGGCGGCCAACTAACTTGCTTCGCGCGGAGACCATCGAGAGCAGTTCGCTCTACAACAAGGACCTCGCCCCGGTCTCCATCGAGCGCCGCACCTGGCGTACCTACAACTACGCCGCGCTGTGGATCTCTATGAGCGTGAACATCCCCACCTACATGCTGGCCAGCGGCATGATCGCCGGTGGCATGAACTGGCGGCAAGCGCTCTTCACCGTCTTTCTTGGCAACGTGCTCGTGCTGATTCCCATGCTGCTCAACGCCCACGCCGGCGCGCAGTACGGCATTCCCTTCCCGGTTTTTGCTCGCGCGTCCTTCGGTGTCCTTGGCGCCAACGTTCCCGCAATTCTCCGCGCGCTCGTGGCTTGCGGCTGGTTCGGCATTCAAACCTGGATCGGCGGCGAAGCCATAAACGCCATGATTGTGGCCCTCGCTCCCTCCTGGGCAAATTTCCACGCCGGTCCCGCGATCTGTTTTATGTTTTTCTGGCTGCTCAACGTGCTCGTAATTCTGCGTGGCATCGAAACCATCCGCTTCCTCCAAGGCGTCTCCGCCCCCTTCTTGCTCCTTATCGGGCTTGCTCTTCTTCTCTGGGCGCGCAGCAAAGCCGGCGGCTTCGGCCCCATGCTCGCCACGCCCTCGAAATTTCAAACTTTCGGCGAATTCTTCCGCTTCTTCATCCCTTCGCTCACGGGCGTGGTCGGTTTCTGGGCCACTGTCTCGTTGAACATTCCGGATTTCACGCGCT
>WNFO01000173.1_pt1 | contig 43938 bp, 37 predicted proteins | sample 5400251 | NCBI WGS metagenome assembly WNFO01 (sample SAMN13153354, study PRJNA577476) | soil metagenome | isolation source: 100 cm saprolite under Madrone tree | place: USA:California | collected 2016-06-14 | reverse complement strand
ATCCGTGGATGAGGATAAGGACGGCGTCAAGCGGCGCAAGTAACGCCGCGCGAGAATTCCATGCGCATCACTCTTGGCGTTACCGGCGGAGTGGCGGCCTACAAAGCGGCCGAGCTGGTGCGCCGCCTGCAACAGGAAGATTTCTCAGTCGAAGTGGTCATGACCCGCGCTGCCTGCGAGTTCATCACTCCTCTCACTTTTGCCGCACTTACCGGAAAAAAAGTAATTACCGGACTATTCGCGGAATCTGGCGGCGAAGCCAATCTGGAAAGCGCCATCGAGCACATTGCCGTCGCGCAGCGCACTGACCTTCTGCTCGTCGCACCCGCCACTGCCGACATCATTGCGAAATTCAGTCGCGGCATCAGCGACGATTTTCTCAGCACTCTTTATCTCGCAACCACCGCGCCGGTAGTTCTTGCGCCTGCGATGAACGTCAACATGTGGAATCATCCCGCTACTCAGGAAAATCTGGACCGCCTGCGCGGTCGCGGCGTTCACGTCGTAAATCCCGACGAAGGCTATCTCGCCTGCGGCATGACCGGAGCGGGACGCCTGGCCGGTCAGGAGGCGATTGTTGCCGCCGTGCGCGAAGTTTTGCAGGTACGTCGTGACCTGGAAGGGCAAACATTTCTTTTGACCGCAGGCCCCACGCAGGAAGATCTTGATCCCGTTCGATTTCTGACCAATCGCTCTTCAGGACGCATGGGTTATGCAGTTGCCGAAGCCGCTGCGCAGCGCGGCGCGAAGGTAATTCTGATAAGCGGGCCGACCACACTAGAAACTCCTGCAGGCGTCACGCGCGTGGATGTGCGAACCGCTTCGCAAATGCTGCGTGCCGTCGAGGATCACTTCGCGCAAGCTACCACCGCCATTTTCGCTGCGGCCGTCGCCGACTATCGTCCCGTGGATGTCGCTTCGCAAAAAATAAAGAAAAGCGCTGGAGAGATGACGCTGCGTCTTGAACCGAATCCCGATATCCTCGCCACCCTCGCGCGCAAAAAAGAAAACCGCCTGATCGTTGGATTTGCCGCCGAAACCGGCAAGGTCGCCGAGAACGCGCGCAAAAAACTTGCGCAGAAAAACGCCGACTTGATCGTCGCCAACGATATCACCGCCGAAGGCGCGGGGTTCGACGTTGACACGAACATCGTCACCCTGTTCGCGCGCGATGGCCGCGATCTGCCGCTCCCCAAAATGACCAAACGCGAAGTGGCGCACCGCATCCTCGACGAAGTCTTGCGGCTAACCGCGAGCGTAAAACATCAGTCTGCGGACTGAACATCCGATGCCTGAGCGAACCGAAATCACAATTCAGGAAAAACTGAACGCGCGGCTGAGGTTCTACGAGGATCTGGGCCTGGGCCCGTTCTATCGCCGATCGCCTCAGAAACAACTTCCAACATCTTGTGTTGAATCGCCATCCGAGGCTGCCGAGGAATCCATCTTGCGAAAAGCCGCTCTGAAGGCCAGCGCCACGCCAAACGTCGCTTCGAGACCCGTTCTCCCTGTGCTGCCAGTCGCGATTGGTCCATCGCTGTTTGAAGGTTCGGGCAAAATCACAGGCGAAACGCTGCTGAAAGTCCGCGAAGATCTTGGCGAGTGCACGCGCTGCAAGCTGCACAAGACACGCAACAAAATTGTGTTCGGCGATGGAAGCGCTAAAGCGCAACTCGTTTTTGTGGGCGAAGGCCCAGGCGCGGATGAAGATGCGCAGGGATTGCCGTTTGTCGGTCGCGCCGGAAAACTTCTCACGCAAATGATTGAAGCGATGGGCCTCCAGCGTAGTGATGTCTATATCTGCAACGTCGTGAAGTGCCGCCCGCCCGGAAATCGTCAGCCGGAGCCGGACGAAGTATCGAAATGCTCGCCATTTTTGTTTCGCCAGCTGGATGTGCTTCAGCCGAAAGTGATTGTGTGTCTCGGCGCAACCGCTGCGCAGACGTTGCTGCAAACAAACCGCAGCATTTCTCATTTCCGGGGACAATGGATGGATTTCCGCGGTTACAAAATGCTGGCCACTTATCACCCCGCATATTTGCTGCGTAATCCTGCCGCTAAAGGCGAAGTCTGGAAAGATCTTCAGAAGGTTATGGCCGAACTCGGCCTCGAAGTAAAAAAGAACAAGGCCAAGTAAGTGCCCAGCGGCATAGTGCTCGGTGTCGCCACGGCGGTTTCGTGGGGCAGCGCCGATTTTCTGGCGCGCTTCGCCACCCGCAGCGTCGGAAGTGTGCGCGCTTTGCTTGGCATGCAATTCTGGGGCGCCATCTTTGTCACCATTCTTTTATTTTTCGCGCGTGACTGGGGACATTTGTTCGATGGCTCCGGCTGGCAGCCGTGGGCTTGGGGAATTCTCGCCGGCTCCATCAACACGTTCGCGATGTTCGCTCTATATCGCGCTTTTGAAATTGGCAAGCTTTCGCTCGTTGGCCCAGTCTCCGCCAGTTATCCCGCGTTGACCGTAATTCTGTCGCTGCTTTCCGGTGAGCGCCTGTCGGCGTATCGTGCGCTCGGAATCATTGCCGCGGTGCTCGGTGTAATTTTTGTCGCTGCTGGAGAAAAATCTAGCGCTCCCGTTGCTCTTTCCGATGCGTCCAACGACGCATTTACTGCCTCACAAAAATCCAGCCAGGTTGCAGGCCCCCAAGTTTCAGGACTGGGCTGGGCCATCGCGGCAGCCTTCAGCTTTGCCATTTTATTTTGGCTCCTCGGTCTTCGCATGATCCCGCGCACCGGCGCGCTCGCGACTGTCTGGCTGATTCGCGTAAGCGGCGCACTCATTACCTTAATTGTCTTGCTCGCAAAGAAAATTCCTCTGCCCGTAAAGAACAAACGCACCCGAGCGCAACTCTACACCATGGGCTACCTGGACACCGCCGCCTTCGCTCTCAGCAATCTGGGAATGCGCGTCGAACAAGTAGCAGTCATCAGCGTACTCGGCTCGCTCTACGGAGCGGTAACCGTAGCCCTCGCCGCCATTTTCCTAAAGGAACGCATCGCTCCCCTGCAATGGACCGGCATCGCCGCAATCTTCCTCGGCGTAGCCCTGATGAACGCGTAACCCAATTTCCTTCCGATCGCCAACGAAGAAATCGTCGTGCGGGCCGTTCTCCGCGCTCTCTAATGACCTCTGCGTTAAAATCCACCTTCTCCAATTCCTCGCAATGATCCGGCTGGCCACCCGCACACGCCGGCCATTACGGTCGCTCCTGCTAAACTACTCTGCGCATGAACCACACTCTCTGCAACGTGGCGCTCGCGGTCCCGCTACGCACCACATTCACCTACAAAGTTCCCGATCGCCTCGCCGCGGAAATCCAGCCGGGCTCGCGCGTCGTCGTTCCTTTCCGCAAAAAATCCCTCGTTGGCGTAGTCACCGAATGGGCAGAACAAGCTCCGCCGGACACCAAGCTCCGTGAAATACAAAAATCCCTCGATCCTTTTCCGGCACTGACTCCCAGCCTCCTCAAACTCGGCCGATGGATCTCCTCTTATTACGTCGCTCCAATCGGCGAAGTCTATCGCGCCATGCTTCCTCCACTGGTCGAACTACGCGCTCAACAAACCATCGTATTGACAGAAGCGGGGCGCGCTGCGTCGTCATCGCTCTTCGACGAAAGCACGGCGGGCGCAAACCTTTTTCAAAAATTGCGCGATGCCAACGCTCCACTATCGCTACAAGCAGTAATTCGCGCGGGCGCGCCTCTCGATGAACTGCCCAAGCTGCAGCGCCGCGGCTTGGTCGAAATCCGTCAGCAGATTCAGAATCGCCAAAGGCGCACGCAGAAAATAATTGCCTGGAAAAATGGCAACGTTGAAAACTTCCCGCCTAACGACAAAGAAGAGCGGCTCAAACAATTGCTGACCTCAGAACGCGGTCCGCTGCCGCTGCCACTTTTGCTGAAACTAGCCGGAGTTTCGCGGGCGGTGCTCGAAAGAATGTTGCGCGAAGGAAAACTGGAGGCCTGGGACGAAGCGCTTGAACCCGCCGACGAGCCGTTCGACACCGGTTATACACCACCCGCCCACGTGCTGAATCCGGAACAAGAGAGCGCGTTCCGAGCCATCCGTGCGCGATTCGAACTCGGCGAGTTCGGTGTGCAACTCTTGCATGGCGTAACTGGAAGCGGAAAAACAGAAATCTATATGCGAGCCGTGCAGGACACTCTGGCTCGCGGCAAAACAGCCATCGTGCTGGTGCCGGAAATCGCTCTGACTTTATGGATCGGCCGGCAGTGCCGCGCGTGGTTTGGCGCGCGCTTCGAGGGCGTCGCAGTATTGCATTCCGCGCTCAGCGACATCGAACGCGCGCGTGAATGGTGGCGCGTTCGCAACGGCGAAGCCCGCGTCATCGTTGGAACTCGCTCCGCGATTTTTGCGCCCGTAGAAAAACTTGGCCTCGTTATCGTGGATGAAGAACAAGAATCGAGTTACAAACAGGAAGAAACGCCACGCTATCACGGCCGCGACATAGCCATTGTTCGTGCCAAGCTGGAAAATGCGCTGGTTCTCCTCGGTTCAGCCACACCTTCGCTCGAAACGTATCATCACGCACGCAGCGGAAAATATGAATTGCTCACGCTGGCGCAGCGCGTGGCGGAGCGCTCATTGCCTTCAGTCGAAATTCTCGACCTGCGCGAAGAATTCAAGCAGACGCACCAGACCAGCCCGATCTCTTCACGGCTTCGCGAAGCATTGCAGGAATGTCTGAATTTTCAAACGCAAGCGCTGGTCCTGATCAACCGCCGCGGTTATTCCTGGAGCGTAATTTGCCGTAGTTGCGGCGTGACCGTGCAATGCGCCAACTGCAGCATCTCCATGACTCATCACAAGAATCGTAATCGGCTCGAGTGTCACTACTGCGGCTCGGTGCAGCCCATTCCAAAAAAATGTCCGAAGTGTGATTCGAAGTATGTTTATTTTTTTGGCGAAGGCTCAGAGCAACTCGAAGAGCGCCTGCGCAAGGAATTTCCCAAAGCCCGCATCGCGCGTCTGGACCGTGACACCGCGCGCACCAAGCGCCAGTACCAGGAAACGCTGGGCGCATTCGCCGACGGCGCGTTGGATATTCTTGTCGGCACGCAAATGCTCGCCAAAGGCCACGATTTTCATCGCGTCACGCTCGTAGGAGTCATCAGCGCCGACAGTTCGCTGACCATGCCGGACTTCCGAGCCGCCGAACGCACCTTCCAGTTGATGACCCAGGTCGCTGGCCGCGCCGGCCGCGGCGAATTGCCCGGCCGCGTACTTATTCAAACTTTTTATCCCGAACATTACGCGATTCAGGACGCCATCAAGCAGAACTACATCGCCTTCTACGAACGCGAATTGCATTACCGTCAGGTCATGGCCTATCCACCATTCACTTCACTGGCCAACATCATCGTGCGCGATTCGAATCTGGAAAAAGCTATAAGCTGGTCGCGCGAACTCTCGCAGTTCCTCGCGCCGCACAACGGCGATGGCATGCGAGTCCTCGGCCCAGCCAGCGCACCATTGGCAAAACTCAAAAGCGAATATCGTTTTCAATTCCTCCTAAAATCGAAACGAAAAGTTCAACTGACCAAACTGCTAGCCAGCGCCCTCGCTTATTGCGATAAAAAAGAAATCCCACAAACCGCCGTCCTCGTCGACATGGATCCATTACAACTTCTGTAACGATGTCGGGTCGCCGACCACCTGTCACAGCCTTGATGCTATTCTGAAGAACTCTATAGAGCACTTCTCAACGAACTGAGCGAACGATGAAGAGAATTCGGCGTTACGCGCTACTCGCGATTCTCCCCAGCGTTCTCGTCTTGTCTCTTGCAGTACGTAGTCGGTACGTCCTGGATTCGCAGAATTGCATACGGCCATAAAGGCGCAGCTTCCTGCGGGAACATCGAAGACCCTGGTGATTCGTTTCATTCAAGCGCGGAAGCCACTCTTCTGCGACGACGATGGAACGCACGTGAAGGCCCGGTTGTCGGGGCTCGCAGGGAATCTCATCTACCGCAAGGACATAGTTCTCGACTTTGAATTTGATCCTAACGGGAATCTCCTCACTTCTACAGAGCAAGAATTCCTAACCTTTCTGTGACGTCTGCCTTTCACGAACTCGGACTAGTCCGCGCATTCCACCAGCGCCAGAAAAAATAAGCCGGCACGCCCAAGCCGAGCAATATCAATCCAGCCAGCACATGGCGAAATTCTTTCGGATCGCTCGTGGCCAGAAAAATCGCATTGCCAACCACCGCCACGGCAGCCAGCAAAAACACGATTGGCGTCCACGGATAGCCTGGAACGCGATAAGGCAACGCCTTCGTTAGCTCTCCAAGAGCCGAGCGCAAGGGAAAAATCGCCGCCGCGCCAAGTCCATAAAAAATCCAGCCGATAAATACCACGCCCTCGGCCAGCTCTGAAAAGCGTCCCGCAAACGTCAACGTCGCGGACCAAACGCACAACGCCACGATGGCATTTGCAGGAGTGTGAAATCGCGGATGCACTTCCGCCAGCGTCTTGAAAAATAAATTGTCTTTGGACATTGCATAGAATACACGCGGCGCCGTTAGCACCACACTGTTCGTCGCGCTGAAAACCGAAATCAGAATCGTGAGTGCAACAAATTTCCCGGCCCATGGCCCCAAAACGGCCGTTGCCGCCGTGGCCGCAATGGCGTCGCTGTCAGTCGCCACTGTTGGACCCAACGCCACCAGGTACGCCAGCACCGCCACCGCGTACAATCCAATCAGAATCAGCGATCCCAGAAAAAACGCGCGCGGAAAAACTTTCTGCGGCTCGATCACTTCGCCTGCGCTGTAAGTACCGAACTGCCAGCCTTCGTACGCCCACAACACCGCAATCATCGCCAGGCTAAAGCTGGAAAACAGACTCATCCCACGCATTTGCGTGCCGGCGGCCGGAATGATTTCTCCGCCATGTTTGCCAAGCGCCAGCAAAACGATGCTCAGAACCACCACCAATCCACCTTTAATCAGCGTGGTCCAGTTCTGCAAATCGGAACTCTGCCGCGTTCCTCTTACGTTGACCACGGTCACGACCGCAATCATCAAGACCGCAGCAACGTTTGACTCCATCGGCGTTAGCGGAATCACTTCCGCCAGATAGCGCGCAAACGCCCGGGCCAGTGCGGCGATGGTCGCCGCGGAAATCACCAGGAACAGGCACCACCCGTACAGGAACGCCGGCAAGCGCCCGAACCCATCGCGAATATAGCAGTAGAGTCCGCCCGCTTCCGGATTTGCCGCGGCAAGTTCGGCGTAAGTAAGCGCGCCGAGCAACGACATTATTCCGCCCGCAATCCACACCAGCATTGACAGGCCGACTGAACCGTTGACGAGTTTCAGTATCGGCCCTGGCGAAAGAAATATTCCAGAACCAATTACCGAACCAATAAACAAAAACAGCAGATCACGCAGGCGCAGAGTGCGGATGAGTGTGGGCATTTTTGGCAGCGGCGAGTATTAGCTTACAGAAAAAGCAGTGCGCGCACGAGCATCATATCCGCGACTGATAACACGTCAATGAGAAGCCGCCGATTCCCACAGCGGCACTGGCATAAAACATAAAATCATCACCAGCAGCGTGGCGACGGCAAGCACCACGCGTGGTGCATCCAGCGGCCGCTGATCGTAAATCGCTGGGATGCGCAGAAATCGCAACCCCAGCAAAATTCCTGCCCATACCCACCACACCCGCCAGTGGAAGTATCCCAGCGCCAGCAGAATCCCCGGGACCAGCCAACCCACCCAGCGATGCCAACGCGGATTCAACGAACGCAGAATATGCCCGCCGTCCAGTTGTCCTGCAGGCAGAAGGTTCAGCGCGGTAGCGAAAATTCCAACCCAAGCGGCACGACCAACCGGATGCAACAAAATCGTAAGCGGATCAACTCCGGGAAAAAATCTATGGGCCAGAAGCCGTAGCGCCAGCGGTACGCCGAAGACTACATCAGCGTCGGCAGAATCAATTCCCGGCACGACCCGCGAATGTACAACTCCATAAATCAGAATTGGTATGGCCACCGCGAACCCAACCAGTGGGCCCGACGCGCCGACATCAAACAGCGCACGCCGGCTGCGAATCGGCGAACGCATCAGAATAAATGCGCCCAACGTTCCGATCAGCGTCGGCGCGGGAATGAAGTACGGATAGCTGGCGCGAATGCCGTGATGTTTGCATGCGAAGTAGTGTCCCAGTTCGTGCGCCAGCAGAATTCCCATTAGCGCGATGGCAAATGGAAAGCCGGATGCGAGCGCCGTCGGATCCTTGTATAGCAATTTCATCGAGACTACGTACTCGGACACCGAGGCAGCCTCGCCGTTGGCGAACGAAATAGCAAATTGCCGTCCAGCTGCGAGGCACGTCAAAAACGTAATCACGAAAAGTAGAATTGCCAGACCCAGCCGTCTCGGTGTCTGCGAATCGGAATTTTGCCGAGGAGGAAGCGAAATCGGGGCTTGCGTCTCCTGTGGTTGCTGCTCGATTGTCGTCGGGGTCTGGTTATCGCTGTTCACGATTTTTTTGGCGGGCTAAAAGTAGAGCCCTGTTTATAGGGCGGGCCGGAAGTAAACATCGTAGCGATTATAACGCGAGCTTCAAGAGGAACTCGAACCGATTCTGAATGCGGGCGTGGGATGGGGAAATTTGGCCGGACTTTCAGACGGTTTTGCGACCTCGTTTGCGATTGGCTTACAAACCGCCAAGGCCTTGCAGCTCTTTGCCGGGTTTGAAACGCACCGCTTTGCCCGGAGGGATGTTCACTTCTTCGCCGGTGCGCGGATTGCGACCGATACCGGTCTTGCGCGGCTTCACGGTAAAAACTCCGAAACGGCGCAGCTCAATTCGCTGGCTGCGGCCCATGCCGTTTTTCAGCGATTCAAAAACCGTCTCCACGGCCTGCTCGGCCTTCACACGGCTGACGCCTGCACCTTCGAGCTTAGACAGTACGGCGTTCACGATATCCAGTTTAATCAAGCGCGTCCTCCGCAACGTACGCTGGCGCAACACCGAGGGCGTTGGCGTACCACCGTGGGCAGATGCTAGAGGCTGCGCGGCGGGTTGTCAAGACGTGATGCCTCGTCTAAACTATCTCTCTTCACGCGATTGATATTGCCAAAAAAATTGTCGGCAGCCGACAAAGTCTATCGTGAGCTGCAAGTACAGCCCGGACAAAGTTTGCAGCGGGCTTCAATTAAGCCCGCACCCGAAAAGGAGACGTGGATGTCTGTAAGGCCGGATAGCTGGATTCGCCGCATGTCGCTGGAACATAAAATGATCGAGCCGTTCACGGACCGGCAAGTCCGGGACGGAGTCATCAGCTACGGCGTATCGTCGTATGGATACGACATTCGCGTCGCGGACGAGTTTCGCATTTTCACCAACGTGAACTCGACGATTGTCGATCCGAAAAAATTTGATGCTCGCTCGCTGGTGGACTACAAAGGCGACGTCTGCATCATTCCACCAAATTCGTTTGCGCTGGCGCGTTCCATCGAATATTTCCGCATCCCGCGCAATGTGCTGACGATCTGCGTGGGCAAGTCCACGTACGCGCGTTGCGGAATCATCGTCAACGTCACGCCGTTCGAGCCGGAGTGGGAAGGCTTCGTCACCCTCGAAATCAGCAACACCACTCCGCTGCCCGCCAAAATTTACGCCAACGAAGGACTCTGCCAGGTCATTTTCTTCGAGTCCGACGACGACTGCGAAATCAGCTACAAAGACAAAAAAGGCAAATACCAATCGCAGGGTGGGATAGTGTTGCCGAGACTCTAAGTACCGTGGTGCCTTTTGTTCAACAGCGCTCAGACGCCCGACAGCGCTCGGACTCACGTGGGCCTGCGGGATGCCTTTCGACGGCCGTCTCGGCTGTTTTTCGTCTTTGCTCTCTTCGTGTTCCTCAGTGTGGTGTTTCTTGCGTTTCCCCGGCAGCGGGCTTGCGGTCCAGACTGTGTTGTTCTGATTGGCGATTCCATCACGTCGAAGTGGGAGAGCCTGGCGCAGACGAAACAACTATCCGGGCTGCAAATTATCAATCGCGGGATTCCTGGCGACCTCACCTCTCATATGCTTTCACGATTCGATCACGACGTAGTCCAGCTGCACCCGCGCGTCGTGGTAATTCTCGGCGGTATCAACGACATCGCGCAAATTCCGCTGCCGTCGATCGAACAGAGTCTTGCGTCCATGGCGGAAACCGCGGAACGACACGGAATACGCATTTTGCTCGCGACCCTTCCTCCTACAGGTCCTCCTATTGGTGAATACGATCCTGACGCGCTAGCCGCGGCGCACAGTCCTGGTCGCGACGAAATCGTCTCCGGCCACGAGGAAATGGTCTCGGGCCATCGCGAAATCCAAGCGTTAAACGACTGGATCAAGAATTTCGCGAACCAAAAGCACTACACGCTTGTTGACTATCACTCCGTGTTGGCCGATGAACGCGGCTACTACTTAGAAGGACTCACGACCGACGGAGTCCATCCCAGCGTTCAGGGCTACGAACGCATGGAACCCCTGCTTCGCGATGCGATCCAATCTGCGATCAGCGGCAGATAGTCCGTGAATCCGTGAATGGTCGGGAGGGAGTGAGTACTCCCACCCACCCGTCTTTCTGTAACTGCAGATTCTAAAGGACTTGTAGAGGCGTTTTTGCGTAACTGTCATTTAGGGCCCGCGGCCCGCGACACCTCATGAAAATAAATCAGTAAGCAGAGAGCGAGGATTGGAGATCTTACCCTGGCGAGAGCCATTCGATTTTCCAAAGAGCTTAGAGCGGTCCAGCCGCTCTCGGGCGAATGCTTTGAGCTTCGCCGCAAAACATTACACATATTAACGCACTAGGTACGTAATTCCAGTGATCTACGACGTCATTTTGCTATGCGGCTGACGGGATGTGTTTCTGGCGTGCGGGCTTAGGGCGGTCCAAGCCGGTTTGCAACCAGCGGGGCACTTCGTCCGCCCCACAATTTCAAAAAAGCGGATAACCATTCCTGCTCCCGCGCATCATTTAGATGATTGTCAAACTATCGAATTTATGGGATTTGCATTCCAGGGAGAACATTATGGGCAAGCTTACGAATCAAGTTGCGGTGGTAACAGGGGCTTCTAAGGGCATCGGCGCGGGAATCGCCAAGGCGTTCGCGGCGGAAGGCGCGTCGGTGGTGGTGAATTACGCGTCCAGCAAAGAAGGGGCTGACCGCGTGGTAAAGGAAATTACGGCAAAGGGCGGCAAGGCGATTGCGGTACAAGGCGATGTTTCGAAACAGACGGACATCACGCGGCTGTTCGCGGAAACGAAGAAGGCTTACGGCAAGCTCAACATTTTGGTGAATAACGCCGGCGTCTACGATCTCCTGCCTCTGGAAGGCGTCACTGAAGGGCATTTCCACAAACATTTCAATCTGAACGTGTTGGGTCTGTTGCTGGCAACCAAGGAAGCGGTGAAACTGATCGGGCCGGAAGGCGGCAGCATCATCAACGTCGGCTCCGGCGTCAGCACCGTCACGCCACCCAATTCCGCTGTGTACACCGCCACGAAAGGCGCCGTGGACGCGATCACCGGAGTGCTCGCCAAGGAACTGGGTCCGCGCAAGATTCGCGTCAACTCGCTCAACCCCGGCATGATTGAAACCGAAGGTGTGCAAGCGGCCGGATACATCGAAAGCGATTTCCGCAAATGGGTGGAGTCGCAGTCGCCGCTGGGGCGTATCGGGCAGACCGACGATATTTCGCCGACCGCCGTGTATCTAGCGTCGTCCGACTCGAAGTACCTGACCGGTGAAATTCTTCGTGTGACGGGCGGGATTCTGTAAAGCAATGCCGTCCCGCTGGTGGCAGCAGGAAGTTGACTCTAAACCCACGCCCTTTGATCGTCGTTCAATCCCGGCTTGCTTTGTCCCTTAGCCGCAATCTCATCTAAGGTACCGGCCCATGAAACACGCCCAGAGAGAACGCTGGCTACAGCGCTGCGACCAAGCCGCAGTCGGGCAAGATCCCGAAACATTTCTGCAGCTGATCACCGAAATCAACGCCTGCCCAAAAGAAAAGAAAGAACCCCTCGCCAGCGCAACCAACGCCAGCTGACAAGCCCGTTTCCTAGTAGACGCCGCCGACCGCAATCTCGAATAACGGTGCCGGCACATTGTTCGCGGTCGATGTATAATTCAAGCGCCATGACGGCCGCGGTAAGAGCAATGACCTCGGTCGGACTTTCCATCTGGATTTCCGCACTGGCTTGTCTCGCGGGATGTGGCCAAATTCTCGCAGGCTCCCGCACCATTCACCACGCAAGTGCTCAGCTCGCTTCGGCGGAAATGCCCGGTTGCCATCAATCGCACTCGCCGGCAGCGCCCAACGAGAAAAAGCAGAATCCAACTTCAGTTTCGTGTTGCCTGCCCGACGCCGTCCCACAAAAGACGGCCGCTGACCTGAATATCAACGCCTCGCACGCTAACCCTTCGGAGCTTGCGATTGACATCGCAGATCATTCCTATGCGCAGGCGAAAAATCCTGCTCGCTCACTCCTCCACGGCGGCAGACAAACCCTTTTGCAGACCCACCTCCTGCGGATTTAGACCCTACCGGAAAACCTATGAGCGTTTTGCGAACCAATTCTGCCGGCGTAGCCAGTCGGCTCCCATTAACTCTGCAAAATTCAAAGGAAAAAAAATGAAACTCATCAGAGCAACTCTGCTGTTAGCAGTGATCGCACTCGGTTTGGCAGGAGCGGCAAACGCTCAGACGGATTGTTGTCCCTCCGCTGACTGCTGCTCGTCCTGCTCCGGCTGCTAGTAAGCCAGCTTGACAGTCCAGAGAGGCGCGGAGGTTACGCGCCTCTCCACATCACGTTGGTATCCGCCGTAGTACACTGCTGTCCCTCTGGCTTCGCGAAACTCGCGACTCGCCGGAGAAAATCCATGGACGATTGCCCGCGTGCGTAAATCTCTCGGTCTGCCGAATCGCGTTAACAGCTAACAGTGGCCTTTTTCGGTTTCGCGCTGTGCCGAATCTGTCGGTTGCGCACAGGCAAGAATGCCTGTGCCACTCTCGCAATCACACAGACTGAAGTCTGTGCCACTGAAGCCTTCCGAGCGATCTAGGGGGTGGGGATCAGGATTTGCGTGATCAGCTCGGATTCGGGAGTGGTTCTGGGGTCGTTGGCGTAGTTTTCGATGTTGAAGTCGTCGCGGGTTTGGATTTTTTGATCGGCGACCATTTGGAAAACTCGACCGGAGGCTTCGGGGAGATTGGAGTACGGTCCGGTCAAGACGAAACGGCTGTACTTCCCGCCCTTAAATTTTTCGTACTTCAAGCCCGCCGGCAGATTTTTTGGTTCTGCTTCGACCGAGACGCCGGCGCGATAAATTTTTGGCGCTACTTTGTACAGGCTAGTATAGCCGGTGATTTTATTGTGTTCCTCCATGGCGGGAGTCAGTTTATGTAGTTCCTGCCAGGCTTGCGGGGCGGTGTCCTGGAACGGCCCGATCTTTTCGATGTAAACGTAGTGGGTTTCAGGCCAAGTGACGATTTCGGGTTTTTCGGTGAGTTGCAGCGCTTTTCCTTTTGCGGTGGACATGAAGATTCTCCCGTGAAAGTTTTTGGGCGGGGCGAAGTGCGTTGGGCAAAGCAAGTTTGCCATATTGCTTGCTAAATGCAAGTTAAAATCCAGCCCCGCGGAATGATCTACGAAGGCGAATTATTTTTCAGTGGTGGCGGCAGCGACTACGGAAGCGACTTCGATATTATCGAGCGGGTAGCCGAGTTTGCGCCAGGCGTCGAGGCCGCCTTGCAGGGGGCGGATACGTTTGATGCCTTGTTTTCTGAGGAGCAGCGCCACACGGGCGCTGGTGGCTTCGTTTGGTCAAGTACAGTAGAGAATGACTTCGCGGTCGCGCGGTAAGCGATCGTTTTTTTCTTCCAGTTCAGTGGCATCCATGCGAAACGCACCGGGAATGGTTTCCGGGTCGGCTTCAAAGTCCATGGAATGGCGAAGGTCAACGATGACCAACTCGATGCCGGCGTCAATTTCCTGCTTCAATTCTTCCGGAGTGATGCGCGCAATGCGCAGATCGCGCAGGAATTTTTGCCGGGAGTAAAACTTCCAGGCGATATAGCCGGCCAGCGCAGCGATGATCAAAACCGCTAGTCCGCCGCCGAGCCTGGCAGCGCGTTCCGCGATGTGCTCGATTTGTTCGCTGAAGATGAAGCCAGTGCCAAGAATCGAAAAACCCCAGACGAGCGAGCCGAGGCCGTCAAAGAGCAGGAATTTGCGCGCGCGCATGTGGAAGATTCCGGCCAGCGGCGGCGCGACGGTGCTGAGGCCGGGAATGAATTTTGCCAGTAATAGGGAACGCGCGCCTTGCTTGGAAAAAATGCCTTCGGTACGGCGAACACAGGAATCGGGTTCGAGAGAAATTTTGCAGAGGAATTGCAGGATGCGAATGCCTTTGGTGCGGCCGAGGGCGTACCAAATGGAGTCGGCGGAGAGCGCGGCGATGGCCACGAAGAACAGCGAAGCCCAAAAGCTGAGATGGCCAGTGCCGGATAGGGCTCCCGCTGCTAACACCAGGGGCAGCGATGGAATCGGGAGGCCGAGTTGTTCGGCGAAGACCCACGCCAGGAGGACAACGTAGCCATGTTTGATTAGAAATTCGAGAGCGCTGTGCATCGAGCTGGATTTGGTCCTTGCGAAGCTTAGTTAAATAGTAGAACCGATTTTGGTTGCGTTGTCATCTTTCGCGTTGTCGTTCATTGTACAGGGGACCGCGGGGACTAAAGCCCCCGTGGTGGCGGGCGTTTTCGCCACGGCTGAAGCCGTGCCGTCCCGAGGCGAAGAGAGATTTCTCGCTGCGCTCGGAATGACGGCGGTGGGTGTGCAACGTGGCCATTACTTCGAGATGAAGTCGGCGGTTTGGCCCCATTTGCCGGACATTACAAATTCGCGGATGGGTTTGCGGACGCGCGGCGCGGTTTCACGATCGCGATAGGGTTGCGGAAGGGAAGCAGGATCGCCGGGATAGCCGATGGCAAAGGCTGCGAGGGCGTCCCAGCCGGCAGGAATTTGGAAGACTTCGCGCGCGGTGTCCGGATCGAATCCGGCCATTTGGTGAACCAAGAGTCCACGTGAAGTGGCTTCAGTGGTGAGCTGGGACATGGCAGCGCCGGTGTCATATTGCGCGTTGCGATTGGGAGTTTTGTTTTTTGCGAAGGCCAATTCGGAAACGGCGAAGCCCAAAACGTAGGCGTGCTTGGCCCAGTTGATGTTGAACTCGACCAGCGGGTGCAAGGCCTTGGCGAAATTTTCGTGGTCGGCGCGAGTGGCGACAATGAATGCCCACGGCTGTTCGTTGCTGCTGGAAGGCGCCCAGCGGGCGGCTTCGAAAAGGCTGCGAAGATCCGCGGAAGAGATGGCTTTATCAGAGAAAGCGCGCGGGCTCCAGCGGTCACGGATCAATTCGTGTACCGGATATTCGGTTGGCGCAGGGTTCTTCATTATTTTTCTCCAAGATTTGGATTTTTTGCGGGCGCCTGAAATCGGGGGTGTTACTTCGCTTCTTTCTTGGTCATTTCGAGGTCGATGTTGATGTTCACGTCATCGCCGACGACCATGCCGCCGCTGTCCATTTTGGCGTTCCACTTTACGCCATAGTCCGTGCGATTGACGGTAGTGGTGGCATTGAGAGCCACGCGAGTGTTTCCCCAAGGATCTTTTACCGCGCCGGACGGACCTTCGACGTCGAGAACAACCTGTTTTGTTACGCCGTGAATCGTCAAATTGCCGGTAACTTTCATTTTGCCGGCGGAAATCTTTTCAATTTTCGTGGATTTAAAGGTGATGGTCGGATAGTTTTTGACATCGAAAAAATTGGCGCTCTTGAGGTCGGCATCGCGCTTGGATTCACCGGTATCAACAGTGTTGGCGTCTATGGTCACATCCACGGTGGAATTGTTGATGTCCTGGTCGTCCCAGAGGACCGTTCCGGTGACACCTTTGAATTGTCCGCGCACCGTGGCGATCATCATGTGCCTGACGGAAAATCCCGCGGCGGTGTGCGCGGGATCAATCTGCCAGGTAGCGGTGGCAGCTGGAGACGGAACGGCCAACGCGGCAACCAGGGTTGCGGCGAGGGCAAGTCTTGAGAGCGATTGGTCCATTTTATTTTCCTTCCTCATTTGGGATGCAGTCCGAACAGGGGAAAAACCTTTGGATGCGGGCTAAGTGTTATCCGGTGTTTGCGGAATGACTTCTTCCAGCGCCGTTGCAAGATTTTTCAAGCGGGCCGCGGCGAGATTGCGGAACTGTCTTCGATGTAATTCCAGAACCGGAGCGTCGAGCTTTTTCAGAATGTCCAGACCGTCCGCCGTGATGCGGGTTCGTACCACGCGGCGGTCATTGACCTGGCGTTCGCGAGTGATCAAACCGCGTTTCTCCATGCGGTCGAGCAATCGGGTCATGTCCGGATCGTGGGAAATCATGCGGTCGCCGATGCCTTTGCAGGGCAGGCCGGCGGGCTCTGCTCCGCGAAGGATGCGCAGCACGTTGTACTGGGTGCTGGTTAAGGAGTGCTCCTTCATCAATTGCTCGGCTTGCTGGCTGAGGCGATCGGCGGCGATCAGTAGGGCGACGAAGACCCGGGTTTCGAGGGAAGAGGCGGCTTTTTGAAGTTTAGTGACAGGCATGCCGTTACTATAGTCGTCATAACGACTATTGTCAAGAGGAAATATGCGTTTGTGTGTAGGGGATCGACGAATGGCGCGGCGAACAGAAAACAGCAGAGGGATTCCTCGCTTCGCCTGCCTGCGACAGGCAGGCTCGAAAGACGACGCTTGGTCCCTCCATGACGAACTTCTAGGGCTTGGCGACGGGGCGCAAATGGACTTCGCTCAGGAAACTTTGCGGGCCTTGTGTGGCGATCATGGCGACGGCGTGTGCGACGTCGACAGCGGTCAATACTTTGCCGGGATCTTTTGCGCCGCGGCCGGAAAACTCTGTAGCTACGCTGCCGGGACAGACGGTGCTGACGCGAATACCGTGGCCGCGCAAATCTTCCGCCATGCAGCCGCTCAGTCCTTGTACGGCCCATTTTGAGGCGCAATAGATTCCGCCTCCGGCGAAGGTATTTTTTCCAGCGAGCGAGCTGATGTTAATGATGTCGCCACGTCTGAGTTGAATCATACCAGGAATAACTCTGCGCGAAACGAGGAAGATGCTCTTCAGGTTGGTGTTCATCAGCGTGTCCCATTCCTGTTCGGTCTTATCTTGGACGGGGCCGAAGAGGCCCATGCCGGCATTGTTCACGAGGATGGAGATCGGACCGAGCGCCGCTTCCGTTTGCTGAACCAGCGCGTCTACATCAGAAGAGCGAGTGACATCGGCGCGTTGCGAATGGATACGAGCGCCGGTTTCGCGCAGCTGGTTGGCTGTAGCGTCCAGAGTTTGATTGTCACGGCCACAGATCGCGACAGCCGCTCCCAGAGCGGCGAGGCGCGTGGCGATAGCTTTGCCGATGCCGCGATTTCCGCCGGTAACAAGCGCCACGTGATGGGACAAGGCGGCAACAGGCGGGTTTTCGGCTCCATCAGTTTCACGAATTCTGGTCATGCGAATTACTCCTTTCTCAGGCCACGCTTTTTGTGCAATCCTCATCTTAGTCTGCATACGGGCACCGGAAAAAGCTGGGTCCCGCAGTTCCGGCGACCGACCACTCATTTGATGAAAGCACGGCACAAGTTAAACAGTCGTCCTGGCAAGCGCACTGGGATGAAGTTGTCAATGCATCGGCAAATCTTTCCGGAAAGATACCCGCTTTGCGGTAAGAGAATTCCTTGCGATACGGGTGAAGCTTTTCCTATAATCCGTAGGATTCACGGCGTGGCAGAATCTCCGCCCGCACCGTTAACTGCCAGGAACCCGGAAACAGACAGTCCGGGGTGCACCGGAACAAAAATCTCAGGAGTGTGAAGTTTCAGTGAGGAGAATGGGAATGAATCGAATCAGACGAGTTGCGGTGCTCGCGATTTCCGCGGCAATGTGTATTGTGCTTGGAAACGGTACGGTTCGCGCCCAAGCACCGGCCGGGCCGGATCAGGGCGGCTCCAAGCAGCCTTATACGATGCCCGAGTACAACGCGGAGCAGGCTTGCGGCGCCGACAAGAATCCCACGTCGCAAGTAAAGTGCCTGGACGATTTTGTCGCGAAGTATCCCAATTCGAATCTGCTGATTTACGCGTATCCGATGTACTACGGGGCTTACTACCAATTAAAGAATTGGGCGAAGGTAATCGAATATGCGGACAAGACCGCGAGCCTGGGCGACAAGATCGGGCCGAACGAACGATACAACGCGCTATACGTGAGGGCTTTGGCCTACAACAGCCTGAGTCCGGCGGAGCAAACCGCGCAAGCGAAAGGGACAACCGCGGCGGTTTCCGAGGCGTTGAAGCTGCTGCCTGCTTTGAAGAAGCCGGATCAGATCGATGACAAGGCGTTCGAGGAAGAAAAGAAGAAGGGCGCGATCTTGCTGAACGGCACGGCCGGACAGGCCGCGTTGTTGCTGAAGGATTATTCGACCGCCGCTACGTACTACAAGGCGATCCTTGCGCTGAATCCGGACGAGCCAATCGCGAATTACCGGTTAGGACAATCGTATATGTCCTCGACACCTCCGCAGCCGATGGACGGTTTCTGGTACATCGCGCGCGCGGTGACGTCGAAGTCGGCGACACAACAGCAGGTGACGCAACTGAAGCCTTACCTGCGGAAGCTCATCGTAAATTATCAGCAAGCCGCGTGCGACAGCCTGGTGGATGCGGAGCTGAACGAACTGCTGCAACTTGCGGGAAGCTCCGCGGAAAGGCCTGCGACGTATAAGATCCCGAGCGCAGCCGACCTCGATGCGGCGCGCAAAGATATGACGATTGCATCGGTAATTACGGACCTGAAGGCCGGCGGCGACAAAGCAAAAGTTATCTGGCTGGCGTCCTGCGGGCTGGAATTCCCGGATGTGCCGGGCAAGCTGCTGGAAGTGACGCCCGGGGCGACGCCGACGGATCCCGTGGTGCTGAAGCTGGCCTTTGTGACCAACCAGGCTGAGTTTGACGCGGCGACGACGCCGAATATGGAAGTAAAGGTTGTCGGGCAGCCAGAGGCGGCAAAACTTGACAAGGACACGACGCCAGCGCCGCGATTCACCGGAACCCTGGTAGCTTACGATCCCGATCCGGCATTCATGCTGCACTGGGACAAAGCCAAAATAAACGCGGAAGACCTGCCCAAGGAAAAAGCTCCGGCAAAGAAGCCGCCAGTGAAAAAACCAGCGGCAAAGAAACCGGCCGCCTGATCGATTCGAACGTTTGCGCTAAGAACGGCTCTCCGGAAAACCGCAGGGCCGTTTTTTTATTTTACGAGCGTATTATGGGCACGCAATGCGTGACGAAGGGAAAAGGTAAGGGCTAGCGTTTGTACGAACCGTTGCGGTCCAATTTATATTCGCCGATTTTGCGGCTCAGCGTATTGCGGTGAATGCCCAGCATTTTGGCGGCCCGGCACTGGTTACCCTGAGCGCGTTCCAGAGTGCGCTTGATAAATCTTTTTTCGAATTCCCCCAGCGCTTCTTCGAACAGAATTCCTCGTTCCACCATCTGACTGACGAGCCCTTCCAATTGGTCCTTCATGATTCCACACTCCCAGTGAGATTGAATTAGCTTGAGGGCCTGACGTGCTAGTTCAGTTCGTGGCCGACCAGAAGGCGATAGGCTTCCCGGTATTTGGCCCGAGTTGCCGCGACCACGTCGGGGGGCAGTTCTGCACCGGGCGGGGTTTTGGGCCAGCGGATCCGTTCCAGATAGTCGCGAACAAATTGTTTGTCGAAAGAGGGCTGCGGGCCGCCGGGATTGTACTGCGCCGCGGGCCAGAAGCGCGAGGAATCAGGCGTCAGGGCTTCGTCAATCCAGATCAATTCATCAGCCACTTGACGGCCGTGGCGGGCATCGTTCAGCAATCCAAATTCGAATTTGGTGTCCGCCAGCAGGACGCCGCGAGGCTCGGCGTAGGCGGCGGCGCGTTTGTAAATTTCGAGGCTGACGGCGCGAACTCTTTCGGCCAGAGGCCTGCCGATCATTACGACGGCGCGTTCGAACGGAATATTCTCGTCGTGTCCGCTGGCCGCTTTTGTGGCGGGGGTGAAGATCGGTTCCGGCAACTTTTCGGATTCACGCAGCCCGGCGGGCACGGGGATACCGCAGATTTTTCCTTCGGCCTGGTATTCCTTCCAGCCGGAGCCGCTCAAGTAGCCGCGCACGACGCACTCAATGAGCAGGGGCTGGGTTTTTTGCACCAGCATGGTGCGGCCTGTCAGTTGTTCGCGATAGGCGTCAAACGGAGCAGGGAAATCCGTGTCGCTTAAAACATGGTTGGGAATCACGTCTTTCAACAAATCGAACCAGAAGAGCGACAGCTGGGTCAGGACTCTTCCCTTGTCCGGAATTGGTGTGGGCATGACTACATCGAATGCGGAAAGGCGGTCGGTGGCGACGACGAGGAGTTTATCGCCCAGATCGTAGATGTCGCGCACTTTGCCGCGCGCGGCGGGCGGAATGCCGGGGAAGTTGGTTTCTCTTATGACGCTCATCGCGGGTACGGATGACACAGAACGCAGCTCCAGAAGAATGAGGGAGGATTCTAGCGCAGAGAATTGTGAACGCCAAGTCGCTGGGCGGTGGATTTCGGTGCAAAACTCTTTATGGCCGGGAGCTCTGCTGAATCAGAGGCAGCCGCGGACACGTGTCTCGAGGATTTTGTCCCAGTGCAATCCGTCTTTCCCGCGCCGGTAAATAAAATATCTCCAATTCTCGTAGTAAAAGTTCTCAGTAACGATCTCTTCCTCACCGGCGCCTAGCAAATCTGCCTGATCCACGAGCTGTTGCGACTCCACGCTCGCTTCACGTTGAGCGAGATTTGTCCAAACCAGTTCGGGCTCTAATTCCCCCGACTTGACGGATGCGATGAAGAATAGATTATGGACGATACCACTGGTCTCAAAATCGGCAGCAGCGAGGCTAAAGCTTCCGATTATGCTTGGCGACGTTGCAGGCGCAACGATCGTTCGTGTCAGATTCTCGACCTTTATTTTTTCTAGAAGCGAGTTAGCTACGCCCGCACAGACAAATAGTGTTCGCGCCAACTGCATCGCCAGATTTCTTTCATCTCCAGTAGGGGCTTGACGAGTGCGCCGCCTTTCGGTCAATGGAGGGACGGAAGTCGCGAGAGCTTGTATGTATCCATGTGGTCGAATAATCCCGGAGTATTCCACTGGAGTAACAAATAACCTGGACTTTCATTCCTCCAGAGAATGACTTTGCCCACTGGAACGCCACCAAAAAGCACCTGGTACGATTTTCCAGGTTTGATGTACCGGTCTGCGAAACTGACGTACTCAGAATCGTTCTCTGCACAGGCGTCGGGCGTGTCTACAAGTTTATGCTCGGCAACCTTGGCGATGGGATCTATCGATAGCTGTCCGTTCCTCATTGCTCCGATTGAAAACCAGACCGATTGTTCCTGGGCAGACGCGGCAATTGGCAGCAGCAAGGAGCGAGCACATGCTAAGACGGCCAGCTCACTGCGTACGGAATTGAAACTCATCCGGGCACTCAATTTTTGAGGTGACAATTCGAATTTGCTCTCTATGCGGCGGTGGCAGCAGCGGCGTGTTTCTTTGGCTCCGGGGCTTCTTCGCCTTCCCAGCGGACGCTGACTATTTTGGAAACGCCGGGTTCCTGCATGGTAACGCCGTAGAGAACGCTGCCGGTTTCCATGGTTTTACGATTGTGAGTTACGACGATGAATTGGGTTTGCGCGCTCATGTCGCCGATCAGGCGCGTGAAGCGGCCAACGTTGGCTTCGTCGAGCGGCGCATCCACTTCGTCGAGAATACAGAACGGGCTCGGCTGATAGCGGAAAATGGCGATGAGTAACGCAAGCGCGGTCATGGCTTTTTCGCCGCCGGAGAGCAGCAGCACGTTTTGCAGACGCTTGCCCGGAGGCGATGCGACGACATCAATGCCCGCATCGCCGGAGCTGTCCGGCTCGGTCAAACGCATTTCCGCCATGCCGCCGCCAAAGATGGTGTGGAAAGCGGTGGAGAAATTGGCGTTGACGGCATTGAATGCCTGCTCGAACTTTTCTTTCGAGATCAAGTCCAGTTCGGCGATGGCTTGCTGGGTGTCAGCGATGGACTGCAACAGGTCGTCGCGTTCGCGCGTCAGGAAAGTGAAGCGCTGATCACACTCGTTAAATTCTTCAAGCGCCATCATGTTGACCGCGCCCATGGAATCGATGCGCTGCTTCATTTCGCGATAGTTGGCTTCAGCGGCGGCCAGTTCCTCGCCGCTCATGAAGACTGCTTCGCTGGCGATCAGGTCTTCCGGCTGCGCGTTTACTTCGCTCATGCAGGTTTCGCGAAGATGCTGGCGGTCGCTTTCGTTTTTGGCGCGTTCGACTTCGGCGTGGCTGCGATTCTCGCGCAGTTCCATCAAGGACTGCCGGCCCATGCGCAGGTGATCTTCCATCTGTGTGAGTCGTGTGCGGCCCGCGTCCCACTCCTGCTCGAGTTCCTGCTGGCGGGCATCGAGACGTAACTTCTCCGCGCGCAACGCTTCCAGATGGTGGCCAAGCTCTTCGCTCTGTATCGTCAGTGACGCGGTTTCTTCTTTCATCGCGACTTCTTGCTGACGCAACGCGCTTTCGCGACGATCGAGTTCAGCGCGCTCTTCGCTAAGGCGCGCAGCAATCGCTTCCGCAGCGGTGAGCCGTTCCTGGCGAGCCGCCATTTCTGCGCGGCCAGCGGCCAATTCGTCCTGCTCGGACTGCACGGAGTTGCGCAAGTCGATGAGAGTTTCCGCAACGCTGACGCGTTCGGCTTCGGCTTGCGCGCGGCTCATCGCCGCGGTCTCGTGCTCGGCAATCGCGCGCTCCGCCCGTTTGCGAGCGTCGGCAACGTCCAGACGCAGGCGCGCGAGATCATTCTGGCAGACAGTCAACTCCAAACCGAGGCGGGCCAATTCACCTTGCGCGTGCTGGTGATGGTGCGACGCGCTGATTACGTCGCGCTCCGCTTCGTGATGTTTGCTGGTCGCGGCATCGAGCGCCATTTCCGTTTCGCGAATTTCCGTGGCCGTGCGCCCCAGTTCGTCCTGCATGTCGTTCATGCGAGCTTCTAGCGCCATCACTTCGGCGTCCAGCGCGCGCAGTTCGCGCTTCATGCCAAGCGGGCCGGCTTCGTCAGGGCGCCCGCCAGTGACCATGCGGCCCTGGTAGGTGGTTCCATCGGGCGTGACGAAAGCGTATTGCGGATTTTCGCGCGCCAACTTTTCTGCGCCGGTGGCGCTGTCTGTCAGATATGCGCCACGCAATCTTGGCAGAAACTGTTTTGCCGCCGGTCCCAAAGGATCGCGGAATTCGACCAGCTTATCGAGCCGCGCGTAAACACCGTCCTCCGCGCGGAAAGGAATGATGGGCTCGTAGTCGTTGATCTGAAGATTTTTTGTGGAGTCCACAAAGAAAGTGGCGCGGCCGCCGACTTCTTCGCGCAGCAAGGAAACACCGGCGCGAGCGTGATCGAAAGTTTCGACGACGACGTATTCGAGTTCGTCGCGAAGATATTGTTCGATTGCGCCTTCGTGGGCTTCGGGAACTTCTGCGTAGTCGGCGAGGACGCCAACCGCGTGGAAGTCGTGACCGGCGCCACGTTCGTTGGCCGCAAAAAGCTTTTGCACCGCGTCCGCTGTGTAGGATCGGTCGTTCAGGATTTGCGTGAGCGTGGCGTGGCGGGCGCGAACTGCAGCCAGCGAGTCGCGCAAAGTCTCGGCTTGTTTGGAGCGTTCTTCGCGAGCGTTGCGAAGCACGGTCAACTTTTCCTGCAGTTGCAAAACCTGCTGCTTTGCAGCGGACATTTGACCATTAGCCGTGTCCAGCGCGTACGCCGCTTCTTCAGCGTCACCGCGCACGCGAATCGAGAGTTCCAGCAATTCGTGTTCGTTAGCTTCGCGACGACGCAGCGACTCGCCCTGATGAACCAGCGCTTCTTCGGCCTGTTTCTGTTCGCCGTGCAAGCGCAACAGACTTTCACCCGCCGCGGAAGCGGTTTTGCGCAAAACCTCAATGCGAGTTTCGGATTGCGAGATTTGCGCCATGCGCGATTGCGCCTGGCTCTGCAATTCTTCCACGCGCGCGGCAAGGCCGGCGGCTTCTTCGCGCAGCATCGCGACGGTTTGCCGTTCGGAAGCGCTGCGCATTTCCCATTCGGTGGCGTGAGCGTTTAGTTCGCCAAGGTCGGCGCCGATTTGAGCTTGCCGGCCGGTGAGTTCGGCGGCGCGCTGGGTGTTGAAAGCAATTTTATTTTCGGCGCGGTCCACTTCGAGCGCGGTGAGATTCAACTGGTTCTGGTTTTGGCGAATTTCGGTGTCGAGTTCATAGTTGCGCTGGCTCAGGCGATCCTGTTCGCCTTCCTGCTGCTGAATGGCCTGGGCGTGCTGCGTTTCGGCGGCAGTGAATTCGGCGAGTTGTGTGGCAATGCGCTCGGCTTCGGCTTCCAGTTCGCGAGCCTTGCCGGCCAGCATCTGGCGCACGATGCCGCGCATTTGTTCGCGAATCTCGGAATAGCGGCGCGCCTTAGCTGCCTGGCGTTTCAGGGAGCCGAGCTGCTTTTCGACTTCCACCACGATGTCGTTTACGCGGGAAAGATTTACCTTGGAAGATTCGAGTTTGGCCTCTGCCAGGCGTTTTTTTGTTTTGAATTTTGTGACGCCGGCGGCTTCTTCGATGATGGCCCGGCGCTCCATGGGCTTGGTGGAGAGAATTTGCCCGATGCGTCCCTGCTCGATGATGGCATAGGAATCGGGGCCGAGGCCGACTCCCATGAACATGTCCTGAATATCGCGCAGCCGAGCTGCACGACCGTTGATCAGGTATTCGCTCTGGCCGCTGCGGTAAAGCCTGCGGCTAACGACCACTTCGCCGGGCTTGGTGACGAGCGGCGGCTTTTCGGATTTTTTCCTGCGCTTGCTCTTGAGAAATTCCGGCTTGCCGCTGTCTGATGCGACGACAACGGTTTCGGAGGAGGAGGCGTCGGCTTGTGCTGTTTGTGCTTCCTCGTCGAAAGGGGACTGCGCGGGGACATCCGCGAGAAATTCGTTGCCGTCTGCGAGGCTCTGCGTACTCCGCGCCTCTGCGTTATCTTTTTCTTCCGCCTCGCCGGTTGCTTCCGCATTTGCCTCGAGCACGAATCGCGCGGCTTCAGCAAGCTCCGGATCTTCCATAGTGATGGTAACTTCGGCGAGCCCCATCGGCGGGCGCTTAACGGTGCCGTTGAAGATGCAATCGCTCATGCGACCGGCGCGGAGAGATTTGTGGCTTTGTTCGCCGAGTACCCAACTGATGGCATCCACCACGTTGGATTTGCCGCATCCGTTCGGGCCAACGATGCACGTGGTACCGGTGCCGCTGAACGTTACCACCGTGCGTTCGCTGAACGATTTGAATCCGGTGATTTCGACTTTTCTGAGTTTTAACAAGATGTCCTCTTTAACTCTCTCGTTTCAGCTCTCTCGTTCCGGGCGCGCACGATTGTTTTTCGCGCGAAGAACATTTTGCAAGTCCGCGTTCGGTCGTTCGCCTGCGTTTAGACACACGAAGCGCGAAGAGAGACGACTCGTCGTTCCCTGATGGAGGGATGGTTCTCGCGATGCTCTCGTTGCCAAGCAACGAAGGCTGTCTGTCAACACTGCTAACTCGTTGACAAGACACACGTTTGGCAGGTTCTCAGTCAGAGGCCCAGCCGCCTGGCGCATGGATGGCGGTACGGGAGGAAAATGTAGCATGTAGGCTGTCGAGTGTAAAGCCCTACCCCACAGGTTGTGGCGAATTTCATAATGCTACTATGCCACGGCTTTGCGGGCTTCGATGCGGAGTCTGCGATAATCCAGTTCCCAGTGGTCAGCCTTCCAGAGTGTCGGGCGCGCGACACGCTCGACCGCCCGCAAAACATTGTCTCTCGCGTTGGGTGGAACGCGCTGCAAGAATGTTTCGCCGAACATGGTGATCCACAGTTCCAGACCGCGATCACCGTCTTCCAGTTTTGTCGGCCGTTCGAATAAGGCAGCTTCGCGTACTTCCAAGCCGTGCTTTTCGAGAAGCGACGCGTACTCGGCCACACTTGGGTAATACCAGGGATTGGCTCCGTTCGAGGAAACTCCGCACTCGGTTAGAGCTGTCTCGATCGCTGCTATGACGTGCTGCACATTTCCTTCGCCGCCAAATTCCGCAACGAACCTTCCACCGGGCCTCAAGGCGCGAGCCACGCCTTGAATGACGCGCTCGGCCTCGGGAATCCAGTGCAATGCAGCATTGGAGAAGACAGCGTCGAACTCGTTGGAGAAAGGTAGAACCCGCGCGTCGCAGACTTCAAATTGAATCGCAGGGAATTTCTTGCGGGCCTGTTCGATCATTTCGGCGGAACGGTCTGCGCCTATAACATGAGCGCCACATGCGGCAATTTCTGCCGTGAGCGCTCCGGTGCCACAGCCCAAATCCAAAATCCGCTCGCCAGATTTGGCCGCGAGGAGATCTACGACACCTTTAGCCTTCTCCCAGACGAATGCGTGCTTCGCATCGTAAAGGCCCGCGTTCCATTTTCCCGCTGCCATAGTTTGCACTCTTTCCGTTTGGCTGGTCTGGCAAGGTGTTCGTCAAAGTTTGAGCGAGGATTTATTTTACTTCCGCGGCGCGGCTTGTTTTAGTTTTTCCTGTCGAGCTTTTCGCGCAGCTTCTGTGCGAGGTATTGCGAGCCGTAAGGTTTCTGAAGGATCGTCGCCTTCTCTCGCGTTCGAATGGGGATCAGGCTGGTTTCCGTCGCGTAACCGGTGGTGAAAATTACGGAAATGCCCGCCTTCAACGCCGCCATTTTCAGGTACGCCTCCGGCCCATTCAATTTGGGCAGAACGACGTCCATGAATACCAGATCAATCTCTTTCGCATGCGTTTCGAACGCGCGTACCGCTTCCTCGCCATCACCCACCACGATCACGCGATAGCCCAAGCTCGCTAGAATTTCGTGTGCGGCTTCGCGCAGATCGTCGTTATCCTCCGCGATCAGAATGCACTCCGTGCCTCCGCGCATTGATCCCACCGCAGGTTTTTCAGGCTGTACCGCGGGGCCGTTGCCTAGCGGCAGGTACACGCGAAAAGCCGTGCCTTTTCCCACTAAGCTGTCCACGTCGATAAAGCCCTTGTGCTGTTTCACGATGCCATACACGGTTGCCAAGCCGAGACCTGTGCCGCGTCCGACCGCCTTGGTGGTAAAGAATGGCTCAAAAATGTGCGCCAGCGTTTCTGCATTCATGCCGCTCCCGGAATCCGTCACTTTCAGCAGCACGTATCGTCCGGGCGCTGCGTAGCTATGGTCCTGGCGAGAGTCCTCACCGACGGTGACGTTTTGCGTTTCAATCAGCAGCTGGCCGCCATCGGGCATGGCGTCACGCGCGTTCAGACACAAATTCATCAGGACCTGCTCGATCTGGCCAGGGTCCGCCCAGATGATGCTCACGTCCTCCGCCAGCTTCATCTGGATTTCGATGCGTTCGCCAATCACGTTGCGCAGCAAGCTGATTTCTTCTTTCGCGAGCTCGTTCAAGTTTGTGTTGCACGACTCCAGCATCTGGCGGCGCGCGAACGCCAACAATTGCCGGGTCAGTGCGGACGCCCGATCGGCCTGCGAGCGAATCTTAATGAACTTGTCCTGCAGGTCGCTGCCGTGTTCGGCGGACTGAGCGCCAATGTCCGCCCATCCCATGATGGCTCCGATAACGTTGTTGAAATCGTGGGCCACGCCGCCGGCCAAGCGTCCTATCGCTTCGAACCGCTGCAATTGGTGTACTTGGGCCTCGAGCCGGCGTCTCTGCCTGCGTTCTTCCGATTCCCGAAGTTCGCGCTGCACGGCCGGAATCAAGCGGCCAAGATTCGACTTCATCAAGTAGTCTTGCGCGCCTACTTTCAGGGCGGCCACCGCCGAATCTTCTCCAATCGTTCCAGAAACAAAAATGAATGGTACGTCCAGCCCTCTGTCACGGACCAGTTTCAGCGCATCCGTTCCGCGGAAATGGGGCATGGAATAATCCGAAATGACAATGTCCCACGCTTTTTCCAACGCTTGGGTAAGGCTCTCGACGGAATCGACGCGTTCGTGAAAGACATCGTAGCCCCCCTGGCGGAGCAGCCGCACCTGCAACCTGGCGTCATCTTCCGAGTCCTCGATGAATAAAACGCGGAGCGGTGTGGGCACCTAGGGTCTCCTGGGAACGGGCGGTGCTTCGTTTAGAATCAACCAGTACAACCCCAACTGGCGCACGGCTTCGATGAACTTGTCGAATTCGACCGGCTTGCGCACAAAGCTGTTCGCGCCCAGCCCGTAGCCACGGATGCGATCCTGGTCCTCGTTGGAAGTTGTGAGAATCACTACTGGAAGTAGCTTGGTAGCCTCGTTGGAACGCACACGATGCAGAACTTCGAACCCATCGACTTTCGGGAGTTTTAAATCGAGCAGGATAATCTGAGGCATCACCGTGAGGTCGCGGTCCGCGTGCACGCCAGTTCCGAAGAGATAGTCGAGTGCTTCGCTTCCATCGCGCGCGATTACCACTTCGTTTCGAATATTATTTTTTTTCAACGCGCGCAGTGTCAGCACTTCATCGTCCGCATTGTCTTCGACCAGCAAGATCACTTTGTCATCCATCGCGCCCCCAGGGTTATGTATTTGGACGTCCCAATGTGAAATAGACGGTTGCTCCTTGATTTACGGTTCCTTCTGCCCATACTGTTCCGCCGTGCCGGCGGATGATCCGTTGCACCGTTGCAAGCCCGATCCCGGTTCCCGGAAACTCACTGGCCGCATGCAGCCGCTGGAACGCCCCGAAGAGACGCGATGCGTAGGACTGCTCAAAGCCTGCGCCGTTATCGCGGACGAAATATGCCTTGCCGCCATTGACTCCCTGCGCGCCGAATTCAATTTGAGCCTTTTCTCGTTTAGAGGTGAATTTCCACGCATTTCCGATCAGATTCTGTAATGCGACGCGAAGCAGCCGGCTATCGCCTTCGGCTTCCAGTCCCGCGGCAATGTTTAATGCCACGCTGCGAGCGGGTTCCTGGGATTGGATTTCTTGCGCAACCTCGCCAGCCAGTTTGCTCAAATCGATTCGCTCGCGGTAAATCTCGGCGCGAGTCACACGCGCCAAATTCAGCAGATCGTCGATTAACGCTCCCATACGCCTGGTTGCTGTGCAGATGCGCTGCAGATAATCTTTGGCAGTAGAGTCGAGTTGCTGCTGATAGTCCTCCTGGAGCGCCTGGCTAAAACCGTCGATTCCGCGCAGTGGAGCGCGCAGGTCGTGCGACACCGAGTAAGAAAACGTTTCTAATTCCTTGTTCGCTGCCTCAAGTTCCAGGCTGCGCTGGATAATTTCCTGCTCCGCCTTACGCTTTTCGGTCACGTCGCGGGTAATCTTTACAAATCCGCGCAGAAGGCCGGCGTTATCCCGCAGCGGAGTAACCACCACGTTTGCCCAAAACCGAGAACCATCTTTTCTTATGCGCCAGCTGTCATCCTCGAAGCGCCCTTCTTCTCTGGCGGACTTGAGCTCCATGATTGGTTTTCCAAGCGCGATATCTTCCGGTGCATAGAACCAGGAGAAGTGCTTGCCCACAATCTCTTCAGCTGCATAGCCCTTGATTCGCTGCGCTCCGCCGTTCCAACTGATCACGTGCCCTTCCGGATCAAGCACGACGATCGCATAGTCCTTAACATTCGAGACGATCAACCGGAACATCTCCTCGCTTTGTTTGAGTGCGTCCGTGGCCCTTTTCTGTTCAGTGATGTCTGTCGCTACGACCAGTCTCGCGTTTTTCCCCCGAAAGGTCAGCGGGTATGACGTGATCTGCACATCAATAAGCTCTCCGGTTTTCTTTCTGTGTCGCCATGGTCCCGAGTCCCGGATTGGATCGTGAGGGGAGCGGAGATCGGCAAGCAATGCCGGTACGTCTTCTTGCGGGCGAATATCGGTGATTTTCGAGCGTAGAAATTCCTCTCTGCTGTATCCGTATCGGTCTACGGCCGTCGCATTGACGTCGAGAATGGAAAGTGTCTCCGTGTCGAACACCCACACCGGAATGGGGTTGCTGTCGAACAGCAACCGGTATTGCTCTTGAGCGCGAAGCAAGCGCTCTTCGGTATGCTGGCGCTTTTCGATTTCTCGAAATATGGAGTACACCGTGACCGCGAACAACAGCAGGGAAAGTGCGTAGCCGAACGCCAGAATGGCTTGCATCTGGTGCGCCCTGCCAGTGGCTCGTTGTAGTCTCTCGCGCAGAAGGCGTTCTTCCTCTGAGCGCATTTCCAGGAACACGTTTCTGATCTGGGTCATCAATTGACGCCGCTTCTCTTCAAGTGGTCCTACCCCATCGCTCTGCAACCTTAGAGTCGCAGCGAGCGAGATTCTGGCATTCACCAGCTCGGCCAATCGCGCCTGGGCGGCTTTCTGTTTCGGATTGTCAGCCGTGAGCGCCTTAATTTGGGCAATGTGCGATTGAAGTTCGCTTGCGCCGCGTTGGGCGGATTCAGGATAAGTGCCTTCTGGGCTCGTCAAAAAGGGGCGTTCGTCGTCGTATAATTGAGTCGAAGCAGCCAAGGCTGCGTCCAGCTGCTCCAGCACCTCCTGGGTATGTGCAACCCACTTCTGATCGGAGTCCTCCTGGAGAAATCGCTGATAAGACAGCGCTCCGATTAGCAGAAGGATGCACAGGGCCGTCCCGAATCCCGTGATCAGCTTATTTCGAAAAGTCATGTAGCGCGGCCCGTCCCTTAATCACGAAGGTAACTGAGAGGTTGAGATAACCGAACGGGATATGATTCCTGTAGACAGTCTGCTTGCAGCCCCCATTCTCTTCTCCGCAATGGATGACAAGCCGTAAATTGACCGTTGGCGTCTCTAATGAGTAAATACATGGTATTCCCGATGCTGGCATTCTCAGTCGGTAGGATTGCGCGGAAATTTGAAATACGGGAGCCTGACTCGGTTGATGGAAATCTGATCTGCGCGAATAGCAGTTGGCGCTTCGAATCCTTTTGTTCCGGCGCTAGTTACAAAGTCGTCCTCATCGACGCCATCACCGCTGACGCCGAGGCCGCCGACGAGCACACCGTTTTTATAGAGGCCGGCGCTCCCTGGAAAAAAGACGATGCCGCTCTTCTTGTCGTTAGGAGCGCCGCTCTGGAATCCTTGCGTGCAGGGATTTGCGGTATCCATGACGTATAGGTTAAAAAAAGGACCGTCGCCGGAGCCGTCGATGCCCGGAGGAAACAGCGGCATCGCGCCAAAGCTTATGGTCCGGTTGGTTACCGCAGTACCTATCGGCACCTGATTCAAATCTGAGGTGAGGCGCGTACTACCGTTGAAGTACACCATGTTGCGCGCTTTGGTTCCGGCTACGTCGATGCTGAAGACTGTTGCATCGGGCATGCGGCGGAGACCGATGATCGTGCCGCCCATGTCCGCCACGGCGATCACCATCCTGGCGCGTGAGCCTTCGGGCAAGCGAATTGCTGTGCGTGTGAGATTGGCTTCGGCTTCAGCATTGCTGAGAATTGTAGTCACGTCCGCTGCGGACAAGCCGCCTGAACCAGCTGCCGGCGCGACCAAATCTCCTTCTGCTGGCGTTCCAGTGCCGTCGGTGGCAGCAACAAACCATGTCCCGCCGGTCATTGTTCCGGCGCCGGTGCCAGCCGGCGGACTGGTGTTGTCGATCGCGGGCAAAACTACGCCGCCGAGGAAGACCGCGCCGGGCGCCGGTAGGTTCGAGAAAAAATCGCCGAATCCAGTGGACGTTGCTCCCTTGAATGCGGCGTACTCCGCCATGTCGGGCGGGATTCCGGTCACTCCGATTCCTCCGACCAAAATGTTTCCGCGGTAAATCGGGATGCCGCCGGGATTGATGGTGTTGGAGTCCGAGTCGTTAATATCTTTTTTTCCGGTGATGACCCCGAGAGGTTTTGATCCGCTGATTGGAGTCGCGGGATTGAAACCGTGGCTTTCAAGTTCCGCGGAAAGTGTGCAGCCTCGATTGGTGTTCTCGATGCCGTACAGATCAGCGGGAGGCTGATTTGCGACTCCGGGTGGGAGATGAATTCCGCTGATGAAGCGCACGGTGCGAGACGTCAGCGGCGCCTGGTTATTGCTGAAAAAAGCGCCGGTTCGCGCCAGGGCGACGGCTACGTCGTTGGCATCTTCCATGACGGAGAAATTGCCGAGCGCCGTGTTTGGCGCATTCGGCTTGCGAAATACGGCCAAAACTTTTCCTTGCCGGTCGGCCACCGCAATGACCATGGTGTCCGGCGCGGCCGAAAGCGCAGCGGCCGTGACGATTTGCGTGACTTCGGATTGCGTTAGGGGTTGAAAGGCTGGCGTAGAAGGCGGAGGCAGGATCGCTCCGTTGTTTCCGCCGCCGCAACCTGCGAGCAAAAGAGCGAGCGCACACGCAAAGCCGAGGGCAAGTGCGGCACCTAAGATGAGCAATTTCTTTTTCCGGTTGAGCGCCCTATGTGCGGCAACCGGCTTTCGCAGTGTGCGAAGTTTGGGGACGAGGCTGGCCACGTATGTTCGTAACACACACGCTGCCGGTGGCTCAATCATCACGCGGACCGTTGCCACCAAATGGTGAACGATTTTTTGCCGGATGTTTTCGGTCGTTATCTACTGTTGTCATCGCTTCGTGAAAACCATTGCTCGCTCCGCTCGCATGTTGTTAGCTAGCTGTGGATTTTCATTTCGTTACGACACAGCTTGGGCGCCATTCTCGGACATAAGGCATGCAAATAAACTCTACGCGCTTCGCGCGGCGGTCGTTTCGTCTGTGTCGCTGCTGGTCGGTTCTGATATTTTTGCCGCATGCCTTGTCGTTCGGAGGTGTGGTTGCTGAAGCCCAGGAGGCGCAGCAATCGCGCGAGCTAGGCGGTCAAATGCGTCTGCCGCGTCAGCGGGCTCAAACGAATGCTGCTCTTGACGGAATGGTGCGCTCCGGCCCTGCGAGCGGTGGGCAAATTCCCGTGGCCGGAGCGATTCTTCAACTGCAAAATCTAACTTCGACCGAGAGCGGAGAATATTCCGCGAATGGCGAGGGTGTCTTTCGAATTTTCCCGATTGTTCCCGGCGACTACTCGCTTCGCGTTCACGCGGAGGGATTCGCTGCTTTTTCGCTCGACAAAATCACTCTGCACGCAAATGAAGTGCTGACAATGGAAATTTCACTTGTCGCGCAGCCATCTGCGGAAGTGCGTTCCCGGCTTCCGCGCCTTCCCGAACTCGGCGCGCCGCCTCCCAGGAGTCAATCGCATCGGCGGGAAGCTATCGCGAATTCCGCCATCGCCTGGATTCCGATCCCAATTATGTGCTGAATCCGGCGCCGGAAAGCCTGCCTCCGGTTGCTGATGTCTTCGCGACGGTTCCCGATCGCTGGGCGCTGCAGCAACCGGAATACAAACGATATTCATCGCCGGGCGAATACATCTACACGCGATCCCGCTGGTACGATCCGTTCAATCGCAATCGTCTAAAAGGCGACGAACCTATCTGGCCTGCCGTTTTGGGCCAACAGGTGTTTTTAAATTTGACCGCCACGTCCGATACTACATTCAACGCTCGGCGCGTGCCTTCTCCCAGTGGCGTGAGCGCAGCCAACCCCGGAAGTTCCACGTTTTTTGGTCGCGGTGAGCAAGAATTTGTCGATTCTACATTGCGCTTCACGCTCGACCTGTTTCATGGTGACGCTTCGTTTAAACCAGTAGACTGGCGAATCCGCATCACGCCGGAAATCAGTTTGAACGATCTGAATGTTCGTGAACTGGGAATTGTCGGGCCGGATGTGCGCAGCGGAACTAACCGCTTCGATACGCACCTTGGATTGCAAGAAGCGTTTGGCGAAGTGAAGCTGCACGATCTCGGTCCGAATTATGATTTCGTCAGCCTGCGCGCGGGTATTCAGCAATTCAATGCTGACTTTCGTGGATTTCTTTTCGTGGATGAGCAGCCCGCCGTGCGGATATTCGGCGATTTGCTCTCTGACAAGATCGAATATAACGCCGCCTATTTTCAATTTCTGGAGAAGAATACCAACAGCGGGCTGAATACTTTCGATCGGCGTCACCAGCAAGTGGTGCTCGGAAACATTTATTTGCAGGATTTTTTCTTTCCCGGTTACACCGCCGAATTTGTCGCGGCCTGGAACAAAGATGACGCGTCGATCCACTACGACGACAACGGATTTCTGGTGCGCCCCGCGCCGGTGGGAAATGTTGTGAACCAGAATCCCGGCGCTGGTCCGATACCGCACGCAATCCGCGTGGGCTATTTCGGATGGCTGGGCAGCGGCCATATCCATCGCATCAATTTGACGCACGCGTTTTATCAAGCAGTGGGCGAGGACACTTTTAATCCAATCGCCGGCCGCTCAGTCACGGTGAACGCGCAACTGGCTGCAGCGGAAATTTCCTACGATCGCGACTGGGTTCGTTATCGCGTTTCGACGTTTTATACCAGCGGCGATGCAAATCCGCGCGATGGCCGCGCGCGCGGCTTCTATTCGGTCCTCGATCTGGACGCATTCGCCGGGGGACTTTTCAGCTTCTGGAACCGCGAAGGATTTCGTCTCACCGGGTCGGGAGTGTTGCTCACGACGCCGGGTAGCCTGATACCTTCACTGCGCGCGAGCAAGGACGAGGGGCAAGCCAATTTTGTAAATCCCGGAATTTCTGGTCAACGCGGGAGCAGATTTTGACATCACGCCAAAGCTAAAAGGCTTCATCAACGCGAATTTTCTGCGATTCGAACGTACCGAATCCCTTGAATATATTTTGTTTCAAGCGCCTATTCGCCACACCATCGGCGTAGACTACGGCACCGGCGTCACTTATCGCCCGCCGCTTTCGGAAAATATCGTACTTACAGGCGGCGCAGCAATGTTCACGCCGGGCGATGGATTTCGCGGTATTTACGGCGGCAAAACTTTGTTCTCGCTATTCAGTTCAGTGAGATTGACGTTCTAATGGTTTGCGAAATTCAACTGAAATCGGCATTCCGAACGGAGTCTGCGCAGTGAGGAATCTCTCTGAGGCTCGTCCAGTGCATCGAAAAGAGATTCCTCGCTTTGCTCGGAATGACGTGCGTTGGGGATCCGTCTGCGCTTGGAATCGCGGGTGTTGGGGGGACCCGGATTCGTGAGGGCGGCGGCAATGCATTCATGCTCGAGATTCCTCATCGCGGTGTTCTTGTGTATAGCGACGCTGCTTCTCTTTTTTGGTCTTCGCGGCAACGCTTTCGTCGCGCAACAACCATCGGATGACGTTCGCGGTCAATCGCGCGAGGCCGCTGCCCAGAAATCGGCTGGATGCGTGAGCTGCCATTCGCCGATGGACGAAGCGACCATGCATCCGACGAAAACGGTACAACTCGGTTGCACGGATTGCCACGGCGGAAACGCCGACGCGAGCGTCGCGCCGGGAACTTCGGCAAATTCCACGGAATACGCGACGGCAAAACACAAAGCGCATGTTCAACCGCGCGATGCTATTTTTCGCATTCGCGGAGCCAGGCCGCCCGACGCATTCGCGAAGTGGCTGCGCGAACCGGCGGAATACGTGAAGTTTGTGAATCCCGGAGATTTGCGAGTCGCCGCGGAAACCTGCGGAGCCACCGGCTGCCACGCGAGTGAAACGCGCGCCGTTTCCACCAGCATGATGACTCACACTGGTTTTCTGTGGGGAGCGGCGCTCTACAACAACGGAGCGATTCCCGGAAAAAATGCCCGCTTCGGGGAAAGCTACGACCGCGACGGCAAGCCGCAGCTGATCAAAACTTTCCCGCCACCAACGAGCGAAGAGTCCCGCACCAAAGGCGTTCTGCCAGAGCTCACGCCGCTCTATCGTTGGGAAACTTCGCAGCCGGGCAACGTTCTGCGAGTGTTTGAACGCGGCGGAGAAAAAAAGGCCGAGCTGGGCAATCCATCGCGCAATGAAGATCCCGGCAAACCCGACGACAAATTGAGCGACCGCGGCTTTGCTACCGAGCTGCGCACCGATCCGGTTTTTTTAGGTCTGCAAAAAACGCGTCTGGTTGATCCGGTGATGTCACTGCCCGGAACGAACGATCATCCGGGAGATTATCGCGCCAGCGGCTGCTCGTCGTGTCATGTAATTTATGCGAACGATCGCGACCCGGCGCACTCTGGCGCGTACGCGGCTTTTGGGCACTCGGGAAATAGTGCGACAGTCGATCCCACCATCAACAAATCGCTCCGGCCACCCCATCAAGCACGTTTTCACGCGTTCGATTCCGTCTAGCCAATGCATGGTCTGCCACATGCACCCCGGGACCAACATGCTCACTACTTATTTCGGCCTGACATGGTGGGACAACGAAATCGACGGTAAAAAAATGTATCCCGCGAAGCAGAAAAATCCCACGGAAGAAGAACGCTACCAGACGGCGCTGAAAAATCCGGAAGCCGCCGCCGCACGCGGACTGTGGAGCGACGAGAAATTTCTGGAGCAAACCGGCAGCCCTGATTTCAACAAGCAGCTGAAAACCACGCAATTTGTGGATTTCCACGGCCATGGGTGGGTGTATCGCGGCGTGTACGCGCACGACCGCAAAGGCAAGTGGCTCGACAAGGACGGCAAGCAAATCGCGTTCGACGATCCGGAACGTTTTGGCAAAGCCGTCCACCTTGCGGATATTCACCTGGAAAAAGGAATGCAGTGCGCCGATTGCCATTTCGGGCAGGACAATCACGGCAATGGAAAAGTTTACGGCGAACCGCGCGCAGCGATTGAAATCGATTGCATAGACTGCCACGGCACTATCGGTGCGCGAGCCAGCCTGATTACCTCCGGGCCTGCCGCGCCGCCGGGCGGACGGCAACTCGAAACTCTGCGCACGCCGTGGGGGTTGCGTCGTTTCGAATGGCGCGCTGATGCCCTGATCCAGCGCTCGATGAGCGAACAAGATAAAGAATGGGAAGTGGTGCAGACGCGCGACACTGTCACTCGTGGCAACGCGCATTTCAGTGCGAAGTCATACCGCGCGAAATTGATGGGCAAATCGGGTGAAGTGCTTAGAGCATTCCCGAGCGAAGAGTCGATGCTAGCTCATTCCAATACTTCGATGACGTGTTATTCGTGCCACACGTCGTGGACGCCTACCTGTTTTGGTTGCCATCTGCAAATGACGGCCAATGTGAAGCGGGACATGCTGCACAATGAAGGGCTCACGACGCGGAACTACACCAGTTATAATTTTCAAATTTTGCGCGACGACATTTATATGCTCGGCGTGGACGGCACAGTCACAGGGCGTCGCATCGCGCCGGCGCGCTCGTCCTGCGCGGTTTTGGTAAGTTCGCAAAACGCGAATCGCGAATGGCTGTACTACCAGCAGCAGACTATTTCCGCGCCGGGATTGTCCGGCCAGGCTTTCAGCACCTTTGTTCCGCACACGGTGCGCGCGAAAGAGACCAAACAGTGTAGCGATTGCCACGTCTCCGCCGCTAACGACAACAATGCCTGGATGGCCCAGCTACTGTTGCAAGGAACGAATTTTATGAATTTTATGGGCCGCTATATTTATGTGGCGACCGGAAAGCATGGGCTGGAAGCCGTGGACGTAGCCGAACATGACGAGCCCAACGCCATCTACGGCAGCGACTTGCAGCGCGTGGCTTATCCGGACAATTTCAATAAGTTCGTCGCACGCGGACGCGAAATCAAGACGGCGTTCGAACATCCGGGGACTGTGCTCGACGTTCAGGCGCGCGGGGAATATGCGTACGCCGCGCAAGGCAAAGGCGGCTTTCGTGTCTTCGACATCGCAAATATTGACAACAAAGGATTTTCTGAACGCATGACCACGGCGCCGGTTTCGCCCCTTGGACAAAAATTCTTCGTGCCGACAAAAAACGCAGTCGCGATCGCGTCGCCCACCACGCTGGGTATCGATCCATTGCGGGTGCAGCTTCCTGAAAACGAAGAGCAGCGTATTCCGCTGCTGTACGGTTTTCTTTACGTCGCCGACAGAGAAGAAGGCCTTGTAGTCATCGGCAATGCAAATCTGAAAGCGAGAAGTCCCGGGGTTGGAACGCTGCTCGACGGAAATCCAGCCAATAATTTTCTGCAACGAGCGCTGGCTTTCAATCCCGATGGAGTACTCACCGGTGCGCGAAGGATCACCATCGCCGGCAATTTCGCTTACATACTCACGGAAAAGAATCTGGTGGTCGTTGATTTACAAAATCCCCTGCAACCCAAAGTCACTGCGACCATCGGTTCCCCCATACTTGACGATCCTCGCGGCATCGCGGTGCAATTTCGTTACGCCTTTGTGGTGGACCGGTACGGCATGAAGTTTTGAACGTAACTGACCTTGCGCATCCCGTGCCGGTGGAGAACGGGAAAGTTGCGCTTCCGGACTCGCGCAATATCTACGTCGCGCGCACCTATGCGTATATCGCGGCAGGTGCGAATGGACTCGGAATCATTGATGTCGAAAACCCCGAAGCTCCGCGCCTCGATCAAGTTTTCAATGCCAACAATGCGATGCACGAAGTGAACGATGTAAGAATCGGAATGGTCGCAGGAAGCGCTTTCGCTTTCGTTGCCGACGGCTACAACGGTCTGCGCATTCTGCAAATCGTTTCGCCATGGGACGACCCAGCCCATTTCTCCGGATTCAGTCCGCGCCCCAGGCCAAAATTAATTGCCACTGCGAAAACGAAAGGCCCAGCACTAGCCATCTCGAAGGGCATCGATCGCGACCGGGCAGTGGACGAATCGGGCAATCAGATATCAGTGTTTGGGCGACGCGGCGCGCGCCCACTGAATCTAATCGAGTCTCAGGCGCTTTATTTGCGCGATGGCCAGCTATTTCTGGTAGATGACGAGCCGCAACAGGCTAGCGAGACCAGCGACGCGGACCGGAGCGATCGGACGTTTTGGCAGCGCTTGGAAGTGCGCGCGAAGAGTTGGTTAGCGCTCTTATCAAACGCCAAAAACTAATTCGTCTTTTATTCGCCCTGAACATTCGTACAGGTTTCGCCTTACGTGGTGTCATAGTCAGCGATAAAGTCTTCAAATCCTTTCGTTTTAACCTTTTACCAATGAGCGGCATCTAATCAACATTCAACAGAGCGTTCACGTTTCTGTGCATAGCACCCATCAAAATAATTCGTGACCGCCTGACGCTAAACACAGGTAAGGTGTAATGAGTGGGGGCGAAAAAAGCCGCAAAGCGCGGCGCGAGTCCGCAATGGCGGACGAGAAAGAGAAAGAAAGGGGTACAAATGGTGCAGCAATACCTACTGGCGAGCGATTTTGACCAGACACTGAGTTTCAACGATTCCGGCGTGGTACTTGCCGAGCTGGTCGGAGTGCAGGGCTTCCACGACAAGGTTCGCGGCCTGGCGCAAATCAACTTGGTGCAGCAAGGTGCGGAGCTCTCGTACTTGATTCTGCACGATCCAGAATTTCGCCGTATTCGGCGCGAACATCTAATTGAAGCCGGCAAACTGATTCGTTTGAAGCACGACGTGAAGCTGTTTGCGAAAACGCTGGACACGCTAGCGGATGGTTACAAGTTTAATTTCCACGTGATATCGGCTGCGCCACAGGAAATTATTCAGTCGGCGCTCGAAGGCATCGTGGCGCCGGAGAATATTCACGGCACAAAGTTTTATTACGAGCCGAGCAACGGCGAAGTCAAAGCCATTGTGCGTGCTTCCGCCGGCTGGGGCAAAGTCACGGTGCTGGAAGAAATCCGCGCGCAACTGGGCATCAGCCACGACCATATTGTTTACATGGGCGACGGCAGTTCCGATTTGCCGGTAATGATGCACGTCAATCAGTATGACGGCTTGACGATCGCGGTCAGCGAAGCTGAATATATCACGCGTATCGCGCGGCGGACGGTGCTCAGCGATAACGCCATGAGCGTACTTGTGCCGGTGCTCGAGGAAGTGCTGCGCTGGGATTCTTCGAAGATTCGCCGCTACTTCGCCACGCAAGGATTGATGCTGCGCGAATGGGGCAAAATGCGTACCGACCATCTCACCATCGAGGAATCGGCGGAGGTTCCGGCGGCACCGGAGACTGCGCAGGTTCAATCGCCTGTAACCACGCACTAAGATAGGATCCTGACTGAATCTTAATCGGGCACGGAATATTTTCGCGAAAACGAAAATGGCCGTGCCCGTTGTGTTTGCACTCGCTCCTGGCGGAGAATGAAGTTGCAAACGTAGATTGCGCAGCGTTCCGAAGTCTTTTCGGGAGGATTGAAATGGCGAAGAAAAAGATTTTAATGCTGGCGGGCGATTACGTCGAAGACTACGAAATCATTGTGCCGTTTCATGCCTTGCAGATGGTCGGCCACACGATTCACGCAGTCTGCCCCGGAAAGAAATCCGGTGAGTTTGTGCCTACCTCGATTCACGATTTTGAAGGCGATCAGACCTACACCGAAAAACGCGGCCACAATTTTGCCTTGAACGCGACGTTCGATCAGGTAAAGCCCGAAGACTACGACGCGCTCATGATTCCGGGCGGGCGTGCGCCGGAATATATCCGCATGAACCCTCGCGTGCTCGATATCGTGCGCTACTTCATGAAGGAAAATAAGCCGGTCGCCGCCATCTGCCACGCGCCGCAGGTGCTTGCAGCAGCGGGAGTGCTCAAGGGGCGAAAGTGCAGCTCCTATCCCGCCACCAGTCCTGACGTGACTCTCGCCGGAGGCACTTATGTGGATGTTGGAATGGCGGAAGCAGTGGTGGATGGAAATCTGGTCACCGGACCGGCTTGGCCGGCCTTGCATTCCTGGCTGGCGAAATTCCTGATTGTGCTTGGCACAAAGATTGAACCATAGAATTCTTGCGGCGTCTTTCTATGAAATCTTCATGTGAATTTCGGTTCCGCCCTTTTCATAGTGAACCTCGTCCACAAGCTGGTTGATCAGGAAGATGCCGCGTCCATGCGTCGAGAAAAGATTCTGACCCACGACCGGGTTGGGAATTGAGGAAGGATCGAATCCCGGTCCCGGGTCTCGAATCACGATCAATAATCCCCGCGAATCATCGCAAGCCACGCAAACTTCCACCAGCTTGCTTGGATCATTCTGGCAGCCATGCTTCACAGCGTTTGCCAGGGCCTCGATCAGTGCCACTTCCACTTCGCGTTCCTTGCCTGCTGCGCATCCCATGGACTGGACGACGCTCATCACGCCGTCAACAAACGGCGGAATCGCTTCGATCCTTCCCTCCAATGTTTTTTGCAGTTTGAGGATCAAATCTTTGCTTTCGAATTCACACGTTGGAAGGGTATTTGCCATCTGGGCCCCGTCTAACCTTTTGCCACAGTCTTCAGCTGCTTTGCGAGGCGTTCGATATCACTGGCCTGCTTGTAAATCTTAACGGAAAAAATGTCGGAAGAGTGAAGTTGTTCTATTTCTGCTTTTAATTCCTGTACCCGCTCCGAGGGTTTTGCCAGCGATTCCCGGAAGCCCTTTTCGTGCTCTGCAAAAGCGCGCGCTGCGATGCCCGGCTACCCGCGTTGCCGAATGCTGTCGGTGTTGTTTCGGCGGCTTCCGGTGGAGACGGCATTTTTCGTGATTGGTCCAGCGCATCCATCTGGCCGCCACACACGACTCCGGACAATACGACCCCTCCGAAAACTAGGAACTCTCGCCGTGGCTGTCTCATTGCGTCCCTCCCATTGTTCCGGATTTCCGTACGCGGTGCGAGTCTCCATTCGGAAATCATTCTTTCATTTTTCTCTCTCGGCCGGCGGTATCCTCGATTACCTGCACTAGTTCTTGGCAGCTAGACCGCGCTTCCACGCGAACACTTGCTCACGCAGCGTGTTCAAGCTGTTCACCATGCGGTCTGCTTCTGTCGCGACGAATGCGTAGCGGCCATCTTCCGTCTCACCCAGATGGGTCATGCGCGAATAAATCTCCCGCAGGTCGGGGAATTCGCGCTCAGCGATACGCTGGCCCCGCAAGCATGCAGCGAGTAGTTTAAGAGTCTGTTCTATCGCTTCGGCGAATTGTTTGAATTGCGGTTGTGGCGTTTGTGCTGCAGTCTCAGGGATTCCGGCTTCCAGCGCGATCAGGGCATGCGCGAAGCGATGCGAAGAGGCGACCATGGCATTCGCCTGGGCCAGTTGTTCCGCGGAAATTCCGGGTTCGGCCGCCAATCTTTCGATGGACGTTTCAAGGTTGGACCGCGCGATTCGCGAAGCTTGCCGCGTGCGTTCGCGTTCGCTTGCGGATGCCGACGCCGGATCAAGTAACTTCCTGAAGACCGAACGAAAAGAATTCCGATAGCCATCCAACAGCGTTGCAAACAAATCCGGCAGGCGGCTTCGCTCCCATGTCGGCCATACCAGGTACGCCACTAGAGCGAGCGCTCCGCCAATGATCGTATTGATGCCGCGCGCGGCAATCACCTCTTTTGGAGAGAGCCCGGTGATGGAAATGAGCAGCACGATCAGTGCGCTGATGGACACTCCGAAAATCCCATAATTTGCTGGACCGATCCAGCGCGTCAGAAACGTAAACACTGCAATCAGAACGATCTCGGTCGCAGTGTAAATCGGAAGAAAGTGAAAAAGCGCGGTCGCCAGCAGCAATCCCGCGAGCGTGCCAAATATCCGCAGAACACCGCGGCTGAAAGTCACCGCAAATTCCGGTTTCAACACCAGCACGATGGTCATGGGAATCCAGTAAGCGCGATAAGGATGAATCACGCGTCCAAAGGCGTCGCCGAGCGCCACGCAGATCATCAGCCGCACTGCGTGACGAAACGCGCCCGACCGCAAATTTAGATTCGCGCGCAGCGTCGCTATCCGGCTTGTAAACCGCATCCACAGCGGTTGCGAGGCCTCTCGTTTATCGAATTCCGCTTCGCCTGCGGGAGTGGTGTTGCGCGCCAGTTCGATTGCAGCACGCAGTTGCCCGCCCAGCGCATCGGCTTGAAATTTTACGTCGCGCGACACCGCATTCGAAAAACTCCGATTGCCCTCGGTTTCCGCGCGGCCAAGCTGTTCCGCCAGCGCGATTCCCAGGACCAGGCGGTCTGCCTCCAGATTGATTTCTTTTCCGGATACCAGGCTTGTGGCAACCGCGTTCAGGAGTATTGCGGCGTTTGCGCGAAATTGATCCAGCGTCGCCACCGCCGGATGAAACGCATCTTCACGCGCTAACCGAGACTGCAGCCGCGCCAGTGTTGACAGACTGAGCCGAATGCGCTCCGCTTGTGACAATAACGACCGGAGACGCAAAGCGGTAAGCGACATAGCGGTGGTCAGATTCGACAGTGAATCGTGTGCCTGCGCGATTTCTTTCGTCGCGGGCGGAGCCAACGTTGCCTCGCTCGGGCGCGTCGCAATGCTTGCCAACTCAAAATACAATTGAGCCAGCGACCGCCGCTCTGGTTCATACCTCTGCACTGGCCACAACGCCACCGACAACGCAATTTGCAGCAGCCCTCCGGAAAGGGCGAGTCCAGCTGCCTGCAGCGCCTGCATCGGTGTTAGCGCCTGCGCCGAATACACCAACAGCACCACCGTGCTGATCACTCCAACATCTCCCGCCGTGCTCCCTAACGCCACCAGCATTCCCGCTGTGAACGCCCATACCGTCGCCACGATCACTGCGGCGGTGTTGCTATGTGCGCTCAGCCCTCCCAACAGCACTGCGATCGAGCACCACACGGTGGATGTCAACATACGTCTCGCTCGCTGCGCGTATGGATCGCTGCCATCCGAATACGAAACGTTCAGCGCACCGCTCGCCATC
>WNFO01000381.1_pt1 | contig 44025 bp, 41 predicted proteins | sample 5400251 | NCBI WGS metagenome assembly WNFO01 (sample SAMN13153354, study PRJNA577476) | soil metagenome | isolation source: 100 cm saprolite under Madrone tree | place: USA:California | collected 2016-06-14 | reverse complement strand
TTTCCAGGATATCGATACTTCATCCGGCGCTCTCGGCGGCGCGGTCTACTGGGCACAGGACGAATTGCTGCCGATCGTGATCGAGGCCCCGGCGGACCGAAAGACTCGGGACAAATGGTTGGACCGCCTCTGGCGGGCCGCTGCGGCGCAGGCTCTCGGGATCGCTTCCCAGGCACGCGCCGATCTGCTCACCGTGGCGATGAAACAACCGGGACCGGCCAGCGATATTATCATCCGCCGGTGCTCGGTGGATCCACAGGCATCGGCGTCGGCAAATACAATACTCACAGAGCATCGGACATGGACAAGACGAAGCCCCGCAAGACATTGAGCGGCACGCCCATCGCCAACAGAGTCGTTGCCAACATGAGGTGGCATGAGCGAGCGAAGGTTGTCGATATCAAAAATGTTGTCGACGGTACGTGATGCGGAAGCACTACACAAAGACAGTCCTGAGCTAGAAAGAGATTGCCCCCTTGGATCCGGCTCACGCTGCATATGTCTACACCCAGAACCGCGTGTCCGTCATGTCCGAGCGGCTCGCGGCTCTGAAGGAGATAGCGCCGATTACGGATACTCGTTGCCTATCTCCCCGCGCACGCTGGGAATAGTAAATATCACCCCGCAGAGCCGAGGGCTTTAGGCTGTGAGCCGACTCAAAGCGGCATAGCGGGGTCTAATTGATATGAAGTAAATCCACGTGGCCGGCAGATGTCAATCCAGCAAATCTACAAACGCCGGAAAATCCCGCAGAATGGTTTCCGGGCTTTTCGACCACGGCCAAGAGCGGGTCATTGACTCGCTGCCGTTGAGCACGAGCTGCCGGTCCTCTGCTATGTTGCTATCTAAGGACGTGAAAGGATTGGCGGCGTTTTGGACCAAAGCGAAATACGGCAAAATGAGCATCGAAGGACGCGACCCGGTCAATACCTAGACGCCGCATTACAGCGAAGCTGGTGCGGTCGACGATGGAAAAATCCTGGTCACGCCAAGAAACGCCAATATCCCAAGCAACCTCCAAGTCCGCTAAAGTAACCGCCTCCATTACAGCGATCCCACTCCGCAGGCCTTCCCAAAATCGCTCCGCAGCTTTGCGGTCAAGTTTGTGGTGAAGCAACGTCCATGTTTCGATCAAAACGTGATCCGAGGTCACCAGTGTTTCGCCAGACTTGAGAATCGCTTTTGCGCGAGCGTTGCTGCGGTCAGAAGAGTCCGCGGCAGCATACCAAATGGAAGTGTCGACAAATAGGCTCATATATCGAGAGCGCTAGCGACGCCGAAGTTTTCTGCGTGTGGAATGAAAGGCCTCGGCGATCATGGAATCCTTTTGGCTCGCAATATCTGAGCCGCCGGAGCTGCCGAGGTCGAAAACTCGGTCTACCTGAGCTGCCGTTTCAGGACGAGCAAGATCACGCGCGACTAGACGGCGAAAATATTCTGCGAGAGATACCCCGAGATCATTGGCGCGTTGGCGCGCACGGCGCTGCATCTCAGTTTCAAGTGTGATCTGGGTTTTTGCCATCATTATGGCTCCATCATACCACATCACACAAGTCATACAGCGAATACCCGCGGTTTGAGCCTTGCCGCAGGAGCGAGTTGCACGATCAACGTGACCTTCGAACCGACGGAAATCGGACCCCACACTCAGCCTTCTTCCAACCGGCAGGCCCCGACGTGCTACATTCAGCCTCGTCATCCGTGCGCTCTGCCGAGAAGGAGGCGGCAAGATGAGAAGAGCGCAACGACATGCAGTCGGTTCGGTTCGATTGGATAAGCGGCGCAAGACCTGGAACTATCTCTGGTACGAGAACGGGAAGCGCCGTTCCAAGTTGATCGGAACCAAGCGGGAGTATCCCACCAAGGGAGCAGCCTGGAGTGCGACTGAGTCCCTGATGAGCATCATGGAACGTCAACAAAAGGTGGGCCACGGCCTCACGGTGCGTGCGGTTGTGGACCGCTACCGAGAAGAGAAGATGCCGAAGCGTGCCGACACGCGACGTGCTTACGAGGTTCGGCTGAGCAACCATATTCTGCCCACTTGGGGTGATTGGTCGCTGCAGGACATGCAGGCGCGTCCGTCGAGCTGTGGCTTAGAACTCTGGCGCTTGCGCCAAAGAGTAAGGCGCATATCCGGGGCATTCTGAGCCTGCTCTGGGATTACGCGATGTGGCGCGGGGATGTGCCCACACAACGCAATCCCATGGAGCTAGTCACGATCAGAGGCGCGACGAAACGCAAGCGAAACCCGCGCAGCCTCACCCCCTCGCCCAGGAGCACACCCCTTGATTCTTCCTAACCGCAAAACCTATCTGCTCTACGCAGCCCGATCTTCGGATCGCACCGCCCTCGTGTCTCTACTCACCTTTACCGTCAATCCTCACCCCCTTATCACTCCCAAAACCTCTCCTCTCCCCCCAACCTTCCACCTCCATCTTCCTCCTCCCGTCTGTTTTCCCAAACCCTACCCCCACTCATTCACCCCAACTATCGACAAATCCCCATCCAATACCCGTAGCCCCACCGCGTCCGTCGCAAACGCCAGCGACTTCGTTCAACAGACTTTATCGCAAGTCCCGCCACTACCTCGATTTGCCCCGAATTCCTGCTTGGCGGGACCTGCGATAAAGTGCTAACTGTTTTCATCAATCATTATCAGCACGGAGGCGTTTGCCTTGTTGGCGCTACACGAAGCGCCTCACATCTAACGAGACAAGGCATCGAAGAAAACTGCCAAAGAGTCGGAAACTCTGGTGTTGAGCTAATTCAGGAAGCCCTCGGCCCACGGATTCGTCAGATGCCTTGATTAGCCCACGGGTTTTCTTCGATGACGACGTCCACCTCTGCGCTAAGTCTGAGGCGACTAGAGAACCTGGGCGGAGCTCCACCAGGAGGGCAAACCACGACAAGTGCAGCAAATGGCTTAGGGTCTTGATTTTCTATTTGTCCTCTTCCAGTATGGCTAGGTCCCATGGGGCAAGGCTAACACTGCTGCCCCGAGCAACGGCGTAACCGGTGAGCAGATCGCGGCTCGCAGCGTAGGCGTATGTGAAGTTAGCAGGGGCACCCGAGTAGTTCAGATAGTAGTGGATCCGTTTGCCGACTCGATTGATACCGTGCTTGACCCGCACAGGTTCCGGAAGGTCCTGGTCGGAGCTGGTGAGGCCGGACTCGCGAAGAACATCAAGAACGACGGCCTGCTGGAGTCCGTCGGAGAGTGCGGTGCCTTCGTACGTAAGCGTGCCCGAGCCGAACTGGTTGCGAGTGATGGCCGGCCAGCGACCGAAGAATGGATGATCGTAGAAAGCGAGCGGTTTGGCCGAGGTGGGCAGCAGGAACTCCGCCCACGTGCTGACCTTGTTATCGGCGGCAGAGACACGCCACGGGTTGTCTTTGAGCGCCAGCGGGTGCTCGAGGTTGGAGAACTCCTGATAGGTAAAGCCAGCAGCTTCGCGGAGCGGGCCGGGTGCGCGCTCCCAGCGGACAGCGGAGTTCTCATTGGTGAAGCCGCTCTTGAAGGTCATGAGGACGTGGCCGCCGCCGTGAACGTAATCGGCGATCTTCTTCAGCAGGGCATCATCGGCAACGTAAAGTGCAGGAACGATGAGGAGTTTGTAGGGCGAGAAATCGGCAGTCTCCGGGAAGACAAAGTCGGCCCCCACGTTCGCCTGATAGAGGGAGCGGTGCAGCTGCGAGAGGATGGCGTTGTATGTGCCCGCGGCTTTACCAGGCACCCATCCGAGCTCCTGTCGTTCGAAAGGCATGAAGCTGATCGCGTTTGACGAATCGACACTGTAGAGGATCGCCACCTGATTTCTGATTTGGAGGTTGACGATCTCGGGGCCGACCTTCTGCAGTTCGTGCGCGATACGTGAAACCTCGGCGTAGGCGCGGTTAGGTTCGAGGTCGTGGCTCAGGACACCCTTCCAGTAAGTCTCCTGACCGGCGTGGATAGAGTGCCAGTGCCAATACTCGACCATGTTGGCGCCGGAGGAGAGATCGGTGTAGACGTCGAGCCGGAGCTGGCCGTCGTAGGGCGGGAACTGCTCGGCAGAGTCCCAGCCAAGCGTCTGCGCATTCGTTTCCGTCACCAGGAAATTCTGGTGTTTGAGGGAGCGGGAGAAGTCGCCCTGCAACGCTTGCCAGGCCCCGTCTAGATGGTCCTGCGAGCCGTGGTAAGGATTGTTGGCGACGACATCGAGTGACTTGGCGACCTCGACCTCGTTGACATCGAGCTTCATCATGGAGCCGTAGTCCTGGGTCACGAATTGGTCCGGGCGCCGGGATTTGCGGACGAGCGCAGCCTGAAAGGCGAGAAAGTCGGCAACGCGCATTTGCTGCCAGCGAGACCACTCAAGTTTGTAACTGGTGCTGGTGGCATTGTCGCGGGTAGGCATGTCGGCCCAGTCGTTGACGTCCTGGCCCCAGTAGTTGAGGAACCAGGCCTTGTTGAGCGCGTCGGTGGTGCCGAACTTTTTCTTCAGGTGATTGACGAAGCCGTTGAAGACATCTTCGTTGGAAGCGCCGTAGGCGCCGGTCTCGTTATCGATCTGCCAGCCGATGACGGCGGGATTGTCTTTGTAGTGCGTGACCAGGTTGGTAATGACGCGCTCGGCGTAGAAGCGGAACTTCGGGTTTTCGGTGTCCATGTTCTGGCGCATGCCGTAGCGGACCGAAGCCCCGCCCAGCGGGCGGGCGTAGAACTCGGGATGGGCCTTGGCCATCCAGCTCGGCATGGAGTAAGTGGGAGTGCCCATGATGACCTTGATCCCGGCCCTGCCCATGGCATCGACCACGTGGTCCATCCAGGCGTACTCAAAGACGCCATCTGAGGGCTCCCAAAGACTCCACGTTGACTCTCCCATGCGAACCACCGAGATGCTGGCCCCTTTCATGAGGGCGACGTCTTTCTCCAAACGACCAGGTTGGAGATCGGCGGGCATGTACTCGTTGTAATACGCAGCCCCATAGAGAACATTGGGCAGCAGCGCTCCGGGAGGCGGAGTGGAGTCCTGTGCAGCTGCGGCCAGGGACGCGAGACTAAGAGCCAGGAACGTGTTGAGAGGACGCGGGGTAAGCCAGCGAGTCATGAGTGCCCTTCCTTGTACTAAAACTTCCTGACTACAATTCTTTATGTCACGAAACCTCCAACGCTCTTCAGTTGCGACTTCCACCTTCCCAGGTCCATCAGCGCAACCGGATGAGGCGTTTGAGGGTCTGGGTTGAGATACTCCACGGCAATGAAAGCCTGGCCAGCATCCTCACCAACTTCATAGATCGATACGGTAGCGAGGGACGGTTTAGCCAATCATGGAGTCGAGGAATGTTAGGCAGGATGCGCGGGCAAGTCAATGTAAGCCGTGGAGTTGTGGCCACCACGAAAAGGTTGTTGTTGAAATATCCCCATCTCTCCGAGTAGAGGAGATCCCGATGAGCTGTAGGTCTGCCTTGGCTGTGTCCGCCGTTTCCAGCTTCGTGCCCGTTTAGCTCGACCATGGCACCACCGAGAGGTCTCCTCCCTCACAGACCCCACCGTGCAGATTTCCCGCAGCGGGTTCCTCAAGCAGGACTCTCCGGGTACGTCCAGGGATGTCGAATCTGAGGTGGCAGCAAAGGATGCCGACGAAGGAGTTGGTTATATCTCTCCCACGTCCTCCGGTTCCCCTTCGGGTTAATCGAAGAGGCCGGCGGGAGGATCGACCACTCGGATTCGCAACCCTTTGCGCTTTCCCTCTCGTACACGAACAGCCTCCAGTTTACTAACCCGTGTACTCCGAAGAGCGCGGGGAAGCGGGGAGCTGCGGCGCGGGGGGAGAGTGGAGGCGGAGCGACGGAGATCCGGCGGAACTTTAACAAACGGAAAAGAGTCGACCCCGCCGGAAACAGCCTCCCGTTGCCGACTTTTCAATCTTAGGGCTCTGCTGTTACATCCAGGACGTACACCGTTTGTTCCACCGTGAGGACCAGCATCCGCTTGCCGTCTCCGGAGAACTGCTTGAACGCTACCGGATTAGGGAATTCATATTCGTGCTGCAATAGGGAAGTCGCGGGGGCATACATTTTGATCCGGGATGCATCACTATCAACTGCCAGGAGCGCGTTGGTTGCCGAAACCACCGGATTCGTACCAAAAAAGTGGGCTTTCTCTTCCCCGCTCGCGAGCGAATAGACCAACACCTGATTGCCTGTGGCGCCCACGACTGCCCACTCTCCCGCCAGTGAAACTCCTTCCACCTGAAACGAGCCCTTGTTGGTCTTGATCAAGAGCTTGGCGGTGACGCTGTTCTTAGCGGGATCGACGACTTCGCAAAAAAAGTCGCTCTTCTCCGCGCGTTGATTGAGCTCAGGATACTGCTGGATTTCCTGCTGGCCTCCAGACTCTTTCAAAGGCCAGATCAAGAACATGGTGTCTCCATTAAAACCAAATTTCGGCACGTCATGCGGAAAGTGGCGCGTCCACACCAGGTGGTCGTCGCGGACATCCCTCACCTCCACATCCGCATTCGAAGGCTTCATGAACGAATTCTTGCCCTTGGAATTAGTGAGAACCAGATACCTTCCATGCTGCTCCGCGATTGCATCCTCCAACTTTCGGCCCTGCTGCCCGTTGCCCGTGAGTATCTCCAGACGGCCGATCGTGCGAGGGTCCTTGTCAAACTTGGCGAAGTCGACGTAAAAAGCTTGATCGTCTCCAAACCACGCGCCCTGAAACCCGCGCACATGCAGGGTCCGAATGTTGTGCACCACATCCCAGACCGCACCTCGCGATCGCGTAGAGATGGCCATCCAAGAAAGATCCGGCGAAACCGCCGCAGCGCGCAGCCGTCCGAGCCGGGCCTGGGGCAGTCTCACCCGCGCCAGTTGTTCTTTGGTTCCCAGTTTCTCCAGTGAAATCTCTCCATTGATGCGTTCCCTCAAAATAATTTCATCGTAGACATCGAGGGTTGATTGTTTGATAGCTGCAGGTACTTGCTTGTTCTTTAAATCAAGGACTCCGATTGGGTACTCCTTGAGTGGATGAATCAGAACGTAGTCCCCGTGCCCGGCCGAATCGAGGTGAATCGTATTGCTCAATCGATACTGGTCGATGCGTTCTCCCGAAGGAAAGCGTAGAAGCGGCGACTTGCTAGGATCTGACTCATTCACTCCCACGATGCGGTCCTGTCCGACGAACGCGAAAGTGTACCGCAGAATGTCCTTGATCGATCCCGGCAGGCTCATCTCGCTCCGGCTGGTCACATCGAACGAAAAATGGCTGGTGCGGGAGCCAGCTAGAAAGTAGTGCCCGTCGGGGGAAAAACCCATGGACACGATTTGCACCGAACCCGGGCTTTCGGCAGCGAGCAGCAAGAGAAAGAAATCGAAGAAGGTGGGTTCGAAGAATCCCTTTTTCGTCGCAATCCTGGTGCCCGAGGCCACATCAATCAGCGACAACTGCAGGTCCGAGTCCAGGCAGGCCACGGTGGTTCCTTCGGGCGAGAGGACGCTCTGAATGCAAGGCCGCACCACTGTTAGCTCATGGACCGAGGTCTGTTTCTGATCGGCAATCGACCAGCTCTCGACGCGCAGTGCCCGGTTGTGAAATACCACCGATCTGGCGTCGGGCGAGAAAGAAGCATGCTGCGCATCGACGGCGGGAATGTAGAACAGCGATGCCAGAGGTTCACTCTTGAGCACGTGAATTCCGCCCTCATCCTGTGCCAGTATGTACTTGCCGTCAGGGCTGAAGTGGATGTAAGCCACATCGGGTCGCAAGGGCAGCGCCAGCGTCTGCTTCGAGATCAAACCGGGCAGTGACTCTTTGCTCCCGGTACCGCTGTACGCGATGACGTCAGCTTGCCATTGGGCAAACTCCCTGCTCCGAGCTCTGGGCGGGATATCAGCACACCCGGCAGGCAGCGCCTGGACGTCCTTCAACATCTCCCGCAGGCGGCGTTCGGGAGGCTTGGTCGACCCCAGCAGATCGGAAAACCAGCTGCCGGTTTTGCCATGGGTTTGTTGAAATCGGTCCCACAGATCCACGTACGCATGCGGCGCGTACCCCGCCCGCGCCATCGCGTACAAAGCAACCTGGTCTGCCACGTATTGTTCCTTCTCCTCGTTGGGCCCGCGCGAGTGGGAGGGCTTGCGCGCTTCGTTCTCGACGAAAAGATGAAACTTGTCCAGAATGTCCGCTCGGTCCTTGACCTCGGTAACTCCCAGCAACTCCCGGAGGCGCTGGGTCAAAAAAATTCCCGACTGGTGCGCCAGAATGTGCCCGAGTTCATGCGCCAGCACGCCCGCCAGTTCATCGTCGCTCTGTGCCAATGCCACCATTTTCCGGGCAACATACACTCGCCCTCCAGCAATGCTGAAGGCATTCGGCTCGGGAAGCTCCACCAGGTAAAAGCGGAAGCTCATGTTGTTCGCCGGCAGGTGCTGCACGATGCGCGCGCCCTGGGCCCGCAAGTAAGAGGTTAGATGGTCGTCATCGAGGACCTTGACGCGGTGCGCCACCAGTTCCGCCATTGCGTCACCCAGATCCACTTCCTGCTGATCGGAGAAGATGTCGATATCATGCGATACTGCCCCGACCCGGGGCGGAACTGGACAGTTCTGCTGCCCTGGCGCGAGAACCGTGTGGAGCAAGACCACCGCAACTGCAAACAACCGCATGGCTGGCTAGGGTAACGCCAAGTGCTACAGAAATCTAGTGGAGCGCGATGTCGGGCCGCCGGCCGCGTGACCGTTTGGGCCGGTTTAAGTAAGGCATGCCGCTCGCTATCGTTGGCGTAAACTCTCGTTGATAGAGTCCTAGCGCTGGATACCCTTGGTCTCGGGGTTCTCTCCTTTAAGAAACCGATCCCCACCCAACCGGGGGGTCCCTCTTTGGCCGCATATGACTACGCGAATCCTAATTTGCCGATGACCACGAATCGGTGCTGAGACGACTTAAGGAGATGCTGTGAGCCAACCCTAGTTGGGAGATTTGTGGCGACGCCATTGATGGGAAGGACGTAGTCACTCACACACTTTACGCGTCAACCGAATTGGATCTTGCAGCTAGCAAGTATGGAATCCGCAAAGTGGTGGATAAGACGAAGCCCGCCGCTTTGATTTCGGCTGTTGAAGAATTGCTGAGCCCTGCTTAGCCTGGCCTTGCGAGTGGCGTTATTTGCGCTCGGGCGCAGCGTTGCTCGAAGTCCGGCTCACGCGCTGCCCTGACCTCCGTGATTGGTGTGTGCAGGCCCACATTGTACGTCACCTACGGTATTTGACTGTAGCTAGAGCCGTGCAAGTAATGCGCCCCGTTCCGCCGTTCGGTGTGGCGGCATACCGCAATCGGCGGTCGCCTAGCATCTCCCGCGTAGCATCGATCAGCCGCAGACTCGGGGGTTCTTGCTTCACGAGGCAGTCGTGCCATTTTTTCATCCTGTGGGCCGCCGAAGACTCCTCCGCAGCTTTTCTTCGTCGAGCTTGGCAAGGAGTTCGTGAACCAGTTCCATCATCTTTTCCGGATCGTCTTCTTCTTGGATTCGTCGCGCTAGTTCGTGCCAGTCTTCGTTTTTTGGTGTGCCGTCGTTGGGCATCAACGCCACGGTCCTCTCACCTTAAGGTCTTCACCTACCAGAAAAACCCTCGAAATCTACATTAAACAGTGTATTTAGCCTCGGCATCTATTGAACTATCCTCTTTGCTCAAGAAACGAGCTTTCGCCCCCGTGCCGGATGCCCCTTGTGTTGGGTTCTCTCCAAACAACTCGACACGAACCGGCGCGGGTTCATTTGTGCAAAGCGCTCGCAGAAGCGCCTGTAGATGTCATCCAAAGTTGGCGGCATGGTAGTCCGGTGCATAGATCCTGCAGATCGTATTCGTGAACTGTGCGCCCGAGCTGCGGCCACGGACGAGCCTGACGAACTAAAGGAAATTGCATCCCAGCTGCGAGACGAATTGCAGGGGCAGATCGCCCGTCTGAGAGACGTGGTTGACATGTACCGGAGCCGCGCCGGATGAACGTGAACTCGAACACCGCTTTGAGCGCAACAGCACGGACAGTCACCATCGATTGTAATGCCGCCGTCTGCAACGAGCTTGATTGTCTGCTGCCGCTGACGGCGGGTTTGCAAGTAACACGGGTGGATCGTACCCTCCAAACGACCAGCGGGGGCCAGCTTCCTCTTCTCGTTCCGATTTCGTAACACCAGCGGCTCGCATGAAACTCGACGCACTTGCGTTAGGAGTATCATCGACAGATTCTGAGGGGCACGGCGTGATTGGCCAATTCCATGCCACCGATCAATGATCAGAGTGGTGGCGCAACGGTAGAGTAAGAAGAGTCAGAGTTGCGCGTCGCTCGGGAGGAATCTCACTGATTGTCAGCGGCAGATTTCCCAGAAGCCGACTTATGGCCCGGAATAATTTCCGGCTTGGCGTCATGCGTTAGGAATCGGAGGCAACCGCACAAGCCGCCAACAGGACCAAGCGTGCCACATCTCGCGCGAGACGGCTGGCTGTTTTCTCGATTCTCCTCCAACGTCCAGGCTCCCGCGTGTCCCGCCGCTGAACTCGTCCTCCAAAACACCTCGTTACCGGAACGGTCACTCTGTAGTTTGGCCTCAGCGACACCCCGGCACGGCGCTTTTCGCGACCCAGAACGTGTAAACGGCACAGTCGTCCGCCGCCGGTGGCCGTGCTGGTGGGATTTGCCGAGTGACGGGAGGGAGCATTCGCAGGTATGCCACCAGCGCGCGGATATCCTCTTCGTCCCAGTTCGATGCGTGGTCCCAGGTCATGCCCTGCCAATGAAGCGTGCGCCCGTCAGGAGTGATGCCGCTTCGAATGGCTCGGACGATTTGTCCGTCGGTCCACGCACCGATTCCAGTTCCGGTATCACTGCTGATGTTGCGAGTCCATAAAGTGCCAAAAGGCCACCAGCTTACCTTACTTCCTCCGGCTCCGTTCGGATTGTGACAGAAGGCGCACGAGGCCACGGTGAAGAGGTAGCGCCCCCGCTGAACCAGTGCTTTCTGTTCCCGCGTCTTGAAACCAGCCGGGTCGGGTTCAGGAATTCCTGCAGTTGCCCCGCTGACGATCTGCTCCGGTGGGATGAAACTAAGTGTCGGCAGGGCATAAATCACCCAACCAACCAGTCCCAGCAGAAGCAGTACCACCACACTAATGACAAGGGTCAGCCATCCGCGCACGCTTCGAGGAAATCGACGTTCTCGTGGTCCTGCATAAGTGAACAGGAGTGCGCCGCCGATGAGCACTATCCACTGCGAGTCGATCAGTGCTGTCTGCGTCCGTCCCTGAACTGGGGAATCGGTTCGGCCAGATATCGCGCGATAGCCGTGGCGTCATCTTCGGTAAGGTAATGGAGATAGAACCACGGCATACACCAAAGATTCAGCAGACGGTCGGGCGCCCGCCCATTGCGGAGGGCGTTGACGATTTGCGCCTCTGTCCACTTTCCCACGCCGGTTTCATCATCCGAGGTCAAATTGCGCGAGACGAACACGCCATGAGGATAGGCGCCGACTCGCATTCCGCCGGCGAGATAGAAATCGTCGCCACGATAGATGCCGGTGCGGTTGATCTGCGTGTGGCACAGCCCGCACATTTCCGCGTGCACAAGATACTCGCCGCGCCGAAGCAGATCGGCCCGCTGCCCAGGCCCGTCGAGTCGACCCCCCGGTTGCCACGGCGCCACACGCGCAAGCGATTGCACAAAGCTGACGAGATCCCAGCGTTGGCCGGGCGTAAGCCCGTATGCGTAGGTGGGCATGGAATTGCCAACACCAGTGGTAAGACGGAGCCATATCTGATTCGGATCGCTGCCTCCCCGGAATGTCCACGGCGCGGAAAGATCGCGAATTGGTGTCGGGTGATTCGTACTTGAATCCACAAGGAAGCCGCCCTTCCGGCCGTCAGGACCGTGGCAGCCGACGCAGTCCTGGGCGATGTAGAGTGCGCGGCCACGCTCGACACTCGCTGCTGTCGTCGCCGGACGCGGCGGAACGACGATCCCCTGGGGCGATGCTCCGCTGAATGCACTAGATAATTGCTTGACTTGTGCGACGACCGCATCGATCTCGCTGTCGCTCAACAGGTCGCGGAAGTACGGCATTGCGCTCGCTGGAAGTCCGCTCGCGACGATCTGCTTCAGGTCGTCGTCTGTCGGCGGCTGCCCGTGTGGTGTTGACTTATACTTGAACAACCCAAGCGTGAAGTCGCGCGGCCGGGGGATCAGGGACGGCGCCGCGGGTCCGTTTCCGCGTCCGTCAGGTCCGTGGCAAACGGCACATCTCCGCGCAAAGACACGTGCGCCCAGAGGTATGTTGGGCGGCAGGTCCGCTCCGGGGGGCCACGTTAGATCGACAATAGTCGGACGGACTAGGCTGCCACTCCGATACGGGGGTGGCGTAGCCAACGCGCGCATTGATGGAACGGCCAAGGTCGAGCACCAGCAACAACGCAATTGTTGTCAGCGCGATGTGACTGCGCTTGAGCCGAGCAAACCTAAATCGTTCCGGGCATGTTGTCGATACCATAGGGCCGCTCCAGGTCGTTCAGAAAGTTTGTGTCGCCCAGTAATCTCGCCAGCGGATCAACCGCCTTCCCAACAAGCAAGCAGGAATCCCAAGCGATGCCGACTACCAGTTCATACCGATTTCTGCGGATACTTGACGTCTTGAACTAGAGAACTTGATGTAAATGAGTCAAGCTTTAGGCGGCTAATTTTGCGTGTTGGATCCAGGATGTGACCTCCTGATCAAGTTTGTCGAAGCTGCGCCGGAGCGAGGAGTTGGGTGGGGAGAGCTGGGGTAGTAGGGTTGCGAATCCGGGACGGAGGATGCGGCTGTAGATTCGGGTGCAGAACCGCGCCGTTCGCAAGCCGAGGTCGGTAATGCGGTAGCGGTGAGTCTGAGGAATGCGTTCGATGATCCGGTGAGGCGCAGGCGGTGTAGGTGATAGGTCATTTGACCTCGGGTGAGGCTGTCGGGTGGTTGGCCCAGCAAAGATGCAAAGTGTTGGTGGAGATGGCGGCTGGGAAAGCCGGTGGGCAGGACTTGGAACAGGAAGAGAGCACGCCAGAGAGCTTGCACGTTAGGAGCGGCGAAGCGCAGTGCGGAGGCGCGTTGCGATGTCACCTGCACTGGACGATTGATTTGTTGAAAAGCTTCTTCGGCGAGGATGCAATCGTGGCTGATGCGCTGCACTTGAAGCAGTCGGCGATTGGCTTGAAAGCCGATGCGCCGGAGCGCGGGCAAGTTGCGCAGGTTCTTGCCGATATAAAAGTCATAGGTGTTGTTGATGGTAGTCTCTGTGCGTAAGGCCTGCCCTGCCTTGTGGTACTGCTTGATGCGGGTTCCTTTGAAGTCGCTGTGCAGCGAGGGGATCACTCCATCGGTGATGACCCGGGTACGAAAGGGTCCGGGTGTGCGTCTGGTGACCCAGCGATCAAAAATGAGCTGCACTCGTTTGAGACGACCGATGTCCAGGTTTTCTCGGATCACGTCTTCAAAGAAGATGCGTCCGCTGACCGGCTGGTCCAGAACCTGAGTCAGGGAAAGTTCGAGCTGGAGAATGGAGAGTTGATAACGGTATCCGGCCTGACGGTCTTGGGGAGCGAAGGGATGGGGCAGTCGTCGCAACCATTTGCGGAGGAGGGCGTCGATCTTGCCCTCCGTTAGCCGGTCACACAGGTCTTGCAGGGCTTGGGGATCCTCGCACGACAGGATGCCGTTCTCCAAGGCTTGGTAGGCAATCCCTTTTTGTTGCAGTTGCTGCTTGAGGTATTCGTGTCCATTCAGGCAGAGCTTGGCGTTATAGGGAAAATAGGAACAGAACTTTAGGAAGAATGGCCCAAAGTCCTCATCGATGCAGTAGAAGTAGTAATGGTTCACCAGGGCTGTGGACTTCACGATCCAAGGATAGGTGCGCTTCGTCTTAGGATTGCGACGTTTCTCGGTGCGATAGACTGTGCATTTCTCCTGGGCCTTACCGATGAATACCACGCCTTCCCGCTGGTGGAACTTTTTGCGCTGCTGTTTGGCAAAGTCGTCTTTGCGTTGCCCCTTCTCAAAGGTGATCAGGGGAATCCGGTTGTCCTTGGCGAAGCGCTCAATGGAGCCGACGAACTCGCGAGTGATGGGCTCTACCATGTGGGTTGAGGCCACCTTGTGTCCACGATGGATGCGGATGAACTTCAAAGCGCCTTCGACGGCCTGCAGCTCAGGGACATACACGTTGAGATACGTCCGGTCGATGCTCTCCACTTGCAACACCACGTGCTTGCTTAAGACCTCGGCAACAGTCTGTGGTACGCTCATGCCGGCTCCGGTTGCGGGGTGCCTTTACGGCCAGGCGATTCGCCTTACGGCGATCCCATTCAACGGAGTGGTTTACCATTCCCGACGCGATGCACGCAACCGGAGCTATCCGGAAACACCTGCTCTCAAAAACATGCTCGTCGGTCTGAGGCGAAGCCTCGCTGGTGTTGTATTAGAAGCGACCGCAGAAGAGGAGTTAGGAGCCTCTTCAGAATCATCGCCGACAACTCACTCGCGAACGGATGTGTGCTCCACCACGGCATGAGCATAGGCTGTCCAGACGGATGCAATGCCAAGGATAATTTGCCCAAGAGGATCATGAGAAGACCTATAATGTCTTCATAAAATGCAAAGTCTAGACTTGTCTTGCGAACGAGTTCGACGCCCCGCGTCCACCCCCGACCTGTTCTCCGCTTCGGCGAGGGTGAACGGATAGAATAGCTTCCGCCGTGCTCCCGCTGTCTCTCCAGTCGCGCCACAAACGTTCCGCTGATGGCCTTGAGAGTCGTGCGGTTCCCCTGGAAGAAACACTCGGCAAATACTTGCGCTTCGCGGACCACAACCACGGCGTCATCAGCGCTCTTCGCCACTATGACCTGCCCTGGGATGGAGCTATCCACCTGTGCCGGGCAAGGTTGAGGCCGAGCTCGTGCCTGTCGTCTTCAAGTTCAAAGCGTGAGATCTCCGGCTCTGTCCTCGGCAAGGGCACGAGCCGTGTCGCAGCCGAGGTCAGCGCCGTCTGCGAAGCGCTCGAACGTTTCTCAGGCATATATCGCGGAGACGAGGAGAGAAAGCGCGCCACTTATGCAGAGTTAGGGAACGACGCGATTCATCCTTCGGCTTGCACTCTGTTCAGCGAACAGCAGTATCGCGAGCGGGAGGAGTGGAACCGCCGCGAAGGCAAGTACAACTGGGTTCCCGAACATTTTGACGAGCGGCGCCCCATCGACTGGAGTCCCGTATGGTCCCTTAGTCATGATCGCGTGAAATATGTGCCGACCGCTTATTGCTACTTCGGCTATCCCTTCGACGGGAGTCACGATTTTTGTCGTTCCGACTCAAACGGAAATAGCGCAGGCAATAACCTAGAAGAAGCGATTGTTCACGGCTTTCTGGAGCTTGTCGAGCGCGAGTGCGTTGCCCTCTGGTGGTATAACCAGGTGCGCCGTCCGGGCGTGGATGTTGGCAGCTTCGAACTCGATTACGTTCGTAGAAATCAAATCGCCTACGAGAGCATCGGCCGCTCTCTCTACGTGCTGGATGTCACGACTGCCCGCAGCGTGCCCGCGTTTGCGGCGATTTCGCAGTCGGATGATCCGAACCAGCACGACCACATTTTTGGATTCGGCGCGCATTTTGATCCCAGGCTGGCTCTGCTCAGGGCTGTCACGGAACTAAACCAGTTTCTTCCTGAGGTTGTGGCAAGAGAATACGCATCTTGCCCGAAATCGCCCGGCGACCATTCTTTCCTGATACCTGCGGCAGATCTCACCCCCACCCGATGTTCTGACTTCTCCTACCGCCCCAGCAAGGACCTCCTTGACGATGTTCACGGCTGCGCCAATCTCGTGAAGCAGTGGGGCATGGAAATGCTCGTCCTTGACCAGACAAGACACGACGTCGGGCTGCCGGTGATCAAGGTGATCGTTCCCGGTATGCGTTCCTGGTGGGCGCGATTCGCCCCCGGGCGGCTTTACTCGATTCCGGTAAAGCTCAAGTGGCTCGAATCCTCGCTCCAAGAAAGCCAACTCAACCCCGATCACATAAGCCTTTAGCTTGTTTTCACCCGCATCCCCATATACATTATTCGGCTAGCGCCGCGCGTCAACGCGTGGCAAAAAGGAGTGCGCCATGTCAAAAGAACACGCCCATAAATTCATGGAAGATATTCAGAAAGACGACGCCCTTCGCAAAAAAGTGCGCGAAGCATCCGAACATGTGCTCAAAGTCGCCAAAGACCACGGATACGACGTGACCCGCGAAGATCTCAAGCACGCTGCCAAAGAGCGGTGGAAGGGCGACGAGGCAGATGACCCCGCGGTCTTGTCGGAGACTCCCGGTTTCTAGTTTACTCAGGGCCACACTCTCCACTGGCCCGAAGTTATGAAAGAACTTTACCGATCCCTGGCAGAAAAACTGCCAGACCCGGGACTACTGTTCCTGAACTACGGCTTTGCCGCTGCAGGCGACACGGAGTCCTGGGTAAATGTTTCCGATGCTCGCTATCGCTACCACCTGAGCCTTGTCCGTCATGTGCTGCAAGACGTGGAGCTGCGAAGCAAGAGAGTGCTTGAGGTGGGCTGTGGCCGCGGCGGGAACTGCTACTACCTCGCTCGCTACACACGAGCTGGGCAGATTGTCGGCCTGGACTGCAGTCTGCCGAACGTTGCGCTAGCGCGCCGAAACCCAAAGCTGCGCAAGGTGCAGGTTTTAGGCGGCGACGCGCAACGGCTGCCCTTCGCCGACGAAAGTTTCAGCGTCGTTCTAAACCTGGAATCTGCCCATTGTTATCAAGACTTCCTCGCGTTCCTGGCGGAGAGCGCGCGCGTGCTGGCTAATGGTGGCACTCTCTGTTTTGCCGACCTGTGGGATCTCGAAGTTATTCCTGTCGATTGGACAGCCCGGGAAAAAGTGCTGGCGAATTCTTCACTGAAAATCCTCGCCCGGGAAGACATCAGCGAACAGGTCTTTCAGGCACTGAACCGCTCCGACGGTATCTGCGAGGAACTTCGCCGCCTTGCGCTTCCCGAGAGTCGTGACCTCGTGGAACGCGTCGTGCGGGGAGCTGAAGCCCTCCGCGCTGGCCTTGCCTCAGGATGTTGTTCCTACTACGTGTGGAAGATGAGGAAGGATGCTTCGTCGTGACTCGCCTAGGCTACGTCCATGTCGACGAGATTGACCGTTTCCGCGACGGCCAGTTAGTTCCCCTGCAGCCGGACGAAAGTGAACGCGCCAGGATTTCGCTCCTGATACGCTCACGCTCAGAAGAACATGCGATGGTCACAGAGCTCAAGAAGATGGAGGTTCTGCTTCCCGCAGAGCGCATCTACCTCAGCCGGGAGCAGTATGCCGAACGATTTGGCGCTTCAGGCGCCGACGTGGCCGCCGTCGAGGCATTTGCGCAGGACAACGGTTTGACCGTTGCCCGCACGAGCCACACCCGCCGACTCGTAGACTTATCCGGCACAATTGCGCAGATGTCCCGGGCATTCGCCGTGCAGTTTGACTGCTACGAGCGTGCTGGCCATGGTGTGTATCGCGCTCCCAGGGGTTCCGTGCACGTGCCCAGGCATCTGGCTGACACAATAGAGTCGGTGATGGGCTTTACTGCGCGCACGCACTACACCTATCCGGCGATCTCCGACCTGAGCTCAGCTCGCCCAAGGCTCATCGATCCCCGGCGCATTGCCCGAACCTACGCTTTTCCCTCCGGCAGCCGCGGACGGGGGCAATGCATCGGAATCATCGTTTTGGGTGGCGGCTTTTACGAATCCGATCTTGCGGCATATTTCCATCAGCTCGGTCTCTCAAAACCCAGGATCACCCAGGTTAATGTCGGCGGGCAGCAAAACAACCCGGCCGACGCCGATGCCATTCGGGAGTACTGCACCGATGCTAACTGGTGCAGCCTGCGCCAAGCGCGCGGCCTTTCTCATCCTGACGAGCATCGACGCCGCAATTCCCCCAAGAACATCGAGTGGACACTCGAGACCACCATGGATGTGGAACTGGTGGGCACTTGGGCCAACGATGCGCATCTTGTGGTCTATTTCGCACACAATGATGCGCGCGGGAAGTATGAAGCGTTGGAAACCGCCATTCATGATCGCCACAACCAGCCCTCGGTGATCTCCTGCAGCTGGGGAGCGCCTGAGTCTCTTCTGCGAAAAGAGTTCGTCTTTGCGAGCAACCGGTTGTTCGCCGCCGCCGTCCTTATGGGCGTGACCATCTGCTGCGCCTCCGGTGACGATGGAGACGGATCTCGGTCCGCTCCCAAGCCCCAAGCTTTCTTCCCCGCGTCGAGTCCCTATGTACTCTCCTGCGGTGGAACCGCCTTTCGCCGTCCCGTGAAAGGCAAGCCGGCGGAGGTTATCTGGAAAGAGAAAGTCGGCGACCGCGAAGGTGCGAGCGGACACGGCATAAGCTCGAAGTTCGGCCTTCCCACCTGGCAGTCCTCGGTGGTGCGCCGTACTAAGAGGCGCGGACGGGCTGTCCCCGACGTGTCCGGCAAAGCCGACGCCGCTCGAGGCTACAAATGCGTCGTTGCCCAGATTCATTTTCCGGGCTGCGGAACGAGCGCAGCCGCACCGCTGTGGGCAAGCCTCGCAGCTTTACTCAATGAGCGTCTGAATGTTCCGGTCGGTTACATAACGCCTCTTCTTTATCAGGAGCGATTCCGTAACGCGATACGGGCCCTCTATGATTCCCGCCACGGCTCCGGCTGGAGCTGGGAAGCTGGGCTGGGAACGCCACACGGAGAAGCGTTGCTAGCAGCGCTTCGGGCTGAAACTCCTCAGGCTGCGTAGAGTCGTCGGCCGATGGACTCCCAAGCACGGCTGACTTCGAGAATGTGAGTCGGACGTTGAGCATCGTCTGTTTGGCCGCAGAGAATCGCTTTGCGGATGGACTCCAGGGCTGCGATATTCGCCTCGATTCTCTGCTCTCGCAAATCGTCTTCAGTCCTGGTTCCTTGATCGTAGAGACTTGTCCACAAGGAGTCGCGTGCCCCCATCGTGCGCGCAGGAGCCCGATTCCACACCACCGGCCCACTCATGGACATGAGCGTGAGCACTCCGCTAGGGAAACCAACTGCCACTCTGTGATCGAAAAGGTACGCCGGGCTCCCGTCAGGCAAATGACGGGCGCCCTTCGTTCCGGAAACCTGCACGAGGAGGTGCGAAGGCAAACGCCCCAGTGTGCCGCCGAGCAGACAGAATTTCTTCTCCCGATGCAACACCCTCATCCGGCACGGATCAACACTTCCCAAAGATATCTTCACAATATCCAACAAACCGTACAGCGATCGCTCCGTCGCCAGGGCCTGTAGAAAAACTGGGTTCGCCTTCTTGCGCAACCGAGAGCACTCTTTGGCGAATGCTCTCGCAGCCGGCAAATTGCCGAAGTGTCCATTCAAGTGAAATTTTACCTTTCGTCGTGACCCCAATCGCAGCCCCGCCATTAACACTGCACTACGCTGAGGGTGCTCACACAGGACGGGGACGCCCCGCTCCAGTAACTTAATGACGACGGGCCATGCTGACGAACTCATCGCAGCGCACGCCAGGTCCACATTCTTTCCCATCTCCCGCAAGTCGACGTACAGAGGGACCCCGTTCTCGGCGGCAATCTGGTGGGATCGGCTACTTCCCATGGCCAGAACTCCAACAAGTTCAAAAGCGTCCGCCCGTCGCGAAATCGCACTTAGGTAGGCTCTGCCGTAATTCGTTCCGCAGACCAGCACGCGTATTCGATTCATTTCGGCGATCCGCAACCCGGGAAAAGTGACTTCCAGACGGAATTTCAGGAAGCAACAGACCGCAACCCATCCAGGACGATCTTGGCCTGTCGGAGATCTTCGCTGTCGCGGTCCTCCTGAAACTGTGCGTAAGTTTTCGCGAGCGATCTCTGCGCGCTTTCTGATTCTCCTCTTTGCGTGAGCAGCCGCCCGAGGCTGACCTGCGCTCTTAGTTCCAGAGAAAGCGCCTTCTGTTGGCTGCTGATCTCGACGGCTTTGCCGAGGCAGTTTTCGGCTTCGTCGCGGCTTTCATTGCCCGACCGGCATCGCCAGATCAAATCTCCTTTCAGTCGCCAGCACTCCGCTTCAAAGGAGTGATCCCCGGTCGCCGGAATCAAGGCTAAGGCTTGCTCAATCGCCGTGAGTGCTTCGCCGTAATTGCCGTTCTCCAGCAACGCCGCCGCTAGGATCTGCTGAAAGTGAGGGACTACCAGATCAGCCCCCGTGGCTCTCCAGGCCGCGATTCCGTTTCGTATCAGTTCGACTCCGCCGGAATCTGGGCTCTCTTCATTCTGCGCCCATCCCAGCATCACGTTTCCCATTTCCAGAAACGTCTCGATTCCATGCTCTACGCACAGCGAGATGGTTTCCTTTGCCAGCTTGCGCGTGGACGCCACATCCCGGCGCAACTGGTGCAGCAGTGCGCCAAACGATAACGCAATGGACTTGCTGAATGGATGCTGCAGCTTCTGTGCGAGAGCTATGCTCTCGTTGGTTCGCGCCAATGCCTGCTCCGTGCGGCCCAGCATCCAAAGATTCCAGCCCGCAAACGAGAGACATGCGACTCCAGCGTCATATCCTCCGTACACGAAGGAAAGCGCATGGTGCTTCTTGGAGTCGTAATGTCGAATTCCCTCCAGGACGTGGTGCAACGATCGCTCGAAATCGCCTACCCAGAAGAGCGTATCCCCCAGCGCGTAGTGCGCCTCGAGCAGAAATGCCTCGTCCCTTGATCTTTCCGCCAGCCGTAACATCTGCTCGGCCAGTTCCAACGCCATCCCCAGCTCGCCCTTCACCTCATAAAATGACCACAGTCCCCACAGGACCGGGATGGACTGGGGAGTCTCCTCTTGTTCGGAGCACAGCTTGCGAGCCCGCATGTAGACCTTCTCCACCTCTGCGCTGGCGAAGCCTTTAGTCGAAACCAGCACGGGTCCAAGCGTGATCTGCAATGTCAGTTCCTTCTGGCTTCGCTCCGGGGACTGCGGCGTCTTAGCCAGCAACTCCAGCCCTTTTCTCGCGAGCGCTGCCGCTTCCTGATTGGCGAACACGCCCGCGGCGCGTTGCGCGGCGATCTGGAAAAACTCCGCCGCTTTGCCGAAATTCCGTGCGGCCTCGAAAAGGAGCGCCAAACTATGCGCAATCGCGTTCTGGGAATCGCCGTGGAACTCGAGCATAGTGTTCGCCGCCGCTGAGCTCAGGGTCACGCGCCGTGTCGGAGTCAGCATCGCGTACAGAGCGTTTTGATACAGGGCGTGCACGAACCGGAGACGCAGCGTGAGCGTGCCGTCGGGAAACTCGGTCTCCCCGATCTTCTGCACGAAGAAGTGCACCCGTTCCAGGGTTTCTAGACGCTCTTCGAGTTCCGCGGGTTCCGCGTTGAGAACCTGCGCCAGCACGGCCGAGTGAAACTCCGTCCCTTGCACGCTGGCCGCTTGCAGCAGTCGCCGGTCCTCTTCACTCAAGCTATCAATTTTCCTCTGGATCATGCTGCGAACCGAAGCCGGTATTTCGTTGCGAATCTTGGCCAGCGGCTGAGCCAGGGTCCAGGATCCCTGCTCCAGGACTAGGCTCTTGCGGTCCCGCAGGTCGCGGACCAGGTCCACCATGAATAGCGGATTGCCTTCGGTCTTTTCCCAGATGAACTGGACAAACTCGCGGGGGAACTTGTTGGCGGGAAACTCCAGCGTTAGAAACTTCTCTACGTCCGTTTGCCCCAGAAAGTCCAGCCGGATCTCGCGGCACAGGCCGCGCGACTGAAGATCCAGCTCCAGCTGCAGCAGCGGGTGTTTGCTCTGCACCATTTCCGCAGGCCGGTACGTCACTGCCACTAGCACATGCAACGACTCAAAATGCGCTGCAATGTAGGCCAGCAGATCGACCGTCGATACATCCGACCAGTGCACATCCTCAAAAAAGAGGAGCAGCGGCTTGAGCTTGGAGATCTCCTGCAACAGAGCGATCAGCTCGCGCTTCAGACGTTCCTGCGAAACGGCTCTCGCGTCCACAAGACGGACCAGGCTGGAATCTTCATGCTGGGCCGGAGAGAGCTCCAGATACCAGCTCGGAGCCAGCGTTTTCATGACCCGGCTGACTGAGTCGCCAGAGTCGGAATGCAGCAAACTGTCTAGTGCTTCAAGAAAAGGCAGGTAGGCTTCGTTGCTGCCCAGTCGCTCGGAGCAGCGGCCATGCGCCACACTGCCGGGGTGAACAGTGCCGTTCAACTCGCCGACGAATTCCTCGACCAGAGTGCTCTTCCCTATACCCGCTTCGCCCGTGACGCAGATCAGCGAGCTTCTTCCTGCGGCCGCCGCGCCATATGCCGTTTGCAGCTCCGCAAGCTCCTGGCCCCTGCCCACCGTCTTTCGGTCCACTGCCCTCAGGATCAGCGCTTCCCCACCCGGCTTGGCGCCTCCCAGGCTTGCAAGCACCTGTTCCACCTCGCCGGCCGAGGGTCGCAGGCGAGCGTCTTTCTCGAGCATTGCGAGGATCAGCTGCTCCAGAGTATGTGGAATCTCCGGGTTGAGCCGGCTGGGAGGGAGCGGGTTCTGGGTAACGATCCCGTTCACAATGGCGAACTGCGACGACGCGGCGAACGGGTGCCGCCCCACCGCCGCCTCGTAAAGCACCAGACCCAGCGAGAAGATGTCCGAACCGGATTGCAGCATCTCGGTCCGGGCCTGTTCTGGGGAAAAATACGCCAGCGTGCCGAGCAGCGTGCCCCCCTGCGTGAGGCGGAGCGACCTCGTCTCGCTGCCGGGCGCAAGCGTGGTCACCAGTGCCAGCCCGAAGTCGACCAGCTTCACGTAGCCGTCGGGTCGCACCATGATGTTCTCCGGTTTGATGTCGCGATGAATGATGCCAGCTTCATGTGCCGTGCGCAGCGCCCTCGCTACCTGGATTCCATACTGCGCCAGGCTGCTCAAGTCCAGTCCGCGCTCCATTCTCTTCCGTAGGGTTTCTCCCTGGATCCATTCCATGACCAAGAAAGACCCAGCCTCGCTATTCGCAATCTCGTGCACGGTCACAATGTTGGGATGATTTAGCGCGGAAGCGGACCGCGCCTCGTGCCGGAAACGCTCCAGCGATTGCGCGTCGCGTGCCAGCTCTTTGGGGAGGAACTTCAAAGCAACAGCACGGCGCAGATTCAGGTCCTCGGCCTTGTACACAACGCCCATGCCCCCGCCGCCGAGCTTTTCTAGAATCCGATAATGCGAGATCGTCTGACCGATCATGCGGCTGGGCCCATCGCGAAGGAAATGCAATCGTAGGATCCGAGCATGAGGAAGTCAACTAGAGTGTACTGCCAGCGCACCTGGCCGAGGAGCCGATTTTGATGCTGTCTCGCGAATTCGTGGAAAACATTCTCGACCGCGTGGTGAGTTCATTGTGTTAGTAGACGTGCCAGTTCGACAAAGCAGTAGAACATTCCAGAAAATGTCGAGTTCCACCCCATCCGATCCAATTCTCGGGTACATGCAATGGTACACACCTGCGCCGAAGCCAAGCGCGAATTCAAAAAGGCAGAAGAGACTTCTCCATGTAGCTTGCACTCGCTCGGCGGGCTCGCATACATTTTCCATCTCGAGGCACACGAGGACCTAGTGGGAAAAATGCTTCCAGAGTTAAGGGACCAGGGCGACGCAAACAGGACACCAATGTGTGGTTTGCTTCAGCATATGAGCCTGAAGAATTTACTCCCAAAGTGATTTGGGCAATCGTGAAGGTAAATGCCAAAAGCTGCGGGGTACCAACGGTGGCGCCCCACGATCTGCGACGTACCTGTCACGTCTATGCCACCAGGAATCTTGAGGTTCTCCCACAATGCTTTACCTGCTTCGTCGTCTCCAGTCAAGCAAGCAATGGGTTGCGAGGGGTTCTGCTTTCGTATCGCTTCGGCCAAGAGGTAGCTATTCAAGCCGGGGTGATCATAGTCGGTTAAAACGATGTCGTAGGAACCGCATTCTCGATAGCGCCGGAGTGCTTCATCACCATCCGACGCTTCGTCAACGCTGGCAGCTGGTTGAGAGTGATCAAGCATTTTCCCAATGATCGCTCGCAAGAGGCGGTCATCATCAACCAGCAAGACTCGCACGCCGCGATACTCCCAGTCAGTTAGAACCAAATCCAGCTGGATTCCGCTAGCGCGTCGCTCTTAATTCTCGTTACTGCGTTCCCAGATTATGCACCACTTTTCGCGCGGGCGCGCATTATCTGGCACAAGGATGGCAGTGCCCTAATTTGCTAGCGGAGCAGGAATATCTTTTCAGTTAACGGGGGCGGATTAACTCGATCACCCTCGCCCAGAGCCCAGAGGCACACATTTCTTCCCTCATCGCGCCCCAGCCCAGAGCCAAGAGGTCCTCCGGGCAATCGACCCCGATCTGGGCTTACCGATTCCCAGCGCGGACCTCAGTCACTTCCATGCGATGCAGTGACTTGTGTGCTACACGAATGCGGAACCGGAAGTCAGCTGGCGCGAGTGTTCCGGAACGACCAAGTCATGCCCCAGGAATAGAAGGCAATGACGAGGAGGACGTCGAGCGGCATGCCGAAGATGATGTACAGCACTGGCATAAAGAGAACGGTCTTCCGTTGCAGAGGCCCCCTGCAAGCAATAGGCTCATGTGGGTGACAGCATTACAACAACGCGGATAGATGATGCTGAACCGTTGAACGCAGTCTTCAGAGGCGTAAGATCACCCGAAGAAAAACTGACGAGAGGCGGTTGTCCCTTGGTTGTCGAGTGTCCGCCGTAGAAGTAATACACGACGCCAAACGCCACCAGAAGAACCGCAAAAAGAAGGATTCGCTTTCGAGTCATGATTTACCTGCCGACAGATCGGCCACCAGGTTGGCGATCACTGTGGAAAGAAGATGGAATACAAACACCACAATCGCAGAGAACCACAAAAGAAAAGTGCTGATCCTGCTGGGCTTGCAATTGCATTGCTTGGCCCGCCAAGACTTGTGGAAACCAAAAGCAATGAGTAGCACCGCCAGAACGAGGAGGTAAGGTCGAACTGGACGACAAAGGCCGAGGTGCCTGCCGCCCAGCAGCGAACAGAAACGGCAACAGTGGCAGGCAACAGCTGGAAGCCGCAATCACGCTGCCGAGCGCGGCCAGACTGGCAGCCACGGTGCTCCTGCACCCGATTTACTTGCCTGATTTTCGTCCGTTTGAGACATATTTGATGCTCGTGGAGCCGTTCATTCGGTCGAGCCTCGTGAGCAGAGGACAACTGTCCTTATGCTTGATATCCCGTTTCAGGCGCAGCTCACGATTGCAATTGCGGAGTGCGCCAGCAAGCTCCCTTTCCAGCCCAGCAAGGCTCTTGATCTTCTCGCGCACACCTGCCAGCTTGTGCTTGAGCATGGATTGCACTTCAGAACAAGCGTGATGCTTTTGCCGCAGCGCCAGCAATTCTCTAATTTCGGTCAGCGAGAACCCCAATTCCTGAGCATGCCGGACAAACTTGAGGTCGCGAATCTGCTCTCGGTTGAACAGGCGATATCCGCCAGTACTCCGACTCGTACCCTTGATTAGTCCGAGTTTTTGATAGAAGCGGATCGTGTCGACGCTGATGCCGGCCAGCCTTGAGGCCTTACCGATGTGAACCGTCTCTGTCACACATTTAAGGATAAACCCTGGAGTTATGTCCAGAGTCAAGAGGCAATCTGGCGCATCTGCCTGGGTCAGCAAATTCTCAGGGTTACTTTGGAGCGCAAAATAGACGAAGCCGTGAGTAGACTTTCAAATGCGTTGGAACTCGGAAGAGACGCGTGCCAGTTGACCTAGGCTTCGCCATCCGCAAGACCCAGGACCCTTAGCAGCGGCTTCATGGTGAGACCCTGCAGAAGTATGGAAAAAACGACAACGCCAAAGGTCAAATCTAGTACGCGATTTCGGTAGGGGAATGTGCTGTCGAGGCTCAGGGCTAATGCCAGAGCCAGAGCACCGCGCAAACCACCCCAGACCATCACATGCTGCCAACGAATGGGAATATTTTCAGCAAAGAAATTGCTCACCGGGACCAAAAGATAGACAGAAAGGGATCGGCCGATCAGCACGGCTGCGATTGCGAGGAGTACAGGACGCCACGCGGGGCCCAGCGCAACGATGTTGACCTCCAGACCGATGAGCAAAAACACCAGGGAGTTCATCATAAAGGCGAGATATTCCCAGAAGGACTCCAAGACAGCTCTGGTTTTGGCACTCATGCCTTTCTTCGCGCCAAAATTACCGATCATGAACCCCGCCGATGCGGTCGCAATGACGCCCGATAGATGCAGGTGATTGGCAAGAAGATAACTGCCGTAGGCAACGACGGTAGTAAGAGTGATCTCGATTTGAGGATCATCGATCGTTTGAGTGATCTTGCTCGCCATGTACCCCAATGTAGACCCGAGCACCGCTCCTCCGAGGACTGCCCAGAGGAATAGCGCGATTCCCTTTCCCGCGCCCAAGCCACCCGCAACGACGCCAGCAAGCAGGATCTGGAAAACAACCACCGCCGTCCCGTCATTCAAGAGACTCTCACCCTCAATGATGATCGAGAGCCTCTTCTCCATTCTGAGGTCCTTGAAGATGGCAAGTACGGAAATAGGATCTGTGGCAGAAATGATCGCCCCAAACAGCAGCGCGACTAGAATCGGCAGGCCAATCACCCAATGGACGAGGTAGCCGGTCACCAGAGTTGCCAGAAGAACCCCGATATTGGCTAAGACCAAGAGCGGCGCAGCGTCATGCAGAAGGTCTCGTACATCAATCTTGATGCTGCCTTCAAAAACAAGCGCAGGCAGAAACAAAATCAGAATTACATCGGGCGTTAGCCAGTTCGGGCGCTGCGTCGGTTGCAGCGGCGACAGGAACTGCAAGCGAAGCAGGCTCAGAAGGAGTCCGCCAAGAACAAGAGCTACTGTGTAAGGTATTCGTAGGTACTTCGCTAATACCGCGATGCCTGAGGCGGCGATCAGAAGCCAGATGAGGAATTCCACTCCGATCACAGTCATGACAGCTTGGCTCCGGTGAAGACTGTTCTGACCGACGGGCGTAAGAGATAAAGCAACAGCACACTCGCAATGGTGAAGCCCACACCGCCTCGCAAGAAATCACCCCTGGAGAAATTGACCAGATCCCCCAGAACTTGGATCGCGATGACTGCCACGGCTAATCTCCACCCCCAAAGACGATGTTTGAACCAACCCGTCCCTGCGACGGCCAACACTGTGGCAAGGAGAAGAAAGAGAAGCCCCACTGGTTTGCAAAAGCTTACAAGCCGTTTATAGGCCGCGGGATTGAAAACCCATATCCTGTCGAGGGATGTGCCGGTCAAAGTCAACGTCGCGCTGGCAAAGGTCGCCATGGTTGCGCCGAAAAACAAAAAAACGCCGATCGCGTTTAAACCGCGCGGCATCTGGCGCCGAGCAAATTCGTCGCCGCCAGAATCAGGGCAGTCTTGCATCTGTTGACTATACCCGCCATCTAGAGGTCTGCGGGCACGGTCGTGTAACGGGTCAGGTCCGAGTTTCCCATCACTCGCCCGACGATGATGGGCGAGCCATGACGAAACCCCCTTTACGCCGCCGATATTTTCCGCGCCAGCTTGCGGCCAAGGAAATCGTTAATCGCTGCTCCAATGTCCTGAGCGTGCGTTTCCAATGCGAAATGCCCGGTGTCGAAGAAACGCACCTCCGCCTCCGGGTTGTCGCGTTTGAATGCTTCGGCACCTGGAGGCAAAAAGAACGGATCGCTCTTCCCCCAAACTGCCAGGAGTGGCGGCCGCGTCGTGCGGAAGTATGCCTGAAACTTGGGATAGAGAGCGACATTGCTGGCATAATCCAGGAACAGGTCGAGCTGAATTTCATCGTTGCCGGGACGACTGAGCAGCGCCGAGTCGAGCTCGTAAGCTTCGGGCGCCAGGAGCGTCGTATCCTGCACGCCATAGGAGTATTGCCACTTGGTCGCTTCCGGCTTGAGAAATTCGCGCAAAGCGGCACGATTCTCGGCGTTGGGTTGTTTCCAGTATTTCTGGATGGGATTCCAGCCTTCGCTCAGCCCCTCTTCATAAGCATTGCCGTTTTGCGAAATGATGGCCGTGACTCGCTCCGGATGTGCCAGGGCTAGCCGAAGTCCGACCGGCGCGCCGTAATCGAAAACGTAGATCGCGAAGCGTTCCAGGCCGATGGTCTGGGTGAACTTGTCTATCGTCTTGGCAAGGTTCTCGAAGGTGTACCGGAATTGTTTGCGGTCAGGAGCATCGGAGAAACCGAAGCCGGGCAAGTCAGGCGCGACCATATGATAGCGGTCCGACAACGCAGGAATAAGGTTGCGAAACATGTGCGACGAGGTCGGAAACCCATGCAGCAAAAGAATGGCAGGTGCTGTTTTCGAGCCGGCCTCACGGTAAAAGATCTTGTGGCCTTCGACGGTAGCGTGCTGATACTTGATCATTATGAACCTCCTGAAAGATGCGGCCCGTTGGCCAGGACTGCCTTGACTGAGGTTTCCAACCACGGCTGTCCTTCCCCGTATCAGATGTACTAACCGATAATAAGTTTCATTATTGGTGTTATGATCTTGAAAGAGGCTGTCCCGTGAGTAAGGCCAGAATGACTCCGATCTCGGATTGGAAAGACGGATTCCTCTTTCTAGGCAACCACCCGGCGCTGGATTTCTTGAATACCCGCCCCGTCCAGAATAGTGAACCGATGGAACTGCTTTCGGATTTCAGCACCCTCTTACGCTGGTTTCAGGCAGCTGATCTGCTGACTTCCCGCAAAGCTGCGGAGCTTCAGCAACGGTGGAAAGAATCGGCCCGTGCGAAACGGACCGTGGAAGCCATTCGAGAATTGAGAGAAAAACTGAGGAGGGAGATCCTGCCTTGGGAAGGCGGTGCCGCCATTCATGGTTCCACGGTAGACGAACTCAATCGATTGATGGCTGAACACCCCATGCGCACCCGGCTGAAGGCAACCGGCAAAGTGTTCTCGACCGAACTCTACTTCGACCCGCGGCAACCCGAGGATTTATTTGCCCCTCTGGCACAAAGCGCCGCGTTGCTGTTCGCGGAGGTTGATCACAACCGGGTTCGCAAGTGCGACCAGTGTGTTTTGCACTTCCATGACACGAGCAAGAAGGGAACGCGACGCTGGTGCAGCATGCAACTTTGTGGCAATCGGCTAAAGGTTGCTGCCTACTCCGCACGGAGAAGAATGCGGAATTAACAAATGATCGATAACATGTCGTAGACCTAGCCCGGTCAGCCAATTCTGCTGAAGTCTCAGAGGCTTGTGAGATTCTACAAAGCAACGAAAATGGGCAAAAGCGAGAAGAGCTCGTTATCCCAGGCGTTGATTAACCCTTGCGCGGAACGTGAACGGCGTGCGGCGCAAATTCGCGAATCTTCGGCATCAATGGACCATTGGGTCCTTCGGGCACTGATGCCGTGGGCTAGGCCGCTGAACCCTATTTTCATGCTTGGTGGTGCGCCAGAGGCGCATGAGGTCTTATCGAAAACGCCTTGGATCGAGATTCCGCTTCGCCCCAAAACTGTGCCCGAGGCGTTTCCGATCAAGGCTAGCGACCATGCGCCCGGATGCTAGTTTACGACCGGCCACAGCTCCGGCATCTCGAACTGCCACGTCCATTTGCCTCCGGGCTGCGCTATTCGTCGACACCCGCCCGTAGTTTGAAACGTTGTATTTTTCCGGTGGCTGTTTTCGGAAGCTCGGGAAGGAATTCTACCCAATGCGGGCGTTTGAAGACAGGCAAGCGGCTGAGCACAAATTCCTGCAGTTCACGCGCGAGTTCCGGCGTTCCCGCTGCACCATCGCGCGTTACGATACAGGCGACCGGTTTGGGCAATTCATCTGCGTCCTTGCGGAAGACAACCGCCGCTTCCTGCACGGCAGGGTGCTCGATTAATGCGCGCTCAATGTCAATGGGGTTGACCCACACGCCGCTCACTTTCAGCATGTCGTCAGCTCTTCCCGCGTACCAAAAATATCCGTCTTCGTCCTGGTAGTACTTGTCGCCAGTCCGGATCCAATGGCCCTCAATTGTGTCCTTGGTCTTTTCATGCTGGTTCCAGTAGTAAGCACAGGTAGAGTCTGCCTTAACGAGAAGATTGCCGATTTCACCCTGCACAACCGGCCGGTTGTTGTCGTCCACGATTCTAGCCTCGAACCCGGGGACAATCTTTCCACTGGAGCCAGGTCTGGCAGCAGACGGGACATTGGAGATGATCACGTGAAGTGCTTCTGTCGAGCCGATAGCATCCAGGATTTCCACTCCGAATCGCTCTTTGAAGCGATGAAAAACAGTGGCCGGCAAGGCCTCCCCGGCGGATATTGCATGCCGCACACAAGAAAGGTCGAATTCCCTTCCATCCCGTACAGTGTGAGCGAGAAGCTGGACGTAGTTCGATGGGACCGAAAAGAACAACGTTGGCCGGTGGCGCGAGATGACGTCGAACACACTCTGAGGTTTGGGTGGACCCGGTAACAGGACGCTAGTAGCCCCTACGGCCAAGGGAAAATAGAGTGCGTTTCCCAATCCGTAGGCGAAGAAGAGCTTGGCTACACTGAAGCATCGATCCTTGGCTGTAATGTTCAGTATGTTTTTGGCATACCTCTCGGAACTCACCACCATGTCATGTTGCAGATGAACGCAAGCTTTCGGCTGCCCGGTACTGCCGGAAGAGTAGAGCCAAAAGGCAGCATCGTCCTTGCCGGTCAACTCGGCTTGGAGCACCGAAGAACTCTCTCTCGCCAATTTTTCGAACGACAGGGTGCCTGTCCGAGGCTCGCCACCCACCACGATGACGGTTTCGAGATAGTGCAATTGCCGTCTGGGGATCGCCTCGATGGCAGCCACCAATGAGTCACTGACAATCGCCACTCGCGCCCGTGAGTTGTTGAGCAGGAATTCATAGTCTGCAGATTTCAGCAGCGTGTTCGCCGGAACCGGAACTGCTCCAATCTTGATGGCACCGAAGAAGCTGACGGCAAACTCAGGCGAATCCAACAGGAGCAGGAACACGCGCTCTTCGATGCGTACGCCTAGCGTTCGCAGCCCGTTTCCAACCTGGTTCACGCGCTCAAAAAGCTGCCGATAAGTAACGTGAACCTCTCCGCATTCGATTGCTACTTTATCGGCGCGGGCCTCTTCGATATGGCGATCTACGAAGTAGGAAGCGGCATTGAATTCATCAGGGAGAAGTATCGGTGCAACTGAAGTCATAGCCCAATCACCTCTGCAGGGACCGTGGCTTCTCTCATCTCGGAAACCACTTCATCAATTCGAGTCTTTACGCGTATTCGGAATGAAGATCCGTCAGGCGTCAGTATCGGACGTAATTATTGTAAAATTCAATGTTTTGTCTGGCCTGTGGATTTCAAACTGCACCACTACCTGAGTTTTCGCTTAACCGACAAACCGGCCATAACTAAGCTATACTGCTTTCTCCATTCACATCGAAGAGACCGTAATGAAGCGAATTTTCCTCGCCATTGTCCTGGTTGTTTCAGGGCAAGCGGCTGCTCAGACCAGTTCCGCCGCGACCGCTTCGTCCAATCCGAAAGTAAGGGCAATCACTGGATTCGTGCAGCTCGACCGAGCAATGTACCAAGGACAAATTGGTGATGCCCTCGTCGTGTTGCGAAGAGTAAAGGCCGAATTTGAATCCTCGGGTTACGAAGTAGAAACTGTGCGCCTGACGACGCAACCGCTGGCGGAACTCGTTGCCGGCATGTCGGAGGAGCAGGCATTAGCCTTCCTCGCGCAGCTGGATGAACTCTCTCTCAAGGAGAAATTCCTGCCGAACGTTGGACCGGGGATGCTGCACGACGCCGATGATCCTGCCACCATGCACCTCCTCGAAAGAGCGCTCTCGACTCTGCGGAACATCTCTGCCAGCACAATCATCGCCGACGAATCTGGAATTCATTGGAGGACGATTCATCGCACGGCCGAACTCGTGAAGTATGTCAGCGAGCACAGTCCACACAGCAAGGGAACTTTCAACTTCACGGCCACGGCCATGCTGAAGCCGTTTGCGCCATTCTTCCCCGGTTCTTATCACACCGGCGCTGGCAGGCAATTCGCGATTGGTTTCGAAGGAGCTAACGTCGTCGGCGACATCTTCGCCAAAGATAAGGGAAACGTCGAAGCTGCTCTTGCCGATCTGACCGCTGCCCTCACAAAACATGCATCAGTGGCCGCGGCTGTGGGCAAGAAGGTTGCCGCGGAAACTGGCTGGGCCTATCTGGGGGTCGACCCAACTCCCGCACCTTTGGGGGACGTATCCATAGGGGCGGCCATCGAAGCTTTCACTGGCGCAAAGTTCGGCTCCAGCGGGACCCTCACTGCGGCCAGTATCATCACGGCCGCAGTAAAAGCCGTGCCAGAGAAGCAAGTCGGCTACTCCGGATTGATGGTGCCTGTGATGGAGGACAAGATTTTGGCACAGCGGTGGGCCGAGTCCACTTACAACGTAGACTCATTGCTTGCCTATTCGGCAGTTTGCGGCACTGGTTTGGATACCGTTCCTCTCCCAGGGAACATCAGCTCGGAGCAGATGGAACACATTTTCGGTGACGTGGCCTCGCTTGCAACGAAATGGAACAAGCCCCTCTCGGCACGGCTTCAGCCTATTCAGGACAAGAAGCCGGGCGATCAGACCGATTTCCAAGATCCGTTTCTCTTCAACACCACGCTGCACCCTTTGCCGTAGTTGTTGCCGCGTCCTTTATGGCATTGCCGCTCTCGGTGTTTGAGCACCGATGGCTGCTGAATGACAGGCAAACCGGACGTTAGCGTCAGGGCTTGGCCTTTAAATAGGCCGTCTGGCGTAATGAGCACCGCCTGGGCTGCATAGTCGGACGTAATCGTCTCGACCTCACCCGCCTAGAAACCTTGCCAGTGATGGATCAACGTCTTCTCCGTTTACTGTTGCCTGACGCCATTTTGCACACCTTCCGTAAGAGGGGCGACGACTACCGCGTTCTGAGCGGTATCGGCCGGGCAGGGCGCTCCAGCCGACCGCCACTTTTTGACCTTCGCTGCAAACTCGTCGTGCGACATCGGAATAGGGTCCCGGCCTTCACCAGGATTCCAGCCCCACGCCACCAATTTGTCTTCCGTCAGGTGCTCGACGAGTTGATCGAGATTACGATTCTTATTTTTCTTCGGGTCCTTAATTGAACGGCAAATCTGTCCGTCGCTAAGGTCCTGCCAGATCAATGGCGTAGTCGGCGGAGGAAGTCCCCAATTGGGCGCTCCGGGCGGCATGTGCGCACCGGCGAGATTATGGTCCTGATGGCAGGTGCTGCACTTTTCAGCGGTCACTCCATGACCTTCAGGCCCCCGTCGCACATTCATGGTGTGCGGATGACTGTCATTGCCTTGCCGCGGGAAGTCACCGCGCGAATGGCAGTTCATGCAGCGGGGATGCCGCAACACTGACACGAATTCTACAAAGACGGCTCCGTCGCTTGCCGTCGGAGTTGCGGAAGCTGTCGTCTCTCCACTAACTCCCACGCAACCTATTGAAAACACGGACCGGGTATCCGATGGGAGTTTGTGGCTCTCACAACCACCCCCAAGGGGTGGCCCGTGCTTAGTACTGGATCTTTCCGCCGCGCTGATCGGGCGCCAGAACGACATCGCTGCTGCCAAGACGAGAACCTCGATACCGATAGCAGAGAGGACTGACGTTAGAGAGTGCTTCATACAGCCTCTGTCATACGGATCGGTAGCTTGCGGATTCGCTTTCCAGTCGCAGCAAAGACGGCATTCGCGATAGCCGGGGCTGTGCACGGCACTCCCGGTTCCCCAATGCCGCCTGATTTCTCATTGCTCTCCACAATGTACGTGTCGATTTCCGGACACTCGTTCATGCGCATCACGGGAAACGTGTGGAAATTCGTCTGCTGCAGGCGCCCGTTCTCGAATGTAAGTTCCTGATAGAGCGCAGCCGACGCACCGAAAATTGCGCCACCCTCCAACTGGGCTGCGATAATCCCTGGGTTTACATAATGGCCGCAATCTACTGCGCTCACGATCCGATGCACCCGGACCTCGCCGTCAGTGACTGAGACTTCGGCCACCTGCGCGTTATAGCTCTCAAATGCAAAGTGCACGGCAATACCTCGCCCCCGCCCCTTCGGCAAGGGCTTACCCCACCCTACCTTTTGAGCGGCGAGATCGAGCACGGCGAGGTGCCGTGGGTGCTTCGTCAGCAAAGCACGCCTGAAGTGGTAGGGATCCTTGTGCCCGAGGGCTGCAAGTTCGTCAATGAAACACTCAGTGGCAAAGCCCGTGTGCGAGTGCCCCACCGATCGCCACCATTGAACCGGCACGCCGACTTGGGCCTGATGAGATTCGACAGCCAGGTTCGGAATCTCATACGGAAGATCATCAACCCCCTCCACGGATGCCGGATCGTATTCCTTTCCCTTCATCATCATGCTCTCGAACATCGTTCCCGACATTATCGATTGACCGACCAGCCGCGATCTCCAACTGACCGGGTTACCGCTAGCGTCGACACCACCGACAATGGCATGGAGGAACGCCGGCCGATACCAACCGCCTTGCATGTCGTCTTCGCGCGTCCACACCACCTTTACTGGACCTCCGGCAGCCTTTGCCACATGAACCGCTTCCACCACGAAGTCCGACTGCGGCGTAGCCCGACGCCCGAACCCTCCACCCAGGAAGGTGGTGTGGATCTGGACCTTCTCGTTCGGAAGGCCGGCGACCTTGGCTGCGGCCGCACGGTCCACCGTTTGGAACTGCGTTCCGGTCCATATCTCACAGGAGTCTGCCCGCAGATCGACGGCGCAATTCAGCGGCTCCATCATTAGATGGGAGAGATAAGGCACCTCGTAAACCGCTTCAATCTTTTGCGCAGCCTTCGCGAGCGCGGCATCGGGATCACCATCCCGGCGCACACTCTTGCCCGGTGACTTGGCTTGCTCTCGAAATTGCCGCATCATCTCGGTCGTGCTGAAGTCATGCATCGCGCCTTCATCCCAATCAATGCGAACCGCATCGCGCGCCATTTTCGCCTGCCAAAACGAGTCCGCAACTACGGCCACGCCGGAAGGCACGGCCACGATCTTGCGCACGCCTGGCATATTGCGAGCGTGAGAGTCATCGAAGCTCTTCACCTTTGCGCCAAAGACAGGAGCGCGGGCAACGACCGCGGTAAGCATCCCCGGATTCTCGACGTCGATGCCGAAGATGGCTTTGCCGTTTATTTTTTCTGAAGTATCGAGCCGCTTTACCGGTGTGCCGATCAGCTTGAATGCCTTGGGATCTTTCAGCATGACCTTTGTGGGTGGCGCGATCTTTGCAGCGGCTTCGGCGAGCTGACCGTAACTTAACTTGCGATTCGTGCCGTCCAGTACCACACCGGATTTCGTCCGAAGAGTCGAAGGGTCAGCATTCCATTGCTGCGCGGCCGCGGCGATCAGCATGGTGCGTGCGGCCGCTCCCGCATTGCGATACTGCTCAAACCCTGACCATACGCTCGAACTTCCTCCAGTAATTTGCATGCCAAAGACTGGATGGTTGTACTTTGGATCGACCGGTGCCGATTCGTAGGCAACCTTGTTCCAGTCCGCATCCAGCTCTTCGGCAAGCAGCATCGGCAACGCAGTATAAACGCCTTGCCCCATCTCCGAGTGGTTCACGATCACCGTGACTCGTTCGTCGGTGCCGATACGCAGGAAAGCATTCGGCATGAACGCAGTGCCGGAGCGTTCTTCCGCGACCGCTAACTTCCTCGCGCCGGGAAGATACAAACCAATCAGCAAACCACCGCTAGCCGCGACTGAAAACCTCAGGAATTCGCGCCGTTCCATCTGGAGAGTGCTCATTTTGCTCCTCCCGTGGACATCATGCCGGCAGCCCGGTGGATCGCCTTTCGGATCCGCGGATAGGTGCCGCAGCGACAGATGTTGCCCGTCATCGCTTGGTCGATGTCTTCATCGCTCGGTCGTGGCTTTTCGCGTAACAGGACCGCCGCGCTCATCAGTTGTCCGGATTGGCAATAGCCGCATTGCGGTACATCTTCGGCAATCCAAGCGCGTTGCAACGGATGACTCAGGTCTGGTGACAGCCCCTCGATGGTCGTCACCTCTTTGCCCGCCGCCCGCGACACCGGTGCCACACAAGACCGTATCGCTTCCCCATCGAGGTGGACGGTACAGGCACCACATTGCGCCATGCCGCATCCGTACTTGGTTCCCGTCAGGCCGAGGTTTTCCCGCAAAACCCAGAGCAGCGGAGTTGAAGGATCGACTTCCAGATTTACGTGCCGCCGGTTTACGCTGAAGGAGATCATTGGAACACCTCCGTTAAATCAATAGAGGTTGCGATTGTGGAAGCAGAAGAAGATTTTACTCCAAGTCGGATCGCCTCCCCGAGGCAGAAGGAGTGACGTTCATTGTCGAAATAATGCGGGGGCGTATTTCAGTTTGTTTGGATGCCTGCCATGCTGGAGGCCGCTCAACGTTGCGAACTATCCACTTCAGACTGATGCCGCACGGTTGCGAGCCCCGGGTTACAGGACGCCCGCGTCCCCCGCCCATCTAGCAATGGGCATTTTCAGGAACGCGCTAAATTCCGCAGCTCTGCCGGGAGCTTTCTCCCCCTGTTGATAGTCTCGTAGAACTCCAGGCTTACCACCGGTTCTACGAGTTCGCTCATCGTTACTTTTCGGTTGCGACACGCGGGCAATCCAAACGAGGGAATGATACCTATTCCTTTTCCTTCATCAGCCTCTACCAAACCAATTTGCGTATCCAACAAGTTGACGGTTTGGCCGCGCTTGCATGCTACGCCGGACTTGGCCAGTTGCTTGTCGATAAGCTGCTGGTGGGGATAGTTCTGGAGCGAGGGCTGTGCGCGCATATTAAAGAAAAGCCCCTTCGGTGCCCCCGAGCGCTTTTACTGATCCACTTGCGACGTGCCTCGCAACATTGAGCTTCTTCTGGTTAGTGGCGCGTACACATTTGACAAGAGAATTCCTGCCGCGGATCTGCCTATTCCAACGTTTCAATCAACGTCGATCCGCACATAACCAGACAGCATCAGCCACAACATTGCTATCATCGCCAAGCTGACCAGTCCGAGAATCAAGAGACCTTGACGGTTCGTAAATCTCTTGACGATCCGCCTTCTACCCGCCGGAGAATAGATAGTCATGGGGATTCCGACTGAGCAAGCGGCAAATCGTCGCGAAGTGTCTTATCTTAACGGAGCAAGACGAGTGCCAACCCCAGTTTGGGCACCGAAGGAGAACGGTCAATCGTTTCCCATCGCCTCTGTCATTTGCACTGCAACCATGCTGAAGCTCAATGACTCGCAAGCTGGACCGCAGCCGATCTTGGGTTCACTGCGGTCCCCTTGCGCAATCGAGATCAGAAGTGGAAGCCCAACTCCGCCGTCAAAGTTCGCGGCGTGACATAGTGCGTTCCACTGAAGGTGGACAAGAAATTGTACAGGGCAACCCGGTTCGTGAGGTTGATAGCGGTCAACTGAATGCTGACCTTGTACTTGTCACCGTGGAAAAGGTTGTCATGACCCACGGCAAGATCGAAGAGATGGCGTGGCGCGATGCGAGTGGGGTTGTGATCGGCGTTGTTGGTTCCAGGCGCGGTGATTGATATCAGGGTCGATCCATACTGCGTTCCGGGGCAGAGTCCGTTGGGACTGATGGGCGTGCCGAGAGGATTTGCTGGATTCGGCGGGGTCGCATGCACCGAGCCGCAGAAGAGTCCTGCCTGGAACTGCTGATCGGGGCTGAGACCGGAAACGTCGACGATGGTGTCGGTGCCGTTGGGTCCGTTGTTGCAGTCGCCGCCTGCGCACGGTGCAGGTCCGGCGACCAGACCGCCGTCGTAGCGCCAGTTGAAGCCGAACCAGGGGCCGCGCTGCGAGGGTTGGTACTGGAGATGGGTGGTCTGATTAAACTTCTCGTCGTGGTCGATGCGGAAGACCCCGCCAGCGGCCGATGGGGTAGCTCCGGCTCCACCGAGCTGCGGCTGGAAGAAGCGCGAAGCCACGCTGGAGAAGACCACCAAAGCAGAGAATCCGTGAAAGTTCGGCACACTTACGCGGGCGGCATAGCCCGGAATCTTGGAGTTATGCCACTCAATTGGGAACGTGATTGGCGTGCTCCCAAGGATGCTGAAGTCGTAGCCGTTGTGAGTGTATTTCCAGATGTACTCACCAGAGAAGACCAGGTAACGCCCAAAAGCTTGCTGCAACCCGGCATGAAACTCATTGCGCCAGCCGGGGCTGAAGGGCGTCGCACCGGGCGAGTTACAACCAAGCAGTGGATTCAACACAGCAGAGCTGCATCCTGTGCTGGAGAGCACCAGGTTTTCGTTGAACGGAGTTTCCAATACTCGTGCGTAGGAGACGCGCAGAACCGTGTTGCTGCGCTTAAAATTGTAGGCCACTCCCAGGCGCGGCTCCGCTTCCTTGTGGGTGCTCAAACCGTTATAGAAATCGCCGCGTAGGCCAAGGTTGAGCGACCAGTTTCCCTTGGTGATCGTGTCCTGCAGGTACAGGGCGAGTTGTTTGACATCGGTGTGCCCGTTGAACCTGAAAAGACTTCCTCCTCGGGTCAAGTCGTACGGCGCAAGGTTGGGATCGAAGGAAGGGGTTGTGGGGTCGTTGAACGTAGGATCCACGATGCCGAGCTTGTCGTGCTCATCCAGAAACGTTTGCTGATAGGTGATCCCCGCCTTCACGTTATGGATACCCTTCACATGGGAGATATAGGAACGAATTCCGGCATTTGTGAGCGTGCGGTCCTGGCCCACAGTCTGCGACTGGAGATCGGGCGCGAGGTCGGCGAATGGGTTGCCGCTCGGATAGTAGTTGTACTGATCCCGCCGGACGAAAGCCCCCAGGGTCAAGACGGTTGTTGCATTCAACAACCGAATCCACGAGGGCGCAATGTTGAAAGTCTTAATCTGTGAGCGCTGGTCCGCGGGGCTCACGACGTTGCCGTTGGGGTCGAGTCCGTTATTGCCGACAACCAGCCCTTTCCACGCGGTGGCGTTCTGGGCATCGAAAGAGTTCGGATTCTGGAACCATGAGCGGGTGTATCCCAGGTTCACGTGAATGGAATCTGCGGTCGATATCTGGTAGTCCACGCGGTCGAAAAGGTTCTCTTCGTTGCCCTTGTCGTGCATCACGACAAACTCAGGCGGGTCCAGGAAGCGGCCGCTGTTGAGCGCATTCGCGGAAATGAAGTTGCCCCACTTGTCGCCGCCATAAGCAAAGGTGACGCCGACGTTGGCAGTCCCAAAAGAGCCATAAGAAGTGGTCACGCTTCCCGTGGGCTTGGTAACGCCCTGGCCTGAACGAGTGGTGAGGTTAATCACCAGGCTCGTCTTCTCGCCGTATTCGGCGGGTGGCGCTCCGGAGATCACCTCTATCGACTGCACTGCGTCCAGGGGCACCTGGTTGGAAAATGTCTTACTCTGCTGGTCGGTGATCGGCTGGCCATCCACGGAGAACGAGTTTTCGGCGTGGTCGCCCAATCCGTGAAAGGAACCGTTCGAATCGGCGGCGATGCCGGGCGTAACCAGGGTTACGGCGGAACTCAGTGAAGATGACTGACTCTCGAGCGGGAGTCTGTCTACGATCGCCTTGTCCACATCGGTATGGAACGTTGAATCGTTTTCGATCAGGTCCGAGCCACTTTCGACCGTAACAACAGTAGACGATCCTTCAACCTTCAGGTTAATGCTGACAGTCAACGGGACGAGAGAGCGAACGTCGATATCTTGAGAATATGGAGCAAACCCCGTGGCCGTAATGCTGAGGTGGTACGGGTTGAATGGAACGTTGGGAATACTAAACTTACCCGAGTTGTCCGTGGCCGTGGAGCGGTCAAACTGGCTGACGGGATTGTGGATCTCCACTATTGCGTTGGAAACCACTGCCCCTGATGGGTCCAGGACTGTGCCTGTAACCGATGTCGAATTTCCGCCCGATTGCGCGTATGCACTAACACCCAGCACCAAATAGAAAACGACTGTAGAAGCCGCAAACAGCGACCTTTTGTAGAAAGCCAGCATGATTCCTCCAAAAGAATGTGGTCTAAAAGATCATGTGCACGGTTCACGGGAGACGAACCGGACCTTTAGTTGACTGAAATCTGATCGTTAGACGCTTGGAGGCGGGCGGACACAAAGAGCGAAGGCTATGAGGCGTTGCTTGGCAGAAACCGGTTTCGGCCGAAAGCTGGACACGGAAACAAACGCCAACTTCGGCAAGTTGGCAGTGGCTTTGGGGGAAGCTGAATGGGCGGCCACACAGACCGTACACCTTGTCGACTCGGTCGCATTCGAATGTTGGTGCGCAGCGAATGCTATTGCTGACCAAAATGTCAGCAGCACGCACAGACACGCTACCCGTCTCGAGATCGACCGCATAACCGCTACCCCATGGATGTGTTGTTTGAATCTATACCAAAACAGGAAACGAACGCAACGACAGTGCCTCGGCAATCAGCTCATCACATCCACGAAGGTGCGATCACCAGGGTAACCGTCCCCCAGTCCGATCCTGACCGATCGTGAATCCTGTGGCTGCGGCAGACCGGGTGTGTTTTGTCTTGGACGCCACTGTAACCCACAACTGCTGTCCATTTCGCACGGCACTCCAGAAGTTAAGGATAATCGGGTGAGATCTGGCACTTTCCCCAGCCATTCCTGCGGGGCGCTTCCTCCCTCATCGCTTGTGGAGAGTGCAACAGGCTCAACAACGGTGATGCGCTGGCAGGTCAGGGCCGCTTGACGTGGATCCTGCCGCGGAACGAGCGCAGGACAAATCGTGATGCACCCATAATTCTGGGGTCCAGCAGCAGACTTCCCTGGCCTGTTGCGGGAGCACGGCCGGCGCTCGGGAACCCCTGATCGGACTCGCCCTTCAGCGAATGAGCATTGATTTCGACCAGAGCACTGGCAGGGATCGAGACTTCGAGATCTCCCGACTAACTCGTGAGCAGATATCGTCCCGCGGTACCGGGATCGCCCTCATACATGATTCGACCGCTTTCCGAGCGCACCTCAAGCGACGATTCGCTCACGTTGTGGATGTTGACGCTGCCGCTCACGGAGTGGATGTCCACGTGGCTATCGCGAATATCGGTCAAGCTAGCGTGCCCGCTAAGAGTTCTCACATGCAGATGGGCATTACTGATATCGGTCGCTTCAACCGTTCCAGTTACGCCTTCGAGGACTACATCCCCACGTAGTCCCTGCGCATGAACCTTCCCGTCGGACGACCGCAGGGTCACAAACGCATCGGCGGGTACGGCCACTGGAGCCCTGATGCTTAGAGCTCGCCCGAAGATCAACGCGATTACCACGTTGCTCATTCTCGAAGGTAACTGCATCCGAACGCGATACTGTCGTGACCACCACTTGATTGTTTCCGGATGGCTTGACTGTGATAGGACCGCAATTATTCGTGACGGAGACAATCGCTTTGGGGTCCACCGTGTAGCGGAACCTTCTTTTCCTGAGCCGCGGTCAGCAATGAAAGGACGGGAGACACCGCCACCAGCACGGCCGAGAGTGCCGAATGACTTCGTGGATCGGTCATAGGCCGCACCCCTTTGTCGGGGAGCCGTTCGACGGCTCCTCCCGGACTCGGCAGAGCTTTACGAACGAAAAGGGCTGATCCTGCATTCGTGGAACTGGGACGGTAGGGCTAACATCTCGCCTGCATCCCTGCACCGGACAGCCCACTCCAGCAGGCTCCGATATTGTTCCAGCCTAACAATATTTCCTAGCCACTCAGTGCCGGACGCGCTTGTAATCACAACCACATTCGGGACATCACAAGGGCCAACACAACCGCTGATGGTTAATTGAACCCGCTTCAATAGGCCTCGCTTGCGCCATTCACTCTTGAGCCACTCCACCGGAACGTCGGGCAACCCACGCTCGAAATTGCCGCAACAGCAGTCTCGACAGATCGTAACCTGCCCGACGACGAGGCGCTTCGTTTTCAGCGGACAATCTCGGTCTCGGTTCACAGTGCCTGATCGGTCCCGCCTCAAAACGCTACCTAATCCAATAGGCCGTAGAGTTCGTGCATTTCGAACGGTTCTTGCAATCTGCCAGAGAGTACCAAGAATGCCGCGATCAAAATGCCGACGATCGCCAGGGCGACCGGGACTAAGCCTAATCCCGCCCCTTACGAGTCTGGATCACATGAGCAACCTGCATACCCACAGCTCAAGTTTCGGGTCAACTCTCGACTCATCGCCTGGCTGCAGAACTTCGGGGCAACAATCTCGTGGAATTGAGGATGAATGCCAACTCTGAAGCCACGTGAATAAAGGCGGCAGGAGCGGATTGAGAAAACCAAAAGCTGCCATTCCATGATGAGGTTATAAGCCGCTCGATCTTCCGCACTCTGTCCGCTTGTCGAATCGATGGTTTCCGTTATTCCACCCCGGCGGTTTTTTTCGCAAAGTAGCTGGCTCGCACATCAGTCGCCTTCGAGTCCGCAAACTCGGAATACTTCGGCTTTAGTTCCTCGAATGCTTCATCAAACAATTCTCGGATGATTCCTGGATAAAGGCCATCTATCCGATCCGCTCCCTTGTTCAGCGGAGGTTGGCCCAGGTAGTTCTCCACCCGGTCAATGAAGAATAACGACAGCACCTTGATCCCCGCCGCCTTCAGCCGCCTCTGCTTTCGGAAATGCTCCTCGACGGTGTACCGGATCTGCTCACGAAATAGTGCTGCCTGATCGCCGCCCTGCGTCTGACCTACGCCGGCTTCGATCCCGTTCTTGAAGCGCACCAACTGATCGCCGACACTGATCTCGTCAATCACAAAGCTGGCGTGCTCGGGGCGGTCGGTTTTTGTTTGTAGGCAATCCCCCGGCCTGAAAAGGTACGCTTCCTCTTTGACTCCCGCGTTCGCCATGCGCTGGTGGACGGCAATCTTGGCCTGAACCGTCTTGGCGGCAGTCCGTATTTTGTTCACCCTCACGAACACTTGGTTGAAGTCGTCTTCTTTGACCACCGGCGCAACTTCGATTTTCTTCACCAAAGATTGGCGATACGCCTCAAATGGCGTCTGTCGGTACGCCAGGTTGTACGGGTTCCGATGGGTCCGATGGGTAGCTGAATAGCGCAGCGCCATCAAGGGATGTAGACTCGCGAGTGCCCGAATGCGGGCCTCGCTCTCCATATTCTGAGGTTCGTCCAATATTAGGACTGGCCGCGATGCTTGTACGAGGAACAACGGCCTCCCAACCAAAAAGACTTCTCGTGTTGTGCACGACCACGGGATACCAGACGTGCGCCTTTATCGAGGCCGCAAAGAAGTTGGGGCTGTCCATGACCTTCGGAACGGACCGGTGCCACGTGCTCGATGACCCGTGGCAGGATGGCGCTCTTCCCCTGCGCTTTGAAGATCCCGAAGCCTCGGCGCAGAAGATCTGCGATTTCGCCGCGTCCAATCCTCTTGACGCGATCGTCTCCATCGGCGATCGGCCCACCTCAACCGGCGCTCGCGCCTGCCAAAAACTCGGCTTGCGGGGCCATCCTCCAGGAGCCACCGACATCTGCCGCGATAAATACCGCTCGCGCGAGCGGTTGCGGGATGCCGGGTTGAATGTTCCGGCCTTCAAGAGATCTCCCTTGCACTCGAACCCGCTCCAGCTCAGTGCCTCTGGGGAAATTACCTTTCCCTGCGTGCTCAAACCATTGGCGCTCTCCGGCAGCCGTGGTGTGATTCGCGCCGATACCTCCGAGGAATTTGTGCAGGCGTTCGAACGTATTCGGAAGCTTTTGCGCAGCCCGGAGGTCGGTGTTTTGCGTGAGGAGACGAGCGAGTTCATCCAGGTGGAGAACTACATCGACGGGCTGGAGATCGCGGTCGAAGGCCTTGTCGACCGAGGCAAGTTGAACGTGTTGTCGATTT